>Ga0170475_109808045_pt1 | contig 10304 bp, 8 predicted proteins | sample Soicark_Litter_5_FD_111474 | JGI IMG/M metagenome (GOLD analysis project Ga0170475, IMG submission 111474) | Avena fatua rhizosphere microbial communities from Hopland, California, USA. Combined Assembly of 48 SPs | reverse complement strand
GCCATGTCCTTACAGGCTCACGACACGATTGCGACCCTGCGACTTCGCGAGGTAGACCGCCTGATCGGCACGCGAGATCGTCTCGCTGACGGGCTCGCCAGCCCGATGTTCGGTCAATCCCGCGGACACGGTGATCGACAGCGACGAGTCCACACCCTGCGGCCGCATGGCAGCGATGCGTTCGCGCAGCCGCTCGATGCCGGGCTTGGCCAGTGATCCCCGCGTCTCGGTCATCAGCAGCAGAAACTCCTCGCCGCCCCATCGCGCGATCGTGTCAGATGCGCGGATCATGCCAGCCACCTCGTCTGCGAAGGCGCGCAGCACCGCGTCGCCTGCCGGATGGCCGTGCGTGTCGTTGATGCGCTTGAAGTTGTCGATGTCGAGCATGACGATGCAAAACGGATGGCCCGATCGCATGCAGCGCTGATGTTCGAGCTTCAGCAGGTCCAGCATGTGGCGGCGGTTGTAGAGGCCGGTGAGCTCGTCATGCGTCGCCAGATTCTGAATGCGCTGCAAAGCTTCGGCGAGTTCGGCCTTCTGGGCCCGCAGGCGTCGACGCAGCCGGCTCAACTGGCCCGCGAGCATTGACACGACCATCAGCATCGCGCTCAGCACAAAGCCGTGCATGACCTCCACCTTGGGCTCGTAGACCTCGGGCTTGAGCACGGCCATCGTCGCCATGACTGCACCGAACATCGCAATCGCCAGCCAGCCCATGCGGCGCACCATGACAGGAGGCAGCGCGTACATGCCGAACATCAGGATCACGATGGGCGTTGGAAAAATCGCGCCGCGTCCCGGTCCGGCAATGGCATAGGCCCAGACGCCGCTCACCAATGCAATCACCATTTGCAGCACGGTGAGCGAAGGGTCGACGTAGGCGACGTTGAAACCGAGCCGGATGAAAACGAAGACAGCCGCAAAAGCACCGATGGTGTAGATCGTCCACCACAGTGTGGACAAGAAGGGCGCGATACCCACCCACACAAGGTAGTTGACACCGATGGCACAAACCAACATCAAGAACGCTGCGATGGACGTTTGCAGCAAACGAATGCGCTGGTGCGGATCCGTCCCGAGAAGGACGTTGGCAATCGTGGGCGCGGTCATCGGGCGCAGCGTATCAGCCCGGCCGCAGGTGCGCCAAGGGCAGCGCGCCGCCGACTTTGACCTCGCCGAGCGAGAAGCTGGTGTGCAGGTCTTTGACGTTGGGCAGGGTGAGAAGCGTTTCCAGGCACAGCTTGGAAAACGCGTCGAGGTCGGTAGCCATCACCTGCAGCTCAAAGGTGCCCGAGCCCGAGATGTAGTGGCATGAAATAACTTCCGGGATGTGGCGGATGGCGTCTTCGAGCTCCCGCGTCGCAGCCGCAGTGTTGCGCTCGGCGTCGACGCGCACGAAGGCCAGCACGCCCAAACCGATCCGCCGCCGGTCGATCTCCGCCCGATAGCCGGTGATATAGCGCTGGTCCTCGAGCCACTTCACGCGCCGCCAAGTGGGCGCCGCCGACAGGCCGATACGCGACGCGAGTTCGGTGTTGGACAGGCGGGCGTCCTGCTGCAACTCGCGAAGGATGGCGATGTCGTAGCGGTCGAGCGATGAGCCGTGTGGTTCGAGTTCGGTCGGCTCCGGGTTTTTCCCTGCGGCGGGCTGCTTCAGCTTCATCTTGCTCATTTCCACGGCGATTTGAGCAAGATTATTGCTCGACGGCCTTGATTCCAGGCACAGAAAGAAAAGACTTCCGAGACGCGAATCTCTAAACTCCGCTCTTGCAGGATGGGCATTGCAATGGCCTGTGCATCCTGCCAGACCCAAGCGCCGGTCAAACAGCACACCCCCCTCTCTCCGCTGGAGCTCTCGTCGATGAACGCACCCCTTCCCGAGTCGATTCGCAAGGCACTCGAAACCGTCTCGCTGGACGACAAATACAGACTTGAGAACGGCAGAGCGTTCATGAGCGGCGTGCAAGCCCTTGTGCGCCTGCCCATGCTGCAGCGCAAGCGCGATGCCTTCGCAGGCCTCAACACCGCGGGCTTCATCAGTGGCTATCGCGGGTCGCCGCTGGGCACTTACGACCAGGCGCTGTGGCAGGCCAAGAAGCACCTTGCTGCGCAGAACATCGTGTTCCAGCCGGGCGTGAACGAGGAGCTGGGTGCCACCGCCATCTGGGGCACGCAGCAGCTCGACCTCTATCCGAAGACCAACAAATTCGACGGCGTCTTCGGCATCTGGTACGGCAAGGGCCCTGGCGTGGACCGCTGCTCCGACGTGTTCAAGCACGCCAACATGGCGGGAACGGCCAAGCACGGCGGCGTGATCGCGATCGCGGGCGACGACCACATTTCCAAGAGTTCGACGGCCGCGCACCAAAGCGACCACATCTTCAAGGCCTGCGGGCTGCCGGTGTTCTTCCCGTCGAGCGTGCAGGACATCCTCGACATGGGCCTGCATGCCTTCGCGCTCAGCCGCTTCGCGGGCGTGTGGTCGGGCATGAAGACGATCCAGGAGATTGTCGAATCGGCGAGCAGCGTGTTCGTCGATCCGGACCGCGTCGACATCGTGATGCCGGAGGACTTCCAGATGCCGCCGGGCGGCCTGCACATCCGCTGGCCCGATCCGCCGCTGGAGCAGGAAGCGCGCTTGATGGACTACAAGTGGTATGCGGCGCTCGCGTACATCCGCGCCAACAAACTCAACCACAACGTCATCGAAGGGCCTGACGATCGCTTCGGGCTGATTGCCAGCGGCAAGGCCTATAACGACACGCGGCAGGCGCTGCACGACCTGGGGCTGGACGACGACACCTGTCGGCGAATCGGCATCCGCCTTCACAAGGTCAATGTGGTGTGGCCACTGGAGGCGACTATCACGCGTGACTTCGCACAAGGTCTGCAAGAGATCCTCGTCGTAGAAGAGAAGCGGCAGGTCATCGAGTACCAAGTGAAGGAAGAGCTCTACAACTGGCGGCCCGATGTGCGCCCCACCGTGCTGGGCAAGTTCGACGACAGCGAGGCCGACGGCTCCGGCGGCGAGTGGTCGCATGCGAACCCGAGCCACCACTGGCTGCTGCGTGCGCAGGCCGACTTGACGCCCGCAATCATCGCGAAGGCGATTGCGAAACGCCTGAAGAAGCTCGGCGTGGATGCCGACACTGCCGCGCGCATGGATGCAAGGATTGCAGTCGTCGAGGCAAAGGAACGCAGCCTTCAAGCGATGGAAGTGAAAAGCTCGGAAAAGGCGTCTGCCGGCGGCGTGGGCGACCGCACGCCCTGGTTCTGCAGCGGCTGCCCGCACAACACCTCGACGAAGGTCCCTGAAGGCTCGCGCGCCTTGGCTGGCATCGGCTGCCACTACATGGTCGTGTGGATGGATCGTTCGACCTCGACCTTCACACAGATGGGCGGCGAAGGCGTGCCCTGGGTGGGGCAGGCGCCGTTCACCACGGACCAGCACGTCTTCGCGAACCTTGGGGATGGCACCTACTTCCACAGCGGGCTGCTCGCGATTCGACAGGCGATCGCGTCGGGCGTGAACATCACCTACAAGATTCTTTACAACGACGCGGTCGCGATGACCGGCGGGCAGCAGGTGGGCGAGCGCCCGGAGGGCCACTCCGTACTGCAGATCATGCAGAGCCTGAAGGCCGAGGGCGTGGCCAAGTTGTGCATCGTGACAGATGCCCCGCAGAAGTACCAAGGGGTCGGTCTGCTGGCCGGCGTGACGGTCCATCACCGCGATGAACTCGACACCATCCAGCGCGAGTTTCGCGAGCTCAAGGGCACGACCGTGATCATCTATGACCAGACCTGCGCCACCGAGAAGCGCCGCCGCCGCAAGCGCGGCACCATGGTCGAACCGAGCAAGCGCGTGGTCATCAACGAACTGGTATGCGAAGGCTGCGGCGACTGCTCGGTGAAGAGCAATTGCCTGAGCGTCGAGCCGGTGGAAACCGAGTTCGGCCGCAAGCGCCGCATCAATCAGAACTCGTGCAACAAGGACTACTCCTGCACCAACGGCTTCTGCCCGAGCTTCGTCACCGTCGAAGGCGGGCAGATGAAGAGTGCGAAGAAGGCGGACAAGACGCGACCGAGTCCGTTCTCGCTGCCGGCCATTCCCGAACCGTCGTTGCCGCTGGCCGAAGCGGCATGGGGCATCGTTGTGGCGGGCGTCGGCGGCACCGGCGTGATCACGATCGGTCAGTTGCTCGGCATGGCCGCGCACATCGAAGGCAAAGGCATCATCACCCAAGATGCGGCGGGCCTTGCGCAAAAGGGTGGTGCGACCTGGAGCCACATCCAGATCGCCAACCGCATGGACGCAATCCTCACGACAAAGGTCGGAACGGCGGAGGCCGATGTCGTGATCGGCTGCGATCCGATCGTCGCCGCCAACAAGAGCACCCTTGCGGTAATGCGCGAGGGCCGAACTTTCGTCGCACTGAACACGCATGGATCGCCGACAGCGGCCTTCGTGAACAACCCGAATTGGCAGTTCCCAGCCGGCAATTGCGAAAGCGCGATTTCGGCGGCAGCGGGTGCAAGCAACATCGGCGCGCTCGATGCGGACAAGATCTCGGTCGAACTGGTGGGCGACTCGCTCTACACCAACCCACTGATGCTCGGCTATGCGTGGCAGAAGGGCCGCATCCCGCTGAGCCATGCAGCACTGATGCGCGCGATCGAACTCAACGGGGTGCAGATCGACAACAACAAAGTTGCTTTCGAGTGGGGCCGTCGTGCAGCTCACGATCTGGCCGCCGTGCAGGCCTTGCTGAAGCCGGCGCAGGTGATCGAGTTCATGCGGAAGACGACCAAGCTCGATGATTTGGTCGCCAAGCGCGAAGAGTTCCTGACGGGCTACCAGAACGCGGCCTATGCGGCGCAGTACAAAGAGTTTGTCGAGAAGGTTCGTTCAGCGGAGAAGCCTTTGAACAGCAGCAAGCTGACCGAAGCCGTGGCACGCTATCTCTTCAAGCTGATGGCCTACAAGGACGAGTACGAAGTGGCTCGCCTGCACACCGACAAGAGCTTCCTCGACCAAGTGGCAGCGCAGTTCGAAGGCGACTACAAGCTGAACTACCACCTCGCGCCACCGATGCTCGCGAAGAAGAACGAGAAGGGCGAGTTGGTGAAGCGGCCCTTTGGGCCGTGGATGCTGACGGCATTCGGCGTGCTTGCGAAGCTCAAGGGCTTGCGTGGAACGGCGTTTGACATCTTCGGTCGGACGGAAGAACGCAAGATGGAGCGCGCCTTGATCGTCGAGTACAGGCAGTGCGTCGAAGAACTGCTGCGCGGCCTGAATGCGACCAACCTGTCACTTGCGGTGGAGATCGCACGGATCCCGGAAGACATCCGCGGGTATGGGCATGTGAAGGAGCGGCACATGGCGACCGCGCGGCCGAAGTGGGCCAGCTTGATGTCGCAGTGGCGCAGCGGGGTGGGCTCGAAGCAAGCCGCGTGACGGTGGCCTTTTCCCGCTTCACTTGCGGGAAAAGGGCTCTGCATTGCTCCTCTCCCTCGGTGAGGGCAGATGGGAGGACCATGGCCGTGGAGTGAGAGATGCCGTGAATTTCAACGGCCGAGGCCCCTCACCCCAACGGGTGCGATTCAAACTGATGTGTACGCTTCAGGTTGCGGACACCGATTTCCGTTCAGGCTGACCCTTCGATACCTCAGGACAGGGTACGCCTACGGCGTATCGAAGCCCCATCCCGACACTCCACAAGCCCTTCGATCGCGAAGCGACCCTGTCCTGAGGTATCGAAGGATCAGGGCGAACGGGTGTTGATGACTTCACATCGTTTGAATCGCACCCCACCCCAACCCTCTCCCAGGGGGTCCCAGGGGGAGAGGGAGCAAAATCGGCCGGCCTTTACGGTCGGCTCCTGGGTCCGTCTACGGCTTCGCTATACGGGCTATACCGGCTTCTACCAATTCCGTCGCCGCCGCGATGTCCGGCGCCATCAACCGATCCTCATGCAGGAAGGGCACGCGCTCGCGAAGCAGCGCATGCAAAGACTCGATCGCCGTCGATGACTTCAGCGGCCGCTGGAATTCCAGCGCCTGCGCCGCCGACATCCACTCGATCGCCACGATCCCCGCGGTGTTGTCCAGCATTTGATGCAACCGACGCGCGGCATAAGTCGCCATCGACACGTGGTCTTCCTGATTTGCCGAGGTCGGCAGCGAGTCCACGCTTGCCGGATGGGCAAGCGACTTGTTCTCGGAAGCCAAGGCCGCCGACGTGACCTGCGCAATCATGAAGCCGGAGTTCAGCCCGCCTTGCTCGACCAGGAACGCAGGCAAGCCCGAAATCACCGGATCCATCAGCATCGCAGTGCGGCGCTCCGAAAGCGCCCCGACCTCTGCGATCGCCAAGGCCATGTTGTCTGCCGCGAAAGCCACCGGCTCCGCATGGAAATTGCCGCCTGAAAGCGCTTCCATCTGATCGGCGAAGACCAGCGGGTTGTCCGATACGCCGTTGGCTTCGATCATGAGGATGCCCCAGGCGTGCCGCATCTGGTCTAGACAAGCGCCCATGACCTGCGGCTGGCAGCGCAGGCAGTACGGGTCCTGCACTTTTTCGCAGTGCAAGTGCGATTGACGCAATGGACTGTTGTGCAGCCAGTCACGGTAGCTGGCTGCGACTTCGCGCTGACCCACCTGGCCGCGCACGGCATGGATGCGGTCATCGAATGGCGTGTCCGATCCCTTGGCAGCATCCACTGTCATCGCACCAACGGCGACCGCCGCATCGAACACGCGTTGCAAGCGCTGCGCGGCGTAGATGGCGAGTGCCGTCGAGCATTGGGTGCCGTTGAGGAGGGCAAGACCTTCCTTGGGGCCGAGTTCAAACGGTGCGATGCCAGCCTTCGCGAGACCCTCTTTCGCAGGCACCCGGCGACCGTCGATGAAGACTTCTCCGATGCCGATCAAGATGGCGGACATGTGGGCCAGGGGTGCGAGGTCGCCCGATGCGCCCACCGACCCCTTCTCGGGCACCACCGGCAGTACGTCCGCATTCAAAAGCGCGAACAGCGCATCGACCACTTCGCCGCGCACCCCGGAGACGCCATGTGCAAGGCTCGCCGCCTTCAGCAAAAGCATCAAACGCACGATGGGTGCTTCGAGCGGCTTTCCCACGCCGGCGCTGTGCGAAAGCACCAGGTTCTTCTGCAATTGAGCCAACTGGTCGTCGGCGATTCGGGTTTGCGCGAGCTTGCCGAACCCGGTGTTGATGCCGTACACCGCTTCGTTCCTCGACATGAGTTCACGCACGGTGCGAACGCTCGCCTCGATCCGTTCTCTGGCAGATGCCGCAAGGGCAAATTGGCTGCCACCTTGCGCAGCGTGCTGCAATATTTCCGCGTTCAATTTGCCGGGCGTGATCGTGTGAAGCATGGATTTGTTCTCTAGCAAGTGGTCTAGACAACTTTAGCATGCCGTCCAATAGAATGCCGGAATGAACGCCGTACGCCGCAAACGCTCTCTTTCGTACGAAACCGTCAAGACATCCATCCAGCAGCACATTGCGGATGGCGGATGGCAGCCTGGCGTTCGCCTCCCGTCCGAACGCGAACTTGTGCAGGAGTTCGGCTGCGCCCGCATGACTGTGCATCGCGCGCTGCGTGAGCTCGAGGCCGAGGGCCTGATTGAACGCCGCCAGGGTTCCGGGTCGTATGTGGCGGAGCTCACGCCCATCTCCAACCTGCTGCAGGTGCGCGACATCCACGACGAAATCGTCGAGCGCGGCCACACGCACACGACCCAGGTGTTCAGCATTGGCCGCGAAAAGGCCAGCCCTGACGTCGCCGTCGCCATGCGTCTGCGCAAAGGTGCCCCCGTGTTCCGCTGCCAATTGCTGCACCTCGAGAACGGCGTGCCCATCCAATACGAAGACCGGCACATCAACCCGACACTTGCCCCCGATCTGCTCAAGCGCGACCTGACCGCCGTCACGCCCTCGGCCGTGCTCTTCGAGCTGGCGCCACTGACGGAAGCTGAGCAGGTCATCGAGGCCGTGCTCGCGACAGCCGAACAAGCCAAGCTGCTCGACGTACAGCCCGGCAGCGCGCTCTTGATGGTGTCGCGTCGAACCGTGTCGAAAGGCGAGGTCGCCTCGATCGCACGGCTGTACCACCCCGGATCCCGCTTTCGCCTGATCGGCAGCTTTTGCGTGCCGGCGCCCGGAGGTCGGTCGGCGTAGGACAATGCCCGGTTCACGCCAGACACCGAGGTTTTCCCATGCAGAAGATTCCGAGCGTCGCGAGCACCGCGCGCGATCTCACCGATGCCGAGTTCGTCGAACTCGATGACTTGCTCTTGCAAACGCCCCAGCCGCTCACGCCCTGCGATGTTGTGATGCTCGACGGCTACCTGTGCGGTGTGCTCGTGCAGCCGGTACTTTTACAGCCGGACGCGTGGCTGCCGCACATCTTCGATTTCGACGGCGAGCCGCTGCCAGACACGATCGATACGGCCTGGATGGAGCGCATCAAGTCGCTCATCATGCGTCGCTATGCCGCGCTCAACCGCGCGATGGCCGAGGACGGCTGGTTCGACCCGTTGGTGCTCGAATTCGACGAAGACTATCCGCCCGAGGCACCGAAGGATGGCGAAGCCGACCCGTTGGTCGGGCTGCACCCGGTCTCGCAGTCCCTCATGCCTTGGGTCGCCGGCTTCCAGCACGCGACGATCTGCTTTCCTGACCTGATCGAGTTGCCTGACGACGCGGTGATGTCTGCACTGGCTCGCATCTTCCGCCACTTGCCGGCCGAGACCGACGAGGAAAAGGAAGTCGTGGCCACGCTCGACCGCGAGCAGCCTTTGACGACGTTGGAAGAAGGCATCGAAGACATGGTGGTCGCTGTAGCCGATCTGCAGGACCTGACACGCGAGCTTCGCTACAAGGTCGACACGGTCAAGCGCGAGGCACCAAAAGTCGGCCGCAACGATCCGTGCCCCTGCGGCAGTGGAAAAAAATACAAGCACTGCCACGGCGGCTGACCCCAATGCTGCTGCAGATCCTTTCCGACCTGCACCTCGAAACCGAGACCTACGAGCCACAGCCTGCCCCTGGGGCGGAGTTGCTGGTGCTCGCGGGCGACGTTGACAGCACCTGGGCCGGCATGGAGCTTTTTCGCGGCTGGCCGGTGCCGGTGATCTTCGTCGCCGGAAATCACGAATTCGACAACCGTGAGATGAACAACACCTGGCCGGAGCTGCGCGCACGCTGCGACGACCTGGGCTTCACGATGCTGGAGCGTGAAAGCACGGTGATAGCGGGCAAGGATGGGCGCCACATCCGCTTCGTTGCCACCACTCGCTGGTGCGACTTCAATCTCTTCGGCGACGCTCAATGCGAACGGGTGCTCAAAGCCGCTGGCTATTTCATGCGGGTTCAGCGCTCGACGATCGATGGCCTGCCCTTCGACGCCGCCGCCGTGCGCATCGAAGCGCTCGCCTGCCGTGAGTGGCTGGCGGGGGAGTTGGCGAAACCGCAAGGGGGTTGGGATAGCACCGTGGTTATCACGCATTTCGGTCCAAGCTTCATGAGCGCCGATCCGCGCTATGGCGCCCAGCCCGGGACAGCAAGCTTTTGCAATGCAGACGACGATTTGTTGCCGATGGCCGATCTGTGGATTCACGGCCATCTTCATTGCCGACACGATTACCGGGTGCGTCAGGAGGGGCGGGAGACGCGCATCGTGTGCAACGCGCGGGGACATGGCAAGCGGGGAGAGGCAGAAGGCCACGACGGGCTCTTCACTGTCGAAGTGTGAACACAACGGCGGGTGCGCCGTCGGCGACGGTTCAAATCACCGATCGCCGATTCAGTCGATCGGTAGATGGCTCCGCATCACCAACCTCGGGCGTGGTGTCGAGCGGCTCGACCGGCCCGAAGCTCGCATCGAGTCCGATCGCTGTGCCCATGTCGCCGTAGTCGCTGTCCGGCGCCGGCGCCCGCTTCCGGAACCCTATCGACCACCACCAGGGAAGATTCGGTTTGCTCATCACAGCCCCCTCACAACGCCGCTTGATGATCCCAGTGCGGGGCGCGACGCGCGCATGAGTTGCGCCGAAATGACACATGGTTTGCGTGCATTTCGTTACAGCTCTCCCGCAGATCTGGTAACAAGGCTCTTCGGCCCTTGGTTTATCTCGGCCGCACGGTTGCGTCTTGTTGCAGCCTGGCCAGTTGGACTGGTGGCTTTTCCGATCTCAGCCAACTATTGTTCAGGGCTGCGCGTTCATCGCGCAGTTTGCAGACCTCTGCTCCGGGGAGATAAGACTACATGACCTTGAAT
>Ga0170475_114117028_pt1 | contig 10308 bp, 11 predicted proteins | sample Soicark_Litter_5_FD_111474 | JGI IMG/M metagenome (GOLD analysis project Ga0170475, IMG submission 111474) | Avena fatua rhizosphere microbial communities from Hopland, California, USA. Combined Assembly of 48 SPs | reverse complement strand
GTTTTGGCCGATTTTGGAGCCAAGCCGGTAGCGCTACAGGAGAGCATTCATGCCCCGTGAAATCACAGTCGCCCTTGTGCAGATGGACCCCGTATTAGCCAACACCGAAGCCAATTTACGCAAGATGGGCGATTTTGTCGAGCGCATTTGCAGCGAGCAACGTACAGACCTCATAGTATTTCCCGAATTGAGCTACACAGGAAATGAATTGGGAATTCGCGCAACGGATGTTGCCGAGCGAATTCCTGGCCATGCCACGAATTTTTTAGCCAAACGGGCCAATGATTTTAACACCCATATCGTCTTTGGGCTTGTAATCAAAGAAAAGGTGGAAAGCATTTTATACAATGGCGTCGTGTGTGTGGGGCCGGAAGGCAGTGTGGTCTCCGAATATCGCAAAGTGCATTTGCTGGGTGAGGAGCGTCAGGTTTACCGCAATGGCTTTCGCTTTGTAACGGTCGAGGCGGAGTGGGGCCGTTTTGGCATGATTATCGGCGTTGACCTGGCATTCCCCGAAGCGGCGCGCGCATTGACGCTTGAGGGTTCCGAACTGGTTGTCGTGAGCGCCAATTGGGAGGAGCCGGCGAAGGAATCTTGGCGAGCGCACTTGATCAGCCGCGCCTGCGAAAATGCAATCTTTATGGCGGCGGCAAATCGCGTTGGCGAAGAGCCGACACGCCGCTATTTTGGCGATAGCCTGTTGGTGGGACCGTCTGCCGAGTTGTATACCGTTTTGGATGAGCCGATTGAGGGCTATGCTGTCGCCACGATTGACCTTGATGCTGTTCGCAATGTGCGTGAGGATCGCCAACTGATCCAGTTTCGGGAGCCGCTTGCCTATCGCGCCATTGTTCGAAAATACTAGCGTCCTTCTGAAAGAGCAGACAGACATGACGGTTGGGGGATGGGAAAATTAGATCGAATTGAAAGCGGAAGTTGGCAGCACGCAACTTATTTGGCGGATTATCGGGCCGAATGGCTGACAGATGTTTTGGTGGAGCGCGCCACCTGCGGAGTCGAGATCAGCCCTTTAGTCGTTGTCGAGGGCGGCCTGCGTGCCCCTGGTGTAGCGCAGCCTGGAATTGTGTGGACGCGCTTTTGGTTCCGGCGTGAAGGGTGGTTGATCGAAAAGTACTTTTCGCCGTTGGGACGCATTCTTGGCTTTTATGCGCCTATCTGTGGGCCGATTGAATACCATTCGGGCTTTTTGTCCGCCGACTGGTATGGATTGGCCTTGTGGATCAGCGAACATTGGCGAGTTACAGTGTTGGGCGAGCAGCAGTTTGACCAAGCGGCCGCGGTGGGTAATCTGCCGCCGGTGGCTGAAGAGCAAGCCGAACAACGAATACGTGAGTTAACGACATTGACTGCGCAAAAACGCTTTCCCCCTGCGCTCGTTCGCAACTTTGGGATTGTGACAAGGTAAAAAGAAATGATTGCCATCCTTGATTACGGTGTGGGGAATCTACGCAGTGTCTACAAGGCATTTGAAACGGTTGCCATCCCATTGGGCATTCCGGTTGACATTGTTGACCACCCGACCGACTTAACGCGCTGGCGGGCAGTGGTTTTACCTGGTCAAGGTGCATTTGGCGATAGCGTGAACAATTTGCGTTCACAAAAATTGGAGAAGCCGCTCTTGGAGGCGGTCGAAGCCGGGCTGCCCGTCCTCGGCATTTGTGTAGGAATGCAACTGCTCTTTGATCAAAGTGAAGAGATGGGACAGCACGAAGGCTTGCATATTATCCCAGGGCAAGTGCTGCGTTTTCCTGAGGCTATGGACGACCCCACAATGACGGGCCGTTATCTGCGTGTGCCGCAAATTGGCTGGAATCAGCTTCACCAGCGCCGCGCTGATGACCTTTTAGCTGGCGTGCCGGATGGCGCTTATGCGTACTTTGCTCACAGTTATTATTGCAAGCCGGACGAGAGTGAATCCACCCTGGCGGCGACCGATTATGGCCTGGATTATACGAGCATTGTGCGCTATAAGAATGCGTGGGGAATCCAGCCCCATCCTGAGAAAAGCCACACGGTTGGACTGCGCATTTTATCCAATTTTATGCGTATGGTGGCCGCGACTGAAGTTACAGTGGCCGCGCCGTCGGCCCTCTCTCACTCATAGTTTATCCTCACGCCCGACAACCCATCCCGCTATGAAACTCGTTTTGATCACGCATGCCCACACCGACCAAGTTAGCGGTGTGGCGGCTGATGGTTGGACTCTTTCAGCACACGGAATCGAACAAGCAAAAGTATTGGCTGCAGCGCCGTTTTGGTCGCAAGTGGATCGCATCGTACTTAGCTCCGAACACAAAACCTGGTTGACCGTGCAAGGTGTGGCGATGGCTCGCCATCTGCCGATTTGGATCGACTGCCGCTTTGATGAATTGCGGCGCGGTGGCTGGGCCGAGAATTATGCAAGCACAGTGGCTCAAGTCTTTGCCGAGCCATCGCTCTCGGTTAACGGTTGGCAATGTGTGGTAGATGTCCATAGTCGTATGAGTTCCGGACTTGAGGAGTTGCACCGGCGCTTTCCAGGTGAGACTTTAGCGTTAGTAGGACATGGTCTTTGTCTCAGCATTCTGCGCGCTGCGATTTTGGGCCAACCAAAGGTCGATTTCGCGGCGTGGCAGCGTCTCGCATTTGCCAGTTGGGCTTGTGCAGAGGGTGATCCACTAGCATTGCTCATCGATTTCACGTTGAGTTCTGTGGCCGAGCGATAGACGTTCGACCCTATATCTCTTCCTTGACAAAGGATATAAAACGATAGAGGGAGAGAAGTTACGTTTGGCATACTTGAATTATGGTAAGGTTCTGAAGTGACTGAGCGCGTAGGCGCTGTTCGACAATTCTCCTGCGTTCACATGTTCAGGGCTGCCATGAGGGCTGAGATGGTTTGTGGGAAATGATTATTTATCCGGCGATTGATCTGCGACATGGGCGCTGTGTGCGTCTGCGTCAAGGCGACCCCAATGCGGAAACTGTTTTTGGCGACGACCCGGCAGCGATTGCGCGTCACTGGGTGAGCCAAGGCGCGGAGTGGTTACACGTAGTAAATTTGGATGGCGCATTGGGCGCCACCCACGACCAAATTGCTGAGGCGAATCAGGTGAGAAGTGGGGGAGTAGGGAATAGTGGGACCCTGCCCATTAATCTCCAGCGACTGGTGGAGATCCGCCAAGCGGTGAAGGTTCCAATTCAATTTGGCGGCGGAATGCGGACACTTGACGATATTCGCCTGGCGCTGGAATTAGGCGCCACTCGTGTCGTCTTAGGGACGGTGGCTGTGGAGAAGCCCCGATTGGTCTCAGAGGCGATTGATCGCTGGGGTGCTGAGCAGATTGTCGTCGGTTTGGATGCTCGAGATGGCAAGATCGCCACACATGGTTGGCAAGAAACAAGCAAAATTGATGTGGTTGACTTGGGCCATCAAATGCATGCTCTGGGCGTGCGACGCGTGTTATTTACGGATATCAACCGCGATGCGATGCTCATGGGTGTGAATACGGACGCTACAGCGCGCCTCGGCGATGTGACTGGTCTCAATGTCATCGCCAGCGGCGGCGTCGCCGGCATCCGCGATATAGAGTTGCTCAAGGCGCACGAACATTACAACATTGATGGCGTGATCGTCGGTCAGGCGCTTTATACCGGCAATTTGGATTTGCGGCGCGCAATCGAAGTCGGCCATGAGCCTTTGCGGCGGCGCAGCGCCGGTATCATTCCCTATCGCAAGACAGAACATGGGCCGGAATTTTTGCTCCTCTTTAACCTCTTTTTTGAACAGTGGCAATTCCCACGCGGTGGGGTGATCGACCATGAAACAGATAACCAGTGTGCGCGCCGAGAATTCACGGAAGAGACCGGCTTAAAGATCCGTCATGTGCATGACGATTGTCGTGTTGAACTCAATTACACGGCGACAATTCGCGACTATCATATGGAGCGCACCCTGGTCTATTACCTGGCAGAAGTGGAGTCGGGGGAGATCTCCTTTGGCGATGAGGATCATTGCGAGGCAATGTGGGTTGGCCCGCAAGAGGCGTGGGAGCTGCTGACGGAAACCGGGCCTGAGCAATTGCCGGCGCTCGACGCCGCAGTCGGCTATTTACAAGAACTTGGACAAATTACCGAGCAGTCGGCGCGCAAGGATTAAATGTATGCTCGCAAAGCGAGTCATTCCCTGTTTAGATGTCAAAGACGGACGCGTCGTCAAGGGGGTAAACTTTATAGACCTGATCGATGCCGGAGACCCGGTGGAACAGGCCAAGGTCTATGACGAAGAGGGCGCTGATGAATTGGTCTTTTTGGACATAACAGCCACACATGAAGCACGCGATACCGTGATCGAAATGGTGCGGCGCGTGGCGGATTCTGTCTTTATTCCCTTTACAGTGGGCGGCGGAATCCGCACCGTGGAAGACATGCGCGCGCTGCTGCTGGCGGGGGCTGACAAGGTGAGTATTAATAGCGCCGCTGTACGCAATCCACAATTGATTCGTGACGCGTCGCAACGCTTTGGCAGCCAGTGTATTGTCGTAGCCATCGATGCTCGACGGCGGCGAGGTGCTGAGCTGGTGGCGCGCGGTGACGGCTGGGATGTCTATGTGACCGGCGGGCGCACCAATACAGGACTGGATGCGGTGGGGTGGGCGAAGGAAGCCGAACGCTTTGGCGCAGGAGAAATCCTTCTCACGTCAATGGACGGTGACGGCACGCTAGAAGGATATGATGTTGAGCTAACGCGCGCCGTCAGTGATGCAGTCAAAATCCCTGTAATCGCCAGTGGCGGCGCGGGCCGACCTGAACATTTCGCCCAGGCGCTTACCGCCGGTGGGGCGGCAGCGGCGTTGGCGGCAAGTTTATTCCATTTTCGGCAGTTGAGCATTCAGCAGGTAAAGGAATCGTTGCTTGAGACAGGGATTCCTGTGCGGATGCCATTGAGCAATTTGGTTTGATTCTTGCTCTTTCTAGGTTAGGGAATAAGGTCATATTGTGGACACCAAAGAATTTCTTAATAAAGAGAATTTTTTCTCGGTTCTGAAGTTTGATAAAGATGGTCTTGTACCTGCCATTGTCCAGGATGAAAAAAGCGGTCAGGTGCTGATGATGGCATGGATGAGCCAAGAGAGTTTGCAACGTACCCTGGCATTGGGCGAAACGGTCTTTTGGAGCCGCAGCCGGCAGGAGTTGTGGCATAAGGGCGCGACCAGCGGCAATGTTCAGCGGGTCCGTGATCTGCGCGTGGATTGCGATGGCGACACGTTGTTGGTGCTGGTGGACCCGGCTGGACCGGCGTGCCATACAGGCGAAGTTAGCTGCTTTTTTCGTACAGTTGAACAAAAAGTTGCAATTTCACAATAACGGATAAACCGCCAAATCAAAGGCTCCTTCGTAGCAAATTTTTACGTTTTTGACTGCACAGGCGCTATCAATAAATCAGCTATATTGAAGTTGGGTACAAAGAACATGTCAAATGTGACACAACAGGTATTTGAGGTCATTGAGGGGCGCAAAAGTGACCCGCCAGAAGGTTCGTACACAGCCAAACTCTTTGCTGCAGGAGAAGTTGAGGTGCTAAAGAAGATTGGCGAGGAAGCTGTGGAAGTGGTCGTCGCCGCAAGTAAGCAGAGCGAAGATCGCATAATTTACGAAATGGCCGACCTGATCTATCATAATCTTGTTTTGCTTTCGATGCGGAATTTGTCTTGGAAGGACGTGGAGGACGAACTCGCTCGCCGTATCAAAAAATAAGCAGATTCAACAAAACTGTACGATCCATGTACAAAAAATTGCAGTAATCGCGATAATGCTGCATGATCATGGTGTACAGAGATGCTCTGCCCGATTTGAAAGCCGTCACTAATCCATCGTTTGCTTGCTGTAGCAGGCCTGACACGAAGGTGGATGGGGCGGTTTTTGTTTTAGGAAAAATTACGATGTTTGCCTGATGTTTAATCGCTTAGTTTGTTTTTGGAAAGGTAAGAAGCCCTCATGGAGACTATTCAGTCTGAATCCTCGGAGCCTCCCCAGCGCAGCAGTGGAAGTGTAACAACGCCGTGGCAAGGAGTAGCGCCCGAAACATGGCAAGATTGGCGGTGGCAGTTGAGCCATCGTTTGAATACCGTAGAAGATTTTGCCCAGGTCATTCGCTTGACACCTGATGAGATTGAGGGACTGTCGGCGCCTGGGCATTTTCGTGTCGATGTGACACCCTATTTCGCAAGCTTAATGGACCCGGATGATCCCAAGTGTCCAATCCGCCGGCAAATTATGCCTACCGCTAAGGAATTGGTGCCTTTTTCGGCAGAGATGGTCGATTCCTTGAATGAGGACGCCCATTCACCTGTGCCGGGTTTGGTTCACCGTTATCCCGACCGGGTGCTGATGTTGGTGACCACGCATTGTGCCAGCTATTGCCGTTATTGCACACGCAGCCGCATTGTTGGTGATTCCGCAGCGCAGTTTAGCCGGCGCGATTATGATCGCCAGATCGAGTACATTGCGCAAAATCCACAAATCCGCGACGTTCTCCTCTCTGGCGGAGATCCGCTGACCATCCCGCAGCGCGTTTTGGAAGATTTGCTGCGCCGATTGCGGGCGATTCCTCATCTTGAGATTATTCGCATCGGCAGCCGCGTGCCCGTCTTTTTGCCTCAGCGCATTACGCCTGACCTCGTGGAGATGCTTCGCCAATTTCATCCGCTGTGGATGAATGTGCATTTTAACCACCCTAAGGAAATAACACCCGAAGTATCACAGGCGCTGGCGCGCATAGCGGATGCCGGAATTCCGTTGGGTTGCCAGAGTGTGCTTTTGGCTGGGGTGAACGATTGCCCCAATATCATGAAGGAACTCTGTCACAAATTGGTTATGAATCGCGTGCGGCCCTATTACCTCTATCAATGTGATTTGGTTCACGGGGCTGGGCACTTTCGCACACCAGTGTCGACGGGCATTGAGATTATGGAGGCGTTGCGCGGTCACACATCAGGGTATGCCATCCCGACCTATGTGGTCGACGCGCCAGGCGGCGGCGGCAAGATCCCCGTCATGCCGAATTATGTAATTAGCCAGTCCGCGGACAAGGTTGTGATGCGGAACTATGAGGGCTACATTAGTGCCTATACACAGCCGGAAGTCTATGCACGACATGATTCAAAGACATGCCCGGCGTGTATTGCCCAAGCCATAAATTGCAGAGAAAGTGGACAGCGGGGCGTCAGTGGCTTGTTGGCCGGCGAACGGCTTTCTATTGCGCCTGAGGGCTTTAGCGAGACGCATGAACGCGTTCCGTCGATTGACCTTGTGTTACCTGAACTGGACTCGCAGGAATGTAATGACCCAGAGACGTTTCCGGTTAATATAGGCGAAAGCAATGGCAAACCCTTTGTCAAAGGTAAACCTCACATAAACGGTAAAGCCAATGGAAATGGCAAAAGCCATGCGAACAGTGCGTATACCAATGGCCACTCAAATGGTGCGTGCCACTCGTCATGAAAGAGTTGAACCGGATGCGAGTGGCAGTGCTAGCCAATTTGAAGAAGAACGCACCGACCTGGGAGGGGATGTTGCCGGATCAATGGGATGACCTTGATTCTGAAAAGACCATTCACTCCTTGATCGGCGCGTTAAATTGTGGGGGACATCAAGCGACCTTTCTCGAAGGTGATTTGTCGCTCGTTGAAAATCTACAGAAGTTGCAACCGGATATTTGTTTCAACATTTGTGAGGGACATTTCGGCGATGCGCGCGAGTCGCAAGTTCCGGCTTTGCTCGAAATGATGCGCATTCCCTATACCGGCTCGCGCGTGATGGCGCTGGCATTGGCGTTGGACAAGCCCATGACCAAGCGCATTCTTGCCTACCATGGTCTGCCGACGCCGCCTTTTCAGGTCTTTGAACGCGCCGATGAAGCCATTGATAGTAGGTTGATCTTTCCGCTCTTTGTTAAGCCCAGCCGAGAAGGAACAGGAATGGGCGTGACGGTGGATTCAATCGTCTATGATGAGCCAGAGTTGCGGGCTAAAGTGCACCGGATTATCAACCGTTATCAACAGCCGGCATTGGTTGAACGCTTTATCGATGGCCGCGAGGTGACGGTGGGATTGGTAGGCAATTTCGCTGCCAACCGCGTGGCTCCTGGTGAGGAAATCCATGTTTTCCCGCCGATCGAAATAGATATGGCGCTCTACCCGGCAGAGGAAGGGGGCATCTATTCCAACCGGCTCAAGGTTGAATTGGCAGATGACTTTCACATCACCTGTCCAGCGCCCTTGCATGAAGCGCAAACGGCGGAATTGAAGCGACTCACCAGCGACGTCTTCCAAGTGATTGGCTGCCATGATGTTGCGCGTGTTGACTTTCGTCTTGATGCGAATGACCACGAGCGCCCCTATATTCTGGAGATTAACCCACTGCCGGGATTGAACCCCGGATATTCCGACCTCTGTTTGGAGGCAGAAACGGACGGTTGGTCTTATCAACAATTGATCAACCGAATACTGCACGAAGCGTCACAACGCTTCGGTATTTGTTGAGTGAGATTGCCATGAATTCCCTTTGCCGGCTGTGCTAATTAGAGTTCGATTTCTTGGGAACGGCCTGATGACGATGGTAAAATGGCTAAACGGTTATTTTGCAAGAGTAGGGAGGAGAGCTGACTACTATGGCAATCGCAACGAGAGATTTAGCCTGGATGCCTCGTGTAAGCGATCAGGAACTTGGCGCAGTGGATGTCCAAGAACGCTTTAGCTATGAGGCTTTGACCTTTGACGATGTGTTGCTTGTACCGGGATACACCGAGACATTGCCGGCCGATGTTGACATAAGTATTCAGCTTCATGAACGCTTGCGGCTTAATATTCCCGTGATTAGTGCCGCTATGGATACGGTCACCGAGAGTGAACTTGCGATTGCCCTGGCGCGCCAGGGTGGTTTGGGTGTCATTCACCGCAATCTCAGCCCGCAACAACAGGCCGAAGAGATTGACAAGGTAAAACGCAGTGAAAGCGGGATGATTGTTGATCCGGTGACGCTGAGGCCTGATGCCACGCTATCCGAAGCCGAAGCGGTCATGAGCCGTTACCGGATCAGCGGTGTCCCGATTACGGACAAGAGTGGCAGGCTGGTCGGCATTCTCACCAACCGCGATGTACGTTTTGCCACGGATTACAGCCGCCCGATTTCCGAATATATGACACAGAATGAGCTGATCACGGCGAAGTTGGGGACAACCCTGGCCGAGGCACAGGAAACTTTGCACCGTTTTCGTATTGAAAAGCTGCCTTTGGTCGATGAGCAGGGCAATTTGAAGGGGCTGATCACATACAAAGACATCCTCAAGCGCCAGGACTATCCCCATGCCGCCAAGGATGAGCGGGGGCGGCTTTTGGTTGCTGCCGCAGTGGGCGTGGGCGCTCAAGGACGTGAACGCGCCGGGTTGTTGCTTGAGGCCGGCGTCGATGCCATTGCTATTGACACCGCTCATGGGCATAGCCGCAATGTGCTGGAGACGGTGGAGATGCTGCGCAAACGCTTCCCACAGGCAATCATTTTTGCCGGCAATGTCGTGACGCGTGAAGGTGTGCGCGACTTGGCAGCGGCAGGAGCCAATGTCGTGAAGGTCGGCGTGGGCGCCGGCTCGATTTGCACAACACGTATCGTTAGTGGGGCAGGAATGCCGCAGTTGACCGCTATTGCCGAATGTGGGTTGGTGGCACAACAGTTAGGCATCCCCATTATCGCTGACGGCGGCATTCGCTACAGCGGCGATATTACGAAAGCAGTAGCTGCCGGCGCTTCGGCGGTAATGTTGGGCAGCTTGCTGGCTGGGCTACATGAATCGCCAGGTGACATTGTGATCCGCGATGGACGCTCCTTTAAGGAATATCGTGGTATGGGAAGCATGGGCGCGATGAAGGGGCGAGCAAATGATCGCTATCAAAGCTCGCAAAACGGCAATGAGTCGGCTAGCCCGGACATTAGTGGCAAGACGGTACCCGAAGGAATTGAAGGCCAAGTTCCCTATAAAGGGATGCTCAAGGATTTTGTCTTTCAATTGATGGGAGGCCTTCGCAGCGGAATGGGCTATGTCGGGGCTGCCTCGCTGGCTGAACTTTGGCAGAAAGCGCGTTTTGTACGTATGACTTCGGCAAGCTATCAAGAGAGCCATCCCCACAGCGTTACAATTACTAAAGAAGCACCGAATTATCAGATCCAATCGGGTCGTTGATGCAGTGATTTGGAGCAAGAATAATTCCGTCCACTGTAAGGGCGTGATCGCGCTTTTGCAGGACTCTCGGG
>Ga0170475_106211795_pt1 | contig 10309 bp, 6 predicted proteins | sample Soicark_Litter_5_FD_111474 | JGI IMG/M metagenome (GOLD analysis project Ga0170475, IMG submission 111474) | Avena fatua rhizosphere microbial communities from Hopland, California, USA. Combined Assembly of 48 SPs | reverse complement strand
CCGCGGCCGGACGATCGCGCGTGGTTTCCGTCCATCGCTTCGGCGCGGAGCTCCCGGACGTCGGGAAGCTGCCGCCGATGGCGCGGAACGGCGCTCACCGCTTCTTTTTTGAACAATACATGCCGCCGAACGACAGGCTCAGGCATGTACTCCCGTTCGGGAGGGATGGTGAAGGGGGTTCCCAACGCCTACGAAATGAACTATCACCTGGCCGTCGCTGCGAACACGTCGACCGTTCCACCACCGACGCACGGACAGCCTGCCGAAAGCACTGAATGAGCCCCACCGGCCGTATCGATCATGATAAGAGAGAGGCCGTGCTGTCTGGCACAGCTGCTTCGGATTTCGCGCTCAGATTCGGAAGGCCACCCCGCTGGATCGTCGCGGCCCCCGGCCGGGTGAACCTCATCGGTGATCACACCGATTACAGCGGCGGCCTGGTGCTTCCCATGGCCATCGAGCGCTACACCGTCATCGCGGCTGCCCCGGCCGTGGCCGGCGCCGGACGGCGGCTGCAGCTGTACAGCGCGGCGGTGAACCAGTCCGTCGACATTCCCCTCGATAGCCCTCCCAGCGTCGGGGAGCCCTCCTGGGCGAACTATGCGCGGGGCGTGGTGGCCGGGTTTCTCGCGCGCGGTCAGGTCCTGCCCGCGCTGGACGCGCTGGTCGTCTCGGACGTCCCTCTCGGAGGGGGGTTATCCAGCAGCGCCGCCCTGGAGGTGGCGCTGGCCACTCTCCTCGAGACAGCGCTGGGGCAGCCCATGGACGTCGCGGAAAAGGCGCGCCTCTGCCGGGAGGCCGAGCACGAGTACGCGCGCGTCCCTTGCGGGATCATGGATCAGCTCATCTCGGCCATGGGCAACGAGACGGGGGCGCTGCTGATCGATTGCCGAACCGGGCAGACCCAGGCGGTCCCCTTTGCCGACCCCACCGTCTCCTTGCTGATCGCCAATAGCGAAGTGCGTCATTCGCTGGGCGCGGGCGCCTATGCCCTCCGTCGTTCGGACTGCATCGAGGCGGCCCGGGCGCTGGGGGTTCCAGAGCTGGGCCAGGCGAACCCGGCCATGGTGCAGGCGGCCGAGGCAAAGCTGCCGGGCGTCCTTTATCGGCGGGCCCGTCATGTCGTGACCGAGAACGAACGCGCCCGCGCGGCTGCCCAGGCGTTCGCGGCCGGCGACTGGCGCACCGCCGGTGCCCTGATGTACGAGAGCCATCGCTCCCTGCGCGACGATTTCGAGGTCAGCTCACCCGAGCTGGACACGTTGGTCGAGCTGGCTCGCGACATCGGCGAGTCGGACGGCGTCTTCGGCGCCCGCATGACGGGCGGAGGCTTTGGCGGCTGCACGGTCACGCTGGTCGCCACCGATCGCGCCAGCGCGGTGGGGACGCGCCTGGCCGACGGATACCGGCAGCGCCACGAACGCGCCCTCACCTGGTTCATCGCCCGCCCCTCCCGGGGTGCCCACGTGATCCAGGGCTGAACGCCCTGCCCTCGACGGCCAGGCACCGCGGCGGGGCCCCCCCCGGCTACGCGGACCAGTCCGTGGGCATCACGAAGCGGTGGATGCCGGCGATGACCAGGCCGCGAGAAATCCGCTTGGGCGCCAGGGTCACCGACACCGTCTCGAAACGGCTCCACATCGAGGCGCGCTGGATGACGTCGATCAGGTAGTCGGTCGCCACGGCCGGCAGCTCGCTGATACGCCCCACCATCACCGCCCGTCGAACGCCGTACAGGTTCAGGGCAGCGCTGACGCCGGTCGCGATGGCATCGAACGTTTCGCGCATCCAGGCGGGCAACTTGCGGTCGGCGGCCTTCACGACGTCTGCGAACGTCAGGGGATGCCGGGGAGGTTCGCTCATCGCCTCACGCAGGCTCTGGATCATCCCGCGCTGGGAGGCGAGCGTCTCCAGGCAGCCCCGGCCTCCGCAGCCGCACTGACGGTTGTTGCCGGGAATGGGGATGTGCCCGATCTCGCCGCTCATCGGCAACCCGCCCTGAAACAGGCGGCCGCCCAGCATCAGCGTCCCGCCCACACCGTCCGCGATGTCGACCATGACGAAGTCGTCATCCCCGCCCGCTCGCCATCCCAGCTCGCCCAGGGCCAGGCAGCGCACCTCCTGCACCAGGCTCACCGGCGCGGACCAGATCTGGCCCAGGATCTTGGGCAGGTCAGCCTGCTCCGACCAGTGCAGGTTCGGCGACAGCAGCACCCGCCCCGCTCGCTCGTCGACCACGCCGGGGGTGCTGATCAGCACGGCCCAGGGCCGCCGCACCGATAGCTGCGCGGCGGATTCGGCCAGCTTCTCCTGCCAAACGTCCGCCTTCATCGGCGTCTTGAACTGCACTGCCCAGCTTTCCTGGTCAGGGGGCGCCGGTGGAAAGCCGGACAGCCGCGTCATCTCGACGCCCAGGTCCACCACCACGAAGCGGGGGCGGTCAGTGGCCAGGCGCAGCTGCTTGCCCGGCCGGCCGACGCTGGGCCGGCTGACCCCGGTCACGTCTATCTCCTCCACCACTCCGACGTGGATCAGATCGTCGATGATCTTGCCGGTGGTGGGCTTGCTCATGCCGGTGGCCTTGGCCAGTTCGGCACGGCTGGCCGTCTTGTTGGCCAGCAGCTGCCCCAAAAGCGCCGCCTGATTGGCCAGCCGCAGGTTTGCAGGGACGGCAGAGAATGGCCCCACACGGGCGGCGTCTGCGCCTGGATTCGCCGCGCGTGGCTTCCGGATCGGTAACAACCTGTACGATCGTTACCACAGAACGACAGCGGCTACGAAAAGATGCCGCTGATGGGACCGGTCGACTGCAGGGCGTTGCTGGCCTTCGACAGCGCGGTCCCGTCGACCCCGAAGACGGGCAGCAGGGACAGCCAGAAGTCGTTGAACGGCCTGTTTCCGCTGCCACCGGTCTGCTGCGGCAGGGATCCGCCGGTCACTTTCAGGAACGTGCCACCCTTGACGCCGGTGTTCTTTCCCCCGAAGACGATCAGCGGCATGTTCTGCTGGTTGTGGTCCCACGCCCGCGCCACCTCGGTCAGGTACACGACCACCGTGTTGTCGAGCAGCATGTTGCCGTCGATATCCGGGGTTGTGGCGAACTCTTGCAGGGCTGTCGCGGTCGTCGCCGAGTAGAACGTGTTGATCTGGTTCAGCCAGTCGCGCGTCATCGTGTCACCCGAGGGATCGCTGTGGCTGGGCGGGTGATGCGGCGAAGATTGGGGGCTGCCCTTGATGGTCGCGCCCTGAAACATCCCCGGGAAGACCACCCAGTTCGTGCCAGCCGACCACATGAACGTCGCCACCCGGACCATGTCGCAGGCGAAGGCCGCCTTGATCAGACGAAGCTGGTTCAATCCCAGGTCCTGGTGGGGGTGGCTGCTGGGCGACCCGCTGACGTAGTAATCGACACCCGAGCCGGTCGTATAGGTGACGCTGTCCATCTGCTTGCCGGTGCTGGTGTTCGCATACATCGGCGGCGTGGCGGGCTTCGTGCACACTCCGCCCGTGCCCGACGTCGGCATGTACGTCTGACGCAGGCTGGCCTCGAGCTGGGTGATCGACGTGAGCTGTGAGGCGAGCCGGTCCTTCTCGGAGGCAGGAATCAGCGTCTGCATGCGCGCGATGTCCTTCCTCATGAAGTCGATGACCGACAGCTTCTGGGCCAGGATCTTCTGCGGGTCCGCGCCGGTGGGCAGCGCCCCGCCGAAGATGCGTCCGAACACGTTGGTAGGCGACGTGTCGGGGTACAGCGGCTGACGCCGTTGCAACGGGTCAGAGCCGGCGATGGGCGCCTTGTACGACAGCACCCGGGGGGCCACCTCGTTGCGGTCCGACCTTGCGTCTGCCCCCAGTTGCAAAGAGCCGAACATGGTCGGGTTCGGCTGGGACGGTCCGCCCAGCACCGGTGACTTGTCGAGGAGCAGCTGATCGATGGAGGGCGCGCCGGCCGCCCAGTCCTGCTGGGTGGTCCCCTTGCCCAGCGCGTTCACGCCGGTCATCACGGCCACCACACCACCCTCGTGGGTGTTCTGCCCTGACGGCGTGACGACGTTGAGTCCGTCGACCATGCACATGTACTTCTGCAGGGGCGTCGCCGTCGCGTTGAACGGAGCCGACTCCATCGGCAACGTGAAGTTCGTGGTGGTGGCGGTCGCGTTCGGACGCCAGGTGCCGAGCCCCGGGCCGCACCCGAGAGGGTGGTGGATGATCAGCAGACGCAGCGGCGCCTTCGCCCCCTGCGCGCGCGCCTCGATCGAGCGCAACATGGGGCTGAGCAGGGTCGCCGCACCGCCCGCAGCCTGAAGGAACGACCGCCTGGCAAACTTGTACGAGCTCACTTCGCACCTCCAGCGCGCTTGCGCAAGATATTGGCCATGGCCACTTGCTTGAACATGGATCCGATCGTTCCGTCCGTCTTCGTGCGCAGGTCGTTCACCTCGCACGTGTTGTACGTGTTGATTGACGTGCCCAGCGCATAGCTGGTCATCTTCTGCACGGCGCAATCCTTGATGACGCCGCTCGACGCCAGCAGCTGACCGAAGGCGACGGAACCAGACGCCATGTCGGGCGCCAGCGGCGCCGCGGTGAACGTCACCGACGAATCGATGGGCCGGTTCGCCTCGTCCGCCGTGCGGAAGTTTCCGATGGGCCCGAAGTTCTGCAGGACGCGGGCGTAGGGGTCCATCTGCGCGTGGCAGGTCTTGCAAGGCGAATACATCATCCGCGCGTCGGACTGCAGGATCTCGCTGTCACAGGTGGACAGCGACATCGTTCCATCCGGGGACTTGCACGAGATGACGTTCATCGCCGACGGCGTGGAGAGGTCCACGGGGGGCGGCAACGCGTCCTGACAGACCACGTCGTCGTGGATCAGCTTGCCGCGCTTGACGATCGACGTCTTCGCGGGGTCCGACGCCGACCACAGGAAGCTCGGCTGCGTCAGCATGCCGGACCGCAGCTGCGAGGTCGGCCACGTCGCTGCCACGAACGTGGTGTTGCTGCTGGGGGCGGACCCCGAATAGGAGGCCCCCGGATACAGCGTGGCCAGTCGCTTGTTGAGGAATGTCTTCTGCGAGGTCACCAGGTCGTTGACCGTGCCGCCGCTGGTCCACAACACGTCGGTCACGAACTGCTGAGTGGCCTGGTAAAGATCGTTGACGATGGCGGTCTGATCGCTGTCCGCCGAGCTGAGCCCCTTCAGCAGGGCGGTGTCCTTGTTCGCCTTGTCGAACATCTGGCGGACGTTGAACCAGTCGATGACGATGCTGGTCAGGTTCGCCTTGGTAGCCGGCAAGGCCAGCAGCCGATCGATCTGCGAGCTCAAACCCGAGCTGGTGGCCAGGCTGCCATCAGCGGCCGCCGCGGTCAGCGCCGCGTCCGGGAGCGACCCGAGGAACAGGAAGCCCAGCTGGCTGGCGATCTCGTAGGGATTCAGGGACGTATCGGGGAAGTTGCCCGAGCTGTCGGCGGTCAGCGTGGACGGCCCTAGCTCGGTCCGATAGATGAACGACGGAGCGGTGATGATGGCCTGGACCACCAGGCTGATCCCGGTGGCGTAGTCGACCGTCGCCCCCGCGCTGTAGACCGTCATCAGGTTCGTCACCTCGGACGAGTCCAGGGGGCGGCGAAAACCCTTCGCGCCCAGGCTCTGGGCGAAGCTCATGGCGCACGTCTTCTGCGCGTCCGCGGTGGTACCCGTGCAAGGCGCCAGCGTCGTGATGCGGGTGGCGATGGCCGGCAGGACGGTGTTCTGAGACGACTCGTACAGCGCGTACTGGAAGTCGGGGTCCACGCCCAGGGTCGAGTCGCTGAAGAAGGCGTAGGCCGCTTCTCCACCGCGGTTCTGCAGCGCGGGCACGGTGGTCAGGCCCAGCAGATCCTTCACCGCCGCGCCCCACTGTTCCACCGACAGCCGCCACAGCCGGCGAGGAATCGGGTCGAGCGGCGTGCAGTCCGCCGTCGTGTCACCGGAGCCCCCCGACCCGGTGCTGGCCGACCCGCCGCTGCCCGAGGTCGCGCCGCCACTGCCCGCGTGGGCGCCCCCTGAACCCGACACCGTGCTACCACCGCTGCCCGACGCGTGGGCACCACCCGTGCCGGAGGAGTTCGTTCCGCCAGTACCGGCAGACGATCCACCAGACCCGCCCCCCTGTTGCCCACCGGATCCCGGTGCACCCGACCCGTTGATCGCGCCGGTGCATCCTCCCACGAGGAGGATGGCGCTGGTCAGGAGACCCAGGCTGCGAGAGTTGGTCACCATGGTGATGTGGCCTCCGTCATAGAGCGATTTGGCTGCAGCGGGCGAAGAGAGGAGCCTCGCCCAGATACCGTGATTCACGTGCTGAACTAAGGGCGGGTACCCTTCATTACCTGTCTGGAGCGGGCGAAAGTGCCAACGATTTTTTTAAGAAACTTACGATTTTGCGCACTGCATCGTCACCCACCTCACAGGTAGGGGGATGTCGATGCATTTTCGAGGTGTGCGCACGGCGCTCCGGATCACCACGTCAGCGACGATCCAAGGTTGATGGCATGCACGAGCTGCTTCTCACCCTGCTGCCACCGGGCGTCCGAAAGGAAGTAGTCGACAGCCACGTGGAGGTTGGACGACACGTGGTACACGAACACACCCGAGTAGCCGGTCTGGGACTTCAGGAAGCTGTGGCTCGGCTGGTTCCCCGCCTCGAAGCCGGGGCACGGCGCCGTCCCGCCGCTGGCGGTGCACCAACTCGGGTCGATGTCTTCCGGAAGCACGTACACGCGGGTCATCCCCCATCCGGCGTTCAGGTCGAAGGTCTTGAACGCCAGCTGCGCTTGAATGTAGTAGCCCGTGAACTTTCGCAGGGCCTGGCTGGAGTACTGGGCGACCACAGCGTCGCTGACGTCCAGGAAGTATCCGGCCCCAATGCCGCGACCGGAATGGGATGCCACGCCCAGGTGAAAGATTCCCAGCTCGATGCGCCCGCCTCCGCCGACCCCGTAGACAGTCGCACTGCGAGGCAAGTCCGTCGCGTACAGCTTCTGAAACACACCGTTGGCGAACAGGTGAAGCTTGCCGAAGCTGCCGAGCGACGCGTCGTAGGTCGCCTCGGCCTCCGGTCGCCCCAGCTTGGTGCGGGTCCAGTAGTTGTTCGGCAAGGCGCCCGGGTCGTAGTAGCCGGCAGTCAGCTGGAAGCCGTGGAAGCGCGGGGTGGCGTAGGACACGCCCGCGACCCAGACCGGGGAGACGACGCCATATCCGATGTGACCGCCCGCAGGGCCGAGCAACGAAAACCCGGCCGGACTTCCCACGCCGTACTGATGCGCGTAGAGGTAATCGATCTCCAGCTCCCCTCGGGAGAACAGCGACAGCGCACGGCCCACCCGGAGCGTTCCCGCCGGCCCCTCGACGTTGATATAGCCCTCCCGCCAGTCCGCGTAGTTCCGGTAGAACGTCCGCTCGCCCTCTGTCTCGGCGGTGCCCCAGATGGCGATGTGACCGGTCACCACGGTGGACTCGGTTAGCTTGTGCCGCACGCCGAAGCCGAAGATGTTGCCCAGGAAACCGCTGCGCACCCGCGACGCGAGAATTGGTCCTGTGCGGTAGGTACCGTCGGGCTGGCGCACCGGATCGCCCGCCACGACGATACCGCCGTTGCCGACGGGGTGAACGGGCGCGAATGTGGGCGGGGTCGACGGATCGCCACCCATGCCGACCTGGCTGTAGGCCTGAGGGATCGAGTCGCCTTTCAGCACCTCGGCAAACACACCAACGCGGCCCGTGGCGTAGATCTCCCACCCATCGCTGTTGCCGGCCAACGTGGTCTCCGCGCGCGCGTAGCCACCAAGGCCCAGGACCACCAGCAGCGACAACGCGCCTCCGGCCAACCTGGATGGCACCGGGGCATAGCTCGAATGAGACGGCTTCATCGGCACCCTGTTCGCATGTTGTTCATCACCAGATCAGCGTCGAACCAATGTTCACGGCGTGTACGACCTGCCGTTCGCCCTGCTGCCATTTCACGTCCGAGAGGAAGTAATCAAAGGAGAAATGGATGTGCGGCGAGAAGTGGTAGACCAGCACTCCCGAGTACCCGGTCTGCGATTTCAGGAAGCTCCGCGCCGGCAGGTTGTGCGTGTCGAACCCCACGCATGGCTGCGAACCGCCGCTCGCTGTGCACCAGTTCGGGTCGATGTCCTCCGGCAGAACGTAGATCCGGGTCGTCCCCCAGCCGGCGTTGATGTCGAACGTTCCCAGGGCCAGCTGGCTCTGCACGTAATATCCCGAGAACTTGCGCAGTTGCCGGGTGGCGAACTGGTTCAAGACCGCGTCGCTGCCGTCCAGGAAGTAGCCGACCCCCAGCCCCTGTCCCGAGTGCGTGGCGACGCCCAGATGGAATATCCCCAGCTCGAAGCGTCCGCCACCGCCCACGCCATACACGTTCGTGCTGCGCGGCTCGAGCTCGGCGTAGAGCTTCTGGAAGGCACCGTTGGCGAACAGGTGCAGCTTGCCGGACTTACCGAACGTCAGGTCGTACGTCGCCTCGGCCTCGGGGCGACCCAGCTTCGTACGCGTCCAGTAAAGGCCCACCAGCGTTCCCGGATCGTAGTAACCAGCCGTCAGCTGCAGCCCGTGAAAGCGGGGCGTGGCGTAGGAGATGCCGGCGACGAAGACCGGCGCGACCACGCCATACCCGATGTGACCGCCCGAGGGACCGCGCTCGAGGAAGCCCGCCGGGTTTCCCACGCCGAACTCGTGCGCGTACAGGTAGTCGATCTCGATGGCACCGCGGGAGAAAAGCGATAGCGCCCGCCCCGCCCGCAACGTCCCCGCCGGCCCCTCGATATTGATGTACCCCTCGCGCCAGTCCGCGTCGGGGTAGTTCGGGTAGTGCGTCCGCTGGCTGTCCGTCTCCGCGGTGGCCCAGATGGCGATGTGCCCCGTCAAGACGGTGGACTCGGTCAGCTTGCGGCGCACGCCGAAGCCGAAGACGTTCCCCAGAAAGCCACTGCGGAGCCGCATGGCCGTGACGGGCCCCTGGCGATACGTGCCGTCCGGCTGGCGCACCGGATCGCTCATCACGGCCACCCCGCCGCTCCCGACGTTGTGAACGGGCGCGGGAACGGGCGGCGTGGACGGATTGTTGTCGGTGTCCACCAGAGCGTACGCCTGGGGGATGCCGTCGCCCTTCAGCATCTCCGCGAACAGGCCGATCCGGCCGGTCGTGTAGAACTCCCAACCGCCGCTGGTCGTGACCAGGGTGGTCTCTGCCCGCGCGTTCACGGGCAGAGCGACGACGACCAGCAGCAGCGAGAGCGGGGCAGCCAGCCTCGCCAGCATCAATTCGCCGTGACGGCCGTGACGTCGAAGTAGACCCACTGCCCGTAACGGCCGGAGTTCTGGAAGGGCTGCATGAAGCTGCTGGGCGCCGCCGGCATCACGCCCGACAGGCTGACCGTGCGCGGGGCCGCGCACGTGTTACCCATCGTCGGCCCGCAGTTCTGCACCAGCGTGCAGTTCGAATCGAACACCTTCAGCGTGATCACGCTGTTCCCCATGACCTTGATGGTCTTCGTGTAATTGATGGGGAAGGTCAGGTGCTGCGTGGGGCTGTTCGACGCGTGCGGCCCCTCGGCAGCGCTGACCGAGTTCAGGAAGTACACGTTCGCCTCGCCGGTGACGGGCGGCGAAACGTCCAGTTCGTAGGTGTTGTAATCGTAGTTGGACCCGCCGGCGGACTGGGCCATCCCGCCACGCTGGAAGAGATCCAGGTTGGTCGTGACCGAACCGCCGTCGCGCGTCCCGCCGACATATGAATACGCCTCGACGATGCCGCGCACGTTGAAGGTCACGCTGTACACGGTGCCGGCCGTGCCGGCCATCGTCCACATCGTCGACTTGGTGGCCATGTTGTTCATGCAGCCGACGTTGGCGCAGTCGTAGCCGCTGCCCGAGGTGCCGCAGGGGAACTGGACGAGCTGTCCGTCCCACGCCGCCGCGACCGCCATCTCGCTGACGGCGCCACCGGCACCACCCGTTCCGGTCGTGGCGCCGCCCGTGCCTGGGTGCCCACCGGCCTGGGCTCCTCCGGTACCGGACTGCGCGCCCCCGGTACCGACCGCGCCGCCCTGGCTGCTGCCGCCAGTGCCGGATGCCGTTCCGCCCGTTCCGGTGCTCACGCCGCCCGAGCCCGTGACACCGCCGGTGCTCCCCTCCATTCCGCCGCTGGAGGTCGCTTTCCCGCCGCTGCCGGAGGTCGTGCCGCCGGTGCCGACGGTCTCGCCGCCGCTGCCGGTGATGCCGCCGCTGCCGGTGGTTCCGCCGCTT
>Ga0170475_103688114_pt1 | contig 10310 bp, 10 predicted proteins | sample Soicark_Litter_5_FD_111474 | JGI IMG/M metagenome (GOLD analysis project Ga0170475, IMG submission 111474) | Avena fatua rhizosphere microbial communities from Hopland, California, USA. Combined Assembly of 48 SPs | reverse complement strand
CGCCGATGTCGGTGAACACCAGGGACGCCGACTCCAGGAACAGCGAGCCGAACGCGGCCGGATAGCGGGCGGCGGTGGAAACCGACGCCACCCCCCCGAAGCTCGACCCCATCAGTGTGCGTCCGTCGGGTGTCGGCACCAGCGGGAATGCGTCGAGTAGGTACGGCGTCAGCTCGCGTGCCACGAACCGGGCGTGGGGCGCATGGTTGGCGTACTCCACCAGCCGCCGCTCGCCCGGCGGGAGGAACGCCACAACCATTTCGGCCACCTCACCACGGTGGATCAGGTTGTCCAGGACGGTTCGAAACGAGGTGTAGTCGAGGTAGTCCCTACCGTCGTGCACGATCAGCAGCGGATAGCGCACCACAGTACGAAACCGCGCGGGCAGGTAGAGCCAGAACGGTACGTCGCGGCGCAGTGCCTTGCTCCTCAATCCCGTCTCCACCAGCTCTCCGGGGCGTGCCTCCGGGTCTGGCCGGCACCAGTCCGGCACCTCGTAGCCCGTGGCCGAGAGCACAGAACTGGCCCCGAACGGCCCGTGGGCGAGGCGCGGATTGAGCGGATCGTTGATGTACTGCTGCCGCTGCTCACCCCACACCAGCTCGAACTGATACTCCACTCGCGAGCCCTCGGGCAACTCGGTGGTGACGTACCACAGGTCGGTGTCGTGTATCCGGCGCAGCGGCAGCGGGTCCGCCCATCCGACCACCCGGTGGCGGACCATCACCTGGTCGGCTTCCCCGCGCCACAGGAACGTTGCTCGATCGCCCTCGACGATCGGCGCACCCTGCCGCTCCAGGAACCGGTGGATCGCGGCGCTGTCGAGGGGGCGGCGGTCCATCAGCCGGTTGATCGCCAGCTTGCCGCGCCCACGGGTCGCCTTCGGGGTGGTCGTCACACCATCTCCGCCAGGCTGTGCACGACGCCGTCGTCGCCGATCACGCGGGCGCCGGCGGGCAGCTCACCGTTCGGGCCCAGGTCGACACGGGCCCCGTCGTCCAGCAGGAGGCACCGGGCGTCGTCGAAGCGGCGGGCCAGGATCTGGAGCACCATCGGGTCGTCCATTCGAAGACGGCGTCGGGCGTGCGGCATCGCCACGATCCTGGGCGCCCGTCTAAGCCCACGGTCCCACACCTCAGGCCCGGTCACACCGCTCGGTCCGCGGTCGTTGTAGAGCACGACTCGGTCGGTGAGGCTCATCGCACCGGCGGACCAGGCGACGACGGGCAGCTCGGGCGGCGGGTTCACCTGAAAGAGCGTCATGCACCGCAACAGCACGCCGACGTGGCCGCCCGCGATCACGATCGCGCCGGCCTGCTCGATGGCCTCGGCGACCTCGGACCGGTGTCGCTGTATCGACTCACTGGGGCGTCCATCCGCGGTTGCCGAAAGCTCACCGTGGGTCTGGTCGAGTGTTTCGAGATACCACCGGTCGATGCTCTGGACCACCCGGACCCCGTCGGCCAGCGCCGCGGCGGCGAGGTCCGTCCGGACGACGCGCCGCTGGACGGCGTACACGCTGTCGAGCGCGCGCTGCAGCCGAAGCGAGTAGATGCCGGCCAGCTCGTCCACCGCATCGCGGTGGGTGAGGGCAGCCTCAGCGAACCGCTGATCGGCCTCGAGCACCTCCGACAGCCGGCCGTAGAGGTGCAGGTGCCGGCTTCGGCCTTCCAGAATGGCGTCGAGCTCGTCGGTGTCGCTCTCACGGTCCCGCCAACCGGCCGTCACCGTCACAATCGCTCCCTCGGGTGCGACCGTACGGACCGTCGAGCCAACGGTGGTGCGGAACCGCTGCGGTCCTAGCAGGACCGTTCTCACCTTGTACATCGTCGGCTCTCGCTCGCTGCGCGCCTCAAGACGCTGACTTTCTCCCTCTCTGGCGGCCGTGGAGTCAGCCGCTGCCGCAGCCCGTGCAGGGCTGCTCGGTCAGTCGGAAGACGGCGCCCGGCGCTCCCCTTGCCGACGCTCGCCCACCGATGCGTGGGTGCTGCCGAAGTCATCCGGCGTACACCTTGACCGTCCGCCCCACGTCGTCGAGCATCCCGCGCACAGTGTCGTAGTCGGGGTGTTTCATCCGGACCCAGGCGTTGGCCATGTAGCCCGCTTCCACCGGCTGGGTGCCGCTACCCGGGTCAGGCAGGTTCGCGTCGATGATCCAGGGGCGGTGCCGCTGCTGGATGTCGTCCAACCCGGAGTAGCCCAGGATCCGCCCGTCCTGGCTTGGCCGCAGGGCGACGATGCCGGCGGAGTACGCCCGCGACAGCGTGCACTCGGACGAGTCGTGCACGATAGCGTGCGCCCACTCGCGGTAGACATCCACGTCGTTAGCCGCGGAGTACAGGTCCCAGGCGCCGACGCCGGGTGGGCGGCAGCCGATCTCGGAAAAGCGAAGGCCCTTCGGCCCGTAGAACCACTCCATGTGGGTCGCCGAGGTGCCGATCTCGAGCGTCTCGATGACTCGGGCACCCATCCCTCTGACCTCGGCGTAGAAGGAGGCGTCGTCGATCCGGTTGGTGGTGACGAACTGGGGCGAGATCCATCGATGCCGCATCGCCTCCAAGACGTTGGGGTAGTAGTGGGTCACCCAATCATGCGCGACGTGGCCGTCGATGGTAATCGTGTCATAAAAGCCCTCGTGGCCCTCCACGAACTCCTCGACCGCGATCGAGTCGGCGTCCCCGAACGCCACCAGCGCCTCGTGCAGCTCAGTCATCGAGTCCACTCGGGTCGTGCCCAGGGCTCCCGCCGCCGCCCGCGGCTTGAGGATCAGCGGGAAGCCGATCGCGTTCGCGAAGTCGACCGCCTCGTCGACGGTGTGGGCAGCGGTCGAGGCGGCCGTCGGGACACCGGCAGCGCGCAGGGCCTCCTTCATCGACGGCTTGTCCCGGCACAGCCAGGTAGTCCGCACCGAGGTGCCGGGAATGCGCCGGGCCTCCCGGACCCGCGCGGCCGCCATCTGGTGCGACTCGATCGTGGACTCGAGCCGGTCCACCCACATCAGCCCCTGCGCCCACTCGACCGCGGCGTTGAGCTGAGATTCGTCGGTGACGTCGGACACCCGGTAGTAGGCACCCATCTGGCCGCGCAGTTCGTTCCCGAGGTCGTGCTCGGCGTACTCGCCGACTCCGATCACATTGGCGCCCACGCCGGCCAGCGCGGCCACGAACCGGCGCTGGTTCTGGGGAAAGAACGGTTCCACGAAGACCACGTTCACGAGTACTCCTCCGTGGTGGGATCGAGCCTGATGAGATCGAGTCGATGCGGTACCGCAGGTCGGTCCGGGCATCGTATCCGTCGCGTCCCGGGACGTGTCGGCGCGGGATTTTCGCTGGTCGTACGCCCGCCGCGATGCGTGGGATGGAGTGGCAGGCACATCCGGGTTTGCGGAGGAAGGGCAGTACGTTCAATCCCCTTCGGTGACCCGGTAGATCGCCTCCGCGACGAGGCCGTGCGCCTCGCGGTGCACTTGGCGACGTCGCCCAACGCGACGGCGCCCTTGAGGTCGTGCACGTCCTGTTCCAGTTGCCGGAGCCCCATGCCAACTACGCGACGCCGTCGGGAACGGCAGCAGCCACGGCGCGGGCGGGGGTGGGTTGGTCGAGCTTGCGCAGCACCGACGACATGTGCTGGCCGACGGTCTTCAAGGCGGTCTTTCCGGTGCCGGCTTCGCCGCCCAGCAGGACCAATCGCCCCTCGCCCGCCACCGCCTCGGCAAGCAGCTCGAGAAGGGCTGCCAAGTCCTGCTCACGTTCGATGAGCACCCTGCCATTGAACTGCTCGCCGGGCGGCCGGCATAGAGCCAACTCCCCCGGATCGGTCCCGCGCTCGGGACGTCCAGCCGAACAGCCTAGGGTGGTCGGGATGTGAGGTCGGTCAAAGCTGGACGTGGTCGAGGTGCGACGTGCTGCTCAGATCGCGCCGCCTTGCAGGAGGGAGAGGTGAGTGAAGGTTGTTGTCGCCGGAGGTCACGGTCAGATCGCTCTGATCTTGCAGCGGCTGCTCGCCGAGGCGGGACATGAGCCGATGGGCATCGTGCGCAATCCGGACCAGGCCGGGGACCTCGAGCGGGTCGGCAGCAGGACGATCGTCCTCGACCTCGAGCACACCGACCCGGAGACCCTCGCCGCCCACCTCGACGGGGCCGACGCTGTCGTGTTCGCCGCTGGCGGCGGACCCAACAGCGGCGCAGCGCGCAAGTTGACCATGGACCGGGACGGCGCGATCCTGCTCGCTGACGCCGCGCAAGCCGCCGGGATCCGGCGCTACCTGATGGTCTCGGCGATTGGGGCTGACGACTATGACCCTGACTCCGAGGAGGTCTTCCAGCTCTACCTCCGTGCCAAGAGTGAGGCGGACGCGAACCTGCGGGCCCGTGACCTCGACTGGACGGTCGTGCGGCCTGGTGGGCTGACCAACGACCCGGCGACGGGGCTCGTGCGGGCTGCCTCGTCCACCGGTGGGGGCACCGTGCCGCGAGCCGATGTTGCCGCATTGCTGACATACATCCTGGAGTCGGGAGCGGCCCGACGCGCACAGTTCGAGCTGGTGAGCGGCGACAGGTCCATCGCAGAGGCGCTGGCCGGCCTCTGAGGCCAGCGATTCGGAGAGAGATCGACAGAACGTCGGCCTGACCGTCGTCAACGCCCACCTGCCAGCATCCACACGAGTACGATCCATGTTGCTCGCGATCCCGGAGGCCAGCCCAGGAGCCGAGCGAGGCAGACTGCTGAAACGTGAGAGAAGCTTGGGTGCCCGAGGACATCCATTATCGATTCGGGGGGTTTCAATGCACCGACACGACATCGCCACCGAGCACGCGGTTGCTCCCCAACCTGAGGTCGGGGCCCGATGACCATGGCGCGGAACTCAGTGATACTGGCGGCGGCCTTGGCCATACTGTCGCTACCGACCAGCGCTGCGGCCGACACGACGGTGAAGGCAACCCTTGTGGAACAAAACCGCAGCGGCGTCAGCGGCACCGTCAGCCTGACGGCGATCGGCAACGGTGGTCTCAAGGTGGTCATCCATTCACAGGCCCTCGTGCCGGGCCAGCCGCACACGCAGCACATCCACGGGTCGGCAGGTGCAGGGCACTTCGGGTGCCCCACGCTGAAGAAGAACGACACCAACGGCGACGGGGTTCTCACCAACGAGGAGGCGACCGGCGAGTACGGCACCATCTTTCTTGCGTTGACAACGCGCGGTGGCGCAACGCCGCAGGACGGGCTTGACGTCAAGCGAATGCCCGTCGCCGACGCGAAGGGCCGGATCAACTACGACCGGACATTCTCCGCCGCTATGCTCCCCCCCGGCCTGCTGCAACACCTCTCTGCATTGCACGTCGTGCAGCACGGCATTGACGTCAACAACAACGACAAGTATGACGTTGCCGCCCTCGGTGTCTCGACATTCGCAGCCAGCCTGGGAGTGCCCAATGTGCCGGAGGAGGCAACCGACCCGGCCGCCTGCGCCGTCGTCATGGGCGCCGGCGCCGCTATGCCGGCCCGCCACGGAGTCGAGACGGGCGGTGCCCCACCGCCCACCGCGAACGCACGTCTAGCCACGGCCGGCGCTGGTCTACTGCTGCTGTCTGTGGCTTTGCTGGTTCCCCGGCGGCGGCAGCGGCGTGCACCCGCCGGCCAATGACGGGAAGCGCGGCTCAAGCGGACCCGGCTGTCATGCGTTCGAGGTCCGGGTCCCGCTGACGCCGATGGTCAGGCCATCCCGTTGACCACGAGCCGCCTGGTCAGGGTCTCGATCGCCGTCGGACTGGCGCTCGTCGGCGCCATGCTGATGCGTGCAGCGCTGGCAACGCCGTCGACTCCGGAGGACCCAGCCCTCGCCGCTCCGGCGAGCGGGCACAGCGTTGCGTCGACGTCTCCCAGCCTGCCGAAGCCCACCGGTGGACCACCGACAGCGCGGGCCGATCGAAACAACGTTCGGGATCAAATCACGGGACCGGTCCTGCCGGAGTCTGAACCGCTGGCCGTGTCCATACCGAGGATCGGTGTCACATCGACGTTGGTCCACCTGGGGCTCGACGCGAGTGGAGCCCTGGAGGTGCCACAAGACCCGGCCCGGGCTGGCTGGTTCTTTCGGGGGGCCGCACCCGGTGCGCTCGGGCCGGCGGTCATAGCCGGGCACGTGACGTGGAACGGCGCTCCCGCCGTCTTTTACCGTCTCGATATCTTGCGGCCCGGGGATCGAGTGGCCGTCGCCCGAAAGGATGGGGAAACGGCCGTCTTCACTGTCAGCCGGGTAGGCCGATATGCAAAATCGCGCTTCCCGACCACTGCGGTCTATGGGCCAATAGACCATGCTGGACTGCGACTGATCACTTGTGGTGGGACCTACGACGCCGCCAGACACAGGTATCTGGACAACGTCGTTGTCTTTGCGAGGCTTTCGGCGGTGCACCGACCCGCTGGCTGAACAGCGACCCCTGTTCAGCCGGTGACCACCAGCACGAAGGGCTTGGACTTCTCGCCGGACTTGGGGTCCAGCACGCGAAGCCAGTAACGCCCGGGTGCGCCGAGCTCGACATAGGTCATGAACTGCCCTGACTGGTCGGTCTTTGTGGGCAACGGGAACGCCAGCCACTTCGCTCCCTCCCGGCGCTGGACTCGCAGGAAGACCTCCGCTCGACCGGGGTGCGTGCCTTGGATCAAAACGGCTTGGAAGGGTTTGGCGGATTTGACCGGGGCTTTCAACTGAATCGCCACGGCCTCGTCCGAACCTGGACTGGCGCCAGGGTCGGGGGCCGATGAGGGACCGGCGCTCGACCGAGGTCCGCCGGGTGTGGTTGCACTCCGCGCCGCAGGGGTAGAAACGCCCGACGACGTCGGCCTGCTGATCAGCCACGCCGTCGTGGAGATGACAGCCGCAACCAAGGCCACCGCCAGGGCCAGCGGCCCTACCCGGCTTCTTCGTCGCCGTCGTGGTGCCGAGGCGGACGCCTTCCGGGCACGAGCACGCCGAGCATCGGCTGCCGCCGCGGAGCCAGCAATACTGCGGCCGCTCGAAATCGCTGCATCCTCGGCTACTGCGGAACTCCTACCTGGCAGCACGGAAGACGCATCCTCCGGACCACCAAGATGCAGCCCTCGTTTCGCAATGCGAGGCGGCGTCGCCGTGGAGAGCTGGTCACAAAAAACCGCCGCGGTCGGACGAGCCGCGGGATCGTCGCTCAGGGCGGCCATCAACACGTCCATCAAGGAGTCAGCGACGCCGGTCAACCGATCGATTGGTCTCCTGGCGACCTCGACCATCTGCTCGAGAGTGACGGCGGCGCCGACCGCACGAGCAGGACCACCTGCCAACAGGGCATACAACGTGGCGGCGAGGGAGAACACATCGCCGAATTCTGTTGCCGGTTGCATCCCGAACGCTTCGAGCGGTGCGTACGCCGGAGTCAAGCTCAGCGCATCCGGCGGCGCCTGATCACGCGCAACTGGGGCGGCCTGTCCGAAATCGGCCAGTTTGGGGTTGCCATAGCTGTCGATCAGGATATTGGCCGGTTTGACGTCGCGGTGCACGAGACCGCAGGCGTGGACGGCGGCCAATGCCTCGGCGATCAGGACGCCTACCCGCCGGACCCGCTCTTCGGCGAGCCGATTCTCAGGCTTGACCCACTGCGTCAAGGACCCGCCGGGGCACAACTCCATGACGAGGTAGGGCCGGTCGTCCGGGAGAATGCCTGCGTCGTAGGCCGTGACGATGCCAGGGTGGCCCGACAGCCTCCCGGCGGCAGCGGCCTCTGTCAGTACACGGCGTTGGTTCGTTTCACCAAACTGGCCCTGGTACACCTTGACTGCGACCAGCCGGTTCAGCGACGACTGGCGAGCCTTCCAGACCACGGCGTGGCCTCCGCGTGCGAGCGGCTTCCACTCCCCGAAACCCCAGAGGTCCGGATGCTCCATGCTCACCTCCCTCTTCAACCTCGTTCAACCTCGCCCTCCACCGTCTCCATCGACGGGCCGTGCAACAGCTCCGGCCAGTGCCCTGGCCGGAGATGTGGCAGTCGGCCACATCGAGACTCACCTCAGTCTCAGCCCGGACCTGCAAACTGTGCAGTCACCTTGCTGACACCTGCCAGACCTATGGCGGTGCGGTCAGCACGATGCCGACGGTGCGCATCACATGTCGTTGGCTGCCCAAGGCGCTCGGCTTGTGCAATCGCCAACCCCGTGCGGGCCGCCGGGCGGTGTCGCTGAGTGCTCCGGACTCCGGCGCGGCTTGGGGCGGGGGCGGTGCCGTCACGCGACTGCGAGAGTCCGTTTCGATCCACCTCCCCGAACCGGTACGCACACCGACGCACCGGCAGATATACACAGTAAACCGCGCGATCGAGGTCTGCGCCACACAGACAACGAAGGGAAGCAATCATCGACGAGGCAGGGCTCAGCCGGTAGGAGATGCAGGCCTGCCGGCAGACTCCCCTGCCGACGATGTCCCTTCCGAGCGAGAGGTCTGTCAGACAACGGATAGCTACCTCTGGCGGATACCTAGCTCTGGCGGATAGCTAGCTCTGGCCAGGCTCGCCTGCTGCCGTCTCCAGCTGCACCGACAGTGCGAGGGTGCCGCGAAGGTCGAGGATCGCGGTCGTGGACGTACGCACGTACCGCAGGACGACGCCGCTGCAGACGGGGCAGCGTGCGACCGCTCCCGGCCCGCTCAGGTAGACCCGCAGCTCCGCGACACGGCAGCGATGTCCGCAGCCCACACAACAGGTGGAGGCCTGGGCGACGTCCACGATGAAAAGGTCGGTCAGGGGACCGGCGAGCGCGTTGCCGTCGAGATAGGTGGGTTCGGGTCGCTGTTCGGTCATCTCAGTCTCCACCGGGTCCGAAGCGTTCGGTACGGATGTGCCGGGCGGCGTAGTGGAGGGTTACCAGCAGCCGGGAAGCCGCTTCGACGAATCCCGTGGGGCCACAGATGTAGGCGCGCGGGTGCGTGTCACGCCATCCACCGATGTCGTCTGCGGTCAGCCGTCCCGCCAAACGGGTCGAGTCGCCAGGGGCGCTGCGGGTGTAGAGGATCGTCGTCTCGACGTCGTCATTGCCTGTGAGCTCATCGCGGTAGTACACGTCGTCGGGGGTCCTGACCGAGTAGAGCAGGCGGAACGGCGTCGAACTGCCGACGGCTCTGCGGGTGCGTAGGATCGCGATCAACGGCACGATGCCGCTGCCGCCGCCGATCAGCAGGACCGGCTGCGAGTCTGCCGGGTCCCACACGAACCAGCCGCCGATCGGGCCGCGCAATTCGACCGGATCGCCGATTGCGTAGTCGTGAACCAGGAACGGGGACACTTCGCCGTCGGCGAGTAACTGGACGGTCAGCTCGATCCGCTCACCGTCCGGTGCGGAGGCGACCGAATAGCCGCGCTGGACGGAGTAGCAGTCCTCGGCAGTGAGCCTGAGGTCCACATGCTGTCCGGGACGATGGCCTGGCCAGCCGTCGACCTGCAGAACAAGCGTGCGCGAGGTAGGCGTCTCCGCACGCGCGGCCACGAGGTACGCGACGCGCCAAGGCAACGGCCCGGTCAGTCGCCTGCGTACCGCTGCTCGCGCCACGGATCTCCATAGTCGTGGTAGCCCAGGCTCTCCCAAAACCCGGGCTCGTCCTTTGGTAGCAGTTGTATGCCGCGAACCCACTTGGCGGACTTCCAGAAGTACAGGTGCGGCACGAGCAGACGCGCGGGTCCGCCGTGCTCGGCGGGGAGATCCGTGCCGTCGTAGCGGTACACGATCCACGCTCTACCGTCGAGCAAGTCCGCCAAGGGCAGATTCGTGGTGTAGCCGCCGTAGCATTGGACGAGAGCGAACTCCGCACCCGTCTCGACCTCGGCCATCAAGGTGTCGATCGACACGCCGCTCCAGCGGGTGTCAAGTTTGGACCACTTGGTCACACAGTGGATGTCGACCACCGGAGTCTCCGCGGGGAGCGCCAGCAACCCAGCCCAGCTCCACGAGTGATCCGAGCCGGTCTCGGAGCGAATCGTGAATCGCCACTCCTCGAGCCGAACGTCGGGTGTCGGGCCGGCCGACAGGACCGGGAAGTCCTCGACGAGGTATTGGCCAGGTGGCAGGCGCTCCGACGAACCGCGGCGGCGACCGCGGAAGCCGGGTGTGACGAGGGCCATATGTGAACTCTCCGCCGTGAGCAGTGCGTTGTCCAGAACCGATGCTGGCCGGGGCCTCGGCAGGCCGGCCGGCGCCCCCCGAGGCCGCAGACGAGGTCGAGATGGGCGCGCCCGGGTCCGCACACGGTTCGGCGCTCACGGGTGGTCCGCCACAAGGGCGAGCCCTCCT
>Ga0170475_127575378_pt1 | contig 10314 bp, 17 predicted proteins | sample Soicark_Litter_5_FD_111474 | JGI IMG/M metagenome (GOLD analysis project Ga0170475, IMG submission 111474) | Avena fatua rhizosphere microbial communities from Hopland, California, USA. Combined Assembly of 48 SPs | reverse complement strand
CTTTTTTCTTTGGCTTTGCCGGCGTCTTTTCGCCCTTTGTAGCTTTCGCATCAGACTTAGCACCATCAGCTTTAGCAGCCGACTTCTTGGTCTTCTTGGTGGGCTCTGTGATCTTTACGACCACGTCTCCGTAGTCCAAAAGCTCAATCAATGCCATCTCTGCACAGTCACCCGTGCGAGCGCCGGCCTTAATGATACGGGTGTAACCACCCGGACGAGTCTGAAAATGCGGAACCCATTTCTCAACGATTCGCTCAACGGCCGGTTCAAAAGGATATCTTTGAAGAAGCAAACGCTCTGCATGCAGTGTTCCCTTCTTGCCTAAAGTAATTGCGCGCTCAACTTGACGGCGCAGCTCCTTCGCTTTCGCCACTGTCGTTTTAATACGACCGTGCTCCACCAAAGAGTAAACCAGATTTCGCATCAACGCTTTTCGTTGATTCGTTGGCCTTCCAAAAGTACTTACCTGCGCCTTATGTTTCATAAACTACCTCAAACCCTAATTAACTAGTTCAAATATTACTTAAGCATCACGTCTTGTATTATCTGGATCCCAACCCGGAGGTGGCCAACCGTCGACTTTCATTCCAAGTGCTAAACCCATCTCAGATAAGATCTCTTTGATCTCATTCAAAGACTTGCGACCAAAGTTTTTGGTCTTCAGCATTTCAGCCTCAGTCTTCATCACAAGCTCACCAATGTAACGGATATTGGCATTCTTCAAACAGTTTGCACTTCGAACTGATAATTCCAAATCATCTACTGAGCGAAAGAAATTTTCGTTAAACTTCGGAGACTCAGTCGACTTTTCAACTTCTTTCGGCTCGGCCGACTCATCAAAGTTGATAAACACTTGGAGTTGCTCTTTCATGATTTTCGAGCCCAATGCGACTGCTTCTTCGGGACGAAGAGAGCCATCAGTCCAAACTTCGAGTGTCAGTGAATCATAGTCGGTGCGCTGACCAACACGGGCATTACCAACTTGGTAGTTTGCACGACGAATCGGGCTGTAAAGACTGTCGACCGCGATGTAACCTACAAGAAGATCGTTCTTTTGGTTTTCAGCCGGAATAAATCCACGACCAAAACTAACGATCATTTCACAGTTGAAGTTAGCATTGTCACGAAGAGTAGCAATATGTTGGTTTGGGTTCAGAACCTGAACCTTGTCACTTGTCTCAATATCACCTGCTGTAATACGGCCAGAACCTTTTTTGGTAAGACGAACTGTTTGCGGATTCGGATCAAATTGACGAAAACGAACCTGCTTCAAATTCAAAATAATGTCAGAAACATCTTCCATCACGTCAGGGATAGTTGTGAACTCATGAAGGACACCGTCAAAACGAACAGCAGAAATGGCAGAACCCATCATTGAGCTCAACAAAATGCGACGAAGAGAGTTACCCAACGTCAAACCGTAACCGCGCTCAAGAGGACGAATAACAAATTTACCGTAGGTCTCGGTGAGCGAATCTCGCTCAGACTCGTAGCCCTTCGGCTTAATCATGTCACTCCAGTACTTATAGTAATGTTCTTGCATGTCTGTCTCCGTTTCTATTAGGCGGGTTCTCTTCGAGACGGAACCATCGTCCGGTATTCACCTAAAGGTTTATATTTCCGCAAAAATCAAAATTATGACTATCTTGAGTAGTACTCCACAATCATATTTTCTTCGATGGGCACACCAACCGATTCGCGAGTGGGCTCGGCCTTAATTGTGCCCTTGAAATTGGCATGATCAGCTTCGAGCCATTGTGGAATTTCTCGTCGCTTGATGCTTTCGATCGCTGCCAAAATCTTAGTTACTTGCAAACTCTTCGGATCAACTTGAATGACGTCACCGACCTTTAAGCTTACGCCTGGGAGGTTGACTCGTTTTCCGTTTACCAAAAAGTGATTGTGTTTAATCAAATGTTGAGCTTCACGTCGGCTCGCACCGAAGCCCAAAAGATAAATAACGTTGTCCATACGAGTTTCAAGACGGCGGAGAAGAGCTAAACCCGTCTCGCCCTTTACTTTCGCTGCATCAGCAAAATATTTTCTGAACTGACGTTCGAAAATTCCGTAATATCTTTTAGCCTTTTGTTTCTCACGAAGCTGTAAAGCATATTCGCTAAACTTCAATCGTGATTGGCCGTGCTGGCCAGGGGGATAGGGTCGTCGCTCGAAAGCACATTTATCAGAGTAACAACGGTCCCCTTTGAGGAACAGTTTGAGATTTTCTCGACGGCAAAGTTTGCACGAACTATCTTGAATACGACTCACAATAAATCTCCTTAGACTCGACGACGCTTCGGCGGACGGCAACCGTTATGAGGAACTGGCGTAATATCTTTTAAAATCGAAATTTTCAAACCTGTGGCGGCGAGAGCACGAACTGCTGGCTCACGTCCAGCACCCGGGCCACTCACATAAACAGCGACTGAACGAACACCGCTCTCACCGGCTCTCTTCGCCACATCTTCTGCGGCAATTTGTGCAGCATAAGGCGTGCCTTTGCGACTGCCTTTGAAACCATGTTTGCCAGCGCTCGACCAAACAACTGTTCCACCTGTTGGATCAGTGATTGTAATGATCGTATTTCCGAAGCCTGCTTGGATGTAGCAGTTGCCATGCGGAACAGATCGCTTAATTTTTTTCTTAACCGGTTTATTAGCTTGTGCTTGTTGCGTTTGTTGCTCAGCCATTTGTTCCCCTAATTAGACAGCTTTTTTCTTGTTAGCTACAGTTTTACGTGGACCCTTACGTGTGCGCGAATTACTACGCGTTCTTTGACCACGTGTCGGCAGACCTCTTCGATGACGAACGCCGCGATAGCAGCCCAGATCCATCAATCGTTTGATAGAAAGACCTACGTCACGTCGTAAATCACCTTCAACAGAAATTCCATTTTTCTCGAGATAGTCACGAATCTTCGCTACATCAACGTCAGTCATTGCATCTGTTCGCATTGCTGTATCGAAATTCAACGTTGTGCAAATCTGTTTCGCGCGCATGCGGCCAATGCCGTAGATATACTGCAAGGCTACTTCAACTCGTTTATTTTTTGGAAGGTCGACACCCGCTAAACGTGCCATGTACTACCCCTGTCTCTGTTTGTGTTTCGGGTTTTCGCAAATTACGCGAATGACACCACGACGTTTAATCACTTTGCATTTGTTGCAGATTTTTTTTACTGAAGTTCTAACTTTCATGAACCACCTAAATATTTTCCCTAAAAACTAAATTTTCCGTAAACACTAGAATTTCCGATAATTAAACGCGGAGAATAACACTTCCCAAATGGCCTTGTCTAGCCTAAGAAACCGCCTTTTGGATTCGAGCAAATACTTGCTCTGTGCTACCGACCCCGTCCACCTCAACGTACTGTCCTTTACCTCTATAATACTCACGTAAAGGCTGAGTGCTATCCTCGTAAGCCTTTAAACGAGTGGCTATAACCTCTTCACGATCATCTGGGCGCTGAACCAACTTGCCCCCACACTTATCGCAGACTCCCTGATTTTGGGGCTGCTTCGAATCCACATGGTAATTCTCACCACATTTCTCACAAACCCTGCGACCTGTAAGCCGTCTCATCAGCTTTTCCTGGGGAACGTCCAAAAAGACCGCCCGACCAAGAACTAATGAGTTCTTTTTAAGGAGTCCCTCTAAAGCTTCAGCCTGCTGCCGAGTTCTAGGGAACCCATCGAGGACAAAGTCCTTCTGACTAAGCCCTTTTACAACGTCCTCAACCATTGCTATCGTAACGGTATCAGGAACGAGTTTTCCATTATCCAAGTACTTCTGAGCCTCTTGGCCCAGTGGAGTCTTCTTCTTAATATTTTCGCGGAAAAGATCACCGGTACTAATGTGTGTCATTCCAAGCTGACCCTTTAAGAGGGTAGACTGAGTGCCTTTTCCTGCCCCAGGAGGGCCGAAGAGAATGATATTCATCGGCTGAACTGCGCCCTCCGACCCTTTATCTTTGCTCCTCGCATGAAAGACTCATATTTTTGCGAAATCAAATAAGACTGAATTTGCTGTGTTGTATCGAGTGCGACACCAACCAAAATGATTAAGCTCGTACCACCGAAATAGAAGGGTACCTTCGCTTGGGCAATTAAGATTGTTGGAAGTACACAAATGGCACTCAAGTAGACCGCGCCACCAACAGTGATACGATCCAAAACGCGCTGAATATAATCAGCGGTCGGCTTACCGGCTCGGATACCCGGAATAAACGATCCGTATTTTTTCAAATTATCTGCCACATCGGTCGGGCGAAAAACAATTTGAACATAGAAGAAACAGAAGAAAACAATCAGTCCTACAAACGCAATGTTGTAGAGCGAACCCGATGGCGAAAGCGAAGCCTGAAGTGATTTCAACCAAGGTGCATTCCAAAATTGGGCAACCGTAGCTGGAAACATAAGAAGGCTGCTCGCGAAAATCGGCGGAATCACACCCGAAAAATTAAGCTTTAGCGGAAGATGACTGCCGCGTTTACCACCCATGGGATGCGATCCTCGCTGGGAACTTTCGATAGGAATTCGTCGCTGACCAACCTCTAAGAAAATGATCAATGCGATGACGATTACCATCAGCGCAAGAATTGCTAAAAACAAGAATGGGCTGATCTCTTTATTTTTGATCAAGGTCAAGCTCTTCAAAGCGTCACTTGGGATGCCAGCCGCAATACCTGTAAAGATAATGAGACTTGCGCCGTTGCCAATGCCACGCTCGGTGATTTGCTCACCCAGCCACATAATAAAGCAGCTGCCTGCCGTTAAGGTAATGATTGTCATAAGTTCAAAGGGAACCATTCCCACATAGGGCGAAAATACAAGGGACTCTCCGCCCGGAGCTTGCGAGTGCTTCAACCAAGAACTAATACCGTAACCCTGAATAAAGCAGAGTGCGACTGTTCCATAGCGCGTATACTGATTGATTTTTTTTCGACCTTGCTCACCCTCTTTCTGGAGGGCCTCGAGGTAGGGCACAACTGCCGTCAACAACTGAAAAATAATTGAGCTTGAGATGTACGGCATAATGCCGAGAGCGAATACGCTAAAACGTTGGAGGGCTCCACCAGAGAACATATTAAAAACACCAAAGATACCCGCACTCTGAGCCTTAAAGAACTCAGCAACAGCCGATCCGTTCACTCCCGGAGTGGGGACGTGCGCACCAAAGCGGTAGACCGCCAGGATCATCAGTGTGAATAGAATTCGCTTCTTAAGATCTTCATTCTTGGTGAGACTCTCGATGGCCGACACTAGCTAATGACCTCCGCTTTGCCGCCAGCTTTTTCGATGGCTGCTTTAGCGCTTTCACTAAATTTATGTGCTTTCACTGTAAGTGCTTTTGTGATTTTTCCGTGGCCCAATACTTTAACAAGACCTGAACCCACAGCTCTGGCCTCGTGGAGCGACTCTGGAGTTACCGTGCCGTCAAACCGACTCAACACATTCAAATTCACAACGTTGTACTCAACGCGAAATTTATTGGTAAAACCAAATTTTGGGAGTCGTCGATACAAAGGCATCTGACCACCCTCAAAACCCCGGCGAACTCGTCCGCCAGCGCGCGCCTTTTGGCCCTTATTGCCTTTACCGGCTGTACCGCCCCAACCCGAACCGAGTCCTCGGCCGCGACGTTTAGTATCTTTTCGTTCTGCGCCTTTAGCCGGACGCAAGTTTGATAAAATGCTCATTGTCTTATCCCTTTTTTACTTCAACGAGGTGCTGCACCTTAAAAATTTGTCCTCGTGCAGCCGGAGTATCATTGACTGAAACGACTTGGCCAATACGGCGTAAACCCAAGCATCGAACTGTGTCTTGCTGAGTTTGAGTGCAGCCAATTGTGCTTTTCTTCAAAGTGACTTTAAACGACTTTGCCATAAATTAAGCCTCTTCTTGCCGAGACTTCTGAATCATCTCGGGAGTTCTCAGTTTTTGGAGGCCGTCAAGAGTGGCTCTAACTGCATTATGAGGGTTTCGAGTTCCAACACACTTTGTGAGAATGTTTTTAACTCCAACCGACTCAAGAATGGCGCGCACAGCACCACCGGCAATCACACCAGTTCCAGGGGCAGCCGGCATCATAACAACCTTTGCAGCTCCAAATTTTCCAATGACTTGGTGAGGAATCGTTCCGTTGTTCAAATGAATTTTTCGAAAGTTCTTTTTCGCGCTTCGACCGGCCTTACCGATCGCTGCTGGAACTTCATTTGCCTTTCCCAGGCCACAACCCACATCACCAGCTCCATTACCAACAACAACCAATGCAGAGAAAGAGAAGCGACGGCCCCCTTTTACTACTTTGGCCACTCGATTAATGGCGACAACTCTTTCTTCGAATTCGGCTCCAACATCTTCAGCCACGTGCAACCTCCTTAAAATTTCAAGCCAGCTTCACGGGCTGCATCCGCGAGAGCTTTAACACGGCCATGATAGAGATAGCCGTTGCGATCAAATACGACAGTTTCAATTTTCTTTTCTTTAGCGCGACGAGCGACCGTAGCACCAACGCTCGCGGCAGCTTCTTTACCTGTTTTGCCCTCAAGCTCTTTTTCAAGAGTCGATGCAGAGACAATAGTACGACCCGTAAGATCATCAATCACTTGCGCATAAACATGTCGCACGCTTTTAAAAATGCTTAAGCGTGGGCGCTCTTCGTTACCATTAACGGTTTTACGAATACGAATCTTCTTTTTCAAACGGTTGATAACTTTAGCATCCGTTGTTGTTTTGTACTTTAGTCTCACTTTACACCTTCTTTACTAAATCAAAGTTCCACATCGCGAAACTCTCTATGGACAGGATTTCGCTAGTGCGAAACCCTATGCCTTCGCTCCAGCCTTACCAGCTTTACGACGGATATGTTCGTCCGCATACTTCACACCTTTACCAAGAAATGGTTCAGGTGGTCTAAAGGCGCGAACTTTCGCAGCCACCTGGCCAACGAGCGCTTTGCTCGGCCCAGTAATTGCGATGTTGGTTGATTTCTCAACTTTCACTTCAATACCTTCTGGAATGTCATAAACAATCGGATGACTGTAACCCAAAGACATCTCGAGTTTTCGCCCAGAAACTGTTGCGCGATAACCAACGCCCACCAATTCTAGATTTCTTGAAAAACCCTTGGTTACACCAGTGACAGCATTTTGAAGCAAAGCACGATAGAGACCATGCAGAGCTCTTGTCTCGCGGAGTTCATTCACGCGAGTCAGAACTAGCTGGTTTCCCTCCATCTTGGCCTTCACTTCAGGCTTCATTTTCACCGATTGGGTCGCCTTAGCGCCCTTTACAACCACTTCATTCGTGGGTGTAACGGTAACTGTGACCGGAGGATTCACTAAAATAGGAGACTTTCCAATACGTGACATCTTTCACCTACCAAACTGTGCAGAGAACTTCGCCGCCAATTTTGCTCTCAGTTGCTTTACGGCCACTTAAAATCCCCTGACTCGTGCTGACAATGGATAATCCAAAACCAGAACGAACTTTAGGAATTTTATCTTGTTTCACATAATACCTACGACCAGGTCGGCTCGAGCGACGAATTTCAGTAATTACTGGCACGCCCTTGTCGTCATATTTCAAATAAACACGCATCATTCCTTGTTTGCCATCTCGGGCAACCTTGAAATGACGAATGAAGCCTTCTTCTTTCAAAACGGTTGCAATACCGGCGCGAACTTTTGAAGCCGGAACATCGACAGTTTCCAATTTTGCCATGGAGGCATTACGAACTCTTGTTAAGAAATCACCAATAGTATCCATAATTCTCACCAACTCGCTTTCGTCACACCCGGGAGTAATCCTCGAGAGGCATTGCTCCGGAAACATAGACGACACATTCTGAATTTTCGAAGAAAGGCCCGCGGACGTCCGCAGATGGGACAGCGATTATATGCTCTCACCTTGAACTTAGGTTTTTTTAAGGCCTTTACCATCATGCTTTTCTTAGCCACATCTATCTCCCTTAACTCGAAACTTTATTTCTTTCTAAACGGCATGCCCAAGGCTTCTAAAAGCGCCTTGCCTTCAGCATCTGAAACCGCTGAGGTACAAATCGTAATATTCATTCCACGTACTTTTTCAACTTTGTCATAATCAACTTCTGGAAATACGATTTGTTCTTTCAAACCCATATTGTAATTTCCACGACCGTCGAAACCCTTTGCAGGTAAGCCGCGGAAATCTCGCACGCGAGGTAAAGCGACAGAAGTCAAACGGTCGAGAAAAGCCCACATCTTCGCCCGGCGAAGAGTCACACATGCACCGATCGCTTGGCCTTGACGAAGTTTGAAGTTCGAAATCGCCTTCTTTGCTCTTGTAACTACAGGCTTTTGTCCCGCGATTTGAGAGAGCTCTTCGGTCAAACGATTAATCAACTTAGGATTTGACGTCGCCTCACCATCACAGATGTTGATGACAACTTTTTCGAGACGAGGCACTTGCATTGCACTCGGATATTGAAACTGCTTCTGCAAGCTCGGAACGATCTCTTTATTATATTTTGTCTGAAGACGATTCACTGGCAACTCCCCTTACAATACTTCTGGCGCAAGCGAGATGATTTTCACAAACTGCTTTGCGCGTAATTCTCTAGCCACAGGGCCAAAGATACGTGTTCCGATTGGTTCTTTATCCGGTTTAATTAATACAGCCGAATTATCATCAAAGCGAATGTAACTGCCATCGGCTCGACGAACTTTTTGAATCGTTCGAACGACAACACACTTTACGACATCGCCTTTTTTTACTTTTGCATTTGGCAGAGCATCCTTAACAGACGCCACAATAATATCTCCGACGTGAGCATAGCGCCGACGGGATCCGCCCAAAACTTTAAAACAGAAAATTTCACGGGCGCCTGAGTTGTCCGCAACTTTCAGGCGGGTTTGCATCTGAATCATGATTGCGCCCCTTCACCGGCCTTCACTAGAACTTTATCCAATTTCCAGCGCTTGCCTTTGCTCAAAGGACGGGTCAGGTAAATTCTCACCTGATCGCCAGCTTTGGCTTCGTTTTTTTCATCGTGGGCCTTGAAAACGTTAAAATGTCGAAGGTACTTGCCGTACTTCTTATGTTTCACTACGCGAGAAACACGCACAGTAATGGTCTTGCTCATTTTATCGCTGACCACTTCACCTATTTCTTCATGTCGACGACCGCGTTCCATATACCTCTCCAAACTCTACTGAGCTAACTTCTGGTTCAATGCAGTTCGAATCCGAGCAACACCACGACGGAGGTGACGAATTTGCAATGGATTTCCGACCTGACCCAACTTATTTTTCATTCGCATTTCAAAAAGTTCACCACGAACTTCGCGAAGCTTCTTTTTCAATTCGTCTACTGAAAGACCTTTAACGTCACCAAACTTCATGACTTACTCCCGCTCCAACAATCGAGTACGAATCGGCAACTTGTGACTAGCAAGTCGGAAAGCTTCCGATGCTAATTCTTTTGTTACGCCGTCCATCTCAAATAGCACGCGACCAGGACGAACAGGTGCAACCCAAAATTCAGGGTTACCTTTACCACTACCCATTCGAGTCTCAGCCGCTTTTTTTGTAATTACTTTATCTGGGAAAATACGGATCCAAACTTTTCCACCGCGCTTGATATAGCGGCTAATAGCAATACGACTTGCCTCTATCTGCCGAGCCGTGATCCAACCGGCCTCAAGAGCCTGAAGACCGAAACCGCCATAAGACAATGAGCTCCCGCGATATGCAGTACCCTTGCTACGTCCCTTATGCTGTTTTCTATATTTTACTTTCTTAGGACTTAACACGTTGAGCCTCCTCAACTTCTTTCACCGACATAACATCGCCCTTATAAACCCAAACTTTAACGCCGATGAGGCCGTAACCTGTAAGAGCTTCATAAGTGCCGTAATCGATATCAGCACGCAACGTATGACGGGGAACGCTTTTTTCTGTGTAACCTTCTGTTCGCGCAATTTCTGCACCATCAAGACGGCCAGCGACCATCACTTTTACTCCACGGACACCGCCGCGAAGTGCTGCTTGCATTGATTTTTTCAAAGCACGACGCCAAGAAATACGCTTTTCAAGTTGAAGTGCGATATTTTCTGCAATTAATTGTGCATCAATATCTGGTTTTCGAATTTCTTGAATGTTCAAAAATACTTCATTCGGGGTCAGCTTTTGAACATCGGCTTTAAGAGAGTCGATGCCAGTGCCTTTTTTTCCAATCACAACGCCCGGGCGCGCCGTTGCGATAATGATTTTGATTTTATTTGCAGCGCGCTCCATTTCAATGCGAGCAACACCAGCGTGTTTGAGTTTTTCCT
>Ga0170475_122288991_pt1 | contig 10316 bp, 4 predicted proteins | sample Soicark_Litter_5_FD_111474 | JGI IMG/M metagenome (GOLD analysis project Ga0170475, IMG submission 111474) | Avena fatua rhizosphere microbial communities from Hopland, California, USA. Combined Assembly of 48 SPs | reverse complement strand
TGCCTCGATCGTAATGGACTTCGTCCGGCTCGCTTCAAGGAGACCGACGACGGCATGGTGATCTGTGCGTCTGAAGTGGGCGTGCTGGACATCGACGACGCGCACGTGGTCGAGAAGGGGCGCGTGGCCCCCGGCGAGCTGATCCTGGTCGACACCGCCCACGGAAAGTTCTATCGGAACGCCGAGATCAAGAAGAAGGTAGCGATCAAGAATCCGTACGAGTTCTGGCTGCGCCGCAAGCTGGTGTCGCTTCACGCGTCGGGATTCCCGCCGTCCACCAACGGTCACTCGAAGCCCCAGCTCCCCCTGCTACAGATGCAGCGGGCATTCGGCTACTCACACGAAGACGTGGATTTGATCCTCGACCCGATGGGTAGTGAGGGCCACGATGCTGTGTTCTCCATGGGAGACGACACGCCGCTGTCCGTCCTATCCGGTTTCACCCGACCGCTGTACTCCTTCTTCAAGCAGCGCTTCGCCCAGGTGACGAATCCGCCCATCGATGCGCTCCGCGAAGAGCTGGTGATGAGCCTCAACACCTTCGCCGGGCCGCGCCTGAGTGTGCTGGAGGAGAGCGAAGAGCACGCCGCACTGATCGAATTCCAGAGCCCTGTGCTGATGGAGGGCGAGCTCGAGCGCATCAAGCACCTCTCCGACCCGCACCTGCAGTCGCAAGTGCTGTCCTGTCTCTTCGACGTGGACAGCGGCCCTGACGAGCTGCGGCCCGCGGTCGAGCGACTGTGTCGCGATGCCGCTGCAGCCGTCCGCGAGGGCCGCTCCCTGCTGATTCTCTCGGACCGTGGCGTCGACGAATGCCACGCGCCCATCCCGATGCTGCTCGCCGTGAGTGCGGTGCATCAACATCTGATCCGCGAAGGGCTCCGTATGCGGGCGGACATCGTGGTCGAGTCCGGGGACACCTTCGACGTGCACCACTTCGCCTGTCTGATCGGCTATGGCGCGAGCGCGGTGGATCCCTATCTCGCCTTCGAGACCGTCTGTAACTTCGCGGGCCAGCGCGGCCACGAGACGCTCGATCGCCAGCAGGGGGTCGACAACTTCAAGGCCGCAGTCGAGGCCGGCCTCCTCAAGATCATGTCGAAGATGGGGATCTCCACCCTTTCCGCATACCGGGGAGCCCAGATCTTCGAAGCGATCGGCCTAGATCGCGAGCTGATCGACACCCATTTCTACGGCACGCCGAACCGCCTCTCGGGTATCGGTTTCCATGAGATTGGTGAGGATGCGCTGCGTAAGCACGCGGACGCCTTCGGCGACTACAAGGGTCCGCCGACCATTGCCCGCAGTACCAGCCTCAAATACGTGGGCAACATGCGCTACCGAGGAGACGGCGAATTCCACGGCTTCAACATTCCGGCCGTCCAGAAGCTGCACAAGGCCGTCCGGGGTGGCGACTACGATGCCTACCGCGAGTACGTCGCGCTCACGAGGCGCGGCGAGCCCGCTACCCTGCGGGAGCTCATGGCGTTCAAGTCGGCGCAGCCGATTGCGCTCGACGAGGTCGAGCCGATCGAGCGCATCTACCGCCGCTTCTACTCGAGTGCCATGTCCCTTGGCGCCCTATCACCCGAGGCGATCCAGGCGCTCGCCCTCGCCATGAATGAGATTGGCGCCAAGAGTAACAGCGGCGAAGGCGGCGAGGACCCCGACTGGTACCTCCACCCGAAGAATGGCGTGCAGGCGCACAACAAGATCAAGCAGGTGGCCTCCGCCCGCTTCGGGGTAACCTCGAACTATCTGTCCCACGCCGAGGAGATCGAGATCAAGATCGCCCAGGGCTCCAAGCCCGGCGAGGGGGGCCAGCTTCCGAAGTTCAAAGTGAACCCCTACATCTCCAAGCTGCGCCATGCGATCCCGGGGATCCCCTTGATTTCGCCACCGCCGCACCACGACATTTACAGCATCGAGGACCTCGCACAGCTCATCTACGACCTGAAGCAGGCAAATCCTCGTGCGTATGTGGGTGTGAAACTCGTGTCCGAAGCGGGCGTGGGCACCATCGCTGCGGGTGTCGCGAAGGCGTACGCCGACTACATTCTCGTCTCCGGTGACTCGGGCGGAACCGGTTCTTCGCCGCTTTCGTCCATAAAGAATGCTGGTTGTCCATGGGAGCTGGGGATTTCGGAGACTCAGCAGGTACTCGTGCTCAACGATCTTCGGGGGCGCGTGCGGCTGCGCACGGATGGTGGCCTCAAGTCGGGGCGAGACGTCGTCATCGCCGCCATGCTCGGCGCCGAAGAGTTTGGGTTCGGAACATCCGCCGTCGTGGCCCTCGGCTGCGACATGGCGCGCCAGTGTCATCTGAACACCTGCCCCACCGGCATCGCTACGCAGGATGCCAGGCTGCGCGAGAAGTTCGATGGCACGCCGGAAATGGTGATCAACTACTTCCGTTTCATGTCCGAAGAGATACGTGAGATCCTTGCCAGCCTGGGCGTGCGGAGCCTGGACGAGGTCGTCGGCCGCACGGACCTGCTCGAGCAGGTCGGCGAGACGCGCAATCCGCGTGCGGGCGTGGTTGACCTCAGCGCGATCCTCACGCCCCCGGATCCCAACTTCTCCCGACCGTACAAGCAGCAGCAGCCGCGCAATGATCCGCCCGTGCACGATACGTTCATCGATCGGCTCAGCGAAGATACCGCGAAGGCGATCGAGACGGCCAATCGTACCTGTCTGACCTACGACATCGACAACAGCAACCGCACCGTCGGCGCACGAGTCTCCTATGCCATCTCGCACCAACATGGCGCGGACGGCCTCCCGGATGGCACGCTGGAGATTACCGCACGTGGTAGTGCGGGACAGAGCTTCGGAGCATTCCTGACGCGGGGCGTTCGCCTGGTGCTCCAGGGCGAGGCGAACGACTACGTTGGCAAAGGCCTCTGTGGCGGTGAGATCGTAATCACTCCGCCCTCCAATGCCGCCTATAAGCCGTCTGAGAACATCATCCTGGGCAACACCGTGCTCTACGGTGCCACCTCAGGACACCTCTTCGCCGAGGGTCGCGCGGGCGAGCGGTTCGCCGTGCGCAACAGCGGCGCGACGGCCGTCATAGAGGGCGCGGGCGACCACTGCTGCGAATACATGACGGGCGGGACGGTCGTAGTGCTCGGCCCGGTGGGCCGCAACTTCGCCGCCGGCATGTCCGCTGGCACCGCATACGTGCTGGACGAGTTCGGCGACTTCCCCGGCAAGGTGAATCCCGAGCTCGTGGACCTCGAGCAGATCATGAAGGATGGCAAGGTGGTTCGACCTGACGACGAGGTCCGCCTGCGATCGCTGATCGAGGAGCACGTGGCCATGACCGATAGCGAGCGGGGTCGCCAGATCCTCGACAACTGGGAGACGTACCTGCCGAAGTTCTACCAGGTCGTCCCCGACCCACCCACGGTGCAGACGCACACGCCGGCAATGGCGTCCATCGACCCTGGCTCAGACTCGGGCACCGCGCAACCCTGATACAGGAGTGGGGGGGCTGACCAACTTTGGTCAGCCCCCCACCGTTTGTCACCTGTTAGCTCAGCGTCGTAGCCCCAGAAGCGCGAGTACGAGCACGGCGCGCTGGCGGCCACTTCGCAGCCACCACCAACCCACGAGAAATGGGCCAAAGGCGGCGAGCATCCCCAGGGCATTGATCTGTGCCCACCCCACGGTGGGCACGGTGAGGGGCCGCACGATGAACTGGACGATGTACGTCGTCAGGCTGCCGAAGCACAGCAGCGTCGTCAGCAGTGCAATGCGGCGCTCGGCAAGCACCGAGGCGAACAGGGCCGGCCACACCATGTACCAGCCCGAGTAGAACGGCGACACCACGAGGAAGTACACCACGGTGATCCGCCAGACAGCCCGCAGCGCATCCGGGCCCTCCACCTCGAGACAGCGTCGCTGTCGGAAGCAGTAGGCAACGAAGATTCCCACGAGCAGGACCTGAAGCAGCCGCAGACCGACGGGCTTCCACGCCGTCGGCACCCCGGCCATCACGATCGCCGTGACACTCTGGAAGTACTGGTCGGCCTCCTGGAGAACCCCACCATGGCTACGGTCCGTATAGAACGGCAACCAGGCGAGCATGAACAGGACCATGGCAACGCCAACGTGGGAGATCAGCCACCAGGGCGCGCTTCGCGCTCGAATCGATCGCCACAGACTCGCCCAGAGGAGCGCCGGGCCCGCGACGCTGATCGTAGCCTTCACCAGGAACGAGAGCGTCAAGAATACCGTGGTGTTGACGCTTCGCCGACGAATCCAGAAGCCCAGTGCTACGGCGGCGGGGATCAGCGCCACGGCGTCGTTGTGCGCGCCTCCCACCAGCTCGAGTAGGACTAACGGGTTCCAGGCGAACAGGCAAAGGCCGAGGAGGCGCCGCTCCGGATGCCAGCGATTGAGGGCGAAGAGCACTGCCAGGAGACAGGCAAGATACGAGACGAAGCCGAGAAGCTTAAACGCGACGAGTGTCGGGCCGATCCTGTTCTCGCCAAACGCACTCGTTGCCGACGTGATCCACGGCCACAGGGGGCCGTAGGGAAGCGGGTAGTGGCCCCAGCCTGTGTAAGGGAAGAACGGATCATGCGCCGCCTGGAGCGGTGGGACTACGAAGGGGTTCTCGTGGTAGACACTGCAGATGCGATCCGCCGATATGTAGTAAAAGACGTCGAGTGAGAAGACGGGGTACATGGGGACTAACACCAGCGCCATCAGGCCACCTAGCCCCACGACAATAGCCAGCGTGCGGCTCCCTGGAGTGGCTGTGCGACATGTACGCAATGCCAGCGCATACAGCGCGAAAAGCGCCACGATCGCGGCCGCGTATCCGAGTGAGGAACCGAGCGAAGGGCCGGTGATGCGGCTGAACTGCAGGAGCGGTTTGGCCAGCCCGCCCGGTATGGAATAAGGCAAACTGAAGCCGACGAGGTAGATAGCCGTGGCGGCGAGGCCAAGCGCGACCAGCCGCCACCAGGGGAGCTCCACCACTGGCGCGGAGGCCGGCCCCAGTCGCGGAGGGTGAGGTCGCGCGCGGGGCGGATCCAGGACAGGGGATCTCGTCACGTGCCTCGGCCAGGGTCTCGACCGCTGGTCGACCCGTGCGGGCGTGGCGCCCAGCTAGCCGGGTGTCAGCGCTCGGAAGTCTACGCCTCGACCGGAGCATTACCTCGGTCGAGGCGTGCCAGAGCAGGGTACTGCATTTTGCGCTGCGCGTACACCTTCGCACCCTGAGCGCTCCACTCCGGATGGCGAAATGGTCCGTGTGTCACAACGACCAGTTCCGTATGGATCTCACGGCCTGATTGCGACTGGTTCGTGAGTTATTCGTAGGCGCGGTGTGACGCTTCGTTGCAGATGTCAGTTGTCGGGCGTAACGTGCGCTCGTATAATGGCGTCCTGTCACGTTACTCACCGCAACGGAAGTGGAGCGTTTTGTTTCACTGGAAGTCGACCCCGTTGCTACCCTCGACCGGAGGCGCTCCCCTGCTGCGACGCGTACCCATCGTCGTTCTCCTCGCGCTGCTCACCGTCTCGTTGCTCGGACCCGTGCAGTCGGGATGGGTGGAGTCAGAGCTCTCGGCCGATCCGCCGGTGGCCGATACGACCGCTCCCTCCGATCGCTACTTTCCGGAGACCGGCTTTTCGGTCACTGACGCCGCAATCTGGAGTTACTTCAGCACTCGTGGCGGGGTGGCAACCTTCGGTAATCCGATCTCTCGGCTCTTTACGTTTCGCGATTACCAGGTACAGCTCTTTGAGCGCCATGCCATCGCGAAGCTGACTCCGCAGAACGCGGGCATTCTGGGCCTCCTGGAGCTGGTGCCCTACTCCCCCATTGACGGCTACTCCATCCCCCCTGTAGATCAGGCGCTAGTGACCAGCTTGCCGGCCGCCGAGCGGGACGATTACCCCAGCCGAGCCGCCTCGTTCATCGAAGCGAACGTTCCCAATACTTGGGACGGTATGAACGTCGGATTTCGGACGCTCTACACCGCCAGCCTACCAGCGGCACTGAACGATGGAGTACCCAACGGGCAGCTCCTCGCGGCCGTAGCGGTCTGGGGGTTTCCAATGTCGGCCGTCGTAGCCGATCCGGCGCGATCGGGCGTGGCATATCAGCGATTCCAGCGCGGCGTCATGCTCTACGACGACAACACGTCGAGTCGACGTTTTCTTCCACTCGGGGGCTACTTCCAGCGCGTCCTCGCGGGCTCGCCATTCCCAGAGGACCTAGCCGCGCAGGCGCAGACAAGTCCCCTCTGGGCGCAATACAAACCATTGCAGACCAAGTGGCTCAGTCGCCCTGCTCAGTTGCCCGGCACCGACCTGACAGAAGCTTTCCATCCCACGAACGACGCGTCGACGGCCTCCGCGCCGGTCCTGAACCCCCGAGCGAAGAGCCCTGAGTACGGTATGAATATCTTCGTCTGGGGCCAGCCAGCTACGACGGACCGTGACCTGGCCAAGCTGACCGATATGGGGTTTGGTTGGCAGAAGACTCTCTTCCAGTGGCGGATGCTTGAGCCCCGGAAGGGCGTGTTCAACTGGGCGGAAGCCGAACGTGTAGTTCAGGCATCCAATGCGGCGGGGGTGAAGATCATCGCCCGCGTAGACTTCCAGCCGGACTGGGCCCGCGCCGACGGCGCGCACAACGGCCCGCCGGATCGCTACGAGGATTACGCGAACTTCGTGTACGCGCTAGTCGACCATTTCAAGCCGGGCTCGCCGAACGGTACGATCCACGCCATCGAGATTTGGAACGAGCCAAACATCTCGCGCGAGTGGGGCGAAGCCACGATCGATGCGAAGAGTGCGGCCGACTACGTGCGTCTGCTTTGCCTGGGCCACAACGCAGCCAAGCGCGCCTCACCGGATATCGTCACCATCACCGCTGGGCTCTCGCCGACTGGCACCACGGACGGAACGGCAGCGGACGACACGTTGTACTTGCAATGGATGTATGACGCGGGAGCTCGCTCGTGCTTCGAAGTGCTGGGCGCGCACGGCGCCGGGTACAAGGCACCGCCGTCCATCTCGCCTCAAGAGCTTGCCACCAACAAGCTGTGGGGTGGCCATGCCTCCTTCGGCTTCCGCCGTGTCGAAGAGCATCGTGCAATTATGGTGCGGAACGGCGACGCACAGAAGCAGATCTGGCTGCTGGAGTTCGGTTGGACCAGTGATCCCGTTCACGAAGGCTACGCCTGGCACCGCGTGACTGAGGACCAGAAAGCCGAGTATATTGTCGATGCGTTCCGATGGGCGTACGACAATTGGCAGCCCTGGATCGGCGTCATGACCCTGTGGAACCTGCCGGCCCCAGATTGGAATTCGAATCGGGAAGAGTACTGGTGGAGCATTGCCAATCCAGATGGCTCAAATCGAGCATCGTATGATTCCCTGCTTACCGCCCGGGCGAACGGTTATCTCCCGTGAATCCCACCCGCGGCGTCCCCGGTAAGCTGTGAGGCGGCTAGGCTCGATTGAAGTTTCCTCCTCCCTCGCACGGCCCACGCAATTCTGGCGGCCGCTGACGCTTGGTCTCGTCGCCCTATTGCTGGTGACGAGCTGCGCGGGCCCTGCCAGCAAGGGGACAGAAGCAGGTGCCCACGTCTTCCTCTGGGGAAACTCGGCCACTACCGAGCGTGACCTGACGCTTGCCAAGGATGGCGGTTTCACGTGGGTCAAGCAGCGGTTCGAGTGGCGGAACATTGAGCGTGATGGCAAGGGTCAGCTCGAGTGGAACGAGCCCGACCGCATCATGAAGGCGATTGACGACGCTGGACTGAAGGTCGTCGCTCGCGTCGATGGCCACCCCGCGTGGAGCCGGGCGGCGCCGATCTATCCAGATGACGGTCCACCCGATCGCCTGAGCGATTGGACCGATTTCCTCCGCGCCCTGGCGACCCGCTACAAGGGCCGCATCGACGCTTACGAGATCTGGAACGAGCCCAACATCACCCGTGAGTGGGGCCGCCAGCCGCCCAATGCCGCGGAGTACGTGCAGCTCTTGAAGGCCTCACGGGACGCGATCAAGGCGGTCGATCCGGATGCATTGATAATCAGCGCGGGACTATCGCCGACCACCGAAGATAGTCCGAATGCACGCCCGGATAGCCTCTTCTTGCGCGATATGTACGCGGCTGGAGCGAAGGGAGCGTTCGATTTGCTCGGCGTTCACGCGCCGGGTTTCAAAGCGCCGCCCGATATGGATCCTGCACGGGTGGCATCAGAGCCCGCTTTCAATAACAATGATCCGAGTGCTCCAGAACTGCGACGAGCGTACTCATTCCGACGGGTCGAGGACCTACGGCAGGTCATGGTTGACAACCAGGACGGAGACCGGCGAGTCGCCGCCATGGAGATGGGCTGGACCAGCGACATGCGTGCCACCTCGCCCTATCGGTGGCACGCCGTGACCGAGCAGGAGAAAGGGCAGTACCTCGCTGGTGCGTTCCGGTATGCGCGCGAGCACTGGCCGTGGATGGCGTTTATGAGCGTGATCTACGTGCCCGATCCCAGCTGGAGTCCGGACCAGGAGCAGCTCTTCTGGAGTATCACCAACCAGGATGGCTCGCCCCGCGATGCGTACCGAGCGTTAAAGGACGCACTGACGGGGAGCCGAGGATGAGACGAGCCGCATGATTCGCGACGACATTCGTACCCTCATCGCCGAGGCGGTGGAGCGAGCCCAGGCCAACCAGCAATTACCCCAGGTGGCGGTGCCCGACGTCCAGGTCGAGCGGGCGAAGAACCCTGCCCACGGCGACTATGCATCGTCGCTGGCATTGCGGATGTCTCGCGCCGCTCGGATGAACCCTATGGATATCGCGAGCGTGATCGCCACTCACCTCCAGCTTCCGCCCGCGGTGGAAGCCGTGCAGGTGGCGCCACCCGGATTCTTGAATTTCAGGCTATCTGAAGGGTGGCTCGCAGACCAGGTAGACGCGATCCTGGGCGAGGGTACCGAGTACGCACGAGCAACCATCGGCGAGGGCCAGCGCGTACAGGTGGAATTCGTCAGTGCCAATCCCACTGGCCCCCTGCATGTGGGCACCGGGCGCGGCGCTGCCCTCGGCGACAGCCTTGCCCGGGTGCTCGAACGAGCGGGCTACAGCGTGCACCGTGAGTACTACGTGAACGACGCGGGCTCCCGCATGGAGGCGTTCAATCAGAGCGTGTACGCTCGCTACGCCCAGCAGTTCGATCAGCCGGTGGAGGTACCCGAGGACGGTTATCCCGGTGATTATCTGAAGGATGTTGCGGCCACTATTGCTAGTGAAGAGGGACGACGCTACCTCGATCAGTCGCGCGAGGAAGCGTCCGTGGCCCTGGGCCGGCGCGGCATGCAGCTCCTCATCGACCAGATTCGGCATGATCTGGATCAGATGAACGTCCAGTTCGACAACTGGTACTACGAGCAGTCGCTGTTCGACGAGGGCCGCGTGCAGCAAGCCCTCGATGCGCTGCGACAGCGCGGGTTCGTCGTAGAGCGCGAGGGCGCGGTGTGGTTCACCTCGACGGCGATCGGCGACGACAAGGATAACGTGCTGGTGCGCAGCAACGGGTTGCCGACGTACTTCGCGTCTGACGTCGCCTACCACTACGACAAGCTGGTCGAGCGCGAGTTCGATCTTGCCATAGATATCTGGGGCGCCGATCACCAGGGGCACGTGCCGCGCATGAAGTCCGTGGTGAGCGCGTTGGGGGTCGATCCCTCGCGTCTGGTAGTCCTGCTTTACCAGCTCGTGAACCTGATTCGGGATGGCCAGTTGTTGGCCATGGGCAAGCGAACCGGGGCCTTCGTCACGCTGCGAGAGGTGCTCGACGACGTGGGTTCGGACGCCGTCCGGTTCTTCCTGGTCGCACGGTCGCCAGATGCAATGATGGACTTTGACCTGAACCTGGCGAAGGCGCACTCGAACGAGAACCCCGTGTACTGGGTGCAGATGGCCCACGCGCGCATGTGCAACATTCTGCGCCAGCCGGGCGTACCCGAGTACGCCGACGGCGACGTCCACTTGCTCACCCACCCGAACGAGCTTGCCCTGGTTCGCGAGCTCCTGGTGCTTCCGGCCATTGTCGTTGACGCAGCCACGGCGCTCGCACCCAACTCGATCACGGAGTACGCCCTCGACCTGGCGCGTGCAACTCATCGCTTCTACCAGGAGTGCCAGGTGATGGGCGACCACCCGGAGCTCTCAAAGGCGCGCCTGAAGCTGGTCGCGGCCGCCCGCGACGTCATGCGCATCACGCTCGACCTGATCGGTGTCAGCGCCCCCGAATACATGGAGCGCCGCGAGGGTAACTAGGTC
>Ga0170475_119253732_pt1 | contig 10316 bp, 5 predicted proteins | sample Soicark_Litter_5_FD_111474 | JGI IMG/M metagenome (GOLD analysis project Ga0170475, IMG submission 111474) | Avena fatua rhizosphere microbial communities from Hopland, California, USA. Combined Assembly of 48 SPs | reverse complement strand
TTGCCGAACAGCGGCCGGTTGTCGTACCAGCGGAGCTCATCGCGCAGACCCACGACTTCGCCGACGATGATCAACGCGGGGTTCGCGACGCCCTCCGCGCGCACCACGCTCGCGATGGTGCCGAGTGTGCCCGTCACCACGCGCTGCTCGGGGCGCGCCGCCCACTGCACCACCGCCACCTGAGTGTCGGCGTGACGTCCGCCGTCGATGATTGCCTGAACGATCGCCTCGATGCGACGCATGCCCATGAACACGCAAATCGTGTCCGTCGCGGTCGCGAGCTTTTGCCAGGACTGTGGCGACCAATCCTTTCCCTCGCGGTCACTGCCCGTGATGAACGTGACACTCGAGGAGAGCTCGCGATGGGTGAGCGGAATGCCGCCGAACGCGCTCGCCGCAAACGGGGACGACACGCCGGGCACGATCTCGAATTGTATTCCGGCGGCACGCAACGCCAGGAGCTCTTCTGCTCCGCGTGCAAAGAGCATCGGATCGCCGCCCTTGAGTCGCACGACGCATTTGCCCGCGCGCGCCAGCGCTACCAACTCCGCGTTGATTGCCGTTTGAACCGCGCTGTCTTCACCGTAGCGCTTGCCCACGTTGCGCTTCTCGGCGTGCGGGCACGCGTCGAGCAGCGCCGGGTGCGCGAGCGCGTCGTAAAGCACGACCTCTGCGCGTGACAGCACCTCGAGGCCGCGGACGGTAATCAGCCCCGGATCCCCTGGACCCGCGCCGACCAGATAAACTTTGCCGAGGGTCATTCAGGCTCGAGTGACATTGGCGGAATGCGTTGGCATGGAGAAAAGCTTGCCGAGGGTAGCTCGCCGCCGCGCCGCGTCAGGTAGAAACACCTTGACGAACCCGCGCACAACCTAGACAATTGTCCTACCTTGTACGCACTTGTGTCTAAATTGCGCACACGGGAACCGAGCATGCGCAGCGCACACGATTCCCAAGACGGCGGCAAAGCGGACCGCTGGTTCGTCACGAACGGCATCGTGGCGGTGGGCCCGGTGACCTACGAGCTGCTGCTGAGGGGCGTCGCGTACGGCCGGATCCCTGCCGGCTCGTTCATTCGACACGAGTCTTGGCAAGTGTGGCGCCGGCTGGAAGACATCGAAGCCCAGAGCGCTGGCAACCGTCGTCAAACGATCGAGGACCTGGCCCAGCACAGCGCCGCGGTCGAGTCGCGCGCTCGCAGCATCTTCAGTGAACCGCCGCCACCACCGAGCGGCGCCGAGCTCTCATCGCAAACCTGCGCCATTGATCGCGCACCGCGCCAGAGCTTCCGCCCCGCGGCGGTCGATCCAGTCGGTGTGCTCTCCAACGCGACGGAGCTTTCAGACGCGCTCCTGCTGAGCGTCGTGACGGCGGTTACCGCAGCCGGTGCGGACCTCGGCCTCGTGCACCGCGTGCGCACGGACATCGGGGCGGCGATCACCGTCGGTGGGCACGGCTTGGCCACCGAGCGCTTGCTGGGCGAGCGTCTAACGGCAGACGATCCGACGTTGAGCGTCGCGCGCGGGGGGCACACCGTGCTCAGCGAACCGCACTGCGGCGAGGTAGGCCGGCACATGCTCGGGCGCATGACCCGCTGCGCGGCGGACATCAAGAGCGTGGCGATGGTGCCGCTGCTAGTTTACGGGGAGCTCGTGGCGCTCTTCGAGGTCGGCCGTAAATCACGCCCATTCCGCGCTCGCGAGATCGGCCGCGTCGAAGACGTGATCGAAGCGCTCGCCGAGCGGAGCGTAGTCATGGGCTGGGCCGAGTAGTCATTCCGCCTGCGCGGGCGCGTGATCGAGCGCGCTTTGCAGCGCCGATTCTTGTTCAGCCCGCGAAAACTGTAGCTCGTGCAAGCGGGCGTACAGGCCACCTTGGACGATGAGCTCGGCATGGGTGCCTTGTTCGACGATGCTGCCCTTGCGCAGGACCAAAATGCGATCTGCCTTCTGCACGGTGCTCAATCGATGGGCGATGACCAGCGCGGTGCGACCCCGCATCAACTCTTCCAGGGCGCGCTGCAAGCGAGCCTCGGTGTCACTGTCGACGCTGGCCGTGGCCTCGTCCAAGATCAGGATCTGAGCATCACGGTACAGCGCGCGGGCGAACGCAATCAGTTGGCGTTCGCCGGTGGAAAAATTGGAACCATACTCATCCACGCGGGTGTCGATGCCGCGCTCGCGAGACGCAAACAGATCGAAAGCCCCAATCCGGCGGAGCACGTCTTCCACACGCGCGCGGTCCGGCTCTTCACAGGCGCCCACGTTGCTGGCGACCGTACCCGGGAAGAGCACGACATCCTGCGGGACGACCGCGAAACGGGGCCGCAGTTGCTCGCGGGCCAGGCCAACGACGTCATCTCCGTCGACGCGCACGGTCCCTTGGTCGGCCTCGTATAGCCGCAGCAACAGCGCGGTGATCGTAGTTTTACCCGAACCAGTGGGGCCGACGAGTGCGATCCGCTCGCCGCGTCTGGCGCCGAAGCTAATGTTCGAAAGCACCGGCGTACCGGGCTTGTAACTGAAGCTCACCTGCTCGAGCTCCAGCGCAAGCTCCGGGTTGCCCCTCGGCTTTGCCTCACGACGGGGCGCGTCGGGCTCAACCACGTCGAGCAAGCTGAACACCCGCTCGGCGCCGGCCATTGCCGCCTGCAGCAGCGTGTAGCGCTGCGCGAGCTGTGAGATGGGCTCGAAGAACTGCGACAAGTACGCGCTGAAGGCGACAAGGGTGCCGAAGCTGACGGGTCGATAGCCGAAGGACATGATGACCAACGCGAGACAGACCGCGGCGATGGTGTCGATCGCCGCGTCCTGAATCGAATCCCACTTGATCGCGCTCATATTCGCGTCGCGATAGGACAGGTTGCTCTCGTCGAACTCCGCGGCGGCCGCCTTCTGCCGGCTGAACGCCTGAATCAAGGTCATGCCGGTGACCTGTTCATTCATGGTGGCGTTCATGCGCGACGTCTTGGCGCGGATGGCACGGAAGGCTTCGCGGATGTTGCGCCGTACGAGCACGACCAGCACGCCCATCGGCGGTACCGCCGCGAACGCGATCAGGGACAATTTCCAGTCTAAAATCAGCATCAGGGTGACGATGCCGAGCAGCCGCACCAGGTCACCCACAGCGCTCAACGCGCCCGAAGCAAACATCTCCAAGATAGCGTCGGTGTCGTTGGTCACCCGTGACACCAACCTCCCGACCAGCTGCTTGTCGAAGAAGCCGAGCCGCAGCTGCTGCAGGAACTCGAACACCTCACGGCGCATGTCGGCGACCGCGCGCGCGCCCGCGACCTGCACCGCGTAGACTTGCACGAGGCCCAGTAGCTGCTCGGCGACGAGCACCCCCGCCAGCAGCACGCCGCCACGGAACAGCGCCTCGCGATCGCCGCTCTTCACCACGCCGTCGATCGCCGAGCGCATGATGAGCGGGCGCACCAGCGCGCCCAGCGAAGTCAGGACGATGACCACCACGGACAGCCACAAGAGCCAGCGGTAGGGCAAAAGGTAGCCCCACAAGCGACGAGTCAGCTTGGCGTCGTACGCTTTGCCGAAGCGTTCTTCTTCGTGGAAAGCTTTGAGGATGCGCTCGGTGCGCTTCTTGTCCGAACGCCCCCGTTGTTCGCGAGTACCGGGTGCGGGGCGCGCGGGGGAGCCCGAGCTACTTGCCGGTGCGTTCATTCTGCCACCTGCGGCGCGGCATCGGGAAGAGCTTCGGGGATCACGCCACCGAGCTTCGCTAGCTCATTCTCGATCCGTTGTTCTTCGGCGAAAATCGCGTAGATGCCGCCACTCTTGCTGAGCTGAGCGTGCGTGCCGCGTTCGACCACCCTGCCCTTTTCCAGCACGATGATCTCATCACAATGAGCGGCGGCGGCCACGCGGTGCGTGATCAGGATCAAGCCGCGCTTGCTGCGTTGGCGATCAATCGCTTCCAAAATGGCGCGCTCGGTGCGTGCGTCGACCGCGCTCAATGGGTCGTCGAGCACCAGGACTTTGGGTTCCGACGCGAACGCGGCGGCCAAGGCCACGCGCTGCTTCTGCCCGCCGGAAAGCTGAACCCCGCGCTCACCGACCACGGTATCGAAGCCGTCCGGCAGATCCAACACCTCTTGCTCGATACAGGCCTCGCGCGCGGCTTCCTCGACCTTTAAAACTGACTCGCTTTCGTCCGGGTCGTCCAACGAAAAGCCGATGTTGCGCCCGACCGTCGTCGAAAATAAGAACGCATTCTGCTGCGCGTAACCGATGCTTTCGCGCACGGTATGAAGCGGCAAATCACAAACGTCCACGCCGTCCAAAAACACGCTGCCCCGTGGCGTGGGTTGTAAGCGCGCGAGCAGCACGGCCAAAGTCGACTTTCCGCTGCCCGTGCGCCCGACAATCGCGAGGGACTTGCCTGCGGGAAGCTCGAAGCTCACGTCGTCCAAAATTGGACGATCACTGTAGGCGAAACACAGGTGCCGGACTTCTAGGCGCCCTGCGGCGTCGGCGGGCAAGCTGCCGGTGCCATCGCTGATGTCTGGCTGCGCGCTGAAGATGTCGGTCAGCCGCGAGAACGCCGCGCGCCCGCGCTGCAGCAAGCCAACCACGAAACCGAGTGAGATCAACGGCCACGTCAGGCGCCCGAGCGCTCGGTAGAAAGACAAGAAGCCGCCAGCGTCCAGCTCGCCGCGCAGCATCATCAAGCCGCCGTACCAGAACACGACCAAGACCCCGATCGAGATGGTCGCGGTGAGGATCGGCCCAAGAAAGCCGCGCAGCCGCGCCAAAGACAAGCTCTTGTCCAAATATGTTTGGTTCGTTTTCTCGAAGGCCGCAATTTCCTGCGGCTCGAGCGCAAATGAGCGAATTACCCGTACGCCAGCGACGCTCGAAAGGACGCGCGAGCTCATCTTGCCGAGCGCGTCTTGGTTGTCCCGCGTCTTGGTGTAGAACGCGTGCGAGAAGCGGCGTGTGATCAGGAGCACGAACGGCAGCGGCGCGAGTGAAGCCAAGGTCAGCTTGGGAGAAATGGGGATCGTGACCGCGAGCGCGCTGACGAGGGCAAAGCCGGTGTTGATGATGTTGAGGATGCCGAAGCCGAGCAGCAGCCGAACCTGCACGAGGTCGTTGGTGACACGGCTCATGATCTCGCCCGTACTCATCCGCCGGTAAAACGACGGACCGAGCTTGAGCAAGCGTTCCAGGATCTCTTTCCTGAGCTCGTACTCGGCGATGCGGCCAGCGTTGAAAATGACGACGCGCGACAACACGCGCACCACGAAGGCGGCGAGCGCCGCAACCACCAGTAGTTCACCTAGCTGGATGGCTTGCGGGCTGTGACCTTGGGTTGCAAAGTTGATCGCGCGACGCATGCGCGTATCGAACCACCACTGAAACAGCTGATAGGCAGCAAGCAACAGCAAGCCCACGCCGTAACGCGGAGCGTGACGATAGAACTGTCCCAGTAGCCGGACCGGGACAGCGGGACTTTTGGGTAGACTGTCGGTGTTCACTGCTGGCGCGACGGGCGACTGGGCGGAAGTGGAGCCTTATAAGGCCTCGTCGTCGGGCTGGTAAGCCCCCTCGGGATTCAGAGAGCCGCTTGGGGCATGAGCTCGCGGACCACGGTGAGCAACTCCTGAGCCGTAAAAGGCTTCCTCAAGAAGCGCTCCCCTGCCGGAAGCGTGCCGACGTGCTCGGGCGAGTACCCGGAAATGTAGAGAACACGGGCCCTTTCGCAGGTCCCGTGCAGGCGCCTCACGAGCTCCTTGCCCGACACGCCCGGCAGCACCAAATCCGAGACGACGAGGCTGATTGCAGCGCCGTGTTGCTCCGCTTGTGCGAGCGCGCTGCGCTCGTTGTGCGCGGTGATCACGCCGTAGCCGAAGGCGCGCAAGATGCGGGTCGTTACGGCTTGTACCTGTGGCTCGTCCTCGACCAGCAAGATGACGCCTGCCTCTTGTGGCACGGCGATCGCCATTCGTCCGGACGATTCCCCGCCCACCGCGAACGGCAAGTGAGCGACGTAAGCGATGCCGTCTTCGGATAAGGGCAGGCGCTCGAGCCGCCCGCCCAAGCGCTCGATCGAGTTCTCCAAATCGGAGTACCCGATCGTGGACTGCGCCAGCGACGCTTCGCGCCGGGGCGTGCGCGCGGGCTGAGTGCCGAGTTGCTCCGCGCGAACCAAGATGCGCGCTCGTGCTGGGCTGGTCGACACCACGCCGGACATCGGCGTCAAGAGCGCATCATTCACGCCGCGGGTTTCAATCACCACCCGACCCCCGCCGTTGAGCAGACTGCACGCTGCAGAGCACAAGCCGAGTACGATACGTTCCAGCTCTGCGAACGGCACGGCCACCCGAGTCGCGCCTGACGTCAGCGAAACCTGCACGCTCACGGAGCGACCTGCGACTTCGGCGATCGATCGTTCTGCGCGCGCGATGACCTGATTCAAGTCACTGCAGTTTTCATCCGCGTGAGCGGCGCCGAACCGGCTGGCGAGCGCAGCAGAAGTCATCCGAACTTGTTATCGGACTCCCGTTCAGCCCCGATGTCAACGATCGCTCACGCGGTTTTCACGCGCGGGCGATCATGGAATTTTGCGACACTGTTCGGAAACTATGCCTCGTAGCCTCGCGGGGTGGCGTGGCATACGGGGTGGCGTGTAGCGCGTCTGTCGCTGGTTGTCGGCGTGTCCGCGTGTCCGCGCACTAGCGCGCACTGTCGTGCGAGCACGGTGCGAGGGAGCAAGCCGAGCTGCCAGTGCTGTCGGGTTCCGAACTTCGAACTTCGAGCTTCGAGCCGAGATAGCAACAGGGGTGCCGTGCAACACGACAGTGTTGCAGCTCGACCCAGTCGACAAAACTGACCATCACGTCATCAGGAAAAAAGGGGCGCGCGGGTAAGGCTGACAGCTGCACACATCCTGACACCGAGCGCAGGGTCCGAGCGCCGTCGTCGTCAGCGGCGGAGCCGATTTCAGGCGCCCGCGTGAGTGCGACGAGGCATCGGCCAACTCGGCTTCGGGATCGGGAATGCAGGGCGCGCGAACAGATAGCCCTGCCCCCAATGCGCGCCAGTGTCGATAACCGCCGAAAGCTCGTCTTCGGTCTCGATGCCTTCGGCGACCACGCGCGCGCCCAGCTCTTTGCACAAAGAAACGACTTGGCGCACCAAGATCTGCTGGCGCTTGCTTTTTTCGATGCCCCGCACCAAAGCCAAATCGAGCTTAACGACGTGAGGCTCCAGATCGATGATGCGCTTCAAGTTGGAGTGACCTGCGCCGAAGTCGTCCACGACCAAGAAAGCGCCGCTGCGGGAGCAGATCTCTTTCAGCACGTTCATGCACAGGGAGAAGTAGTTGAAAGCGGCGGATTCGGTGATCTCCAAGTACACGGCTCGCTCGTGAAAAAAGAGCGGGTCGTCGGGACGAACCAGCCAGCCCTCATCGAGCTCGTGCGGGTGCAAGTTCACGAACAAAGGGGCATCCGTGCAACGCGCGAACGCGACTTCGCGCACCTTCCGCCCCAAGCTCCCGCAGCAGCGTTCTTCTTGCGCTTGCTCGAACAGCTTCATCGGGTTCTTGAATTCCGGCCACTTGCAGCGCGTGAGCGCCTCATGTGCGAACGTTGAGCCATTGCTCAGGTCGACAATGGGTTGGAATACGACATCCAAGTCGCTCACCGTCACGTCTGATACTGAAGAGCTCGGAAGCGAAGGAATTTCAACCGCTAGTGGGCGAGCTATCGGATGCGTCGACGACGTAGGCAGCGCATGAGGAGCGGCCGCCGGCGGGCGAAGGGTGACCGCCTCATGAAAGGCGACAACCGGGGGCTTCGAGACACGGGCCATAAACCAACACTCGATAACGGCGCGTGTCACACACCCATAAGGCTCTGGGATCAAAAACGCGACACCCCCTCACAGGCGCGCAGCGCTCGATTGTTACGCAAAGTGACGCTCGCCTCGAGCGCTCAGTACAAGCCAATGCTGAAATGAAACGCGCCGAGGTCTTCCCAAAAGCGTTGCTTGTCTCGCTTTGGGAACACGTCATCGAGCACCCGATCGACATTGAAGCCGTAGTCGAACACCAGCGGGCCGATGGGCGTCGCAATTCGAAGCCCGGTGCCCACCGCATAGCGCAGATCGAACGGCTCGACGCGCGCGGGATCGGTCCACAGGTTGCCGGCGTCCATGAACACGGCCGTCTCGACGCTTCCGCCCAGGGGGATGCGCAGCTCGGCGCGCGGATTGAGAAAAATATCACCGCCCCGAATCACCACGTCGTTCAGGCTGAGGCCTGAGCTCGGATCCAGCAACCGCTGGGCGATATCCTGCGGCACGAGCGAGTCCTGTAAGAACCCGCGCAGGGAATCGACGCCGCCCATGAAAAATAGGCGATCGGGGTAGGTCTGCGAGCCCGAGAGCAAGTGTTGAATCACTCCCCAGCGAAAGCTCATGGCGAGCGCGAGCCCCTTGTTGTTCAGGCGGACATAACCTGCAACGCGGCTCGTGTAGCGCAAAAAATCGCTCGGCACCGATTGAAAGGGATCGATCAGCGGCTTGCCGGTGGTGATGGGCATGGCGCCACCGCAGCCCGTATCTTGCGAAGCACTGGAGTCCTGTGGGTTAGCGTGAACGTGTTCGACGCTCGCGGCGAGGAACGTACCGCTCGTCGCGTCGAGCGGATTGTCACGCCGGTCCCAAGTCACACCCAAGCGTTGCGCGAGCGCAATCGAGACGCCCTGTGGGACTCGGAAAAGCGCTTGCTGCTGTGGGTGGTCTTGCAAATAGCACTTGAGCGCGTCCTTCTGATCATCGCCGAAGATCTGAGCGTAGTTCCGCTCCAGCGACGCGCCGAGCTGCACCGAAATGCGACGATCGGGACGGAAGGCGAGCGTCACGATGCCGGCGTCCTTGCTCAAGCCGTAGTCGCGCGCGTTGTCGCGCACGTCCACGCCTTCGACTGCGAGTCGGAATAGCGGGCCGAGACCGATGTTGGGAAATTCGACGGTCGCGGTATCACGGCGTTCCAAACGCTCGCCGACGTGTAGCTCATCGTACTTTTTCTGTACGTCTCGCTCGAGGATGAACGCGCTCGGCAGATAGCCGAGCTGCGAACGAAGCGTGAGGGTGATCGCCTGCCCACCGAGGTTTCGGTGGCCGTACTCGAAAGACACGCGAAACCCTTCGCCCGTGCTGAAGCCAGGCCGCACGTCGAGGTACTGCGGTACGCGCTCCTCGACCTCGACCACCACCACCTTTTGGCGTGCTGGCACGTACGGATCTTCGAAGCCGACGCTGACGCTAGAGAACACGCCCAAGGTGGCCACCCGCTCCTCGGTCTTGCGCACCAGGCTGCGTTGATAGATGCCGCCAATCTCGAGCGCGACGCGGCTTCTGATCAGGCTCTCGCTCGTGCGCTCGGCGCCATGCACGACGATACGCGACACGCGCACTTGCTCTCGCTCACTGATGATGAAGCGTGCGCGCGCCCGGGTATGGTCGAGCGAAAGATCGAGCGCTGTTTCGACCTCTGCGAAGGCGAAGCCGCGCTCGGAGTATTCGTCCAGCACGCGCCGCCGAGCCTTCTCGATTTCGACCTGCGACACGGGGTTGCCAAGCGGCAAATCAGCCACTTTTTGCAGGTCTTTCTCGACGATCGCGCGGTTGCCCTCGAAGCCGAGGTCGTACAAAGTGGCGCGGGGCCCGAGCTTGATCGGTAAATGCAGCACGAGCGAAGGCTCGCACTTCAGGCCTCGCTTCGGATCGGGCATGCAAGACAACGTAGGATCGACCGGTGCTTCTTCTAGCGGCAAGCCAATCGCGTCGTAGCGGCACTCGGTGACGGGGCGACGCGAGGGACCAACCGGGATGCATTGCCCCGCCGGTGAACGCGGCGCGCAGGCTCGTCGCAACACCTGCACGGGACCTACGTTGGCGGAAAGATAGCCCTCCGAGCGGTACAAGTCTTGAACGTGTTTGATGGCGCGATCGTAAACGTCCGGCGCGTACACCGCCCATGGGCTCAGTTCCTCGGACGTGACACGAGTGCCGCCTTGACTGCGCGGGCCATAGAGCGCGTCGACCACTGCCGGGTCCACCGCGTCGAACACGCGGCCGCCCGGCAGCTCGGACAAGAAGCTGTCAATCTCGCTGCCGACTTCTTGCGGCGTGCGAGCACCCGTCAAGCATGGGTATTCACGGGCAACGACGTGCACCAGCTTCCCCTCGCTGATCACGAACACGACATCCTGGATTGGGTCGCTCGGCGAGCCCCGCTCGGAGTAGCTGATTTCGGCGTCGAAGAAGCCGCGCTCCTGATAAAATTTG
>Ga0170475_115001694_pt1 | contig 10317 bp, 5 predicted proteins | sample Soicark_Litter_5_FD_111474 | JGI IMG/M metagenome (GOLD analysis project Ga0170475, IMG submission 111474) | Avena fatua rhizosphere microbial communities from Hopland, California, USA. Combined Assembly of 48 SPs | reverse complement strand
GGGCAAGGAACCTCGGGCGAGGATTACGGCGTCATCAATTGGGCCACGGGCGGCAAATGGAACGACTGGGATTACCGTCGGGCCGATTACACCCATACCGATGGCATCGCGGAGTACGCGACCAATCCGTACGCCGCGGTCAACCTGGATATGTTCGGCGGCTCGGATACCTTGATCGGCATCGAGGATGCCAACGGTACGGCCAAGAACGATCTCCTGGTGGGCGATGAGAACGCCAACGTGTTGCATGGCGGCGCGGGCGATGACGTCCTCAACGGGAATGCCGGCGACGACCATGTCTATGGCGAGGCCGGGAACGACACGCTGACCGGCGATGTCGGCAACGACGTTCTTGACGGCGGTTCGGGCAACGATATCATCTCCGGCGGGATCGGGGACGATACGATCACGGGCGGTTCCGGCAACGACGCCCTCACGGGCGATGCCGGCAACGATACGATTTCGGGCGACGCCGGCGACGATACCATCGATGCGGGCGCCGATAACGATACCGTCATCTTCAAGTCGGGCGAAGGCAACGACGTGGTGACCCTGGGCGCGGGCAGCGATACCTTGACCGTGCTCTCGGACGCCGCCCAGGCGGCGGCCCTCACGGCCAGCCATCTCGGATCCTTCGATGTCTTGTCCATATTGGTCGCCGGCGTAACCTCGAAGGTCAGCCTGGCCGCAGGCGGGGAAGCGGCGACGACGGACATCCTCGACATTACGATGGGCAGCGGCAACGACACCCTCAACCTATCCGACATCTCCTTCTCGGGCATCGACATCGTCAAGGCGCATTTGGGCGCCGGTGACGATGTGCTCCAAGCTGCATCGGCCACCAGCGCGGTACAAGCCTGGGGCGAAGCCGGCAACGATACCTTGTCCGGCGGCCACGCGGCTGATACCCTGGACGGCGGGGCCGGGTTCGACATCGTCGATTATTCCAACCTCACGTCCGCCATCGGGGTCCGGGTCGACCTCGGCGGCAGCGGCGCCAGCAGTGACGGATGGGGCAAGGCCGATCTGCTCACCGGTTTCGAAGCCTTACGCGGCTCGAACCAGGCCGATACCATCACCGGCAGCGGCAACGCGGATCAAATCTGGGGCATGGGCGGCGATGACGTTATCGACGGCGGCGCCGGCAACGACACCATCGACGGCGGCGCGGGGAACGATACTATCACCGGGCTCTCCGGTGACGATATCCTGAGCGGCGGTTCGGGGAACGACAACCTCAACGGCGGCAGCGGCAACGATATCCTGTACGGGTATTACAGCTACGCGCAGACCGGGAACAACCCGGTTCCCTCCGACGACGGCAATGATACCTTGCTCGGCGATATCGGCGACGACACCCTGGACGGCGGCGCCGGCAACGACACGCTCGACGGCGGCGACGGGAACGACATGGTCGGCGGCGGCCGTGGCGACGATATCCTCATGGGCGGCTTCGGAACCGACACGGTATTCAATCCCGAAGCGGTCGAGACCGGCGCGGCCGGCGTGTACACCCAGCTGGGCGGAGGCGATGCCCTCACCCCCTGGTATTACAACAGCGCGACCGGGCACTGGTACGCGGTCGTTTCCTCCGGGACCAGCGGCGATTGGGACTCGGCCCGGGCCGAAGCCGTCGCGCAAGGCGGTAACCTGGTCACCATCGACGACGCGACCGAGGAGCAATGGTTGCGCACCACTTTCGGGGCGACCACCCGCTTCTGGATCGGCCTCTCCGACGCCGCCAACGAAGGCGTATGGACCTGGGCCGACGGCACCTCGGCCAGCTACCGCCATTGGAACAGCGGCCAGCCGGACAATGCTCCCGTCACGGGATTCCCCGGCGTGGGCGAGGATTACGCCATCCTCAACTACAACACCACCACCGGCGCCTGGAACGATTGGGATGCCCGGCGCTCCGACTACGTCCATACCGATGGCATCATGGAGGCGGATTTCTTCATCTCGCACGACGCCTTCGGCGGCAATGACACCATCCTGGGATTCGGAACCATCCTGGGCACGGATTTGGTCGATACCCTGGTCGGCAACGACAAGGGCAACACCATCGTCGGCGGCAAGGGCGACGACTTCATCAGGGCGGGAAACGGCGATGATACCGTGCGCTGGAGCGCCGGCGACGGCAATGATTCCGTTACCATGGGCATCGGCAACGACACCCTGGCCTTGACGGGCGATCTGACTCATGCGAATGCCGTCTCGGTCTACGAATACTCGGGCTATGCCATCATCACCATGAATGCCAACGGCCGCGAGGAAACGATTTCCTTGGAACCCAACGGCGGCTTCAACCAGACCATCGACATCACCACCGGTAGCGCCAACGATACCGTCGACATCTTCTACCTCGGAGAGACCTCCGTGAAGCTGGTGAAGGTGCAGATGGGCGCGGGCGACGACTTCCTCGACGCCTCGCGGACCTCCACGCCCGTGAACGCGCAAGGCGGCTCCGGCAACGACGTGCTCCGCGCCGGGCAGGGCGCCGACGTGTTGGACGGCGGCACCGGCGAAGATACCATCGATTATTCCTACGTGACGGGGATTCTCGGGGTTGATGTGGACCTTAGCCTATCCATCGCCAACAACGACGGGTACGGGAATCACGATACTCTAACCGGGTTCGAAGACGTCATCGGGACCGACAATGCCGACAAGATCACCGGCAATGCCAGCGACAATTACATCCGGGGCGGCGCCGGCGACGACGTGATCTTCGGCCTGGCCGGCAACGACACCATTTACGGCGACGGCGGCAATGATACCCTGGACGGCGGCACCGGCGACGATCGCTTCAACGGCGGCGCCGGGAACGATTTGATCAAGGGCGGTACCACGGGCGTGGATGTCCTGTTCTTCACGTCGGCCTCTACGGGCGTGTTCGTGCAGCTCTATGACGATGGCACCGGAGTCAGCGCCTCGGTGGATGTCTCCGGCATGGTCACGGTCGATGCCGCGTTCGGCCAGGATACCTTGCAGGGCATCGACGGCGCGGACGGCACGGACCAGTTCGACTTCATGATCGGCAACAATGGCGACAACGTGTTCAACGGCCTGGGCGGCGACGACGTCCTGCGCGGGAATGCCGGCAACGACATCCTGCGCGGCGGCGACGGCGACGACCTGCTGGAAGGCGGCGCCGGCGATGATTATATCGCGGGCGGCCAGGGTTTGAACCGGGTGTTCGGCGGAGCGGGCAATGACGTGGTGACCATGGGGACCTTGGCCAAATCGGCCGGGGTCTTGGATGATATCATCACCGAGGGCCTAGGGGACGATTCGGTGCTGAAGGTGGACGAAACCTCTTCCTTCCTGCCCGATTATACCGGCGGCGGCCTGGATGCCTTCGTCACGAACCTGAAGACCATGTCCAAATTGGCCTTGCTGGACAAGGTGAACAATACCTTGGGAGGAACGCAGACGATTTACGACGTACTGTAAATCGAAAATCCCAAACTTCTGTCGTTCCTTCGCGCAATGCCTTGCCCGCGCTTCGCGCGTTCACCATGGCTCATGGTGCTTCCGCGGCCCCATGCGTCCAGTACGCATGGGGCCGGAAATGCGGATCCATTAATCGCATTGCGGAGGGCTTTTTTTCCTAATATTCCGTATCCCGACATAACTCTATCAAGGACACCATATCAATGCCCAAGCAGCTTTTGATTTATGAAAACGCAGTGCCGGTTTCCAAATCCAAGCATCGCGATATGTCGGTTAAGATCGACAATACCTTCGGGTTCGCCAAGGAAATCAATGCCGCGCCCATCACCGCGGTGGAATTCCCCATCGCCGCGCGGGAGTTCACCATCGTCTTCACGGGCGCGGGCGAAACGCTTTCGCCTGCGGTCATCCTTGGGGTAAAAGCGGGCGAAAACCTGTATGTAGGCAAGGACAACGCCTTCAAGGCCAAATACGTCCCGGCCTTCCTGCGCCGCTACCCTTTCGTCTTCGCCAGCGTGGATAAAGGCGAGAACCTGACCTTGTGCATCGACGAATCCTTCCAGGGCTGCAATGGCGAGGGCCAAGGCGAGCGCCTGTTCGATAGCGAAGGCAAGCAAACCATCTACTTGAAGAACGTGCTGGGCTTCCTGCGCGAATACCAAAAGCAATTCGCGCGCACCAAGCTCTTCTGCAAGAAGCTCGAGGAATTGGGGCTGCTCGAAGGCATGAACGCCATGATCGATCCGGCCGGGGGCAAGCGCGCGCGTCTGACGGGATTCCTGGCGGTAAGCCGGAAGAAGCTGAAGGCCTTGACCGCCAAGCAAGTGGACGGCCTCTTCAAGACCGATGAGTTGGAGATGATCTATTTGCATCTCCAATCATTGCGCAATTTCGAAGTACTGCTCGAAAAAATGGCCTCCCGTTAATCCCAACCTTTTACGATCAAGGCGAGACCCATGGGCAACAGTGGAAGACAAACCGGGAGGTCTAAGGTATCCCTTTGGCTCATTCGCCTGGCGACCCTGCTTACGGGCGCGCTCCTGTGGGGCTGCCAATCCAACAGCGTCAACAGCAATGACTACGGGACCTGGAGCTTTACCGGGTACGTGGTGGACGGCAGCACCAAAGCGCCGCTCAAGGGTTCCATCATCTCGTATGTCGACAAGCTGGGCGTCCCCCAAAAGGTCACCGCGGACGAAGACGGATCCTTTCTCATCGAGTCCCTGCCTTTCGGGGAGCGGAATTTCAAGTTCAGCTTCGCCCCGGCCGGCGATTCCGTTCCCGCCTACACCAATCGCATGGTGGTCCTGAGTTCCTTTAACGAATCCAAGAACATCGAGGGCCTGGTGGCCAGCGTTTCCATGGTCGTCCCCTTGTTCCCGCTGACGGGAAAGGTTTCCGGAACGCTCGCGAGCCGCTTGCCCGGCAGCGCGAAAACCTATCCGGCCTCCGGGGTAGCGTTGAAGTTACTCTACCAGGATACGGCCGTGGCCAATTCCTTCCCCGTCTCCTTTTCCTCCCTTACCGATTCCCTCGGCCGTTTTTCCTTCACGGGCCTGCCGGTCGCTCCGGGCGCCTCCATCCAGTTCAACAACCTTAAGATCAAGGGAACCACTTACGCCCTGGAACCGGTCGCGGTCAACCAGCTTTTCGGGCAAGGTACGGTCGACTTGGGGCTGCTATTCCTATCCGCCAAGGATAGCTCGAACCTCGACATCGATCTCGTGAAAGCGAATGTTCTTTCCTCGGATGGTTTCGGGCGCGCCAACATCCCCGTCGATCAAACCCTCATCTACGTACTGCCTTCCAAGCCCGACCCGGCTTCGCTGGCGGTTTCCCTGGCCGGCGGGAAAGTTCCCGACCTGCAGGTCAAATGCCATGGCGATTCCGTGTTCATCGATCCCCTCGGATACTTGTCTTACGACACCTTGATCACGGTGGAAATCACCGGCAACGACACGGCCGGCGGCCGCATCCATTTCATCTTCGACGGGGCCAAGGCTTTCCGCACGGAGAAGGGGTTCTACGCCCTGGAATCGAACACTTGGGACCGTCTCGGGATCGCGCGCTCCGATTTCAAGCCCGAAGACACCCTATGGGTCAGGTTCTCGGCGGATCTGGATCCGGACATCCGGAAAATCGGCTGGGCCAAATCGTCGGCCGACAACGATATCGATCCAACCGGGGCGCAGGCCAACGCCAGCGCCTGGATCCATGCCGATACGCTTTTCGTCCGCCCCGATCAACGCTTGTCGGTGAAATACGGCGAGACCATGGGATTCAAGGTCACCGTTCTTTCCAAGGAAGGGAAACGTTCGGATAGCCTGGACATCGTCGGGCGCGTGGTGGCCGACAAATATTTCATCACCTGGACCAACACCAAGAACGAACTCGGCAATATGCGCGAGGATTTCGGGCCCATGGATTCGGTCATGGTCGTGTCCAACAGCCCCATCGCGGAAATCAAGGGCCTGTCGCAAGTGGACGGCATGGCCGTGCCGCCGGATCTGTTCCTCGACAACGTCAAGCTCCATGGCGACACCATCGTGTACAAGCCATCCCTCTATCTCAAAACCGATTCCGTATACGGGATCGACTTCGACGTTCTGTTCGCCGACAAGACCTTGCGGCGCAATATCTTCCCCGTGAAATGGAAAACGGCCAGCAATATCCAATTGCTCTCCGTGGATAACCGGCAGGACGGATTGTACCGCCCGCTCAAGGCCATCGGGGACAGCGTGACGGTGGTCTTCTCGACGGAAATCGATACCAGTTCCACATCGTCCGTGCCCTTCAAGGTCAACATGACGGACGTGAACGGTCTCTCCCTCCGCACCCAGGTGCGCTGGCTCAAGGACAGGCGCACCGCCGTGATCCGCAACGTCGATACCTTGCCCTTGTCCGACTTCGACGCCTCGCCGGCTTATACCGAAGACGCCCCCGATACCCGCGCGGTCCAATCCTTGACCTTCGACCTGATCACCATGACGGGGGAGAAGGTATTCCGCTTCAAGCCGGCCAACAAGAGTATCGAGCTGCATACCGAGCATGGATTGTGCGTCATCGATGCCAACGTGATCAGCTCCCACGATCGCCGCACCGCCGTGAAGCGCACCGAAGCGCCCTTGGCCAATTTCGAACGCGATGCCGCGGTGGTCCTCACCTTCAACCGGGAAATCGATACCGCCGCGGTCCGGGCCGATACCGCCAACGACTACTTCCAGATCCGCTCCGTGACCGATACGGTGGAAACCGAACTGAGCTTCTCGGCCGATGCCAAGACCGTGACGCTCAAGCCGACGGCGGCCTTGGGATCGGATACCGAATACCGGGTTTGGATCCGGGCGGTGCCGGGCATGGGGATTGCCGGGGGCGGCGCCATCAACCTGCATGGCGGCAAGTTCAGCGGCGCGGCCATCAACAACAGCCTCTTGGATACGGCCTTCAAGACGCGGAAATGATGCGCATGCGGTTTCCGAGGCAGGGCTGGCTCACCCTTCTGGCAATATGCGGCCACGCGGTTTCCGCGGAGCCCGGCCCGGTCGCGGGCGCTTCCGTTCCTACCGCATCCGCCCCATCGGTTACGGCATCCCGGGACGCCCAGTCTTTCCAAGGCTTCACCGAACCCTACCGCTTCTGCACCATCAGCTCGGAAATCGCGGCGCGCATCACCGCCGTGCGCATCAATGAGGGCGGGCGGGCGCGCAAAGGCGACACCATCCTGGTCCTCGATGCCGGCGAGGCGCTCCTGGAGGCGGAACGCAGCCGCATCATAGCGGAAAGCGATGCGGAACTCACGGCGGCGAAATTGAAATCGGAAATGGCCAAACCGACCTGGCGGCCACGCGCCAGGTCTTCGACAGCACGCGGTCGGTGAGCCAAGAGGAAATCTGGAAAAAGCAGTTGGAGTCGGACTTGGCCAAAACCGAGGTCGATCGCCTGACCATGGCCAAGCAGAAGGCGATCCTCGAATACAAGATCGCCCTGGAAAACCTCGAAAGGCACTTCGTAATCGCCCCTTACGACGGCATCGTGGCGCAGCGGTTCCTGAACGAAGGGGAAACCTGCAAGCCGGAAGAGCCGCTCATCAAGTTCGTGGACGTGGCCCATTGCCGCTTCGTCACCTACCTCCCCGTCCGGTTGACCCAAGGGCTCGCCAAGGGGTCGCGCATCAGCCTTTCGGTCGGCGAACCGAAAAAGCCCTTTATCCGATCGGGAACCATCGATTTCATCTCGCCCGTGGTCGATCAGGCCAGCGGCCTCCGAACCACCAAGGTCGTGTTCGCCAACTCCGATGGGTCCATCCAACCGGGCGTTCCCGGCTTCATGCAGCTCGAGAAATAGCATGTCCGCGAACGGTTCCCCGACTTACCCTTGGCGCCAGGCGCTGGGCCATTTCCAGAAGCTGCGCAATTTCTCCGGCGAGCAGAAGGAATACTGGGCCCTGTTCCTGCGGGCCCTGCTCGACATCGGCGAAGCCCGCTCCGGATTGATCGCGATCAAAAGCGCGGCCGATGCCTCGGGATGGCGAACCATTGCGGCCCTTGGCGAAGGCGAAGCGGAGCCGGCGCGCCCGGCCGTCGATCCCCTGCTGGAGAAAAACGTCGCCGCCCTCGCGCAACAATGCAACCCCCGCGGATACGCCTTGCTGAACGTTCCCGGGGGCACGATCCTGGCCATCAACGTCCTGATCGAGTCCGATCCCTACGCTAGCGTGGCGCTCCTCATGGTCGACCGTCTCGATCCCGGCGAGATCGGGGAGCGCTTCAAAACGCTTCTTTCCGTGAACGATTTGCCCGCCCAGTTCCGGCTGCAGCAATCGGCCTTCGAGGCCTTGAAGAACCAGAACCGCCTGGCCGAAATCCTGGATTTGCTAGTGCTCGTGAACGCCCAGAAACGCTTCGTGGCCGCCGCCATGACGGTCTGCAACGAGCTCTCCAACCGCTACCGCTGCGACCGGGTCAGCCTGGGCTGGTGCAAAAAAGGGACCCTCAAGCTGGCGGCCATGAGCCATACCGACCAGTTCGAGAAGAAGATGTCGGCGATCCAGCAATTGGAATTGGCCATGGAAGAGGCATTCGATCAGGAAAGCGAAATCGTCCTGCCGACCAAGCCGGGCGACAAGGCCATCACGCGCGATAGCGAGGCCTACGCCAAGGCCACCGATGCCCGCTTCCTGGCGACCTTGCCGGTGCGCGTGCGCGACGAGATCACCGCCGTGGTGACCCTGGAGCGGGCCACGGAGGAATTCAGCGAGGGGGAGCTGCGCCATATGCGCATCATGCTCGACCAGACCTCCCCGCGCCTCTCCGACATCCGGCGGCGGGACCGCTGGTTCGGGGCGCGCTTCGCGGATTGGCTGCGCGAAAGCCTGGCGGGATTCCTGGGATACAAGCATACCTGGGCCAAGGCGCTCGGCATCGCCGGGGCCCTGGCGCTGCTGTTCATCTGCATCGTGCCGATACGCTACCGGGTCGATTCGCCCATGATCCTCCGCACCAACGATATCACCTACGTGACCGCCCCTTTCGACGGATACATCGATACGGTCGGCGTACGCGCCGGCGACCTGGTGAAGGGGGGCGAAAGGCTCTTGTCCCTGGACACCAAGGACTTGCTCTTGGAACAGGCCGGGTTGTTGGCGGAAAAGAACCGCCAGGAGCGCGAGGTCGAAAAGGCCCGGGCCGCCGGCGACCTGGCCGAAATGCTCATCGCCCAAGCCCGCCGCGATCAGGCCGTCGCCAAGCTGGAGACCAACGAATTCAAGATCAGCCAGGCGTCGATCCTTTCCGCCAAGGACGGTGTGGTCATCGAAGGCGACCAGGCGGAGAAGATCGGATCGCCCGTCAAGACCGGCGAGATCCTTTTCAAGATCGGCCGCATCCAGAACATCTATGCCGAAGCCAAGGTAAGCGAAAACGAAATCCAGCATATCGCGGCCGGGGCGAAAGGGCAAATCGCCCTCGCCAGCCGCCCACAGGACCCGTTCGACGTGGTGGTGGACGTCATCGAACCTTCCGCCATCGCCACCCAGAAGGACAACGCCTTCAACGTGCGCTGCCGCTTCAGGGATTCCATCCCGGATTGGTTCCGCCCGGGCATGACGGGCGTGTCCAAGCTCAACGCCGGCCGCCGAACCGTATTCTGGATCATCAGCCATCGCACCCTCGACTTCCTGCGCCTGAAGCTCTGGTGGTAGACCTCCGCCCGGCCGATCCATGAGCGCGAACGAGAAGATCTTCCACGAATCCTGGTACCAGATAGCGAACCAGCGCATTTTCCTGCGCGCGAGCGTCAAGGTCGTGCGCCAGATGTTCCGCGGGCGCCAATGGTACGTGCTCCACGATCCCTTCACCAACCAGTTCTTCCGCCTGCGCGCCCAGGCATACGAGTTCGTCGCCCGCATGGGTATGCACAAGACGGTGGAAGAGGCCTGGAACTGGATGCTGGAGCATGCTCCCGAGAACGCCCCCAGCCAGAGCGAAATCGTCGATCTGCTGGCACAGCTCTACCATGCCAACCTGCTCCATTACGAAATCGCGCCCAATAGCGTGAAGCTGTTCGAACGCTTCCGCAAGCGGCGGAACAACCTGGCGAAATCGACGGTGCTGAACCTGATGTTCGCCCGCATCCCGGTGTGGGATCCGCATTTCCTGCTCAACCGGCTGCAACCGCTGATCAATATCCTCATCAGCCCGGCGGGCCTTATCGCCTGGCTGATCATGATCGGCCTCGGCGTCAAGACCGCCATCGACAACCTGCCCGCGCTCAAGGACCAATCCGACGGCATCCTGGCCCCGGAGAACCTCGCCCTTTTGTACGCCGGCGTCATCTTGATCAAGATCATCCACGAATTCGGCC
>Ga0170475_109733537_pt1 | contig 10317 bp, 6 predicted proteins | sample Soicark_Litter_5_FD_111474 | JGI IMG/M metagenome (GOLD analysis project Ga0170475, IMG submission 111474) | Avena fatua rhizosphere microbial communities from Hopland, California, USA. Combined Assembly of 48 SPs | reverse complement strand
GAGCGCATCTCCGGCCCCCTCGCCTTTCGTGCGCGTTCTCCGCGCGGCGTCCACGGTTGGCGTCCGCGCGGGCTCAAAAGAGTGATGCGGGTCGCGCTCGCGCGGGGCGTCAAGGAACCGTGTTCGTGCACATCACGTCGGCGATCGCGGCATAGCCGTTGTAGCCCGTCGTCTCGCCGGGCGCCGACGCATCGGCAGTAATGACGTTGTACGATGTCATCGTGCCCGTCGTGCCGGGTTGGCCGGTCACGGTTACCGTTTGCGGAATGTTCCAGATCCCAGTCCCAGTGGGCGTGAAGGTGACGGATTCCGGAGAGACCGTGCCCGCGGTCATCAGGTCACTACTCAACGCAATCGTCACGTTCGCGGTCGGCTGCGAGTTCAAGTTGATGGTGAAGGTCGCGGTCATGCCGGGAGTCGTCGCGCACACGGTCGAATTGACCTGCACCCCAATCACGTCATCGTTGATGTTCGTGAGCGAGAGCGCAGCCGGCGCGGGCGCGCCATACATTGGGTCGGCCATGAACGAGATTTCGTAAACGACATTGGGATCCGCTTTTTTATCGTCCACCCCAGTGACGGTCACGGGGTGCGGCATGTTCCAATCATCGGTCGTAAATATCAGTGAGGTGGGGGAAACGATGCCTTCCGAAGGTTTTTCGCTCTTCAGCCCCAAAGTCACCGTCGATGCGCCTGCGGGCTGCGACTTGAGCTTGACGCTGAAGGTGACCTGCCCGCCCATTTCCGTGGTCTGCTCGCCCGACACGTCGATGACGTCATAGCCCGTCATGTCGTCGTCGGCGTTGCTCGCGTCCAACTGGGTGCCGAACTTGTTGTTGTAGCCGAGATCCGCACTGCTCGCGTTGGCGAGCTTCACTTGGTAGGTCTGCGGTCCGTCGGCCACGCTGTCTTGGACACCGGTAACGGTCACGGTCTGCGGAGTAGCCCAGTTGACTTGCGTGAACGTGAGCGTCGGCGGCGAAACCGTACCCTCTTTGACGTTGCTGCTGCTGACGCCGACGCTGACACTCGCGGTGGGCTGCGACCTGAGCGCGACGCTGAATGTGGCCGTGCCTGCCATGTATTCGGCCGTCCTCAAAAGCGTCGGCGCAACGATGTCCAGGCCGGGAATGTCGTCATCGACGTTGACGAAGGTCAGATCAGTCCCGAAATGGCCGTTGTAGTCGGGATCGGCGCTGCTGCCGTCGCTCAAGCGTACCGTGTATTGCTGATCCCCGTCGGCTACGGGATCATTGAGGCCGGTGACCGTGACGGTTTGCGGAGTTTTGCCGTTGGTCGGAGTAAATTTGAGAGTGCTCGGCGAAACCGTACCTTCCGACGCATCCAGACTGGTCAGGGTGAAGTTCACTTCGGCCTTCGGTAGGGACGCGAGGACGACGGTGAACGTGGCCTTGCCACCGAGTTCGGTGGTCTTTGCCGCGGGAGAGCTCGCGGCGGGCATGAGGATGACGTACGCGCTGTCATCGTCGATATTGATGACCGAAACGTCTGCCGCGTTGAGATTGAAGTAGTTCGGATCGGTGCTCGAAGCGGGTGCGGTGATGATCGTGTACGTCTGGGGACCGTCTGCCACGTCATCATTCAGGCCCTGCACGGTCACTGTCTGAGGCGAGTTCCAGTTCAGCGCGTCGAAGGTCACGGTCGACGGGCTGACCGAACCTTCCAGCGGTCGACTGCTACTCAGCGGGATCTTCACGGTCACGTTCGTGCCCACCGGCTTCGAAGCGAGCTTGATGGTGAAAGTCGCCTTGACCCCATTTTCTCCCGTCATCAGCCCCGAAGTCGGACTCACGATCACGCCGGCGGTATCGTTGTCCTGGTTCGTCACCGTCACGTCGGACGGGTCGGGCTTCCCCTTGTAGTTGGGGTCATTGCTCTGAGGCGGATCCAGAATGATCTTGTACGTCGGGCTGCCATCTTGAGCGCCATCGTCGTCCACGCCCGTCACGACGACCGTCTGGTTGGCGTTCCAATTTTCGGGCGTGAACACGACGCTGTTCACGTTCGGTTTGCCCTCGGCTAGGTTGCTGCTCGATACGTTGATCGTAACTTTGTCGCTCGGCTTCGATTGCAAGCGGATCGTAAACGAATCGGTCTTTCCACTCTCCGAGGTCACCAAACCCGACGTGGGATTCACGATCACGCCGGCTTGATCGTCATCTCGGTTGGTGACCTGAACTTGTGACAGGAACTTGTGGTCATAGTTCGGATCGCCGCTGGCAGCCGGTCCGACGTTGATGCTGAACGGTTGATTGCCGTCGAACACGTCGTCGTTTTGGCCCGTAATGGTGACCGTTTGCGGCGAGCGGTAGTTCTGCCTGGTGAACAGCAGCGCGGGCGGAGAGATCACGCCTTCGTTCGTATTGCTGCTAGAAAGCGGGATCGTCACGTCATCGGTCGGCTCCGATTCGAGCGCCACGCTGAAGGTGGCAGTGGAGCCGGATTCGTCCGTAACGAGCTGGCTCTTGTTGTTCGGATCGATGCCCTTGACCAAAATTACGTGTACGTTGGCGCTGTCATCGTCTTGATTGGTGACGGGGACGTCCGGAGGGTCGAGCCCGGCGTAGCCCGGGTCTTCACTACTCGCGAGACCGGTGCGCACGAAGAAGCCCAGACTTCCGTCTTGAACGTCGTCATCGATCCCGGTCACACTGACGATTTGCGGCGACTGCCAGTTCAGTTCGGTGAACGTGAGCGACTTCGGCAAAACGGTGCCTTCGGACTCCATGCTGCTGGAGAGGGCGATGGTCACCGGATGCGCGGGCTTCGAGTAAAGCGCCAAGGAGAACGTGGCGGTCGTCCCGTTCTCGTTCGTGACCAGCCTGGTCGAGTCCTTGAGATCGATGCTGGTGAGCAGCATCAGGTTGAACCCCGGTTTGTCGTCGTCGATGTTGCGCACCGGCACATTGACCGCATCGGTGAGCGCGCTGTAGTCGACATCGTCGCCCGGTAGCGTGCGCAGCACGATCAGATAAGGCTGGTCGCCATCGGCGGTTCGTTCCTCGTCGTCCACGCCGGTCACGGTGACGGTCTGCGGGGCATTCCAGTTGTCGACCGTAAACGTGAGCGAGTCTGGGCTCGCTATGCCTTCAGTCACGGTGTCGCTCGCGACCGTGAGCGTGACGTCCGCCTGCGGGCGGGAGTTCAGCATCACCGTGAAGGTGGCGGTGTCACCGCCTTCGGTCGTTCGGAGCTTGGTCGCATCGAGCGGATCGATGCCGCTGACCAAGGTGTAAGACACGCCCGGGGAATCGTCATCCACATTGGTGACAGCTACGCTGATAGGTAGCAGGCGAGCATAGTTGGGGTCGTCACTCGAGCTCGTGATGTTGATCTTGTACCCGTGGTTCCGATCTCTGATCTCGTCCTGGACCCCGGTCACGGTCACCAGCTGCGGCCCCATCCAACTGGTTGGAGTGAAGACCAACGTTTCCGGGCTGACCGTGCCCTCCATCGGCGTATCGCTGACCAGACTGAGGGTCACCTCCTTGTCCGGCTTCGAATTGAGCACGACGGTGAAGGTGTCTTGTCCACCCCCCTCGGTGGTCACCAGGCCGTCTCTCGGCACGGCGGTGATCCCCGCGGTCTCGTTGTCGATGTTCACGAGCTCGACGTCGAGCGGATTCTTGCCATTGAAGGTCGGATCATCGCTGACGGCCGGTGACGTGACGATCTTGTAGTTCTGGTTCGTGTCCGGCTCTTTGTCGTCGACACCGGTCACAGTGACGGTCTGCGGAGCCTTCCAATCGTCCTGGTTGAAGGTCACACTTTCGGGAGAAACCTCGCCCTCACTGGGATCATTACTGGCCAGCGCGATGGTCACGTCGGAGGTGGGCTGCTTCTGGAGGACGATCGTGAACCTCGCTTGTCCTCCCCACTCGGTCGTATAAAGGCCTTTGCTGGGCGAGACCGTAATTGGCGGCGGCAAAAACGCGCTGTCGTCGATCGTGAATTCACTGAACAGCTTCTGACAGCCGACCAGAGTGATCAGCAGCGAAAAGAGCAGTGCCAAGGACGGCAGTAGCCTTCCGAATCGATTCATCAGAAGCTCCCCACGGCACCTATGCTGCCGAGTCCGACGTAAGGGTGCACGACGACTGCCTTCGCTGGCGTCGCCTGCCCCGTATCACGGTTCGTCAGCCACAACGTCAATCCGACCCCTGCCCCAACGACGGCAACACCGTAACCCACCGCCGAAATCGTCCCGAACGCTTTGTATTGGTTCAGCGTGTCGCTATGTGAGGACTGACACTTACCATCCGAATTGCAGACGCCCTGCAGTTCGGAGCGCTTGCTGAGGAACAGTCCGCCACTGATCAGGCCCACTGCCAGACCCGCCGCGGAGGCACCGAACGCCACGTACATCGGCATCGGGTTGTGCGGCTTGACTTCGACCAGGGCAGGCGGCGGTACGACGACGGGAAGGGCTTGCTGCGCGTCAGGGTCCGGCTCGAGCTTGAACTCGGCCGCTCCTTCTGCTCCTTCGCGCAATTCGAGCGTCTTTTGTTGGCTCAGGTAGCCTTTGGCTTCGACGCTCACGTGCAGCGAACCTGGGTTCACTGCGCGACGTACGCCGATCGCCGCGGGTGGTACCTCCACACCGTCAATCGTCACGCGCGCTCCCTCACCTCCCGAAACCGAAAGGGTGATCCACGCGAGTCTTGGCTTGAGCTGGCTGAGTTCCGCTCCCGCATCGGACAGCGCGCGCTGCCAGGACTTAGGCGCCTTCGGCTCGACGCCTTCACGGACGATCTGTTCGTACCGCTCTTGCGCCTCGACCAATTTGCCGAGGCCCACGAGCGACCGCGCCCAGTCGATCATCAAGGTTGGCGCGTGAACCAGCGCGTCCGCGCGGCTGAAGCGATCAGCGGCGGTGGCGTAGTCCTTGTCTTGCAGGGCCTGGTAGCCCTCTCCCGCCAGCGCGCGCGCTGTGGCTCGATCAGCGGCGCTGGGTTCGGCCCAACTCGTGCCCACCCAAAACAAACAGACGCTGAGACCCGACCAGAACGAGAGCTTGCGTGTCATGACCCCTCACCCTCAGTCAAATGCCGTAGTCGCGGGGGCCGCCAGCAGGGCGCGCTGCGGGCGCAACGGGCGCAGCACCAGCTCCGGGCTTCTTCTTCTTTTCTTCCTCGAGTGGGAGCGAGGATGGATCGAGGATGATCGGTGGGGGTTGCAACTTCGGGGTCGATGGAACGGGCGTTACCACGATAGCTGGTGTTGCCGAGGGTCGAGTCGCGGCAACCGAGGCTGGAGGGGGACTACGGAGACTCGCGATCACCAAAAACCCTAGCACCGCCAACAGCGCCCCGCCTACCGACAGCACGATCAAGCGTTGTTTTCGCGGGAGCGAGGAAAGCTCCGGTAAAACCGACCCGCGGGTCCGCGTGACTGGGGCCCCGGTCCCCTCATCGAGGTCCAGCCGGGCGCGCTCCCCATACAGGCCAGGGGCATTGTAGCGAGCACTTTGGTCGGCCGAAGCACCCATCACCGGCGGCGGACGCTGCGAAAGATTTCGCAGCATGTCGAAATCATTGAAGCTCGGCAATGCGGCGCGCGGAGCAATGCTCGGCACCAGCATTTGCTTCGAGGTTTCGATCGCCTCACCGAACGAATCAGCCAGCTCCTTCGCCGACTGGAAGCGCTGCTCGCGATCGCGCGAGACGGCGCGCTGCCACCAAAGCTCGAGGGCATCCGGGAGGCCGGGTGCGCCCGCGTTGATGGGCGGGATCGGATCGTAAATGATCATGCCCATCAATTCGCCGAGGGCTTCGCTCTCGAACGGCGGGCGACCGTTGAGGCATTGATAGGCAATCACGCCCAGCGCCCAGAGATCGGAACGCCAATCGATGGCGCGCCCCCGGGCCTGCTCTGGGCTCATGTAATACGGCGTACCCATGAACGAGCCGGTCTTGGTGGTCTTCCCCGCCAGCGAATATTGCTCGTGTTTGGCGATGCCGAAATCCAGCACTTTTGCCACTTCTTGATCGTCACCGGGGACGAGAAAGATGTTCTCCGGCTTGAGGTCGCGGTGAACGATGCCCGCCGCGTGAGCCCGCACCAGCGCGCGCGCAACCTGACTCACGATCTGGTAGGTCTGCTCTGAGTCGAGTGCTCCTTCGCGATCCAGACGCGCGCCGAGGTCCTCCCCCTCGAGATACTCCATCACGATGAACGGCGTGCCGTCCCAAACGCCGTGATCGAAGATGTCTACGACGTTCGCGCCACGAATTTGGGCGGCGGCTTTCGCCTCACGCTCGAATCGAATGCGAACCTCTTCATCGGCTGCCTTCTCGGGATCGACGAGTTTGACGGCACACTGACTGTCGAGCGACTGATCATGCGCGAGCCACACGGAACCCATGCCACCAGCCCCCAGCTTTCGAAGCAGGCAGTAGCGGTCCGCGATGATGCTGCCAGTGGCGGCTGCTTGCACGAGGTTCGATCTCAAGAGTTCGGGCCAAACAAGTCGATGTGCGTCAGTTCACGTTCCCCAGACGCACGCAGATCCAGTAAGCAAATATGCGACAAGGAGCCTAAAATGCCTACCTTATCGCTGTCCAAAAATCAAGGCTCCGCGGCCGAAAGCAAAGGATATTACCACATAGGTGGCCACTACCGTTTTCATGGCTTTGCCGCTTCTTTCACCTCTCTCTCGCACCTGCCCCGCCAGCTTGTTCCTGCTCCGTTCCTGCTCGCTCGCGTCCCGCTCGTGTACGCGCGTGGCGAGCCTTGCCACCCCACCACGCGGGTAGTCTTTCAATTGGGCAGTATTGGACCGTGGCCACTTCCGTCGTTAATTCTTGCTGAGCGCTCGGGGTTTTCATCTGGAATACGTTCCTGCGCAGCTGCGATCTCACAATTGCCGAAATTGTGAGATCTTGCAACGTACCGGAAAACCGGCGTACTCGTCCACAGGACTCCACGAGCCCCCGCTCTTTTGCCCGTCAGCTGCTCGTCAGCCCGCCGCGCGATTGAGAAGGAGCCCCACACCTTCTTAACTGCTCATCTGGTCACGGCTGCGCTCGATCATCTAAGCGCATGCCTGACCATGCCGTCTTTGGTCGCCTCGTCGTGAACCGCTGAGCGAATTCGCCGGGAGAGAAGATGCGGCGCTGCTGGAATCCCGATTCTGACGCGTGGCGCTATCGAAGGGCCTTAGGCACTCGGACCATGGCGCTATGGACCGCGGCGCGCAGCGCGTCGCGTCGCACGGTCGGCACTTCGGAGCCTTCGGCGGTCGCTCGGCCATTGACCAGCGCATGCAGCGTCGAGCCGCCGCGCAAAATCGCAACGGAAACCACGCAGGTGGCGCGCGCCGCCTCCGCGGACTGAACGCTGTCCAGCCGCACGAGGGTCGTTGAAAGCACGTAGCGTTCGTGGGTTCGGACCCGTGAAAACTCAGCGGACCCGAGTTCTGCACGCAAGAGTGAGCGAAGCTCCCCTTCCATTTCGGGTTTGGCTTTTCCGATGCCGATCGAGCCGACCAACACTGGCACGTCCGCCGCTGGTGCGAGAGCAGTCAGAAACAACATCGATGACACGACCAGGCCCGCCGCAAGGCGCGGTGGCAGCCCGGTTTTCAATGGCCCTGAACAGCTCATGCCGCGCTTACAGCAAGTCTCGTACCGGGCAGGCGACCAAGAGTCCGGGGCCACTCATCCGGGCTATCAGAGCGCACCGCTTCGGCCAAACTAAGCGAGGCATTTATCACCGGTACAGTTGAGCCGGCGCGTTTTGCCCGCAGCCAGCAAGCCGGGGGCAGCATGCCTCCCCCATTCGTGCCCTCCTGGGTCCCGAGACGAGGCGCGCGGGCGAATCAGCGTTCTCAATCTGGGGCTCGGCACATCCAATGCTATAGGCAGCGGAGCAAAACATGCGGAGCACGAAACGGGGTCGAGGCGCGCTGCTACGGGCTGCCTTTGGCGCGGTACTTCTCTTGGCAGGATTGAACGCCTGCACGGCGGTAGCGGGCGGCGCGGCGCTGTTAGGAGCGGTCGGCATCGCCGCCCTGACCTCGCGTTGTTACGACTATGTGGACGTGACCGTCTTCGACGCGCAGGGCCGTAAGACCTGCGCCGCAACCGTCACCGCCAGCAAAGGCAAAAGTGAGTTCGAACTTCCGTCCTGTTACTATGCTTCGCTGACGGACGGCAGCTGGACAGTGCGCGCTTCACTTGCGGGTTCACGTGATGCACGAACCACGATCGTCGTGGACCACGCGCATGATTGCACACGCTACGTCCAAAGCGTCGAGCTCACCTTGAACGGCACCGCTTCGCCAGCGCCGGTGAGTCGCCGTCTCGACGCACCAGCGCCGGCGACCGCTTCCGCTGCCGCCCCCCCGCCCCCGCCGCCCAGCGCACCCCCGAGCACCTCGGCGCAGCCAATGCAGTCCGCCGAGCCGCTTCCTGCGACACCTCCCCCCGCGCCTGCGAGTGCAGCACCGCAGAGCAGCACCGCACCCCCCGTCGGTGTTTTCCCGGACAATTCGCAAGCGCCCCGTTGATCAAAGCGTCACCCTCGGGAGTGAGAACGTGACAATTGTCCCCAGCTGAAAGTGTTGCAATCTGGGTTGCGGTTCACGCTGTTCGTCCAATACTAGGTAGGTGAGCAGCACACCTTCGGGCCAGTCGCAGTCACCTGCGGCGACCGCCGAGCGGTCGACGCTCTCCCCACCCACTTCCGACAGCCTGCCCTCCTGCGCGTCGTGCGGTCACGATGACGTGCGCCGTTCGCAGTCGCGTCACCTTTTCGACGGGCTCGCGCGCACGCTCGGCTTCAAACCGTACCGTTGTCGCGCTTGTCGCGCGCGCTTTTTTGCCCGCTAGCTGGAGAGGAAGCGAGCGCGGGCTTCAGGTCGCTGGACGCTGTTTTGCTTCTGCGCGCCGGCGAGCGAAGCGCCGCCAAAAGAACATCGCCGCCAAAGCGAGCAACGCACCGAGCACCGCGCACGTCAGCTGCAGGCGAACGAACTGAGTCAACGCCAGGTTGACGCTTCCCGAGCAGGAGAAGGAATCTTGGAGCGGCTTGAACAGCAAGCTGACGAGCTCCGGACCCTCCGCGCTGGCTCCGGTAAAACCCAAGATGACGCCGACGCACGCTCCCAACAACGTGCGACGATGATTGACCTTCGAAAGTTCTTCCGCCACGGCGGCAGCATACGGGCACTCCCAGTGTGCGTCTATAGAATACCCGTCAGGGCGGAATACTGCCCGGCTGGGCCGCCCGCGCGCCGAGCGCTTGCCGTGACCGAAGCTCGGTCGCATACACGCCGTCAGTGAGTCCGTTTGCGCTTTGGTCAACTGCCGCTTGGGCGCTCGTCGTTGCTTGCGCCTGGCACTTCCGATCCAAACAGTATGCGATTTTCCGAGCCGTCTTGCTCGGCCTTCAAGTTCTGTTCGCAAGTGCGCTGTTCCCACGCTTCCACAGCGTGTGGCCGCCGTTCGTTTATGGTCACGCGGCAGTCTTCGTTCACTCGTTGATGTTGATTCGCCCCAGCATGCGCGGTTTCCTGTATCGCGCGTTGGTCAGCATTCCCGGGGCGTTCTTCGGCGCCGGCACGCTGCTGGCATTGCCTTGGGTGCTGCCGTCAGCGTTTGGCGTCGCTCTTCCTGCAGTGTGGATCCCGTATGCCGTCGCGTTGATCGGCGTGCTGCAGTCCTTGCGCAGCAAGGAAGAGCAAGTGCATCTCGTCGTGGCCGACGGCGAGTCCGTGCCGGAGTTGAAACGTCACCCGAAACGGCCGCCCAGCAGCGGCCGCCCACTGACGCTCGTGCAGATCACCGATCCGCATCTCGGTCCGTTCATGTCGGTGGAACGCTTACGGAGGATTTGTGAGCGCGCCGTGGCGCGTCAGCCGGATTTGGTGTTGCTCACCGGCGACTTCTTGACCATGGAGTCACAGGCCGATCCGGAGCTCTTGTGCAGCGCGCTCTCGCCACTTGCCGCGCTCCCTGGGCGCTGTTTCGCTTGTTTGGGCAATCACGATCACGAGGCTCTGGAGACCGTCAAAGCTGCGCTGGAACGAGCCGGTGTCACCCTGCTCGTGGACAATGCGCGCGAACTGCTGACGGCGGCCGGCCCAGTTCAAATCCTGGGTATGGACTTCGTTTGGCGCGACCGGAAAGAGCACCTCGCCCGTGTTTGCGCCGAGCATCCGCGACTGGCCGGGCACCTGCGGATCGAAAAACTGGGTAAGATAATGATGAAGAGAAGAAAGACATAGAAAGGAGAGAAAAAAAGAGTAATAATCTCAAAGATATAATATCAAAATATCTGGTATTTAAAACAAAG
>Ga0170475_110899739_pt1 | contig 10320 bp, 11 predicted proteins | sample Soicark_Litter_5_FD_111474 | JGI IMG/M metagenome (GOLD analysis project Ga0170475, IMG submission 111474) | Avena fatua rhizosphere microbial communities from Hopland, California, USA. Combined Assembly of 48 SPs | reverse complement strand
GGTGTTCGATTACATCGAGGTCTACTACAATCGTCATCGGCTCCATTCAACACTGGGCTATCTCAGCCCAGTCGAGTTCGAGCTATCCAAGGTCGCTTAGCAAAGTGTCCGTCTTTCTGGGGTATGCTAACCTTGCTTCCATTTTTATGTGGCATTCGGGCGTGGTCGCTCTACTAAAAAGGATGTGTAACTTTGACAGCCTACGAGAAGCCCTTGAATATGGGTAAGGTCATACATTTGCCTAGCGGGATTGCCATGCCCGTGCCCTCTCAACATAGCAAAAACATATGAGTGCGAAAAAAGAGTCGTACCTGACCATCGTTTTGGCCGTCACGGCAACAAGCGGCTTGTTGGCAAATGATATTTTCTTGTCAGTATTGCCATCCGTTGGCAAGACACTGGGTGTCGGGACTATCGGCGGCGAGTTTCTGTTAATGCATTTTCTGTTAGTCATGGGCCTGACGCATTTGTTCTATCCATTTCTGATTGAGCACTTTGGCGAGAAAAAAACCCTTCTTACTGGATCGATTGTCTTCGGCGGGGCTTCCTTGTGCCTGGCTTTTGCCAAAAGTTATGATGAAATCCTTCTTTTGCGCACGTTCCAGGCAGTAGGCGTATCCCTATGTTTGGCATTGAGCCGAACAATCATGAAAACAAGGCTTACACCTGAAAAGTCCAATCGTGGCTTCATGCTGATGTCAACAATCATGGGCATCGCGCCCGCTATTGCCCCGATTCTCGGATTTCTTCTATATGAAAATCTAGGTCTTGCTTCCTGCTTTTTTTTCGTGTCAGGTTTTGCTCTGGCAATTTTCTTCTTCGTGGTAAAACTGGCACCCGCAGATCGACCTGGTATGCACCAACGATCTTTGACATTCAGGGAATGCGGTATCGAATATTTGAACCTAAGTAAGAGAGGCGCTTATTGGCGCTTTGCAAGCATTCCCTGCTTCGCTTATTCAGCCTATTTCTCGTATATATGTATATCCCCCTATCTGCTCGAGGCTCATGGTCTAAGCACAAAGGATATTGCATTTTCCTACGTCTGCTTGTCAGTAACTTATTTCTTGGGTACCCTACTGGCTCGCCGTTATGTTGCACGGCACGGGATTAAAGCTGCGCTTTCTGTCGGGCATCTGTTTTTTCTCATGGGCGGTCTTCTATGTTGGTTGGTTCTGGCGCAGAACTATTTTTCACCGATTCATTTGATAGGAGCAATGTCCATTCTGACATTGGGCAATGGGTTTTTGCTACCAATTGGTACAGCGACTACCCTGTCGGAAAACCAAGGAAGAGGATTTTTTCCTGGGGCCATTCTTGGCTTCGCTCAGTTCTCCATTGCTGCCGCTTCAGCATATATCGCAAGCCGCTTGCTAATGGAGCGTGTTGATTATTTTGGCGCCCTCTTAGGGATAATTTCTATCGTTGCTTTTGGACTCAATCTTCTGATTCGGCGAATCGAGAATAGCGCTCTTAAAACTTCGTGCCAATAAACTTTCTACGAGTCTTCACTCAGCGTACACCAGCATTTTTCTGAAAGGAGCTCAACATTCGTACATGGCAAAAAATTCACATGATAATTCCTTCCGACGAGGCTTTGTTTGTGGGTTGAAATCAAACGCAAAACCAAGTCATTTTCAGTTCTAATTTTTTGGAGATACAAGATGAATGCGATTGATACGGCTACCGATGTAGAGAAAACTAAAGATGAAATCGACCAGAACAATGAAGTCGCTAACCAAAACGACTCGGAATTGGAGATTCTCGTGCGAAAAATTGAATTCCCAGTTAAGCCACGAGGCGTATTGGCAGAGTAATGGCAGTCAACGATTGAGGTATCAATCGTTGACATCGTTTTAATATTGGAGTGAAAACATGACTGGTGTATTGCAGCAAGGATTGCGTTTTAAACGTCACTATGATGTTCGTCCGGAGGACGACGGCCACTATAGTGTTCAGTTCAGCGGTCAAGTGGCAACTCTGAGTAGAAAAACATGGGACGCCTACAAAGATATCACTGCAAAGGCATACCTCAAAGATGCTTCTTCAGATAAGACCAACACTGTCAAGAGTGGACTTTTAACGTTGCTCGGCCAAAATGGCCTCACTTATAGAGTTGAGGATATTCCGGCAGCAGTAACTGGTATTGATTTCCACGATAAGTATTTTGAGTCCTTTCTGAAGGCGTGGCTCTATAAAGCTTTTTCCCACAAATTTTGGGATTTAATGATGAAGGGTGAGGGCTCATCTCGCCTATACGCGGGTTGGTTATTCGAGCTATACCACTACACAAAGAATGCCAATCGGCACATGCCTTTAGCCGCTGCAACGTGCAGCAACAAAGCTGTGAAGTCTTTATTTGCAAAACATTACCGTGAAGAATGGAATCACTTCCATTTCTTCGAACGAGCGCTAAGGGCTATGGATTTTAGCAAGGAAGATATCTTGAATTCCAAGCCACTGCCTATGACTATGGAAATGTCAAATTTCATGCGCGAAGCAGCACGACGAGACAGCGTTGCTTATGCTATTTGTTCGGCAGTATTAGAGGGAACAACGGTTGATCGGAACTCTTTTAATCCATTCTATGAAGCAGTTAAAGAACACTATGGTGTACCTCGTGAAGCCGTGCAGCCTATTTATGATCATCTCGATTTAGATGTTAAGTATCAACACTCGAATCTTTTTCGTGAGATCTGCGAGGAGTTCGGAGAAATTAATGCCCAGCATGCGTCATTGATTTTGAGTTATGGACACCAGATGGCAGAGCACATTTGGATGTGGACTGACAATATCTGGAATTACTACAGTAAATCGAATAACTCATTGCCGAATAAACCTTTCGACATCTGCAGGGACTGAAACAAGATGAACATCTCATTAAAACGCTCGGCTAAAGTGCGTGAAGTCGCAAGTGAACATGTGGCCATTGATTACTTGGGCTTTTCCTATGAGCTAAAAGGCAATGCAGCCAATATCTTTTCAAAGATTTTGCCAGTACTACATAGTGGAAATTTATCTTTGCAAGAAATAACTGATCAGGTTGGATCTGCCAAGGATGATGTTAAAAAGCTACTGCGATTATTGGGTGTACACGACTTAATATCTGGGAGCCGTGATCCCGATGCAAGGATGTCAGGCGTTGAATTCTACGAATATCATCGCAAATTTTGCCACCATTGGTTGAAAGAGATTTATAGCCATCCCTTCTGGGATAAAGTGGTCCAAGGGACAGCTACTGATGCTCAGATCTTGGGCTTTGCCTTTGAAAAATATCATTACATTGAAGGTGCGCACGAGCACATGGGAATAGCCGCAGCTAACTCTACCAAAGAACTGATGCCGCACTTAGCTAAGCACTTCTGCGAAGAATATACACATGGCGATATCTATCGATCTGGCCTAGTTCAACTGTTTGACAATGATGTTGTGCTCAATTCTCAACCCCTGCCTTCCACTCGCGCGCTAATCAACTTTTTGAATGAGAGTGCCGCAAAAAATTCTTTAGCTTACTACGCCGCAAATGAGTTTTTGCAAATGACGGAAAACGAGGATGAAGATGATTCTGCATTAAACAGCACAGAACCAGTTTCTAGTTTTTACGCCAAAATGACAGAGCACTATCCCTATACAGTGCCCTTAGTCGATGCGTTTATCCGGCATACCAAGTTGGATCAACAGCTCGGGCATGAAAACGCATTCTTTGAAATGTGCAAAGATATCTCGCCTCTAACAATGAGTGAAGTACATAACATTATGGATACCACGCGCTCGTTGGTAGATGTGCTCAAACTCTTCATGGATGGGATAGATGTGTTTTACGAGCACTTCCCAGAAGTTCCACGAATGCCATCTACCCTGTTATCCGAGTGAGCACTCCGTGAATGTAGCCTTGACTGATTATCTGATAAAGAGGGGATTCTTAGCTGCTGATATTGAGATATTGTTCCAACGTAGTCGAGGAAATTTGGAAGCTCCGGCCGATATCAAGACGCTTTTGGATGGTTACGGTTACGACTACAACTGGGCGCAGGAGTACAGCGTGCAATCTGCGATAACGTCATGCCGCGCTGAGAATTTATCTTGCATCAATGCAGCCATTTTCGCTTATTCGATGCTCGGTGGCTTTTCCGACCATACTCGCACCTTGTTGGCAATTCACAGGCGAGATTCGCAAGGCGTGGAATGTGGGCATGTAGTCGCCCTTTCAGAGCATGAAGGGAAGGTGTACGCTTTCGGAAAGTCGAACTACCCGCCCCTGAACCGAGTATACGGGCCGTTTGATAGCCGCATAAATGCCGCTAAGGAATTTGCCAAAGCCTATTTGTCTATGCAATTTACCCCTTTATATTTCGGCTTTTTCGATCCAGAAGTGTTTTGCCCAATAGACCAATTGATGAGTAGCCCAACTTCGCTGAATAGCCTATGTGATTCGATGATCAGCAATTACCAATACGCATTTGACTTGCCAGCTGAGGGTTTATGACAAAATATTCCCAGATAACGAATTGAGACAAATTTCTAATTATGAAGGGTGGGTAATTCTGCCCCTGTATTTCGGACACCTGGATAAGCGAGGTTAATATCGTTATCTGAGGTGAGTGAGAGATGAAGAGTCAGTCAGTGAAGAAGCAGGTACGCAAGCAGTACAGCGCGGAGTTCAGACAGCAGGCGTTGGCTCGAGCCGATCAAGATGGAGTGGCGACCGCCAAGGTACTGGGGCTGCATGAAAGCCAGATCTATGCCTGGCGTGCCAAAGCCAAGTTGGTCGATCAGACCAGCGAAGAGCAGCGGCTGATGCAATCGGACCATGCGCGGCTGAAGCGCGAAGTGGCACGTCTTGAAGAGGAAAACGCCTTTCTAAAAAAGGTGGCAGCGTACTTCGCGACAAACCGAAGTGAGGTACGCCATGATCAATTCGTATGAAAATCAGTTCAGGGTACAGGCGATGTGCCGGGTGATGCGGGTCTCGCCCAGTGGCTACTACGCTTGGCGCGGCAGCGGACCCTCTGCGCGTGAGCAAGCGCGTACGGTCTTGGACACGCACGTCGCCCCGGCCTTTGAGGCCGAGAAAGGCCGAGCAGGGAGTCCGCGCCTGCATCGATGGCTGAAGGTCTACGGTCATCGTGCTGGTCGCCATCAAGTGGCGCACAGCTTGCGCCGTCAGGGCTTACGTGCCAAGGGGGCACGCAAGTACAAGGCCACGACGAACTCCAACCACAGCCTTCCGGTCGCGCGCAATTTGCTGCAACAGGACTTCACTGCTGATCGAGCCAATCAAAAGTGGGTGAGCGACATCACGTACATTGCTACCGATGAGGGTTGGCTGTACTGGGCCATCGTGCTGGACTTGTATTCACGCATCGTGGTGGGCTGGTCGATGTCGGAGCGTATGACCGCGACGCTGACATGCGATGCGCTAAAAATGGCGATCTTTCGGCGTCGTCGACCGCAGGGTGTGATCGTGCATTCAGATCGCGGCAGCCAGCATTGCTCGCGTGAGTATCAGCAGTTATTCGGTGAACACCAGCTGGTCTGTAGCATGAGCATGAGCAAGAAAAGCGACTGCTTCGATAACGCGGCGATGGAAAGCTGGAATCACAGCTTGAAAGTCGAAGCCATCTACGGCGAGCACTTTGCCACCCGTGAACAAGCCAAAGCACAGGTGTTCGATTACATCGAGGTCTACTACAATCGTCATCGGCTCCATTCAACACTGGGCTATCTCAGCCCAGTCGAGTTCGAGCTATCCAAGGTCGCTTAGCAAGTGTCCGTCTTTCTGGGGCAGGATCAGGGGATGCCATTCCCATCTTCGTTTATTGAACTTATTTCCTCGTTCGATGGCTTGGGCAGTGACAAAGCGCTGACGTTTTATTCGTCCGATGAGCCTCAGGAAATTTGCTATTCCCAACTGAAGAGTGCGACGCTGAGCTGGTGTGCATTTCTGCAGCAGCGCTTCCATGTCGGTGAAGGAAGTCATGTGGCTATCTGTCTGCGCAATGATCTTTGTTTTGCTCCCATCGCGCTGGCGGTGATCGTCTTAGGCGCAGTATTGGTTCCATTCAACCCAGACAGTGATGAAGCCTTTATTCGTGCTGCACTCGATCTTGCTGATATCCGAGTCGCTATTCTTGATCCGGGACTTGGAACGTCTTCACAGAAGGTATTTGCTGATCACCTGGGTAACAGCTGGGTATATGCCAGTCTCGAAGCACCAGAAGTTTTAGCTCCTGTTACGCCAATTGTGCTGGCGCCCAACGTGCCAGCATTAATACTCTTCACATCTGGCACCACTGGCCGTCCTAGAGGTGTAGTGTTGAGCCAAGCAGCGTTGCTAGCTAACGCGCAAAGCATGATTGAAAATTTCGGTTTGGTAAGAGCAACACAGCTGGCGGTAATGCCAATGTTTCATGCGCATGCGTTTGGTTTTGGCTTAATGACGGCGCTTTTGTCCGGTGGACATCTTGTAATTACCCGTGGTGTGTCACCGTCACTATGGAGACGCGTTATCCAAGAGCAGTCCGTGACGTTCACAAGCATGGCACCACCATTGCTTCATATGCTTTTGGCGATGCGTATCAAGCAAAGTGAGGTTCCAAGCTTACGAGCCATTTTGGTATCGTCTGCCCCACTACCGCACGATCTCGCAGAAACCTTTATACAAAAAAGCGGAATTCGCTTGATTCACGGCTGGGGGCTATCTGAATATACGAATTTCGCAACCTGTTTGAAAACAAATGAAGGTGATGATTATTACCGTACATGGGTACTAGAGCAGCCATGGCCCGCTGTGGGACATGCACTCTTCGGAACTGATGTCCAAGTACGGGATGTCGATGGTCTGATACTGGATGCTGGACAAGTCGGTGAATTGTGGGTACGAGGGCCATCCACTATGCTTGGTTATCACGCGAATGAGGCTGCTACCCAGGATGCCATCCAGAATGGATGGTTGCGTTCTGGTGACCTTGGTTACTGGCTGGACTCTCCTCAAGGGCCGCTTTATTTCATCTCCGGTCGCTTGAAGGAAGTCATTATCCGCGCTGGGGAGAAAATTGCACCAGCTTCGATCGAGCTGGCCTTGCGTCGTTTGTTACCCCAGATAGAGCAAAAACATTGGGCTGTGATAGGTTATCCCCATGCAATTTATGGTGAAGAAATCGGACTGTACATACACCGTGAAATTGGAATAAATCCCGATCATCTTGCGAAGGCTTTATCACGTCTCTCACCCGACATGCGTCCAAAATCTGTTTTTGTTGGTGTAGATGAGATACCAACTACACCAACAGGCAAGGTTCAGCGTTTGAAATTACAGGCTCATTTCGCCGGATGTGAAAACAATAGCGGTCTAGTTCAAGTGATGTTTGATCCACTCCTCTCCAAGGACAAGGAGTCTGCTTGATGTCACAAGATCTAAATCAACGTGTTGTGCTTATCACTGGCGCTAGTGCAGGGATTGGCCGTTCCACCGCACTGGCGTTGGCCAGCATAGGTGCGCATGTGTATGCGTTAGGACGCAATCGATCTGACCTGGATAATTTATACGCCGAGGCTCAGACGCAAGGTATAAACATTCAGATTGTAGTAGCAGATGTTGCCGACCCGGTACAAATTCAGCTTGCCATCAAAGCCTTAAGCGATGTCCATGGTCAGGTTGATATCTTGTTGAATAATGCTGGGGTGATGTATTTATCGCCCATGAAAGAGGTCGAGCTGCATGACTGGACGACTATGATCCAAACCAATTTAATTGGGACGCTCAACACTATACATGCGGTTCTGCCTGGCATGGTCGCTCAAGGATGCGGAGACATTCTTAATTTTTCCTCGATTTCCGCACGGTTGATTGGACCAGGTACAGCAGTTTACGCTGCCAGCAAAAAAGCTGTTGAGGTGATTACTGAGAGCATGCGCCAAGAACTAGCTGGTACAGGTGTACGCATGGCTTGTATTCAGTTGGGTGGGGTAGCCACTGGCATAAATGAGAAGATACGCAACACGTCTATGCGTCGTCTCATAAAGATGCGCGGCCAGTCGTACCAGGATCTGCCGACCAAAATGGTGGTCGATGAAATTCTCCATATTCTGACTCGCCCACGTTGTTTGAATATCGGATCCAGCTTTATTATTTCCAGCGATCAAGCCAGCTAATCTTACATATGGACAAAGACACGATATCGCGAAACCTCACGGATTGGATTTTTGCCAATGCCCGTGGTCACAACAAAGAAAGCATCCGGGAAGATCATATGCTGATGGAAAAGGGTTATCTCGACTCGCTTGGAGTTATGTCGCTAATTGCCTATGTAGAAACTTTGCTCGGGCATGAAATTCCAGATGAATTGATGTCATTCGAAAATTTTGAATCTATGCAAAAAATAAAACATGTTTTCTTTGAGGGAAGCAATCTATGAGTATCACGTATTTATCAAAAGGGAGTATCAATGATAGCCCCCCGCTGGTCGAAGTGCTTGGAGTTAGCGCAGCACGAGTGCTAGCCCGGTGCGAAGGGCATAACGAATACGGTTCCATCAAGAGCAAAATGGTTCGATATTTGCTACAACAGGCCATCGAAGAAGGTCGTCTTCAACAAGGCGATCGAGTCATTGAGGCTTCGTCTGGGAACACCGGGATGGCCTTAGCAGGTATTGGTGCGGAGCTTGGACTGAAGGTTTTGATTGTCCTACTTGATGGGTCCGATACGCAAATCGTAGAACGCTTGACGGCCTTAGGTGCTGAGCTGCATTTCTGCGATCGATCGACTGGTATGCGTGGCATGCTGACATTTATCGAGAGTAATTATCCAGATGTCTTCAGCATAGATCAATTTCGCAACAAGACTATTGTTCCCGCCTATGTACAAATACATGAGCAGGAACTAATGGCACAACTGGCAGCGGTTGATTTTGTCCCCGCCTATTTATTCGCATGTGTAGGCACTGGTGGAACCTTGCAAGGCATCGGTACGATCCTGCGCAAACATTGGCCATTAGTCCGCATCATTGCAGTAGAAAAAGAAAGCGATGCAGCGCCGATAGATGGAATTCGCAATACAGGGGTTGCTTATTTTGGTGATGCCGATATCTATGACAAAGGCTTCCCGGACGAAACGGTTTATATCGATGAATGCCCAAGAATTCCGGAAGAATTGACCGCTAGCCCGAGTTGTGGCGCTCTGCTAGAGGCTATTCGTCGATACTCCCCTAAAGCGGACAGCAATGTGCTGGCCATTTTTTGTGACGCACAGCTCAACGAATTAGTCAGCCAAGCCGTTGGAAGCAAATAGAGATAACGAGATGCGTATTGGTATCAAAGGGCTTGCATACGCATTCGACCGACTGCGGGACATTAAAACTATCTCTACACTGGCGGCCAATGTAGAGACGCTGGTCGCCTATGAGAACGGCGGCCATCGCAGTTTCGGGTATTCGGATTGCAGTTTAAGTGAGCAAGCTGTGTTATCAGCAAAAGAGACTCTTGCGAACGTCAATCTCGATGCCGGAGATCTTGATGCAGTGGTGATCGGTTGCGCCTCAATCCGGTTCTGGCCAAAATATGCTGAATTGCTCAGCACGGAAATTCTGCTTTCATTGGGCGCGAAAGACATCCCTGTGTTTGGTGTTACCATGGGCGGATGTGCTAACTATTCTAATGCGCTGCGTATTGCTAAGGCGCTTGTAGCGGAAAACGGCTGGCGTAATGTGTTGGTCATTGAAACCAACAAGATGCCCAACGATGAGATGCGTCCGTACATGCCCTACGTTAGCGTGTTTGGTGACGGTAGTGTCAGCGTCATAGTCAGTAACGCCGAAGATATCGAGTTTGATATTGCCAGCATCGCACACGTTGCTAAACCGCTCGACGCAGCCGATGGTGGCGATCCTCGCTTGATCACTAACAACATCAATGGTTATCGACGGGTGATCAGTGAAGCACTGCGCTTGGCTGGTTGCAATCTTGGCGATATCGATATGGTGATGCCAAACAATAAAAATATCGCTGAACTTATTAAGTTGGCCGCATTTTGGAATGTGCCCTTTGCGAAGGTATACACCGATAACGTGTCGCGCATTGGGCATTTGTGGAGCGCGGACAACCTGATTAATCTTAAAGATTTCTGCGCAGACCCGCGCAATGCCCAGCGCCGCACTTTTTTTGCTGCTCTGCCAGGGCGATTCGACTTACTGCGCCATGGTGATGCACCGGACTGCAACATTGCCTACTACTGCAGAAGCAGCATAGGACGCATTCGCGTCCTAAATGGAAAGCTCTCGCCCCTATGCTTATGCGTCAACATGCCCTGGAACGTAACTGGTC
>Ga0170475_119600399_pt1 | contig 10321 bp, 2 predicted proteins | sample Soicark_Litter_5_FD_111474 | JGI IMG/M metagenome (GOLD analysis project Ga0170475, IMG submission 111474) | Avena fatua rhizosphere microbial communities from Hopland, California, USA. Combined Assembly of 48 SPs | reverse complement strand
CTCTATAACCGATGTAACCGTAGTACCGGGCAACACCTACTTTATACGTGTTGACGGAAACGGAACTGCCACGGGTACTTTTTGTGTAAGTATATATGACACCTACACACCGGGCTCAACACCTTGCGAAGCGCAGGTTGTAAACCCCAATAACCAAAACTGCGATAACCTGAACGGTAACCTGGCTACAAACCAAACCGTGCCAAACGCATCGTACCCCGCACTGGGTGTTGACTACGGCGGCTGCGATGATGAAACATTGCAGGTAGGCGCCTGGACCACTTTTGTGGCCAACAGCGCCAGCGTGACCCTTACCAACAGCAGCGGCGGCGCACGCGACTATACTTTGTTTACCGGTACCTGCGACAACCTTACATGGATTAGCTGTACTCAGAATATTGCCAACGGACTTACTACCCAGTTTACCGGTTTAACCCTTGGCGCTAACTATTACTTGCTTACTACACTTACTAACGGTGCTACTACGGCTACTGTTGCCACCACGCTTTGTTTAACCAACACCGTGCCTTGTACCCCCCCAACCAATAATAACTGTGCTAACGCCATGGCCGTTACCGCAAACGTATTGTATGCCGTAACTAACTACTGTGCCGATGACGACCAACCGCCGGCTTTATGTTCCGGTACTCTTCAAAACAATATCTGGTTTACATGGACCACTCCGGGCAACTGGACCGGTCAGGCGTTCTTCCAGTTATTCCAGGAAAACTGCCGCGATGGTTCTGCTACCCAGGGTATGCAGTGCTCGGTTTACACAGCCGGCGTGGTGTGCGGAAGCACCGCAAACTGCGTGGCAACCTCTAACACCGTTACCGATAACAACGTTAATATAGTATGGACCCCTACACCGGGCGCTACCTACCTGATTAACTACGACGGTTACTCGGGCGAGGTTTGTAACATGAACTTTGAAATTACAAACACCGCTTCGGTGGTGGTGGTATCGGTTAACTCGCCTACCATTTGCGAAGGGGAATCGGTAGTGTTAACTGCCACCAGTAATGCAACCGGTTATTTATGGTCAACCGGCCAAAGCGGACCTTCTATTACTGTTAGCCCTTCCACTACTACCACTTATTCGGTATCTGCCACAGCAGGTGGAACCGGTTCGGCTGTATCTACAGTAACGGTTAACCCTATACCAAGTCCGCCAACGGCAGGTAACAACAGCCCTATATGCGAAGGCGCTACGCTGAATTTAACAGCAAGCAGCATTGCAAATGCGGATTATAGCTGGACAGGCCCTAACGGATTTACGTCTACACAGCAAAACCCCACAATACCAAACGCACCAGCGGCTGCCGCCGGAACCTACTCGGTTAAAGTAAGGGTGTTGAATTGCCCGAGCGATTCGTCCACTACTACCGTGGTAATTAATCCGATACCGGCTGCGCCTACGGCGGGAAGTAATAGTCCGGTCTGCACAGGTGGAACCATTGATTTAACCGCCAGCACGGTGCCTAACGCCACTTATAGCTGGACCGGTCCGAATGGCTTTACATCTACCCTGCAAAACCCATCTATACCTAATGCGGGTGCTTCAAATACCGGCACATATTCTGTAACGGCCTCGGTGCAGGGTTGCACCAGCGCTGCGGGAACTACTCAGGTAACTATCAGCGCTACACCGGCTGCTCCGCAGGCGGGCAGCAACTCCCCAATATGCGAGGGCACTACCCTTACCCTTTTTGCAGGAACGGTAGCAGGCGCCACGTATAGCTGGACAGGCCCTAACGGCTTTACCTCCACGCAGCAGAACCCCACTATACCAACTACCACTACGGCTGATGCGGGAACCTATACGGTAATTGCAACCATTTCAGGCTGTGTAAGCAGCCCCGGAAATACAACTGTTGTAATTAACCCTATACCGGCACCACCGGTTGCCGGAAGCAACAGCCCGATATGCGAAGGCCAAACGGTAGATTTAACTGCCGGCTTTGTACAGGGAGGAACTTATGACTGGACAGGCCCTAACGGCTTTACATCCGCGCAGCAAAATCCAAGCATACCAAATGCCACACAAGCGGCTTCGGGCGATTATACACTGGTGATAACGGTTAACGGTTGCCAAAGCGCACCGGCAACAGTTACGGTAACGGTAAACAAAATACCTACACCAACGGCAAACAGCAACAGCCCAATTTGCGCCGGCGCCGACCTTGAATTAACCGCCACCACTTTTGCTTTTGCAGTTTACAGCTGGAGCGGCCCTAACGGCTTTACCTCTTCGCTTCAAAATCCAACTATACCAAATGCCACTACGGCAGCTTCGGGTACCTATTCGGTAACTGTTACCAGTAACGGTTGTGTAAGTACTTCACCGGCTACCGTAACGGTGGTTGTTAACCCAACACAGGCACCGGTTGCATCAAACAGCGGCCCTATTTGCTCGGGTGCTACACTTTCTTTATCGGCAACCAGCATACCGGGTGCCACTTATAGCTGGACAGGCCCTAACGGCTTTACCTCAACTAATCAGAACCCCACTATACCTAATGCCACCACAGCGGCATCGGGCACTTACTCGGTAATTGCCAACGTTAGCGGCTGTAACAGCAGCAACGCGGCCACTACTACCGCAGTAGTTAATCCAATACCAACCATTACTGCGGGAAGCAACAGCCCGCTATGCGCAGGTTCAACCCTTAACTTAACTGCCAGCACTTTTGCTGGCGCGGCTTACAGCTGGACAGGCCCTAACGGCTTTACATCCACCCAGCAGAATCCTAGTATATTAAATGCAACCGTTGCGGCGTCCGGTACCTACTCGGTAATAGCAACAGCTTCGGGCTGCAGCAGTTCGGTACCTGCTACTACCGATGTAACTGTAAATGCCATACCACCAACCCCGGTAGCAAGCAGCAACACGCCGCTTTGCGAAGGCTCTCAATTAAACCTGTTTTCTACAACGGTTCCGGGAGGCTCTTATAACTGGAGCGGCCCTAACGGCTTTACATCTACCCTGCAAAATCCTTCTATACCTAACGTAACACTTGCCAATGCGGGTGTTTACTCGCTTAATTCGGGTATTAGCGGTTGTAACAGCTCAACTAGCACTACTAACGTGGTTGTTCATCCAATACCATCTGCACCGGTACCGGGCAGCAACAGCCCTGTTTGCGAAGGTTTTAGTATTGATTTAAGCGCTACCACTGTGGCCGGCGCAACTTACAGCTGGACAGGCCCTAACGGCTTTACGTCAAACCTTCAGAATGTGTCTATTCCAAATTCAACACAGGCTAATGCAGGAACCTATAGTATAACTTCTACAGTTAGCGGTTGCACCAGTGCACCGGCTACAGTAGATGTGGTGATTACACCACTGCCACCGGCACCAATTGCCGGCAGCAACAGCCCGGTTTGTATAGGCGATACTTTATTCTTAACCGCATCATTTATACCAGGCGCCACTTATTTGTGGACTGACACGATAGGCTTTACATCTACCGATCAAAATCCGGTGGTGCCTAACGTTGGCTTCCCTGCAGGTTCAACCTACACTGTAGTAGCAACCGTTAACGGTTGTACCGGTCCGGGTTCGCAGGTTACTGTAGTGGTGGTTAGCCGCCCGGTAGCTTCGTTTACCTCAACCGCGCCTGTTTGTCTGGGTACCCCGGTTGACTTTACCAATACCGGCAGCACAGGCCCCGGCTACACGTTCTCGTGGGATTTTGGCCCTGACGCTACTCCCAACACTTCTACTTTAGAAAACCCAACCGGTATTCTTTTTGCAACCGGCGGAACCAAGAGTGTAACCCTTACTATAGGAGGCCCTGCCTGCTCTACCAGCGTTACGCAAAACATTACCATTACCGGAACACCGTTTGCCAACTTTACAAACGATGGCCCTGCCTGTTTCCCTCCGGGAGATATTACCTTTACGGATGCCAGCACAGGTAACATTACTTCATGGTCATGGAACTTTGGTGCGGGTGCAACACCGGCAACTTCTACTTCATCGGGCCCTATAACAGTTAACTATGCTACTACCGGCACTAAATCGGTAATGCTTACCGTTAGCGGTGGCGGATGTTCGAACACTACCACTTTACCAGTGGATGTGGGTGTAGTAGGAGCGGACTTTACATCGTCTGTTCCACAAAACGGAGCGAACGGATGTTTAGACCAGTCGGTTAACTTCTATAATATAGGAAGCTCCGGCAGCAATGCCCAGCATTTCTGGAATTTTGGAGCCAATGCCACTCCGGCAACTTCAACCGATGAGAACCCTGCAGGCATTTTATATGCTACCACCGGTGCTAAAATTGTAACCCACATTGTTACAGCCAGCGCCTGCGGAATAGCAGATACCATTCAGCACATTATTACTATTAACCCTATTCCAACTACTTCGTTCGCATCTACCGCACCGGTTTGTGCCAATGTAGCGGTGGACTTTACCAATACCGGCAGCACAGGCCCTAACACTACCTATTTCTGGGATTTTGGTGCAGGCGCATTGCCTTCTACTTCTATAGCAGAAAGTCCGGCAGGGGTTATGTATAGCTTTGGAGGAACCAAAACAGTTACCTTCTCAATCACTAACGAGTTCTATTGCGTAGTGCAGGCAACTCAAAACATTACCATCAATTCAACGCCTACGGCTTCTTTCACTTCAAATGCGCCACAGTGCACAAACATGAATGTTGATTTTAGCAATACAGGCACTGTTACCGGTGTTACCTGGGCATGGGATTTCGGTTTAGATGCGAACCCTACCATATCTAACGCTCAAAACCCAGTTGGTGTAACATATGCCATACCTGGTGTTAAGACTATTACTTTAACTACTACCGATAATGGTTCCGGTTGTGCAGCTGTTGCTTCGCAGCCTATTACTATTAACATGACACCGTATGCTTCGTTTACAAGCAACGCACCGCAGTGCGGCAATGTTGGTTTTAACTTTAACAATACAGGCAGCACCGGCGGAAGCTGGAGTTATACCTGGAACTTTGGAGCCGGAGCAAGCCCTGCCATTTCATCGGCAGAAAATCCGACAGGTGTAATGTATAGCTCAGCTGGTTCTAAAACGGTAACATTTACCGTTTCGGGCCAGGGAGGTTGTACCCAAACAAACACCCAGACCATACAGGTAGATGCAACGCCAACGGCAAGTTTTGTTTCCACTGCCCCGCAATGCACCGGCTTACCGGTTGACTTTACCAATACCGGCACCGCCACAGGTGTAGATTACGCCTGGGATTTCGGCGCAGGCGCAACACCTGCCACCAGCACCGATCAGAACCCATTAGGTGTGGTTTACTCTACCCCTGGCACTAAAACAGTTACCCTGGTTGTAACCAATACCGCTACAGGTTGCACAGCAACTTCAACCGGCACGGTTAATATCAGTCAATCGCCGGTGGCCTCGTTTACTACTAATGCACCACAGTGCACTACGGTGCCAATTGACTTTACCAATACGGGTAGCACCGGCCTTGGCTGGACTTACCAGTGGAACTTTGGTTCAGGTGCTAACCCTCCGGGTTCAACAGCTGAAAACCCAAGTGGCGTAACCTATGGTTCTTCAGGCAATAAGGGAATAACCCTTACCGTAACAGGCGGAGGTTGCACCCAAACAGCTACCCAGACTATTACTATCAATTCAACACCGGTTGCTGCATTTATCAGCAATGCGCCGGTGTGCACAGGGCTTGCAGTTAACTTTGCAAGCACCGGTACCACCGCCGATGTTACCTGGGCATGGGATTTTGGCACCGGAGCTACTCCGCCAACGTCTACTGCTCAATACCCGCAGGGGGTAATTTACTCAAGCGCAGGCTTAAAGGGTGTTAGCTTAACGGTTACCGATACTCTAAGCGGCTGTGCTGTATCTGTCAGCAACGCTATCAATATTTACGAAACACCGGTGGCTACCTTTACTTCTACTGCTCCGCAGTGTTCAACAGTAGCTATCGACTTTACCAATACCGGCAGCACCGGCAGCAACTGGTCGTATGCATGGAACCTTGGTTCGGGCGCAAGCCCTTCGTTCTCATCGGCTGAAAACCCTGGCGGTGTATTATACAGCACCAGCGGAACCAAAACGGTTGTTTACAATCAGCGACCAGCATTGCAACAATACTGCCACGCAGCAAATTGTAATTAACGCAACACCGGTGGCTAGCTTTACGTCGACCGCACCACAGTGCACCGGTTTAGGTATAGACTTTACCAATACCGGAACAACAACCGGTGTTACTTACGCATGGGATTTTGGCCCTGGTGCTACTCCTGCAACAAGCACGGATCCTAGTCCGCTGGGAGTAGTTTATTCTACACCGGGAACCAAACTGGTATCTTTAGTAACTACTAACACCGGCTCGGGTTGTTCAGTAACGGCGCAAAACACCATTACTATTCACCAAAGCCCGGTTGCTACGTTTACTTCAAACGCACCTCAGTGTTCAACCGTTGCAATCGACTTTACCAATACCGGCAGCACCGGCGTTAACTGGTCATATGCATGGAGCCTTGGCCAGGGTGCAAACCCGGCAGTATCATCTGCCGAAAGCCCAACGGGTATCCTATATAGCAGCTCGGGAACTAAAACGGTAACGTTTACTATTTCCGACCAGTTCTGTACCCAAACATCTACCCAGCAAATTGTAATCAGTTCTACCCCAACAGTTAACTTTACCACCACCGCACCACAGTGCACCGGCCTGGGAGTTGACTTTAACGGAACCGGTTCCACCACTGACATTGCCTGGACATGGAACTTCGGCGCTGGCGCAACACCTGCTACCGGTACCGCCCAGACTGCAGCAGGAGTAGTTTATGCAACTGCGGGTAACAAAACCGTTACCTTAACTGCAACCGATACTCTTTCCGGTTGTTCGGTAACTGCTACCAATGTTATTACCATTCATCAAACACCTACTGCCACGTTTACATCAAACGCCCCTCAGTGCTCTACCATTGGCATCAACTTTACCAATACAGGCAGTACCGGCGGCAACTGGTCATATTCATGGAACCTGGGCTTAGGTGCCGTTCCTGCTGTTTCAGCGGCTGAGAACCCAACCGGTGTAATGTATAGCAGCTCCGGTGTTAAAACGGTAACCTTTACCATTGCCGACCAGCATTGTACCCAAACATCTACCCAGTCTATTACCATTCAACCTACACCGACAGTTGGCTTTGCTTCAACCGCACCTGAGTGCACCGGCCTTGGTATCGACTTTACCAATACCGGCAGCAACACCGGCGTAAGCTGGAACTGGAACTTCGGACAGGGTGCTACACCGGCAACCAGCACCAATGAAAATCCAACAGGTGTTACTTATGCAACTGCAGGTACTAAAACTGTTACCTTAACTACTACTGATGTTGGCTCGGGCTGCTCTGTAACGGTTAACTCTACCATCAATATTCACCAGACGCCTACTGCCAGCTTTACCTCTAATGCACCGCAATGTGCTAATGTGGCTATCGACTTTACCAATACCGGCAGCAATGGTGGTAACTGGTCGTATTCATGGAACTTTGGTCCGGGTTCTTCTCCGGCTACTTCATCGGCACAAAACCCGAACGGTGTAATGTATAGCTCAGGCGGAAGCAAAACAGTTACGTTTACCGTTTCTGACCAAAATTGCACCCAGACCTCTACCCAGAATATTACCATTAATGAAACACCGGTTGCCAACTTTACCTCTACTGCACCACAGTGCACAGGCTTACCGGTTAACTTCAGCAATACAGGTAGCGCTACAGGCGTAAGCTGGTCATGGAATTTTGGAACAGGCGCCTCTCCGGGAACGGATGTCGCTGAAAATCCATCAGGAGTAGTTTACTCTTCTGCAGGTATTAAAACGGTTACTTTAACAATAACCAATATCGGCACATCGTGCGCGGTTACTGCAACTAGTACCATTAATATCTTCCAAACACCTTCAGCTACCTTTACCTCTACCGCACCACAGTGTGCCGGTGTAGCGGTTGCCTTTAACAATACAGGCAGCACAGGAAGCAACTGGAGCTACGATTGGGATTTGGGAACGGATGCAGTGCCTGCTACTTCTTCATCTGAAAATCCGGGTGGTGTGCTTTACAGCTCGGCAGGAAGCAAAACAGTTACCCTTACTATTTCGGATGCTAACTGTACCAACACCACTACTCAAACCATTAATGTTAATCCGCTTCCTTATGCCAATGCAGGTGCCGATACTACTATCTGTGCCAATCGCAGCGTGGTTTTAGGCAGCGATTCGGTAATCAACGGTGTTAGCTACAGCTGGGCGCCATCCAGCACTTTAGATAACTCCGGTGCTGCGAACCCAACAGCCAGCCCGGTTGCACCTTCAACTACTTATATTGTAACTGTGGTTGCCAACGGAACAGGTTGCCGCAATACAGATGAGGCGACAATAACCATGCTGCCTCCATTGCAGGCAAATGCCGGACCGGATGTGGAGATTTGTATGAACGACAGCAAGCAAATTGGCGCAGGCCATGTAGAAGGACAATTCTACCAGTGGTCACCTTCAACAGGATTGAGTGATGCTTCGGTGAGCAATCCGGTGGCTAACCCGGCACAGACCACTACTTACACAGTCGTAATTACTGATACAACCGGTTGCGATGCCATAACCGATAATGTGACTGTTACGGTGCATGACCTGCCAATGGCAAATGCCGGTGCAGATGACAGTATTACTGCAGGCGCTTCTATTCAGTTAATAGGAACCGGTGGTCTTCAATACACATGGACCCCATCGACCGGATTGAACAACGCTAACATCTTTAATCCGATGGCTACGCCTGATAGCTCTACCAATTATGTATTAACAGTAACCGACCTGTTTGGATGCCAAAACAGCGATACCGTTCGTATTACAGTTATCAATTTTGCTAAGCCTTACTGGCTTCCTTCGGCCTTTACGCCTAACGGAGACGAACATAATGCCATATTCTACGTGAGAGGAGGAGGCTTTGTAACCTTCGACTTTTCTATCTACAACCGTTATGGTGAGTTGATATTCGTTAGCAAGAGTATTGACCAGGGATGGGATGGAAGTACCAAGCTTGGAGATGATACACCCCCGGATGCCTATGTTTGGAGACTGACAGGCGTGCTGAACGACGGAACCAAGGTGGACGATAAGGGATTAGTAAACTTAATTAAATAACAAACCACATTAATAACCATCAAAATGAAAAACAGTATGAAATATACAGCTAAAATAAAGATGAGTTTGATGTCGGTTTTGTTACTGACACTGTTTGCCCAAGCTCAGGATACGCGCTTTTCACAGCCGTTAAACAGTCCCTTGGCCATGAACCCGGCCATGATGGGTTTAACCAACGACTTTAGAATAACCCTAAATTACCGTAACCAGTGGTCAAGTATTAATAAAGGATATTCGACTTATTCCGGATCGCTGCTTTACCCTTTATTTTTGGGTAGTAAGAAAGACTCAAGCAAGGCAGAAGGCGGCCGGTCAAGGCTTGATTTCGGGTTAAATGTTACCGATGACAAGTCCGGTGGTTTTAACCGTATCGGTGCTACGCTTTCAGTTGGATACGGTTTAAGGCTTGATAAGTCTAACTGGTTACATGCGGCCTTAAATGTAGGTTATATGAACTACCAGTTGGATGCTATTCATCAAACCTTTGATGAGCAGTTTGTTCAGGGAACATTTGACGTAAACAACCCAACCGGCGAAAGTTTGAACCTTACCAAAGGCGCCCCGGATGTAGGCCTGGGCTTTATGTGGCACTATGCTCCCGAAAGCAATAAAATACAGGCATTTGCTGGTATTGCTGCTTACCACGTTAATCAGCCTAACCTTACGGTAATAAGCGGTAAAGGAACTTTACCGGCCCGCATTAACGCGCAGGCAGGGGTAAAAATTATAGGAGACAAAATGGACTTTACGCCTGTAGTTTTCTATAATATCCAGGGCCCGCATAAGCAGTTTGGCGGCGGCTTAATGTTCGCTTACAAGTTTGGTGATATGGGTAATAAAGGAAAACTGGTAATAGGCACCTGGTTTAAGGAGAAAGATGCCGTAGTGCTGCATGCAGGCTATGAGCACAAATATTTCTTTTTTACCTATAGCTACGATTTCGGTATCTCGAAACTGGCAAGAACCACAAGAGGCCTTATGACCCATGAAATAGGCCTTGGCTTTAAACTGATTGATGTTGGCGGTAAGAAGGGAATTAAAACTGTTAACTTCTTGTAGAACCCGGTTTAACAACGTTACTCAAAACCCCTGCAATTGCTAAGTTTGCAGGGGTTTTTTATTGCCGTGGGCCAACATGAAGCGTTTGCTGTTTAAAAGATATT
>Ga0170475_101073410_pt1 | contig 10321 bp, 7 predicted proteins | sample Soicark_Litter_5_FD_111474 | JGI IMG/M metagenome (GOLD analysis project Ga0170475, IMG submission 111474) | Avena fatua rhizosphere microbial communities from Hopland, California, USA. Combined Assembly of 48 SPs | reverse complement strand
TGGGGCGTAAGCAATGAGCCACAAGATAGCCACGAACCCCGAGATAATGATCTGCTTCTGCCCGGCTTTAGGGGGCGAGGTGGCCGGCACAGCAGCTGCATAGGACATAGGCATGCTAATCGTTACTGTAGCCACAGCTCGTTACTGTAGCCACAGCGCACGGCTACATTACTTCTCCGAACGAGCATAGTAATAATAGTGCCGGCGCGCTTCGGTGGTACTTCCAGACCAGTCATTCAGGACTGTACCAAGGATAGGAATGCGATCCTCTGTTAGTCGCCGATACGTCTCTACAGCGTCCCGGGTATAGGTCACACCTGAGCGAAGCACCAAAACCACACCGTCAGAGAATCGCGCCACATAACGTGCATCCGCAAAGGCCAGAACAGGAGGAACATCAATTAGTACCACATCAAACAAGGTCTGGGCACGGGCAAGTAGCTGCCGGAAGCGGTCCGAATGCATGGCCGTAGCAATATCGGTCCACGACGGGCCACTCGGCAGGAAGTACAGATTCGGTCGGACCAGCAAACCACAGTCAGCCGTCGAGTATTCGGAAGTCTGATCATCTGTTTGCAGCAGCGTCGTAACGCCCCAGTCATTCGGCATTCCGAGTTCATGATGAAGTCTCGGGCTCCTGAAGTCGCAGTCGATAACCAGAACTGTACGGCCAGTCTCCGCGAGGGCAAAACCCAAATTCGCGATTATCGTAGTTTTTCCTTCAGCAGGTCCGGCACTTGTCACAACAATTCTCTTCGGACTTACGGCCGAGCTGTGGAACAACGACGCGAGGGTGCTCCTAAACGATTCAACGAGCAGTGAGGATCGCGTCGGTCCCCACGCTGTAAGGGATAGCGATGAGTGGCTGTCGACAGGCACTACGGTATTGTTCGAAACGGCTGCACCCGGACGTCTGGAGAGACGGGCAAGAAAACGACCGGGTCTCTGCGAATAAGTGCCTGCTGAAGCTGAGGGAATCACTCCAAGCTGGGGAACGTGCAGCAGCTCTCTGACAATTTCGGGGGAGCGAACACGCTTATCGGTCTTTTCTCGTATAAACCCGATTGCCGCTGTTCCCATTAGGCCTGCAAGCAGTCCAAAGATGATGTTCGTCGCAGGTCGGGGCTTGTCGGGTCGTTCCGCTGGCATGCTGGGCTCGACGAGCCGAACCGGGGCAATCGGAACTGAGTTGGATACACTCGCCTGATTCGCCTGCATCACAAGCGAGTTGTAAATCTGGCGTAGCGTCTCAACATCATGGCGTAGCGAAGTATATTCTGCCGCACGGTCCGACTGTCCTGTAACCTGGCTTGCCTGGCTCGTGTACGCGGAGCGAAGCAGCTTTTCGCGCTGGACAGCCGTCTCGTACTCCGTTCGAACGCGGTTCGAAAATGCTGCAGTTTCCTTTTGGAGAGTTGCCTGCAGGTCATCAATTTGTGCCTGCACGCGTTTTACCTTTGCGTGGCTGGGAGTCAAGGTTGTTAACAGCGCGGCACGGTCACGGCTTAAATCCGCAATCTGGCTGGTAAGCCGCTGAAGACCACTATCGGGCAGCAGATCCGGCAATGCTTCTGCAGAGTGTGTATTTACGACGTCGAATCGAGCTTTCCTATTAATCCGCTCCGCCTGAATCGTCGCCAGTTCTGACTGGAGTTGCTTCAGCTTGGCGTCCTCGACTGTAATTCCTTGCGAAGCAAACGCATCTCCTGACTTGCGGGCGAACTCCTGAAGCCGCTCCTCTGCTGCTTTTACGCTTGCTTTAGTCTCTTCAATCTGTCCCTGAAGCCACTCGGCCGTTTTCCGCGAGCTTACGGTCCGAGTTCTGGTGCTATCTTCGATGAACTCCGAAGCCACCGCATTAATGAAATTAGCTGCGATCTCCGGGTGGTTCGCATAGCAACTCAGCTCAACCAAACGTGTTCCATTGACCGGCCTCGCATCGAAACTAGCAATGGCAGTCTGAACAGCGTCCTTCATTCCGCCGCCGATGGCGGTACTCTGCGGTCGAAGACGTCTGCGCAGACGACCGAAAAGATCAGTCTGTAACAGAGCAGCAGGGACAGTGTCGAACTGCATACGCTCAAACACGCGCCGTAGAAACGGGCCAGACTTAAGAAGGATAATTTGGGTTTGAATGCCAGTGGAAGATGAATCGTATGTTGCCGCCAAAGGATCGTATGTGTTCTTTAGAAACTCCGGACTTACACCCTGAATTTCAAGCAATATCCTCGCACTGTAGACAGGCTCGCCAAAAATAACCGAAGCTACGCCGGCTGCCGCTCCCAACAGTCCCAATACTATTGCCAGGAGCCAGTAGCGCCGCAGCAATGACAGCAGCACGGCAGGAGATAGCGACTGGCTTCCATTAGGCAACATTCCCGTATACCCTTGACTTTGCAATGCCGGGACTTGCTGGTAATGAAGAGGGGGACGCGAGGGTGCTGTCAAATCATGATCAGGCATTGTTAATTTAAGCTGACTATCAGGAGGGTTGTCAGCAATGGCACGGCCATGTAAGCGGCGGTTTTAAGGATTGTCTTTTTGTACCCGGAAGTGCGCGGCACGAATAATACATCATTCGGCATCAGGGGAAAATCTGCGTCACTTCCCTGCATAATACGGCGGAGGTCGAGAGGTATTTCAGCCCGGCGGTTTGTATCAAGTACCGGACGCAGAACGCGGGCCTTCTGCGGATCAGCTTCTGGTCTCAGGCCGCCTGCGAGAGCGAGCAGTTGAGTTACTGAAACGGACTCGCGCTCGGCGACCTCGACTGGACCGACTTTCCCGACTTCACCAGTCACATAAATCATCTCCGCGCGTTCGGCAGTAATGACATCAAATGGTTTTAGGAGTATATCCTCGGCAGGATTGACGTTCTGGCGTAATGTGCCCATCCCAATCTCAACAGAGGTTGTGGTTTGGCCTGGATCCGTAACAGCCTGGGGAAGCGGTATATCGCCAAATTCTTTTCTCCGGATCACGCGAACACGACGAGAAGCGTTTGGAGCAAGCCCCCCGATGCTCGTCAGCATTTCAATCAGCTTCGGATTCCCCTGCAATGGGTAAATTCCCGGCTTCTGGAAAGCTCCGATGAAAAACACTGGATCGGTTCGGAACTGAGAAATCGCCACAATCGCCTGCGGATTGCGGATATAAGTCTTGAGCGCCTGAACGAGTTGCGCTTCAAATGCTTCAAGAGGCATACCGGCTGCCTTCAGCCGCCCGACGAGTGGAAGTGTAACGAATCCCTCGCCATCTACACTGTAAGGACGATTGCCAATTTCGTCCACCTCGGGAGCCTGGATTGTGATCTGATCACCGACACCCAGTACATAACTCCGCTTTAGTTGCTCTTTTGCCGGCCCGCTTTGACCATAGGCCAAACCGAATGCTCCGACGCAAAGCGTGGCAATTGACAAAAGTAGACGTATCACTAACAACAGCTTCTCGTGCCTGAAGCGAAGCAACATTATGTTTCCTTTTGACGTGGTTCTTTGAGAGCTAAAGCGAGTTGAACCAGCTTTGTATCCAGTTCCTTCATTGCCGTTTCAAGAACACTGAGGCGGTCATGCAACAGCCGTGCCGGATTGTTCGCCTCCGACTCAACCGCGTCCAGTATTGCGGTTCGAGCCAGGTCGGAGACGCTGCGGGCCTGACCTGCCTCACATGCACGCAAACACGATTGAAACTCATCTTCCGACACCCGGAAGTACACAAGCCTGTTTCGTGGCTTCAGTACTGACATATGTAAGTTGTTGTTTTGGTCGAACGGTGCGGTTTAGGAAAGCTGTATTCAACGAAGACAAGCTACCGCCATTTCACTCCCAAGAGAGTGATTTCCTGTGAAGGAGAATACGGTGAGATAGTGGTATCATCGACTGATTAATGACAAATGTCAATGCCTTTGCGTACTAGCACTATCATAGGAAAACTCTGGTGCATTGTCGGCGGTTTCATTTTGGCTGCGATTTCTCTCGCGGCACCCGCGCGACCAGTCGATCAGGACGAAAGGGAGCGCAAAGAGAATCTGCTGAAGTGCTTGCGTGGTGTCACAGGCTGCGACGTTTCCATTCTGCAGCCGAATGAGGTAGATCTGGTTTCACAGGCGTATCTCAGGAGAAATCTCACGGCCTGCCTCGCTGGAGAGTCAGGATGCGATCCCGCGCGGCTAAGTTCGGCGGAAGCAAAACAAGTACAGGTTCGACGGCTCGAGAGAAATTTCGGAGTTTGCACGGCTGGCTCCAGTAAGTGCGATCCTATGCTACTTAGCGGCGAAGAGTTAAAGAAAGTAGCAGCGGCAGCCGCGGATCGCAACTTCAAGAAATGCCTCCAGGGTCTTGTATCATGCAACCCTCTTTTGCTTAATGCGCCACAGGCAACCGAGGTACGCGAAGAAGCAGCGAGAAGGAATCTCGAAAAGTGTTTAGCAGGATCCTCAACCTGCGATATTCTTGCGCTACGGCCCGATCAGATGACCAGGGCTGCGGAGGCTAACCGACACCGGAACGCCGAACGGTGCCAGGCTGGATCGCCATTGTGCGACCCACTGCTGCTTACAAACGAAGAGTTAAGCAAGCTTCGCGACCTGCACAAAAAACGAAACTTTACATACTGCGATACTGGATCGCTCCTGTGTAATCCTCTGGACTTAACACCTTCAGAATCAGCAACAATCGAAGCAACAGCACGTAAGCGAAACACCGAAAACTGCAAAAAGCGACTCCCTGTGTGTGACCCTGGCCTACTACGCGGTCCTGATATTCAGGAAGTGAGAGAAGCGCTCAGTCACAGGCGACAACTCACCCGGCAGTCGTCACTAAAGTGACCGGCTCGCTACTCTTTTCGACTTTCACCTGTTAGACCGTTCCCGGATCAGGAAATCTGTCGCAGAGTGGCGGTAATTTTCGTCGATTCCTCCGGCGAAGGTTTTCGAGCCAAAGCAGCTTCCAGCTCGGCTTTCGCACGTTCCCGATCACCTTTCTTGAGGAGTGTCAATGCCAGGTGATAGCGAAATCCGGCGTTGTCAGGATATTTGTTCGCGAGCTCGTCCAGAATACGAAGTGCTGCCTCATTCGCGCCTTTCTTGTAATAAACCCATCCGAGCGTATCCGCAATATCGGGATTAGCTGGCTGCTTTTGTCTCGCACGCTGGATGAGCGGCAGAGCTCCGTCCGCATCTCCTTTTTCCGCAAGGAGGTAAGCAAGGTTATTCAAGGCGGCAACATCATCGGGCCGGCCTGCCAGAATTGCCCTGTAAGTCTCTTCCGCCCGCGCGGCGTCGCCTGAGGATTGCTGCAGATAAGCTGCGACTTGCGCGAGATAGGGTTCATCCGGAGCTAACTCTCGTGCTTTCCTGATCTCAACCTCCGCTCTTGCACGATCTCCGGACAGCCAGTAAGCCTCGCCCAGTCGTGCGTGCAAGGAAGCAGATTTAGGAGTTTTTACGAGCAGCTGTTCATATTCCTTTATGGCTACAGCAGGTTTCCCGGCTCGGACTGCGGTTGATGCGAAACCTTCGCGCATGTTGTCCGGGCTGTTCTCCTTGATTCTGCTCGACCATACTTCAAGCGCCTTTGCTTGCTGCCCCTGAGCGAGATATGTATTCGCCAATGCTGCCAGCACTGCTGGCAATCCGGGAGTTTTCCGATCGAGAGCAATCAGCCGTGATTCTGCCTCTTTGAAGCGCTTCTCCGCGATGTCAAGGTTACTTAACTGAATGACGGTGTCGGGCGACGAGTCCGCGGCCGGTATACGCCCCAGTTCGGCCCGCGCATCTCTGGTTCGCCCGCTTGCTGTCAACGCGGCAGATCGAAGTAGATGCGCCGTGCGATTCCCAGGTTGAAGCGACAACACCTCGTCGGATTTCCGGAGCATCTCCGAAAATTGACCTGCCGCCTGAGCAATCAACGCAAGCATTAGCCGGGGCTCGACGTAGTCTGGCCGAAGACTCGCAGCTGTTTCGAACGCCTTTTTCGCTGCGCTCGTGTCTTTGCCAGCGAGCAATACCCGACCAAACTTGTACTGGTACTCCGAATTTTCCGGATGCTGCTTTATTACATTTCGAACGCCGTCGAGCGCCAGCACGAGATCTTCCTTACTCCCTCGCAATACCAGCAGTCCTGCCCGTGCCACGATGGCTCTGTCATCGTTTGCATTGTCCCTGAGCATCGCGTTTAGTAACTCGAGTGCCTTCGTGCTCTGACCCTGGCGTTCATAAAGCTCAGCAAGCTTGAACTGATACTCTCGTTTCAAAGGACCTGCATTCGGCAGACCTTTCTCATACTCCTCGATCGCACGCACACTCTCGCCGGCCGACGAGTAGTAGTCCCCGATCTTCAGTGACCCATATGGAAACTTGTTGGGCAGCGTACGCAGTATCGCCTCGGCATCGTTCGACCTGTTATCGTTCCTATAAAATCGTGCCAGCTGCAAATAAACGTCCGGATTGTCCGGGTTGTTTTTGACTTTCAGCTGGAGCACCTGCTCCGCTTCCCGAATGCGCCTTGTGCGCCTGTAGTACTCCTCAAGAACGTCATAGATTGCGCCAAAAGATGGTGTCTTTTCAATTAGCTGATGAGCCAGCTTCTCAGCTTCAGAGGAACGATCCGCTTTGATTAACGCCTGGACCAGGAGTAATACGACACCGGATACCATCGGCTTGCGTTGATTCGCACGCTCAAGGAACTGAACAGCATCGCTGACCCTGTTATCAGTAAGCGCCAGAAATCCTTTGACACGAAGACCATCAAAAGAGGCTGCATCCTTCTGCAGCATATCGTCGCCCAAAGTATTCAGGACTGTATAAAGTTTCTGAGGATACGTCCTTGATATAAGGTAGGCATCCATCACGAGATCAGCTAATGCGGCCTTTGCCTTAAGATCATTCGGCATCAGCGAAACGGCCTGTGACAGCGCTTCATACGCCTGCGCAGGCTCGCCGGTCTGCGTATACGCGAGTCCCAGACCATAGTAAGCGTCACCCAGTTGTGGCGATTGCTGAAGAGCTTTTCGGAAAGTTACGATTGCATCGTTGAACTTTGCCTGAGCATACAAGTCGTTGCCGCGTTTGACCAGGGCACCAGGATCGTGTCTGCACGACACCATAAATATGGACAACAGAACCAGTGCAGATGACCAACGTCTGCTAACGCAAATCAAAACCCAACCTCCTGGGACCAGCAAATGTGACAATTATACTTGTTCTCGCCAATAAGAAGAATCGGTAACGTACTAGAGATACTAGTACTGTAGTTCCGCCAATGCGGTGGGTTCTGCCACACCGCCAACGCAACTGCTCCGAGGTTCAGGATGCAGCGGAATTACACAAGTCCCTCACTTCCAATAAGTTGCAGTGGTTTGTGCGGACGCTTTCCATACTCCCATCGTCCCCCGATAGCCTTAGCCAGGGTGTGGTAACTAGAACTTAGTTCTCTTATGACCTCCTGCACAACTGTATTGGTCGTGGGTAACGGTACCCGTAACAGCAACGGACTACTTGTCTCGACCTGTGTTCACCGGTATACTCTCATGCCATAGGAGAGTCAAAATGACTTCTAAGTTCCAGGCGGGACGTGTGTTGCAATTAACAACACTCATCGTCTCCGCCGCCTCGTTCAGCTTTGGGGCTCTCGTGCCCCCAATTTGCGTCAACGGATCGGGCGTATTTGCTTCTACCTGTACGGGAGCGCCCGTCAGTACCCTCGCCAGTGGCTTTACCGTCAACTTTGATGGTTTCGGCGGGAATCCGCCAGTTGTGATTCCTGGATTATCTTCTACGGCAACGTTTTCGAACTTTGCTGGGCTTGGAACAAATCAGATCGCGTTCGACGTTTCCCTGGCAAACACGTCCAGCCTGGACTCGCTTCTTTCAGCAATTGGATTTGATACAACTCCGAATGTTACAGGAGGTAGCATCGCCAATCAGGTAAGGAATTTAGGCTGGGGCGTTGAAACGAGTCAGACTAATTTCCCTGTCGGAGTCGGAACTGTGATTTCTGTTTCAGTAATCCCGGCCCTTGTGCATCAGGGGGCAACGACAGCAACGCCATCCGGGATGGAGAAACGAACACTTTCAGAGCGACCCTGAATTTCGTCAGTGCTACTAACTCCTTCACATTTGACAATCTTGTCGTCCGTTACAACGCCTTTACAACCACGGTTGGCGGGCAGACAATTTCGTCCGCAGTCGGCCGCCCTGTCGTTCCGGAGCCGGGTGTGATTTCTCTCCTTGGCGTCCTGTCGTCAGGCGTTTTGGTTTTCTTCAAGAAGCGTCGCGAACGCAACGAGCAAGTCCAGAGTTAACCTGAAATACTGCAACGGCACGGGCCTCGGCCTGTGCCGTTGGACTATATTCGAGGTTCAAGTGGTCCTAGTACGCGAACCATCGCTTAGAATTGCTTTCCCGCCTGCAAGTCCTTACAGTGTAGTTATTCTGAATCGCTGCTGCTTCAGTAAATCGTCTGGCCGGACTTATGTACCTTATTGTCTTTCTGGCATTTATCTCGTTTGTGCTTTCGATAGCACTGACGCCATTGATCCGCGATGGATTCGTCCGGATTGAACTCGTTGACCGGCCAGATCGGTTCCGCAAGCTCCATCCTGTTCCGATCCCCAGAGTCGGCGGATTAGTCATCGCCCTCTCCTACGTTCTGGCTTTTGCGATCGCTCTGGCGCTTCCATTTAGTTTTGGTGGCACGATAGACTCTGCACTTCCGCGTTTCTGGAAAGTCCTGCCGGCCGCCGAAATGATCCTGGTTACAGGTTTGATCGATGACGTGATCGGCCTTCGTCCATGGCAAAAGCTGCTTGGCCAGTTAGCAGCATGTTATATCGCATGTAGCGCCGGCGTTCGGATCGAACTCCTGGGAGACTTTCCACTGAATTCTGCGCTTGCGACCATCGTTTCGGTTCTCTGGCTGCTGGCGTGCACAAACGCTTTCAATCTCATTGACGGTATGGACGGCCTTGCAACGGGGGTTGGCCTTTTTGCAAGTACAACAGTCCTTATTGCCGCACTCACGCATAATAGTCTGGACCTTGCACTCGTGACTGTTCCGTTGATCGGCAGCTTGCTGGGTTTTTTACGGTATAACTTCAACCCGGCTTCGGTGTTCCTCGGAGACTCTGGTAGTCTTCTTGTTGGTTTTATTCTGGGCTGTTTCGGTGTCCTTTGGAGTCAGAAATCAGCCACGATTTTGGGAATGACCGCGCCTTTGATGGCAGTAGCAATCCCTCTGATGGATGCACTTCTTGCCATTACTCGCCGTTTCCTCAGAAACAGGCCCATATTCGGTGCGGATCGTGGCCATATTCATCACCGCCTGATAGATCGTGGTCTTACACCGCGCCGTGCTGCGGTCATCATGTACGCGGTATCGGGTCTTGCAGCCGCGTTGTCCTTGCTGCAGAATGCATTCGACAATCGTTACGGCGGGATCATCATTATTCTTTTCTGCGTTGGAGCGTGGATCGGAATCCAGCACTTAGGTTATGTTGAGTTCGGCATAGCTCGTCAGATGATCGCGAAAGGAACGTTTCGCCGCATCGTAGATGCGCAAACCGTCTTAAAGCAACTGGAAAGCCGTTTGTCGGCTACAACACACGTTGATGAGTTATGGACTATTATTTGCGACGGAGTTAGTCAATACGGCTTCACTGGCATAGAGCTGAGTATTCAGCGACAACGCTTCCGACACCTTCCGGACGCAGAGTCACCGTCGTGGCAGGTGATCATTCCTCTCCTCGCGAACGGTCAACTGACTCTGCATCACCCGCTTTCTGCAGAAATGGATTCGGTGCCCGTGGGTGCCCTTGCCAGCACGCTGCGTGCTGCAGTGAATCAGCACATCAATCGGCTTAACCGCGAAACAGTTGTGTCGAGCGCCCTCACACCGATGGCCACTTAGGATGAGTTCCAGTCCAGATGAAGCTCGCAACGCTTGCAGTGAGTTGACGTACGTCTGTCGAAGCGGACGATGTCCTCAGCAAGCTTCGGGTCGAGACTCGTAAGACACCTGCTTCCCTGCACTTGCCCCGATTCGACACCTCCAGTGCAGCGAATGCGTGGGCTCCAACCTACTCTGCATGGCTGAATCAGATTGAGGTCTGGTTCAGCATATCTCAGTGGTCAGGTGCTTTGTGCAGTGAGTTTCACCTCGCCGCTGCAACTCCGCCAAACCATCAGCCGCTCATTGAGGCGTCCAACCGAAGTCACTCCGTTCGAGTGGACGAAGGCGGTTGGGCGGGCAAAGCCGAAGCCACATTACTCTGATTTATGCAAGTAGATACCAGGCAGCACGAAACTCACCTTGACCGGCTGTAC
>Ga0170475_130004155_pt1 | contig 10324 bp, 7 predicted proteins | sample Soicark_Litter_5_FD_111474 | JGI IMG/M metagenome (GOLD analysis project Ga0170475, IMG submission 111474) | Avena fatua rhizosphere microbial communities from Hopland, California, USA. Combined Assembly of 48 SPs | reverse complement strand
GGCAGTTGAGTGAGTTTCTTCGCCAAAAACGAGGTGGCCAGACGTATGCTCAATTTGCCAAACGCCTCGGAATCACCCCCTCAAGTCTGTTTCGCCTGGAGAATAAACGATCAGGCATTACTTTAAGACTCCTGAAACAGATATTGGATCGCCTGAAGTGTAAGCCTTCAGATGTGTTTAAGGATTGGTAGGGAGTGGTCGTCGAATTGACTTTGGAGTGCAGGCGCCGGTTTATCGGCTATAATTGACGGCTTCGCGGCTTAGGTCTAGGCACGCTGGTTTACACATTTGAATTGTGCAGCCTTGCCGAGGTAAAAGCGATGGCGCAATATCATGTGTATCCAATTATTATGGCTAACAAGTTTCTAGAATTAGGAGATGGAGTAATTGTTGAAATAGGTGCTCCATCTGAGCAGCGCGAGGAAATGCATACGGCAAGCGCCGAACGTGTGGATACAACGATGGAGATGGTGGGTAACATGCTCGGTAAGATCGTGCGTCCGATCGGTGAGTCCTTCGCCCACTTACATCAAGCGCTGCAAGTCCCGATCGAAGTGTCGGGTGCAGAGGTGGAGATGGGACTTAGTTTTTCTGCTGAGGGCAATCTCTTTGTCGCCAAGTCAAAGGCCGAAGGCAATCTGAAGGTCAAAATCACGTTTAAACCCTTGGGAGCGGCAAAAACCTCAGCCTCTCGTTCATGAACGCGGTTTTGGTAACTGTCGTTAATGGACAGAAAATTGTGGATTCCGGTAGCGGGATCGTTTTGGGTATTGTAAGTGACGCGCTTAGTTCCACAGTTTCAACTTGGATCCTTACATGTGCACACACCCTCCGAGCAGTACGTACACAAAACGCTACGAATCCAATAAAGATCAAAGTGAATGGAGTGAACGCCGCGGAGATTCAGGACGAACTGTTGGCGAAATATGATTTGGTTGTGCTCAACGTCGAGGGTAAGGTCGGCGACGCGTGTAAGCTAGGGTTTGGTAGCCCCCGGCCTCGGGTAGAATGCAACGGGTTCACCGGTTTTCATTTAGAGCACTTTTGGCAGCGAGAAGTAAGTGGCAAAGTTAGCGACCGGGTTCCGGCGCTTATGGCTGACGGCCACAGCCTCGAATACTTGCGGATCATGCCTAAAGCCCCCGGATTTGGAAAAGGCTTCAGTGGGGGACCGGTTTTCGAAGGGAATACCGTTATTGGCGTCCTGCGTATTCTCGATGCGAGTGAGAACCAAAGGTTGCCTAAAACTCGGTTGGCTATTGGCTATGCAATCGCACTTTCACCCGACATCGTTGCTCTCATTAAGGAAAAACTGCCGCCAATTCTGCGTCGATCAATCAGCGTCGGCGACAGCGCTGGCAAACCTCGGAATCTGACGGACACTACCGTCGATAATGCCCCTCCAAAAGGCGGTCCTGTGAAAGTTCCTGATGATCCCCAAAAAGGTCGCTGGGGAGGAAAGAGCACCGGTTTTGGGTATAGGCTCGTGGTAAATAATTTCGTAGAGTATAAGCGAGATTTTGTTTTTGATGCCATTCTCGAACGAGTCGATGCTGCGAAGCCTATGCTGGGTCCGGTTATTTTCCACCTTCACGATACTTTTGATAAAAGCGTAATCTGGATACGGAAAACGGATGGTCACCGCGCCATTCTGTCGTCCATCGACGCTATAGGAACATTTACTTTCGGCGTTCAATTTCAAATCTCTCCAGGTAAATGGCGCAGCTTGGAGTTTGATTTGGCTAAGTATAAAAAAGGTTGGCTGAGAAGATATGACCGATAGAGTGAGGACTCCCCTGGCTAACGATCTGAAAATGCCGGAGGAAAGCACCGGCAGTAGATTGAGCACACGCCGGCCAATAAGCACCGCAGATTGAGCTTAATACCGCCTTGTTCCGGTGGGCTTGGCGCATCGAATATCAGCCACACTGTCGTATCCCGTTCCAGAGGTCCAACTGGGGGACGGTCGTACCTATTTCAGCTCCACTATAGACAAAAACCATTGTAAACTGATCGGCTCCAATGAAGCCGCGTTTGGTTTCCGTAGATTCAATGAGGGGCAGGTAAGTGCCCGTATTTATGTAGATCTGAGGCCTACCTGCTCTGGTCGAGATGAAATCATGCCGCGCCTTGTGAGTATGGCCGTAGAGAATATAACGAATCTCAGGTGAGACCGACTTTTCAAATTGATGGACAGCTCCTTCTAAATACTCATCTTTGTCATCTGCTAAGCCAAGCATATCGCGCCAGCCAATCAATCGTGCAGCAAGACTTCTGAGCCCTGCATAACCATTAGCCTGCAGTTCCGCTCGTACTTTTTCAAGGTAGTCTGTGATGTCACCGGAAACTACCCAATCATTTTTCACATTGTCCCAGAGCTTACCGAAGTCAGAGTCGACCACGCCGCTGATTGCTTGAATCAATGCTTGTGCTAAGAACTTCTGTTGAGTGGCGTTGAAGTTCCGAGCAGTAGTTTCTAACCAGCTAAAAACATCTTCCATCGGTCTTACGTTGTTCACGTCTTGAATAATGTCGGCCAAGACGGGATCTTGCTGGCGGACGTAATAAGCCAATCCTCCCATTAGTTCGGCTGTGATTACTTCGCCAATCGCCATCCAATTGTTTATCGATACATCTAGTTGATCCCACTTTTGATTTGGCTGGAGGACTTCCTTCAGAAGAACGTAGGCGCTGCAGTTCTCGTCCCATTCATGTCCGTGTCTGGCGTAAGTTCCATATGGCAGTTCGTTTAGTATGTTGTCGAAATGAACCGGATAGCCAAGCTCTTGGGTTATTGCCGTTTTAAGACTGGCAAAATTCGTTATCGCCCGGTCATGATTGCCTATTATGTAGGTCAGCTTCACGGGAATGTTCTTAACCGAGCTAAAGACTTGATTTAGCATTGCAGGAAAGTGCTTGGTCTGTGCGAAAATGCGCGAGAGAACCTGGTTGTAGTCCTGTTCGACATTTGGGTTGGGATTCATCGCAGTGGTTTGGCTTAATTTGCCGTTCCAAGGTCGATCCTGCTTCGGAAGGCGTACCCAGTAATCCGTGCGGACTAGGTCATAAATATCTCCAAGCAGAACTAAATGTAGTTCTGTCGGTTTAACCTTTCCGAGAGCAGATAATATCTCGGGACCGAGGATATCGGTAAATGCCTTCGGGTTTACGTTTCGTGAGGTAGTGCAGTCTGTGAGGTGTAAGTCGCTTACAATTACTAACATAATCAGGGTTTAGTTGAGTTTTATGGTGCGGTGTTGTTTGTGGTCGAGATAAGGAAAGCTACCAGGCCGATTTGCCCGAAGAGAACCAGCGATGCCCAATTTCGCACTCGAAGGTATCGCTATTAGCTCTTATGGGCTGATTTGGAACTTGGTCGGCCAACCATCCATCACAAAGGCGTTCGATCAATAAAACCCCTTCCTGATCAGGATCAATGCTAAGGGTGGTCAACGCCTCAAACTCGTCCTTTGTGAGTAGCGGCGGTGTCAAGTCGTGACCGGGAAGGTGCCATCGTCCGTCCGAGCCTCTGATTGGTTGAACCAAGGGACTTAGCCGCACCACCGAGTTCGGCTCGATGGTCGTTCCCGGAGTAAATTTTCCATCTAGCCATGTGTACGCCATGAAGGTCGCTTGATCAGGCGGATCGTCTAAAATACATATTGCCGTCTTACCAATATCCGTAATGTAACCTGGATCGACTTTTTTCTGAACCAAAGGTGGTTCGCCCCCTTCAAGGGGCAAGAACACCGAACCTGTGCCTATAGTCCGGACCTTTATGCTTGGACGTTTAGCAGGATCGAACGCGGAGAGAGCTTCTGTCACGGCGCATAAGACCGGATTGTTTAGGCCGGCCATAGCACCATCCCAAAATCGATGGTCTGCGAAGGCGGCCGGCTCATCAAAGTATTTTACCGGTGCATTAGTCGAAGCATGAACCGCTTCTGCCAAAGTAGCATTGATTTGCCCTGTGCCTGACCGAGCGGGACTGCTTTTATTGGTTCGGAAAAAGACAGCTCGCTCTCTGTCATAATCGAACGAGGTGATCAGTAGGTGTGGCTTGCCTCCCCATTTGGCCGGAAGATCCGTCAGGCGGGAATCTCCACACGGTACCGGAGCATTGTTAAAAAAGTTTCGCAAGCCTTTGAATTTTTCTGCAGCCAGGTACTTTGGCATTGGAAGAGCCCAACGAAGGGGATTTATCTTTTGCCACCAGGGAATCGGAACAAACACCTTTTCGCGCCAGGATTCACTTTTAAAATCCTGAAGGATTTGGTTTAACGGTAAATCACAAGCCAGTGCTGCCAATACGATACTGCCACCAGAATTGGCTGCTACCAGATCGAAGTCTTTCAAAACAGTGTGGCCAGTGGCGCTTTGGCCGTATATCGACATGAGCGCCTTCACTTGGATTAGTGCCCAAGTGCCTCCTCCATCCAAAGACAATATTCTGTAATCCATAAGGTCGATATATCAACACTCGTCATTGTCAGCCGTCAGCTGGTTTTTCAGCCGGGCCGTTATGATCGTTCAAGAACGTCAAGCCGGAGGATTAGCTAATTCCTCCACGATACCCTTCATGCCTTCGACGACCTCGGCCATTTTGTCGTAATTAATTTCTGAATTACTCGGTCCAGGTAGGTCGCTGCGCTCGTGGTAGTGCTTATAGCGGAGATAGGCAGTGTCGGTAATGGCAAAAGCCTTATAGCCATATTCCCAAAAAGACGCGTCGTCAGACCATCGCTGAGACGGAACTCCCAAAGGCATACGACGAACGCGGTGATCAGCATCTCGTTCGTAGGTTCCCCAAAACCAGCAAAAAGGAGGGCAGCTCAAGATCGAGGAAAACATAATGTTCCTTTTGATGGACGAGAGACTGATGGCTCTTACTGGTAAAGGAACTCGCTTTGCAAAAACCGACTTGGACCATTGCGCCATATCATGCGAATTCGAGTCGCATAGGAAAGCAACATGGTTGGCATCGGAAGGCATCCCACTTTTCAACCAGTAGACCCAATAAGCTAACCTATCAACAAAACTGCCTTTTGGTTGGGGTTTGTCCAGATAACAGCCTATCGTCTCAGGAGTAACCATCAGAATAATGTCTTCATCTCGTTCGCGGCAGCGACGAGCATATTGTCTGCTGCCCATGTAATCAGTCCGAAAAAAGGGGGGCTCTTCATTTACAAAGGCGACAAACCTAACAGTCCGTTTAAAAACACTGGCTTTGAAATACTCTGCTAAAGCCAAAACTGCTGCCACACCGCTTCCGTTGTCATTTGCCCCAGGCGTGCCTTGGTCAGTGGGAGACGGCAGTTCCTCACTGTCCCATTTACTCAGGGGGAAGCTGTCATAGTGAGCGCCTATGATGATGATTTTGTTCGGTTCAACAGTTCCAAGAATCTCAATTTCGAGATTCTCCACCGGAAAATCCTGTTCTAGGGCGGGAAATTTGGCTTGAGGGACGATGAAGGATTGTGTTGAAACTGTATATCCTAGTGACTCAAAGCGCTGCCGGAGCCATAGCGCTGCTTGCTGCAATCGAGCAGCTTTTTTATTCCAGAGATGTCGTTCCCCGATGACTCCTGCAATGTGGAGAACATCGCTAACTAGGTTCTTTTTTAACTGAGCAAGCCGGAGGGTATTCATTTACGACATACTACTTTTATACAAATGAATGATCCTTAAAGTGTCCGTTTCCCGGTTGCTGCGAATAGCTCCATCGTGGATTCCATCCCAATTGTAGCCGGTTAAAACAGGAACTTGTTAAGAAGCGTGATAAGTCCATAACCCCCGGTGGGCAGCAACGCTGCTAGGATCGACAAGTCTTGAGGAAGCGGCGCAAACGCACCACCTTTCATCCCTTCTATCTCATTGATGGTATTGTCCAGCTTTTCTGCGTAACGCACGCGGGCAGTCGCTTTTGTTCCGACCGATAAGGTTACTTCATGGCCTATAAAGCCCTGGTTAACCTCGATGAGGCGACGCTTCGCAAGGCTTTTAACCTCTGCTGCCGCGCTCCGAATCGCTAGAGCCGAAATAATGATTAATCCGGCGCTAATCACAAATACCGTAACCAGAGCGGGAGGCCACGTCCATTTAGCAAATATCGGCGCACGCGCGATGAGCATTAGCAACAGGACGACTGCCGGAAAGAAAATCAATGAGTATATTTCTTCCGTGTGCTTCTGTACAAACAGGACATCGAGGAAACCATCCAGATGCTGAGCCTTCATAACCTTCCTACCGGACCAAAAATCTTGCACCCGAGTAGGCCATTCAGTGACTCCAGTCGCAAGGTGTTTGATCATTTTTCTTGAGAGTCGGACTGCATCGAGTACGTAAAACGCCAGGATGCAATAGGCGACGATTGACACTCCCAACGTAGTGGTATCTAGCATCTTCAGCGAAATGCCCAATCCTAAGGAATAATTCCTATATGGGCTCATTGGTAAGCCAAAATACCAAATCATGAAAAAGGAAACGCCGGCGTAGGCTAAACCCCAGGGAAGGACCCGACTCATTCGGTGGCAAAACTTGCCTCTTTCTACATAACCATAAAATAACTCAGCCGCATTTATCTTGCCTAGGTCTCTTGTTCCTCCCGAAGGCTTAACGGGCGATTTCCACCCACTAATTCCAAAGGCTTTTCTGGAAGAGCCCAAAAGCGTTAAGCCGCTTTTGAGTTTTTTGCATACAGTCCTTGTGTCTGGATTCTCATAGGTCTTACACAGTTTACTAAATTCGTATCGTTCGCCCTTTCCGAAGAACTCTCTTCTCAGCCTTAAACGGTGGCGACGATGTCGATACCAGCTAGTTATTAAGAACAGGATCACAGCACTTATGCTGAGTAAGCGAATCATTATTGTGGGCCATGCGCTGATGGATTGTGTAAATGCCACGGGCTCGCCACTAGGGTCAACCTCCCCCGCCAATGCCTTTAGATACACCGCACCTATCACCATGTATGTAATGAATCCGAGGACAAGCCATAAGCCGCGTTCTTTTAACCCAAGGTGTCGGAGCAAACGCTCTTCTTTATCTCCAGCCGTCGGCTTGGCCAAACCCGGACGAAAGCGTGCGCGAGGATCTCCAAAAACGAAATAGGTTAACATTAAAACGAAAATGGGAATTGCGATATACCACCACAAAGATTCAGAGCTAAATGTTCTGGAGGCACTTAACTCGAAGAGTTTTGTCCGGCCTACCTGAAATAGTTTCGAAGTGGGGGACACAAAGGGAAGACTACCGACAGCGAGGCGGGTCGCGCGATAGATTGCCGCTTGATAAGAGTCTCGAAATGGCGGGCGTAAAATGCCTGCTGGAGATGCTGGCTCGAGGTTGGATGATGAAGCAACAAGTAGAGTCCGTGAGTTTTCTCGGCAACCCTTATTCAGATATCGAGCGTCAATGTCCGTGGTAAAAAAGATAGATTCTGGAAATTTATGACGTAATGCCTGTAGCAGAACGATTTTGTCGTAAATGTCACTGCCCAATACCCCAATCGCCCGAGGCTGTTTTCGCTTGAAGCGGTCCTGTTCAAAGGAAGCCTTGATTTCGCTTGCCAAACGTCTGCAATAATCCAACTGAGACGCCCCTTCAGCTTTTTCTGGCTCGGAGTTCTGCGATAAGTCATTGCTCTGTTTCCCGGCATCTCCATCTTCTTTTTTTTTCGGTGGATTTCTGAAAGGGAGTTTTACCATCCAAGCCGCGTAAATAGGTCGCCCTAAATATATTCCTCGGAACCGGATTGGTTTGGTAGAATCGGAGCAGTTCACCAAAATAAGAGCTATCAGACGTATTAGGGTAACCAGCGAACGCTGCCGAGAACGAAATGGGAAGGGATCGTCCGTATGATGTGTCACTTTCCGAAACCAGCAGTATCTGATCTTGTGAGTTTGTCCCGACTTCAATGCCTCTTAGGTGGAGTTCCCCTACCAAGGTTTCAGCGAGTCTGGCATCGGTCGTAACTAGAGATTTGAATTCCTTAAGTGCAGGTCTATTGATCCAGAAGGAGGTATAATCACGATCCGCCCCGGCCATTACTTTTCTAGGATACAGCAATGCATCGGGTGCGCTTGCCGAGGCAGAAAAAACACTGAGATGCTGAATCCACGGCCCAATGTCCTTATCCTCATCCGGTTCTAAGTCCCAGGTGAACTCCTTGAGTGTATCTGAGGAACTCGGCCCGATCACAGCAGTCGTAACGTTGGACAAAGTTTCCTCTGAGTTTCCGACCAAAGCTCGTGTCAAGTAAATGAGTTTCCGGAGCGGAAACTTAGAAAACCGTTCCTCCCGCAACCAGAGAACTAGCACATCTTGATTTCCAGAATACCATTCGAACGGTACAGACAGCGCTATCGTGCCACGGGGAACATCCGCCGGCGGAGCATCTCGCGTCACGCTCGGCAACTCCTTCTCTGCTGAGGAAGGTAAGTAACCTGTCTTAAGAAAGGTAGGAGACCCAGGGACTGAGTTCGTTTGGTGTTGGTCGGGTGGCACGACGGACCGCTCGGGCTCTGAAGGGCATGAAATTTCCCTCACGAGCGAGCCAACGGACCGCTCCTCAAAACGTTTGTCTAAAGGAAGCCCTATGGAGAGAAGGCCGAGGTGAGTTCCATCACTCGGCAGATAGCTCGAATCTAACAGCCCATTGACGACACTATAACGAAATCTTAGCCTCGTCTCCGAGGTCTCGGCATAAGGAAATCCTTCAATCATAACGGGCATTATCATTACAGAGTGGCCCTTTGATACGAGGTCGTTAATCTGTGCCTGCAGCGCTTCTAAGGCGCAGGGAGAAGGGGTCTTGGCGGCCTCGATACTTATTGGATCCTCCCACAAACGAGCCAACCGATTTTGTTCTCCCGGAACGGTCTGTGTATACGTATCCGAACCTTTTGGGCGGAGGCTCTTTAGGTCTGTTTCTATCAACAGATACGCCACAACTGCGGTGAGCCCGGACAAGGCAATTGTATATAATGCCGGATTTACGTTACGGTTTCCTTCCATACATTTGGCCCCTTTTCGTTGTCTGGTTTGGTGTCGCTCGACTGCATCCTTCTTTTTGGACTTTTCCTTGAGAGGTTCAAACACGCATAGCCCATGCCTGTCGCTTCACCCCCTCAATGTAAATTTCTCCTCGCCAGAAGGGTCGATCATCGACCCCAGGCGAGCCCGATCTTAGGGAGAGCTTCCTCGGCCTTTCCCCCGCAGGTAAGTTTACAAACTCAACCACATTGGTCGGTGGTCGAGAGCGCTTACCCTCAAGGGCGGTCAGTTCTCGCCCTGCAGCCTCTTTAGCCTCAATTGCGGAATTTGTTTGCTCTAATGTGTAAGTGCCGTCCAATTGATACATAAACTATGGAGTAGGGGTTTGCGTTTTAATTCCAAATGGACCAAGGAGTTTATCGATTGCCTCTTCACCTTGGTCGTCAGCGTCCCTAACCGCGTCCTGCAGTTGATCGAACACGTCAGCCCCGGTCCTCGGCGACACGCCTAACCCATTAAGAATCCGAGCAGCGTCCTCCTTTTTTCCCTGTTCCTTCAGAGCCTTGACCTTATCTGTCAACGCCTCCCTCTTATTGATCTCGACCCGAGATTTTTTCAACGCTGTAAACGTTGCAACGCGATTCGAAACCGCCTGGGCATTAGCTCTCTTCGCGTCGGCCGCTGATTTGCCAGTCTCGATAGTGAGCGCCTGAACGCCAGCTTCGAGGGTGCCCGCGTAGAAATAGTCGATGAGATCGACCCAAGCTTCCTCAAAGGTGTATTCCATCGCGTTTCCCGTCAGCTTTCGCTGCATGAGCTCCATCCTCTTGTTCCGCTCTGCTTGCATCGAAGCGATCACTATTTCGGTGTTCTTCTCCCTGAACCAGTTCTTATCCACAGATAGCCTTGCGCCTTGTACTACGGTGAGAATCGCAGCTAACACCGTTTTCGCCCGCTCCCCAACTACAATGGTGGTGGCTCCCGCCAGCCCGAGTTCGATGAAATCCCCGGCAGTTAGGAATGCTTGCCGGCCGCTGAATAACTTGGCTTCAAAGTCTCGGTAATTACCTTCGATTTCCACTCGTATCCTATGAACCATTGCATTACGAAATGCCGTAGCTCCGTTAGTGTCCAGGTTCCTAAATGCAGATTTGTAATTTGTGTAATCCATCTGAAATTCGTTTGTGTAGTAACGAATGAGCGGAGTGCCTGCGTCCAACACTACCGGAAGCTTCGGGGCGGTACTGCAGCCGGTCATAACAGCCACGGTAAGCCAAGCGAAGACGAAAGAATAGGATCTAGATATTGCGAGCGTTAGCTGCATAGCTTTGGT
>Ga0170475_106219256_pt1 | contig 10327 bp, 2 predicted proteins | sample Soicark_Litter_5_FD_111474 | JGI IMG/M metagenome (GOLD analysis project Ga0170475, IMG submission 111474) | Avena fatua rhizosphere microbial communities from Hopland, California, USA. Combined Assembly of 48 SPs | reverse complement strand
GGAGCCTATGGCCTCTTCGTTATTGATATTGAGAAGTATTGCAGTACTTCTTTTTATATGATATAACTTAGAAAACCCAACAGTGTATATTTGACTTATTATGATAGATTTGCTATTTTCTTTAAGATTATTGAAAGATCATCATGTTTAATTGTCAGTGATATATACTTTTTCAAATTGCCTAACTACCAATGGTGCTGCAACACCAAAAATAGTAGCCTTATATCTTATACTAATATAAGATTATAAGCCGAGTATGTAAGTTTACTTGTTAATTAACTTACTAGTTTTTTGGATCATTTCGACTAAAATGAAAATGATATCCTATTTTTAAACTTTTTAGAAAAGTTATTCTTGTTTTCCGCAAGTCCCTCTGGATATAGAGGATGAATTTTAAGACGCCCGACACGAGTCTCAATAGCGAGACTTTAAATTTGTGTGACGGAATAGTTCAGGGCGAACTAAAATGGTGCTTCTCACTTGAATACCGACGCTAAGATAGCGCGTTGGCTTTATTTCAAGTGAGAACTGCTCGGGAGAGTGTATAGTATCCAATATTCTGGCTTAATGAAAGAATATGTGTTATTGTGCCTTAGCTTTTAGAATTAATATACAACAAGATAGTGGAGCTTCTCAGGTTAGACCGTGTAATGACGTTACCTGAGTGATATGTATCCCAACTATTGTTTATAACAATGAACCGGGTTCTTGGTATGGTGTGTGAGGGTCAGCCTCACCGGAGTAATGAACCGTACGACCAAGAACTGCTGGAATGCTTTGTTATTCACACTTAATTGTGTGCAATTGTGAGTTGCCATACAACTCGCGTATATTAAATTTTACTTGTTTTTGGATAAACATGATAACACATATCTTTCATTCCGATTATCCCATGTCGGGGATATGATAGAATAAAGGAGTGTACTTGATATCTATGGCCTGGAGCTAGTATGTCCAGGAATAACCAACTATCAAATACGGCAGGAGGAATTATTGTCTAGCCGACAATCCTCTGAAGATTTAGGTTACCAGCCAATTTAGATTGAAAGATTATGACCCAGAAGTCGCTAGAGCTACTAAGCTCGCGCACGTCCGTGTTTTACAACAACAAAGAGACCAGTTCCTTTCTCATAGGAAGGAGCAGGTCCAAGAATTTGGAGCCGATTTTGTCTTGGCTCAGTTCTTAAATAAGACTGTAGAACCTATATCTACTTCTCCGGGCGATATACCAGAAAAGTATAGGAGAGGAAACTTTCCAATTCGAGATAATTATTTGTCTTTATCGTTACATGATGAATATAAACTCGATAGTGACTCTATTCGTCACTACTCCTTAAACGACCGAAGCTCGAGGAGTCAAAAAAGAGCTAATGATAAATTACGTGAAAAGTATGATCCTAAATACTTAGTAGCAGTGGTTCGGGTGCTCAAAAAACCTGAACCTACCGAAGATCAGTTACGTCGTCTTCGAAGATTTTGGAATCTCCTTGAGGGGGTTCCAGAATTTGATATTGATTCACTAAAACAATATTTCTTTACTGTAAATCATATTTTGTTTAAGAACAATTGGTTTTCCAAAGTTGAAACTTGGAAGTCAAGAAGTTTCTTTACATTTATGCAATATGGTATTGAATTACCCCATGCTTGGGGACCCAATTCAACGAATTTACCTAGACGTAAATCTGATAATCTTTTTCACACTGTGGAGAACTACAAATTAATTTGTAGTGTTTTGTGTGGTGTGGATAAGATGAAATCTAATAGGTTTGTTTGTTTTATAGATCAATATCAACTAGATCTGGCTGATCGAAGCCGATCTCGAGTGGTTCCTTACAAGGAGAAGAAACAAAAATCTCTTCGTAAGGAAAGTAAGCGGGACCGAAAGGTTGCCGCTGGAGATGGAGATGTTCTGCATAGCTTTCAGGCTCAAATGTTTGGTGTAAGTGGTATCATTAATGGTATCACTTCATCAGCAATTGAGACTGCTAAACCTGCTATTGTAGACGGTATGTGGTCAGTAGTTCAGGATTTTTTAGCTTCTATACCTGCTAAATTGTCCGAACTAATGACCAATGCTTATCAAGGAGGTTTGAAATTGATATCCGAAGTCACTAAATGGCTAGCGGATCAATTTCAAGCTTTATTAGTTATAGTCAAGGAACTAATTGTTACTATCTGTGAAGTTGTAGTAGCTCATGCCGCACTTTTTGGTATTGCAATGTTCTTGTTCTTGATTATGCTTTATGTTCATCGTAAGGAACTTGGAAGAGTTTATTCTTTTTTAGGATTTGCTCTTCATAAGCTTTCTTTGCGAAATGGATTTAAGCCTACTGATATCTCTGATTATCTCAAACCTTGGGAGTATCAGCAATTTACCGCACAATCCCTTACTGGGATTGCGGCAATTGCTGGTTCTGCCATTTCTATCGTTTTTGCGTTGACCGATAAAAACGCACTTCAAGGAGCTAATGGAGTTGTTAACTTTGTTAGCCGATTGCCTCAAGTTTGTACATCAGTGGAAGATGCGATCAAAGAGTGTCTAGATTTTCTTTACTTTAAATCAAGTGGTAAACACTTGTTTGAAAGTAAAGGACAACTAGATGAATTTCGTGAATTCATTGATGATTATAATATGTTAGCAAGAGATCCAAAACTTGAGAAGAATGTAATGCAAGATTTTTGTTTAACGGTGAAGCTTGAAAAACTTTATCGTAGACAACAGAATATACGAGATTATGTTCATCTTCTTAAATTGGACCCTGCTATGTCCCAGGCTTTAGCTAAAGCAATGTCAAGAGTTGAAGTTCTATATCAGAAAGCCCGCGTACATGCGGACTATTATAAGACTAGAATTGAAACTCCATTGCTTTGGTTAAAAGGTGATTCAGGACAGGGTAAGACATCTGTTTACCCTCATATTGTCGCTGGGGTGTACAAACGCCTTCAAAAAGCTCATCCTGATTTGTTTGAAACTGAATTTTCTCTAGGAATGATACATTCTAGAGATAAGACATCAGACTTTTGGGAAGGCTATAATCAGCATTTTTGCTGCGTTTGGAATGAAGTCTTTGAAAAGACTGAAGCATCTGAACGCGCAAAAACAGCAACTGAGTTGTTAACGGCTTGTGAAGATGGAGCATATCCTCTTAACATGGCTTTTGAACAAAAAGGTATGGCTTTCTTTAATAGTTATCTTGCAATTGTTACCTGCAACTTGCATGATACTCAGCTTAAACAAATTGGAATGACCTTTCCTAAAGCTTTGGTTAGGAGGCAAACTCTTAACCTACAAGTTAATAGGAGAGGACATTTTGATTCAAAGGATCCTAATTTTGACGATGCTTGGGATTTTGTTCTTTATTATCCTGAAGATCAAGAATACCGAGAGTCGTTTGAATTGGGGGTTCCTGAACCCTATCTTTCGTTGGCGAAGGCTAATGGAGGAACTGTTTTAACTTACTCTGAAGTAGTTAACTGTTTGGCCGATCAGATATTGGCTAGGTTGGTTAACCGAACGGATAAAGCCTCTATGTTGAGAACTTTTGATTATTGTTCATACGTAGAGAGGAATTCGTTTGTTAACCAAACAACAGGTATTTCTGTAGCTGGAAGTCCATCCCGAGATGCTGATTTTTTAAAGAAGTATCAAGGGAAAAATTTCCAACCACAAAAGTTATCGACTAACCTTAAGAAAGTTAGTACGAGAAAACCTGTACAGAAGACTAGAAAAGCTTTTGATTTTCCAGTTCCAAAGACACATGCAGCGGAGAGAGCTCAAGTAGCGATCGCAACTGCAGCAAGTGTACAGACTGGAAAAGAGAAAGTTAGAGAGAAACCTATTCCTCCCCCTAAACCAAGAGGAAGGAGCGCATCACCCAAATTTGATGCCCAAATGTTTCAACCTGATAGATCCTTTCGAAATAGAGAAGCTTTCTTTAAGAAAGCGATGGAAGATGAGAAAGCGAAGATCAGGAGTAAACCAACGTTGACGGAACAGTTGAAATCCTCATTTGATTCTGTTGCTTCTAAGGCAACAGATAAAATAGAGGATTTTGCTGAATGTTCAACGGAATTTTTGCAAGGACTGAAAGGTCGACATTGTGAGAATGGTTATTGGAATCAAGTTGATGGTGAGAAGAGCGTATTTATGGGGGAAACCTTTGCGGATACGCGTGATCATAGGTTTTGGGAAAAAGCGCCTTGTGAACAAACAAAAGCAATCCTCGGTATCCCTCAAAGATATCGTTATACTCGAGAAGTAATTGATTCTCTAGCTCAGCTACCTTGGACCTTGGGACATTTAGTATTTAATAAGATAGATGTCCTAATGTGGTCTGAGAAAGCAGAGGAGAGGAGAAAAGCTTTTCGAGCCTTGAAGTTTTGGTCAATTTCGATGACAGGTGATTGGCTAATGACAACACTTTCGCTTCAAGCGATGGCTTTGTTATTAGATATACCTTATGTAGAAATGATGGAATTTCATTTAAGTAGTTTTGAATTTATACCTCAAATACTACAAGGTTCTTTTCTTGAGGGAGATGTTGTTGGTTATAATGACGCGACAAATCCCTTGACAAAGAGCCTTATATGTAGGGTATTCTTTCAAGACTTAGATAGTAATGTTCAGATTTGTAGAACTTATATAGGAAGTTGTTACCGTTTGGTGAAGCTTTTTGTAAAAGAAAATCCTTTGGAAGAAGGATCGTTCTATGGAACTGAAGATTTTAGAAGATTGAAAGTAATTTTGCGTGATAGCATAGATACTTTTCATGAATCTAAAGATAAATCTTGGATGCAAACCGGAGTACGTCTTAGGACGTGCTGGGATGGTTTGTATTCAAAGATTCATCAAAATTGGGTTGCATTTTCCTATTTATCGGGTATGTTGGCTACGCTAGTAGTAGCGTCAACAGCGACATATTTGTTAACAAAGGAAGATCAAACTCCTTATACCTCAAGTGCTACTTTTAAGGAACAGATCAAGAAGATGCATGGGTTCATGTGGACCTATGCAGATGATGAAATTACTGAGAGTATGATATTTGAGAAACATTCCTGCCGAAGACATAACTGTGATAGAGATATTGTAGTTGGAGCCTCGGTGGAAGGAAGTGAACGGTTTTATTGCAAAAAGCATGCGCCCTTCTGGTATCAACATTGTGATTCACATAATATAAATACAGAAGGGTTTCAAGCTTGGTGCTTAGAACGCGTTTCTTCATATGAGAGGACTCCTTTGCCTGGAAAAGTTGGGGTACAAACCCAATCTTTAGGTAAAGGACATCACTCTCGAGTGCCTGGAAGACCAGGAATGAAACCCCAATCGTTAGGTGGGGGAAATCGTTCTAGAGTTCCAGGAAAACCGGGATTAACCCCTCACTCATTGGGGTCCGGAAATCATTCTCGAATACCTGGGAAACCAGGATATAAGCCTCAGGATGAGACTAGTTCATTCACTGTACAAAGTCATGTTGACGGTATGGTAGATCATAGTTTTGTTTCTATTAGTGCTAATTTTCGAGAATTAGAATTCCATTATCCTCAGAAAGGGATCGCATTATCCGTGAGATGTCTGTTTAGCGGGCGTCGAGCGTTGACAATAGGTCACTTCTTTGATACATATGGATTGGGCTTTAACAAGGTTGTAGTTAAGAACGGTGATGTAGCAATACATACCTTTCCTTCAACTCAAGTTAGAGTAACTTCAAGAGGAGCAGGGAGAGATGTATGGTCTGTTGATTTTCCTAATCACATGAACGCAATGTCTTCTTTGAATGGCAAGTTATATGCTACTAAAGATGATATGCTTCGACATATGTCTCTTTCTACTCAGTTTGAAAGACTTCATCGTACGTACAAGAATGGTACAACAATCATTCAGAGTGTAGCTGCAAAAAAAGTTACATTATCCGTAAATCCTGTAAAAGAGGCTAGTAATTTAACTACGTCGTACTTTTTGCAAGGCCATTATATAATGATGGGAACATATGGAAATCCTGGAGATTGTGCATTACCATATGTACATAAAGATGATTCAGGCGCAACTAAGATTGTCGGTTTACATGTAGGATTGGGAGGAGAGAGCAATGGCTATTGTAGTCCAATCTTTCAATCCGATTTTACAGATGATAATTTTAGTGTTCAATGCGCTGAAGCCCCTGCCTGGCTTAAAATGGTAGATTCTCCTGCAGAACCGCAAACATGTGATAAACAGACTGTCTTTATGGGAATTATAGACAAGCCTGCTTTCATTCCGGGTAAAACCGAATATGTTGCGTCACCTGCTCAAGGAGATACAGATACTGAACCAATGTGTCCCATCAAGACTGCACCTGCAGTTCTTGATGTAACGACGTGGGAAACCGGTGAGACGGTAGAACCACTTAAATTAGCATTGGAGAAGTTGAATAACGCCCATGTACGACCTTTACCTGACTGGATGGCTGGAGCAACTTTAAGTGACATTGATTTGTTAACTGAAGGGTTCTTTCCTAAGGGAATGGATTTGACGAAGATTGTTCCTTGGACTATGATGGAAGTCCTGTTTGGAAAAGCAGGAACGTCATGGACAGGATTGAGAAAAGATTCGTCAATAGGTCCTGATGTCAAACGTTTTATTCCTGGAGTAACATCCAGGGATCAATTGTGGGGCATTAGAGATGGGAAGCAATGGGTACATCCCTTGTTCGTTAAATTAATAGTTGATATTTGTAGGATCGTAAAGTCTGGCAACGAACCAAAAAATGTTGTTGAAGGCTGTTTAAAAGACGAACCTAGAACTATTGACCGTGTATTGGCGGGCAAGACTCGATTATTTTGTGTGGGATCTTTATCTCATTTAGTCTGGACCATCATGTGGATGGGTGGACTAGTTACTGAGATGAAGAATCACCGAGATAAATCGGATGTATCTATTGGAACTAACGTTCATGGTTTTGATTGGAAGTTGATATACAATAATCTGATGTCAATGCATGATTCAGTGCATGGAGCAGGAGATGTTTCAGGTATGGATACTTCCGAACGAGCCTGGTGGGGGTGGATTTTAGCAGAGGCCTGTTCTAGGTTTTATAATTTTGACAAGGGATCATATGAAGATAATTCAATAAGATATGCTTGTCAGAGTTCGCTATGTCCCATTCTCATTATTGGACGTAATGTTTACTGGATGGATTATTTTAATTCATCTGGTGGCTGGCTTACAGGATTTCTAAATTCCTTTGTTTCTGTTGTAATATTTAACGTTGCAGTTATTATAGTACAACATCAAAACAAGGAAAGAGATCCAGTATTTGCCGGTCTTTCTGTTCGCGAGTTTTTACGGAGAGCTTTCTATGGAGACGATAATGCGTGGTCGATATTACGAAAGTATTCCAAGTATTTAGACATGTCTATCTTAGCAAAGATATACATGGATGTATTTGGAATTGAATATACTACGCCGGGAAAAGGGAAAATAACTGAAAAATTTTTAGAATTTTCAGATATAGATTACTTAGCCCGAAAATTTCGTCTTCAAGGAAATGCTGTTTTCGCGCCTCTATCAGAGGAATCCATTCATAGTATGTTAAATTGGATTAAAAAACCAAAGACACAAATAGTGGATGGAGTGAGAATAAAGTTAACGCTCGAAGAACAGTGGTTAATAAATGTTGAAACTGCTTGTCAAGAGTGGTTTCATTATGGATCCGAGCGCTTTGAGAAGGAGACTTCTCATATGCGTGCAAGGGTAAGAATGTTAGGCTTACCCTGGCCCGGAAAGAGTTACGATGAATATCTCTTCCGCTGGACTAACGGCTTACAACCGTTGGCCTCAGTGGAGGGATAAACGTACGCACTCTATTAACTAAAAGGTATGCCCGAAGTTCCTAAATATTCGGGGGTTTACTCTTTCCACAAAAAGAGATTAACATGGTTGACTTGCTCCATAATGCAAGCGCTTGAGAACAAGCTATAGTTCTGATGGTAATACCCCTTGAGGAATGCATATTTCTAGGATCCGTTCAAGTCCGAAGAATTGCGCCTCATTGAATTGAGCATAATATCGCGCGTGTCGTAGGTGGGCCACCACGCGTATGATTTAAGTCCACTGCTGATTCAGGTAATGAATTAAAACTTGGGAATGAAACCCAAACAAAAACAGAAATCGACTCTGGTTTAGTAACTTTTGAAATCAAGGAAGAAGAGATAATTTCGGTTAGTCCCGAAATTGTACCAAGCTTCCCGGTTCAAAATCCTTACCAGAATCAAACAGCCTCTCAGATATTATCTAGGTGGCGAGCAATAGGTTCCCAATCACTGGGTTTAACGACTCAGTTTGGGACAAAAATGTTTCATTTTACAGATGTTATAAACGATAAAATGTTTAAGGGTGTGTTACAAACCTTTAGATATTTTCGTTTTAAGGCACTTGAATTTCGAATCCAATATACAACAGTACCAATGGTGTATGGATGGATGGGATTAACTTGTTTGCCTAAAAGACATCCTGGATGGGATAATAATGAAACCTATATGCTTGCATCGCATGATGATACCGTTCTATTAGACTTTTCTTTACAACAAGATGTGACGATGGTATCCAATTGGTTGTCTTATGACTCTTGGTTGGATTTGCCATCACATGATTTTGGAAGTTATGGTCCAATAGATGAAGTAAATCTGGTGAGGCTATTTTGGCCAACGCATCCAGTGCGTGCAATACAATCCACTGCTCAAAGTGTGGTAACATTGCAGGTATATGCGAGGTTTAGAGAACCTGAAGTAGCCGGTCCGATAAAAGAAGCCTTTGAGGCTCAATCTTCGGGATGGGGACCAAGCGCGAGAGATTTGTATAATGCCGGGACATTTATGTTCGCAGGTATGACAATGGTAAATTCGCTGATGTCTGGATCTACTTCAGGATCTATTCCTGGGCCAACAGATAATGCTTCACCAAATCAAAGTGAGGCATCACAGGGACTGGAGTTGAAACCCAATCCCTATGGATCCTTGTATTCGTCACCTGATAAGTTTGTTATAGGAGATGGAAGCATGATACCTGTACCTCAGAGACAACGTAGAAATACGATAAAAGAGTTTTTAAGTAAACCAACTCTGATATATTACAATATTATGCCTTCAACTCCGGCTGGTCAGTTGATAAGAGTAATGGATCCTTATCCAACGGCGATAGATCAAGCAGGTGCAACAGTTCAACCAACATATTCCAGGTTGATATGGATGACACAGCTTTTTCGCTTATGGAGAGGTTCAGTGAAATACACGATAGTGTTTTTTGCTAATGCCTTCATCTCTTCTCGGCTGAACATAATACTTAATTATGGGGATGATCAAGGAGGGATTCTGCGAAGTGAAATTATCCAAGATGTTACAATTAGGGGAACTACAAGAGTTGATTTTGTGGTCCCTTATTTACATGTGGCACCTTGGATGAGGACGTTTCATGGAGACATGACTTTAGAGAACTATCGACGATACATGCCCTGGTTGGGTTGGTATTGGTTGAATGAACCTCAGTCTGTAGGAGACATAGAACCTACAATTCCAATTCTCATATATGAGTCAGCGGGAGATGATTTTTCTCTACGATCCTTGGTAAATCCTTGCCCGGTACTAGTAGAAGATTCATCATCTTTCGTTGCTCAGATGAAGGTATCGGAACTTAGAGGAGGAGAAGTAATTGCTGGAGGCTCGTGTCCTCCGATAGGGGTGAATGCAGAAATGTATTCAACTTTTGAGGAATTAGCGAGCAGATGGTGTTATAGAGCTCCTACTGAAGAAACGACTTATAAAATTAGACCTAATGTGATGGGTAGGGAGGGCATTTTCGATTTTCTCGGAAATACCTTCTTAGCATCATCAGGACAGGTTAAATTTAAGAGCGTTTACTTCCCGAGTGAAGAATTGCCTTATAGGAGGATAACAGCGCGGTTAACCACAGGGAAACCCACATGGACTCCATCAGAAGCCGATAATGGTGTATGGATGGATCAGAGAGTTGAAGATGGCATGGCTTCTATAGATGTCAATTTAACTCGAGTCCTTGAGTTTACTGTACCTTTTGTGTGTGATAGAGAATTTATTTTTAATAACACGATAGTTACCCCGCTCTTTTCTTCTTATCCAATTTCGTACTATGAGCCAAGCTTAACCACTGATACAAAACAAACTCCTGTAGCTTCAGAAGTTTATGTTTCAGCTGGAAAAGATTTTTGTCTCTATTGTATGATGCCTCCCCCCTATGTTGTGGGGAGATGGTCAGGATTCTATAGAGAAGTGGAATAATGGTTGTAAACAACCAAAACGATGATATTGGTTTAAAGAG
>Ga0170475_117900717_pt1 | contig 10328 bp, 7 predicted proteins | sample Soicark_Litter_5_FD_111474 | JGI IMG/M metagenome (GOLD analysis project Ga0170475, IMG submission 111474) | Avena fatua rhizosphere microbial communities from Hopland, California, USA. Combined Assembly of 48 SPs | reverse complement strand
GGGGAAAACACACATTGGAAGGCGCTGCTTATACCAACGATTAAAATGCTCCAGTATGCTTCCTGTTCCATACCTGATGGAATCGTGAAAAAGTGGGGCGCGGTATAGGCAGCCGCGAAACTGAGACCAACCATCAACGTGCCGAGCAGCGAAAGGGCGGTTACCGCACTGCTGAGGCAGTCACTTGCTTTCTCGTAGTCCCGCAATGCAAGATAGCGCGTCAGATACTGGATCACCCCGGCGCGAAAGCCGAGGTCGAGAAATCCATAGTAACCGACGACGCTCGAGGTTAAAATCCAGATACCATATCGCGCCACACCAAGTTCGCGAAGTACGTATGGGGTCAATGCCAAAGTCACTGCAGCATTGACAAAGAAACCGAGCCAATTACTTGTGATGTTGCGAAGAATCGTATCTGATCTAATCACTTAGGAACTCGCTGGATTGTTTCATGGTTTCTTCCATTTCCCTTGTGGCAATGGAAAAGACGGGAACAGAACCTGTGGCTTCAATGCCATTGTCTGCGGAGGCTTTAAGAGATACTTTTTATCAATCTTGCAGGATTTCCTGCTGCTATGACACCTGCCGGAATGTCAGCGATCACGTTTGAACCTATGCCGACCAGAGAGCCAGCACCAATGGATACGTTTTCGCGCATCTTTACACCTGAGCCTACATAGCAACTTTGACCGATGCAGACGGAGCCGGAGATGGACACGTTCGAGCCGACGCAGCAGTAGTCGTCCACCCTACTGTCATGTGAAACTACACTGTTGGGGAGCAGGATACAGTGGTTCCCGATGCTCACTCCACAGCTCACTATGACATTGGGCATAATGAGGGTGTTGTATCCGACTTTCGCATCGCGGGCTTTCCTTACCGAAGGATGGATAATCGTTGCGAATCGCGATTCATCCAACTGCAGTTCATTAATGACGGCGCTTCGTCTGAGAAAATTAGCCGGGCTTCCCGGTACGGCTAGCACCAGTGCCTCAGGAATTTCACTCAGAATTTTTCTTCCGCCCAGGACCTTAACGTCGCAGCACTGTTTGCCATGGTTGGAATCGTCATCGTCGATAAAACCGAGGATGTCCCAGCAGTTCTCTGCCTCGTTGACAGCAAAGATGGACATGAGAGACTCTCTGGCATTGCCTCCAAACGGAAACAGAAGTAGTTTCTTAGGCATTCTGTACTCCTTTGATAACTTCCTCGGCATCACCCTCAGTCATGCCATTGAATAAGGGCAGTAATATCGTGCGGTCTCTGGCTTCCTCTGAGCGTGGTTGCAGGCGGAGGGAGCGATAGGCGGATTCCTGATGAGCATTCATAATCCCACGGCGTGTGGATATACCCTGGTCCAGCATTCGTTGCATGAGCTTGTCGCGGGTCAACGGAGAGTCATCCTTTAGCTTTACGGGAAAACTCTGCCAGTTCGTCTTGGCGTAAGAGGGCTCCGTCGGAGGTTCCAGCCAGGGAATTGCCTTCAGCCTTTCGAGATACAAAGAGGCGAACATGCGACGCTCCTTCAAAAAGTCGGGCAGTTTTTTTAGCTGTTGTATCCCTATGGCAGCCTGTATATCGGTCATTCTATAATTGAACCCGGTTGTCTGATACTCTTCGAACACCACAGTATTAGAGTTGTGGCGCTCCGTATCGGGAATCGTCATGCCATGTTGACGCAGCAGGCGAAACTTGGCATTGTATTCGGCATTGCGTGTGGTAATCATACCGCCGTCACCGGTTGTGAGAATCTTACGCGGGTGAAACGAGAAGCAGGCAATGTCACCATGGGGCCTGCCGATCCGCTGCCAACCGTCGGCGCACGAAGTTTCGCTTCCAGCCGCGCAGGCCGCGTCCTCAACAACAGGAAGGTTGAAGCGTCGGGCAATGGGTAAAATGCTGCCTAAATCACACGGCATCCCCATCTGGTGGACCGGCACGATCGCCGCCACTCGGCCCAGGTGCTCCCTCTGGGAGGCGGTGCGCCCTCTCATCAGGTTGATCAAAGGAGATTCGCCAATGGCACATCGCTCCAGGTTCCTGAAATAAAGCTTCCCCTGCCGCATCTCGCATTCCTCAGTCAGACACGTTTCCAGACTGGACGGAGACATGTTGTACGTGTTGCCATCGATGTCGACAAAAATCGGTTCGGCAAAACAATGTCTGATAGCATTCGCCGTGGCTATGAAGGAGTGACTCACCGTAATGACAACGTCTCCCGGACCGACTCCGGCAGCAAGCAGGGCCAGGTGTAGCGCTGTAGTGCAACTGGAGACCGCGCAGGCGTAGGGGGCGTTAACAAAAGAGGCGAAAGCATCCTCGAACTCTCTTACCTTGGGACCTTGCGTAAGCCAGCCGGATGCGATCACCTCTTTAGCCGCATTTTCTTCCTCCTGGTCCAGAAACGGTTTTGCTATTGGGATCATGGGTTCACCTTCTACTTCCACTAAAGGTTAGCTTCGATGGTCGTCGGGGGACACTCAATTGGCGCCAATTGAGGGAGGCTACTGCGCCAGGCGATGAGACGTCTCAACCCCTCTTCCAGGTCGATTTTCGCCCTGAAACCAAGGATGTCGCGCGCTCTATTGGTGTCAGCCAGGCGCCGCGGTACCGGATTTACCGCCCGTTCGGGTAAAAATTCAGGTTGCAGATCGGATCCCGTGACCTTTAAAAGGGTATTAAGCAGGCCTAGGAGGCTTGTCTCTGTGCCGCTTGCGACATTGAACACCGCATCGGTAACATCGGATTGCATCGCCAGAAGGTTGGCATCGGTCACATCCTCGATGTTCACCATGTCCATGGTTTGTGAGCCGTCTCCAAAGATGAGGGGTGGTTCTCCGGCAGCGATCCGGTCCATCCACCGTACCAGTACCTCAGTGTATTTCCCGTGCATATCCATCCTCGGGCCATAGACGTTAAAGTAGCGCAGAGCAACATACCGTAACCCGTACATCTCGGCAAAGGAGCGAACCATTCCCTCACCGGCTACCTTAGCGGCTCCGTAATAGGTCCGGTTGTTGTAGGGGGGATGCTCCTCGTGGGTGGGAAATGAATCGGCCAGACCGTAGATCGAGGCAGATGAGGCATACAGGAGTTTGCCGACCTTGTTCTCCACCACCGCTTGCAGTACGTTGTGAAGCCCGACCAGCATGACCTCCATTGCTTCTCTGGGGTTATCTGCGCATGCGGTAATTCGTAGTGCTGCCATATGGAAGATGCCGTCCATCCCGGTTGATAGTTCCCTCATCAGGTCCAGTTGGCGGATGTCCCCCTTTACGAGCTGGACCCTCGCGTCGCTAATAACGCCCGCCAAATTTTGCATGCTTCCACGGACCAGATTGTCCAGGATGGTTATCTTGGAAGCTCCCTCGGCTAGCAGCCTCTCTGCTATATGGGAACCCATCAGACCGGCACCACCGGTGATTAAGAACTTATTCCCACGTATCTGCATAGACTCCTCCTCCGATCAGACTGATCACAGTTCCAGTTCAACGTGCATGACCACTTTTATCACCATCTATGTCCCTGAAGGCAATGGAGCCCGAGCCACGTCCAGACCGGGTTCAATTACTGGTTTCGGGAAGGCGGTGCATGCCTCGTGAAGAGCCTCAGACACAACGGTGAGCTGAGTATTGGTTAACTCTGCAAACATCGGCAGAGAAAGCATTTCTCTGCCGGCGGCTTCGGTGTGTGGAAAGTCTCCGGCTCGATAGCCGAGATCCGCGTAGGCTGGTTGAAGATGTACGGGAATTGGGTAGTGGATGCCGGTTTGGACCCCACGCTCCGACAGCAGGGCTTGAATCTTTTCGCGCTCGGATACGCGCACCGCGTAGATGTGATAGACATGGCGATTGAAGGGGAGTTCATGCGGCAGTTGGACAAGGGTATCCGCCAACAGTTCATTGTATCTTGCCGCATGGGCTCTGCGGGCTTCGGTCCAGGCATCAAGATGCCTGAGCTTCACCCGCAGAATGGCTCCCTGAATGCCTTCCATCCGGTAGTTATAACCCTTTAACTCGTGGCAGTACTTTTTCTTGGCACCCCAGTCGCGCAAGGTGCGTATGGTGTCGGCAAGGCTCTGGTCGTTGGTGAGCACCATCCCTCCCTCTCCGTAGGCGCCCAGGTTTTTTCCCGGGTAAAAGCTGAAGCACCCCAGCGCGCCTATGGTACCGACTCTACGCCCCTTATACTCAGCGCCGTGTGCCTGGCAGCAGTCTTCAATAACTACGAGCCGATGGCGTCGGGCAATTGCCATGATTGGGTCCATGTCCGCGGCTTGTCCATGTAGGTGCACCGGCAGTATCGCCTTGGTTTTTGGGCTGATTGCCTTCTCGATTGCTCCCGGGTCCATGGTTAGAGTAAGCGGATTGACATCGACGAGCACTGGACGCGCGCCGGTATAGATAATCGCCGCAACCGTGGCGACAAAGGTGCAAGAAACGGTGATCACTTCGTCGCCTGGTCCTATGCCGGCCGCAAGAAGAGCGAGATGCAGTGAACTGGTTCCGGTATTGACGGCGATACCATTGCTGGCTCCGTGGTAGACGGCGAATTCCTTTTCGAAGGCTGCCACCTCATCGCCGAGAACATATGAGCAATTTTCCAGAACTCGTTCCACTGCGGGCATGACTTCCGAGCGGATCGTGCGATATTGTGCTTTCAGATCCAAAAAGGGGATGACTTTCGATGGCGGGTCTACTATCACTTCCCTGGTGTCGAGGTATCGTATCACGCGTGCTGGCACCCCGGCTACAACCGCATGCGCCGGCACATCCTTGGTGACAACACTTCCCGCGCCGACTTGAGCACATTCACCAATACTCACGCCGCATAAAATGGTGGAGCTTGTGCCAATAGATGCTCCCCTTTGCACCAGCGTCGGTACGCATTGCCAATCTGATTCGGTCTGCAGCATCCCATTGGTGGTTGAGCGAGGATATTTATCGTTGATGAAGGAGACATTGTGTCCGATAAAGACATCATCCTCAATAGTCACACCTTCACAGATGAAGGTGTGACTCGAGACTTTGACATTTCTCCCGATTTTAGCGTTTTTTTGAACCTCCACGAAGGCACCGATCCTGGAATTGTCACCGATCTCGCATTCGTAAAGATTTATGAAATCCCCCATCCGAGTGTTCTCTCCAAGTTTTACGTCCCTGATGCTCTGCTTAGTACTCAAAGTCATAGTTTTATCTCCTTTCCCCGATGCTTAATGGACATCTCCGCTGCCTCAAGTATCTTCACGACATTCAGGCCGCTAACACCGTCTGTAATGGGACAGCGACCTCCTTGCACGCATGTTATGAATTCGCTGGCCATTCGCTTAAGTGCCTCGGTACTGTCTAGTTTGGGTGCCCACATGTCGCCGAGACGGTATGAGACCCGGATGTCGCAAAGGCTTTGCGGCGTGACAATATCCACACCACGATCGTAAATCTTTATCTTTTCACTGGCCTCCATATCATCGTAGTGAATCGTCTTCTTACTGCCACCGACGAGCATGGTGCGAACCTTAACCGGCGAGAGCCAGTTGTTGTGGAAATGAGCTATCAGCCCGCTGTCGTAATACACGGTGAGGTAAGCGATGTTTTCAAGGCCGTTGCCGACGTGGCAGGCACCGTTGGCGCAGACGCTGACTGGTCTTTCTTTTACCAGATGCTCGAGAATGGCGATGTCATGCGGTGCCAGATCCCAAAGCACATTTACGTCGCTTTGAACCAAACCGAGATTGATCCGGACCGAATCCAGGTAGTAAAGATCCCCCAACTCTCCTTGTTCAATTAGTTCTTTCATCTTCCGCACCGCACCGGTGTAGATGAAGGTGTGATCGACCATAAAGGTAAGTTTGAATTTTTCCGCCAAATCGACCAATTGTTCCGCTTCTGCCACCGAAGCTGTGATTGGTTTTTCCAGAAGTACATGCTTCCCATGTTCCAGTGCCTTACGAGCCATCTTATAATGAGTCGCCACCGGTGTTGAGATCGCGACGGCGTCAACCAATGGGTCTCGTAGAATGTCATCGTAGGACTCGGTAACTTCTACCGTCGGGTATTTCGATTTGGCATGTGCAAGGCGTTCCGGATTGGTGTCACAGCAGGAAACAACGCAGGCTCCATCGGAGTCCTGAATGTTACGAATAAGATTAGGTCCCCAGTAGCCATAACCAATAACAGCGATTTTAATCATGGACTCATACCTCCTGTGCAGCGGTTGCCCGTTGGCGATGGACGCAATGTGAAAGACATTTCGAAACATTCAGAAAGATACTTTCGAACATAGAGCTAGGTCACTCATCGAGTTGTGGAATCTCCACAAGCCATTTAAGCTACTCTATCTAGTATCACTTCGATCATTGGAGGAAAGGGTTCAGTACTTGACCGGTAACCACGAGCTATCTGCAGGCGGATTGGTTGTAGACGACTCCCAAAATGGTGGAACCATTCAGGCATTCCAATGTGTCCAGCACGCTCTGCGCGGGTACGGCACCTTCTTTAATGACCAGTATGACGCCATCAATTATCGTGCTGATGGAACGTGTCTCTGCAAATGGCAATACGGGGGCTGTATCTATAATGATGTAGCGTTCCGGGTATCGATTTTTTATCTCCAAGAAGAAATCCTTTATCCTATCGGATGAAAAGATCTCGGCAGGGGCCAGGACCTGACGCCCTGCGGGCAGCAGGGAAAGTCTGCCAATGCCAGTTTTTATCAGCACGTCTTTCAATGCTATTCCATCCAGAAGACATTCCGTGAGCCCTAAGGCTGGCTTTAGCCCCAAGTAGGAGTGAAGGGAGGGGTTCCGGAGATCTGCGTCGACCAGCAACACGGTATGGTCGTAGTCCTGTGCTAGGGTCATCGCTAGATTGAGTGCTGTCATGCTTTTTCCTTCATCACTCAGTGAACTGGTCACCATCAGCATGTTTTTGAAAGGTTCTCCCTTGGTGAGCTTTACTACGCTGGATTTCAACTTCCGAAATTCCTCGGCTACCGATGAGTGTGGATCGCTTGCTGCCACGAGTACCCGGTCGGTCACCTTGATCGGTTCCAAAGGAGGAGAAAACGCCTCTCTGCTTCTGATTTCCGGAGCTAGAGCTTCAAAAGGGCTCCGGTTCCTTGCACCATCTTCCAAAATTTTGCCAAGTAGCTTTTCCTCGAGAGGTAGCTGAACCTCAGCGCGCGCGATCTTTTCCGCTACAAAGTCACTTACCTCGGTGCTGCGCAGTCTCGCGGCTTTCTCAAGGGCTTCTTCAATTCGGCTCATCTTAAATCCTCCTTCATGTTGAGGGGGAGGAAAGGCGTTTTGTTTGTCTGATCACATTTGAGAATGACGCGCCTGTTTTAATTCTATATCCATCGGAGTTATCCTCGGTCTCATTGGGGCTGAAAGTGAAATGCTGCCAGGATAAGTGAGAAATAGATGGTGCTTGAGGCGAAAAACCAGATATCTCTCCTCACGGAAATCATTTGGTGTTCCGGATCTTCAATTTTTTGTACTACCGCAAGTAGTGGGATCCCTAAAGACTTCACCATTTCTGGTGTACGTACGGAGCTATCGAAGTGGTCAAGCAGCAAGAGCACAGCAAGTGCTCCGCCAAGCCCGTAGGTGAGACCGAGAAGCAAAATTTTTTGTGAATTTGGGCTTGACGGTTTGATCGGGGTGACCGCCGGATCAACTACCTTGAAGGTCAACGATTTGTGCTGGCCCTCCGCCTGCCTGGATACCTCAGATTGCTGGTAACGCGCGACGAGCTGCTCATAGACACTTTTTTGCGTGTTCATGTTTCGCTCCAGTTCTCCAAGGGCTGTCAACGCCGCTGGCAGGTTCCTTTGTAATGCCTGCTTCTCGACAATGGACTGCCGGAAACGGCGCTCCATCTCGTCAAGGCCCTTTTGTTCCGACTTGATCTTGGCCAACTCAGGAGTATTAGAAAGCTGATCGACGTGTCTGCCGCGCGTGTTCATCTGCGCTTTGATATGCTTAATCTCACTCTTCAGCTCGATGATTTCGGGATACTCGTCAGTAAACTGGCTGCTGATTTCTGTGAGCCTGTCTTGCAGTCGGGTCAGTTTAACCTGGAGAGGGTCTTCCTGTTTTGCGACCAGATGCTGTATCGCTCCAAGTTGGTCACGCTTAAGGACCACTTCATTTATTTTCTGGCTCAGGTTGTCGATCTCAAGTTGCAGCTGTGCTGGGGTTTCGGCCAGCAAGCCTCCTTTTTCCCGCTTGAAGCTGTTTACTTGTTCTTCGGCCATCTCCATTTTTGACTTGTAGTTGTTGATCTGCTCAGACAGGAATCGTGTGGCGCCGATTGAGTCCTTTCGTTTAGAAGACACGGTTTCATCTATGTAACGCCGTATAAGGGTGTTCACGTAGTCTCGGGCCAATCTGGGATTGGTGTGCCTAAAGGAGATGGTGAACAGTCCGTCAGTATCCTTAAAGTTTATGGAAGTTCGTTCCTGAAAACTCTTGAGGGTCGCCTCGACCTTTGCGTACTTTTGCTCGTTTTCAATCAGATCCATCTCCTGGAGGACCGTAAGAATAAGACGCCTGCTTTTCAAGGCATAGGCAAGTACTTTGACATCGCCACCAAGGTTGTGTTCTGTTGCTATCCCTTTGATGATTTCGTTTAAGACTCCCTTTTCTATGAATACTGTGCATTCCGCGTCATACTCCTTTGGCAGATAATAAGCCATGAATACTGCGCCGCTCATTACTGCCAGAAATATGCTGACAAACAGATACCTTCTGTTCACTACGAGATTCAGGTATTTCTTGTATTCGAATTCTGACGTGTTCGACATATTCTGGCTCCTGCTAAAAAAGCCATTGCGCAAAGAGGTGATGATGCGAGATGGGTGAGATTACCTTCCTGTTTGCCATGTTGCACCTGACGGTCCTTATCTGCTGCCGCGCCCGAAGACGACCACACCAATTGTCTGAAGAAGGATCGCCAGATCAAAGACCGTGGACAGGTTTTTGATGTAATAGAGGTCATAGCGGAGCTTTTCTATAGCGTCCTCGGCCGAAGCGCCGTAGGGGTACCGCACCTGTGCCCATCCCGTCACACCTGGCTTGACGACATGACGCTCCGAGTAGTATGGGATGATCTCCTTCAGTTTTTCTACGAACTCCAGCCTCTCCGGGCGAGGGCCTATCAAACTCATATCTCCCCTCAGCACATTGAAGAACTGCGGCAATTCATCAATACGGCACTTCCGGAATAGTTTTCCCACCCGTGTTATGCGCAGGTCGTTTTCCGCAGCCCACATGGCACCCGTTTCGCTTTCCGCATCATCCTTCATGGTCCTGAATTTGTAGAGGGTAAAGATACTTTCGCCTTCGCCGACGCGTTTTTGTCTGAAGAAGACCGGGCCCCTCGAGTCAAGCTTGATGGCAAGCGCGGCGAAAGGAAGAAAGGGAAGCGTCACCAGCATACCCAGCACGCAGCAGATCAGGTCCATTGCCCTTTTGGCAAGCCGACGCCTCGTGGAGAACTTGAATCCCTCCGAGAAGATGAACCAACTCGGGGTGATGCTCTCCAGTAGGAGCTTCCCGGTGAGTTGCTCGTAGAACGATGGGGCGTCAACAATCTCTATGCCACTCAATTTGCAGGTCATCACGTCCTTGAGCGGAAACATACCGCGCCGTTCTGACAGCGAGATCACGATCTTATCGGACTTCTCTCGCCGGGCGATGGCATAGAGGCCCTCATTGAGGCTCCAGATTTTTTCCGCTGGACCGTGGTCGGGTTCATCGGCACACCTGATGAAACCTGCCAGTACATAGTTGCAATGTGAAGCCGGTATCAGTTTTCCAAGCTGAGCTGCCTGAGCGCCTGAACCGAGCATCAGAACACGCTCGGCGACCCCGCTTCTCCTCGCACAAAATCTATAACCCGCGTGGCACACAAAGCGGAATATGCCGAACATGAGGAGGGAAACAACAAGGACGCCCTTCTCAAAGCTGAAAAATCCGATTGGATAGCAAAGCAAGGCAAGGATGAAGAAGGATAGGCAAATGGAAAGTATCGCCTTGGCGCCGAGCCCTTCAAGTCCCAGATCGTGTTGCCGGTTGCTCGTTTCCACCAGGAAGGAGGTGAAAAGGAGAATAAACAAGAAGATGACGAATGCTAAGGGGCCGAGCTCGAGGAGATCGTTGGTGATTGGCATTCTCCCAATCATGACCATAAAGGCGGTCGCCACCGCCAATAGCACCGTGATGACATCGGTTGCCGCTAGCAAGAAGATACTTTGATTCGCGGCCATGTAGCTCTCCTGTTTCTGTAGCGTAATGCCATACCTGAATTCCCCGCCTACCGGCGGGC
>Ga0170475_105127127_pt1 | contig 10329 bp, 8 predicted proteins | sample Soicark_Litter_5_FD_111474 | JGI IMG/M metagenome (GOLD analysis project Ga0170475, IMG submission 111474) | Avena fatua rhizosphere microbial communities from Hopland, California, USA. Combined Assembly of 48 SPs | reverse complement strand
GAGGGCTGAGCCCCCTTTGCCTGCCAATACTCGAGGCGGGCGCGGTCCAGATTCAACACACCTTCGTGGGCGGGATGAAAGGTGCCGATGTTTTCGAGGTGACTGCCGTCACGGGGGTTGCGGTGATCGGTAACGACGATTCGGAAAAACGGCGCCTTTTTCGTGCCATGGCGGGCAAGGCGAATGTGAACGGCCATACTGTCCTCAATTATTTACGTGAAAGCCCGGAGCAACAGAACGTTAGCACCGGGCAGCTCACCCGCCAGGAGCCCGACGATTCGGGGCTGGGCTGGGCGAAGAGGGCGGGAACCTAGAGTAAGCCTCGCGGTCTGGTCAAGCGTCGTGGTAACTTGTGGGTTCGGATGGCAGCTGCCAAAGACGAGATAGTGCGTGTTGCGCGGGAGGTCCTCGCGCCCCTGGTCCAGGCGGACGGGGGCGACCTGTACTTGGTTTCTGTAGAGGAAACGGGGGTTTCGCTCCACGTCACCGGGCGCTTTTCGGGCTGTGCCGGTAACACGCTCGTCCGTCGGCGCGTTCTCGAGCCGCCGCTCACGGCGGTGGCGCCGGGGATCACGCTGACGCTCACGTCAGGCCCGTTGATCCCGGTTGGCGCCGAGCGGCTCGGTTAGCCGTCACCCCGAGCCTATTTCTTTTTGGCCCCAGCCTTGTCTTTGTCTTTCGCCGGTTCGGGCTTGCCTGCGTAAGTGGGCGGGTTCGCCGTCGCCGCAGCGACGTCCTTGTCCATCTCGTGCAGGTCCTCGGGCTTGTTCTTGCGATATTGACCGATGTTATCCTGCACGGTCTTGTCGGCGTAGACCATCCCGAGAATGTTGCCGCGATCAATGGCTCGGATCACCTTCTCCGGGTCGCGCCATTGCACTTCGTCGTAGGGCTGACCTTTGTCGTAGTCAGCGGGCATGAGTTTGCCAGGCGCGCCGAAGCGCTTGGCCAAAATCTTGGTCGCTTCTTCGAAGTTTTCCCCGAGGGTACCGCCCTTGGTCAACTTGTGCTCGTCGTACACCTTCCACAGCTTGTCGCTGAAGAAGAAGAAATGGCGTTCGGTCCCGCTGCGCAGGCGCAGCGTGGCCATGCTTTCCGAGTTCCGATAGCTGTACTCACCCTTCAGGGGGGATTGATCGACACCCGTCGGAGTGTTGCCGAAATCGATGCGGCCGCGGCGCAAGATGCCTTGCTTGATTTTCTGCTCGTCCTCGAGCGCGCTCATCTCCTGCCCGGGCTGCGCCTTCTTGAGCAACGGGAGGTATTCGTCCTCAAATACCTTGTCGTAGAGCTTGGCAACCCCCTCCAGCGTCAGGCCCCAGTGCAGGCCCTTCGGGGAGATGCCAATGGCCTTCTCGAGCACGCCGACACCGGCAGCGCCCTTGTCGGCGGGTTTGTCCTTGCCTTCGGCGAGTCGGGGCTCGACGACTAGCGCCGTCGATGCCATACCGAGCGCGAACAAGGTGGCGAACAGTCTAAGCCTCATTGCTATCCTCCGGAAATCCTTGAGCCTACCCACCGCGAGGCGGCACGAGAACGTATCACCTGTCGGCTAAGCCACTCAAGCGATCAGTTCCAAGTCGGTTCGACGACAAGCCCCCTCAAATAAGTCAAAGCTCGGTTCGTTCTCCTCGCTTCTTCTTCATCTTCTTCATTCCCGCTCGGACTCGCTCGTCTTTCCTCTCGCTCTCGCGTGCCACTTGTTCCTCCTCCGCCTCTTCGCTCTGAGCTGCGTGTCGCTCGCGTCAGTCGTCTTGGGCGCGTGTGCGTCAGCGCCGCGCTCACCGGCCGCGGGCTTGCCCCGTTATGGGGCAGAAGCTGCGAACTTGCTGGACGACAGCTTCTCGGGACACCTCTTCGAGACCGCGTTCGTGCCAGGCACCGCTGGTGACGACTCACATTTCGACGACCGAGTTCGCGCGGCCGAGAGTATTTGGCGCGTGAAGGTGGCTACGGTTTCACGCGAAGGAAGCATCGGCAGCAATCGCCGCTACAACTTGGTCTTTCGTGAGCTGGAAACTCTCGCCGGGCCCCCACCGAGCGGGCTCATTGCGCTCACGGTATCGGGCAAGGATCCCGCGTTTGGTTGGCTGGACCGCGTGGGCGGGGCTTGGGTGGGTCGCGAGGTCCTGCTCATGGTGAGGAACTATCGCGCCGGCGCCCAAGCCGTCTTGCACTTTCACGGCGAGCCGAGCAGCCCCGAGCTACGCGAGCGCATTCGGCAAGTCCGCGCGGCCCAAACAGCGAGAGAACGAGCGGCACCCGCGCCGAAGAAGTGATACGCTTGCGCCGCGCGGCGGCTCCTTGCGTGCGGCCCCCCCCGAATGGACATGCATTTCCGAAGCTCTGCAGTCGAAATCAAAGGCCCCAAAGAAATTGAGGCCATGCGTGAGGTTTCTCAGCTCGCCGCGGAGACCCTATCCGCTGTCGGTGAGATAGTCCGTCCTGGCTTGACGACGGAGGAGATCAACACCTTCGTCCACGCCCACACGCTGAAGCAGGGCGCCCGGCCGGCACCGCTCAATTACAAGGGTTTCCCGAAGAGCGTGTGCACGTCCATCAATGAGGTCGTCTGCCACGGCATTCCGAGCAGCGAACGGGTGCTGCGTGATGGCGACATCATCAATATCGACGTCACGCACATCTATAAGGGCTTTCACGGCGATACGTCGGCCACCTTTTACGTGGGCAAGCCAAGCTCCGACGCGCAGCGCGTGGTCGAAGTAGCGCGGCGCAGCCTCGCGCTCGGTATCGCCCAGGTGCGAGCTGGCGCCCGCCTGGGCGACATCGGGGCGGCCATTCAAGAATTTGCCGAAAGTCAAGGCTGCTCGGTGGTGCGTGATTTCGTGGGCCACGGCATCGGTCGCAAGTTCCACGACGAGCCCAAAGTCATGCATTACGGCCGATGGGGCAAAGGCGAGCGCCTCAAATCCGGAATGACATTCACGATCGAGCCGATGGTGAATGTCGGCTCGTGGGAAGTGGATGTTTTGGATGACGACTGGACCGCTGTCACCTCTGACGGCTCACTTTCGGCGCAATTCGAGCACACCGTGCTCGTGACCGATACTGGGGTCGAAGTCTTGACCGAGCGCAAGCGCCCGCTGGCAAACAGCGAGATCTTCCCCGAATATTTTGCTCCAAATCCCGTCTGAACGGGCACTCAGCGCGGCGGACTGAATCGGCCCGCGCTGATCGCGGAACGCCGTACGCGATTGCGCCACCTGCTACCACCAATCGGGATGTGCGGGCCGGCCGAGGCTGCCCGCGCGTCGCTTCTCGAAGGCAGTCCTTGACGGATTGCTGGCGAGCCGATTAGGTTGCCGGGAGCTTGGCCCCTGGGACTTCGGTCCTGCCGCCTCGACTCGAAATCCGGCTCGCAGCGCGCCCGGCAAGAGGGAGCGCTCGCGTCCGTTTTGACGGGTGGGGGTACGGGTCTAGGTCTTTGCTCCCCCTGTCTTCCTCATTTCGCACCATTCGCTGATTTTCGCGATGTCCGCCCGCAAGAAAGCTACTCCGAAAAAAGCTCGCGCCAACGCGAAGGCCTCCGCCAGCCAACGCAAAGAGGCCCGCAAGCCGGCAAAGAAAAAGCCGGCTGCGAAGCCGAAGCGCCCGGCACCGGCCAAAAAGAAGCCGGCGCGCGCTCCCGTGGCAGCGAAGAAGCCTGCAGCGAAGAAGAAGCCGGTGAAAGCCGGTCCGTCGCGCAAGGATCTCGAGCGCGAGAAGGCCGCCAAGGCCAAAGAGAAAGAGCGCGAGCAGAAGGAACGCGAAAAAGCCGCGAAAGCCAAGCTCGCCGAACGCGAGAAGGCCGCCAAGGCCAAAGAGAAAGAGCGCGAGCAGAAGGCCAAAGAGGCCGAAAAAGCCCGCAAAGAAGCCGAACGCGAGAAAGCCGCCAAAGCGAAGCTCGCGGAACGCGAAAAGAAAGAGCGCGAGAAAGAAAAAGCTCGCGAGCAGAAGGCCAAAGAGGCCGAAAAAGCCCGCAAGGAAGCGGAGCAACAAGCAGCCAAGCTCGCCGCCCAAAAGGCCAAAGAAGCCGAACGTGAGCGCGTCCGCGCCGAAAAAGAGGCTGAGCGCCTGCAAAAGATCGCCGAACGCGACGCGGCACGTGACGAGGCCAAGCGGCTGAAGGACGAAGAGAAGAAGGCGAAAGACGCCGAGCGCGAGGCCTATCGCAAAGCGAAGGATGCCGAGCGCGAGCGCATTCGAGCCGAACGCGAAGCCGCTCGTCGCGCTTTGGAGGGCAAAGTTTCCCGAGCCAGCAAGCGCGCCCAACGCGGAGACGGCATTGGTCGCGGCGTCACCACCCGTCAGTACCGCCCGGATACGATTCCCAATCAATCAGGCACCACCCGTCGGCACGAAGAAAACCAGCGACTGCTCGGCGTCCGGCTTCCGGAAATCGCGCAAGATCCGCAGCGGCCGGCGCCCCTTGCCCCCGCGCCCGCGTTGCCCCCGCAGCCGCCCCCGCCCCCCGCACTTTCCGTGGAGGAGCGCTGGGCGCTGATCAACGAGCGCTTGAACGGCCTCGACGAGCAATTTCAGCGCGAATACCGCGAGAGCTTCGAGATGTCGTGGGTCTATCACGACAGCGCGCTCGAGGGCGTCGTGTACACCTTCCAAGAATTGAAGACGGCGATCGACCCGAATATGAGTGTCGTGGCCGACTCGGGCCTTCAACCGGTATGTGACGAGATCCGTCGCCACCGCCAAGCCATCGAGTACGTGCGTGAGCTTTCCGAGAAGAAGCGCGTACCGATCACCGTCGACACGATCAAGAAGATTTACTGCATTCTTCATCCTGAAGAAGGTGACGTAAAGACGGTCAAGTATCGGAAGGACATTCCGCAACACCGCCTGTACTTCCACGAGTACGCCGCCCCCGACAAGATCGCCTACAAAGCGCGGCAGGTGATCGATTGGCTGAATGGCCCGGAGCCGAAGAAGCTCAAGAGCCCGATCCGCATTGCAGCCCGCGTTCATTATGATTTGCTGCGCGTGTTCCCGTTCCCGCAAGACAGCGGCAAGGTCTCACGCTTACTGATGAACGTGCTGCTGATGCGCGCTGGGCACCCGCCCGCGATCATTCACTCCACTGAACGTCAGCGGTATTACGAGGCGCTGAAGGGCCAACTGCCGATCATCGTAGCCATGGTCAGTGAGTCGATCATGAACGCCCTGCTGAGCATCGAGAAGAAAATCGAAGACCACGACGCGACGAAATCGCGTTCGTCATCGCCGCCCAAAGTCGGTGAAGGGCCCGAAAAGCCAGAGAAGCCGACCTCTGCCGTCGTCGCCGCCGCAACCGCGCGGGATGACGACTCCGACCTCTACCTCGACTCGGAGATGGAAGACTCGGACAGCGACAGCGACTCGGATAGCGACAGCGACTCGGACGACTGAGTCGCTCACTCGGCGTCCAGGGATCCGTCAAGCTCTCCCTACCCTGGGGAGCTGAGCTCCTCGTTTATTGGTCGTCCCCGGTGACGATGTCCCAGCCGGTCGCTTGGGCGAGCTTGGCGAGTGCCACGTTGTAGTCGAAAGTGGCGTTCATCTGGAGGAAGCGCTTGGTCGCGTACTCCTTGGCCGGGTCGACCACGTCTTGATCGTCATAGGTGCCGACGTCGATCCCTTCTTGGATCTGAACTAGCCACTGTTTGGCATACGACGCGGCCCGCGAGTAGGCATCGAGGCGACGAGCGGCGTCCTCGGCCTCGCGGAACGCTTGCTCGACTTCGGTTCCGACACCGCCCAGCGCATACCGTTCGGTCGCGCGCTGCTCTTCCAGCTGCGCGTTGGCTTGCTCGAGCCGCGCCGATTGGGGCAAGAAATCGAGCTTATATCTGAAGACGAGCGCCGCGCCGTACGACAGGTAATTCGCGTTGTCTTTGACGAACGGGTTCTTTTGGTCATCGACCAAAGGGGCCGCGGAGTATCCGAAGGTCAATCCGAGTGCCAGGTCCGGGAAGAACTTGGCGCGCTCGATGCGCGCTTGCGCCTCACGCGCCATCACCCCCGCTCGCGCCATGTTGACCTCGGGCCGATACAGCCGCGCGGCTGACAAGTAGTGAGCCAGCGGCCCCAAGCGATGGCTATTCTGTTGCAAGGGTGTATCGGCAATATCTGCGTCGCTGCCACCGCCAGTGAGGAAACGTAAACCGGAGAGAGCGATCGCTTCTTGACGAGTCGCTTCGCTCTGCCTTGCTTCGAGCTCAGCGCGATACATCTTCAGCTTCAAAAGCTCGATGTCGTCGCCGTCCCCGTCTTTGACCTTCTTTTCCAGGCGCTCGAGGTAGGTGTCGATGCGGCTGCCCGCTTCGCGCAATAAGGTCAGCGCGTCACGGGCGAGCTGCACGCCGTAGTAGGCGCGGCGGACGCTGACTTTAACGTCGTTTTGCTCTTTCTTGACCTCGTGTTCGCCCACGCGAACCTGCTGATTCGCGGCGTCCCAAAGGTTCGTGATCTTGCCGAAGGTCCAAAGCGGAATGGCGCCGGTGACGTTGAGCTGCCACGCGACTCCCATTTGATTGCTGAGCGCCTTGTCGGTATCCGGGCTGTACACTGCGCTGCCGCGCACCGACGGCGCCGGGCCGAGCCCGCCCGTCATCGTGAAGTCACTGTATGGCGAGGTGTAAGCTTGCTCGAGCTGAGCCTGTTTTTGGGCCAGCCGCGCGCGCGCCTCTTGCACCTTCGGATAGTTCAGCGCCGCCAGCTGTAAGCAACGCTTCAAGGACAACACCCGTGACGCGGGCACGCTCGACGCGGCCTTAGGCATGGCGTTCGCGGCTGCGTTCAAGGCCTCGGTCGAATCTTGAGCCAAAGCGCGCGGCGAGACCGAGGTCAGGCAACCGAAACTTGCAGTGAGCGCCCACACCACTCGTTGATTCAAGCGGGGGAAAGTGCGAAAGCCGATCATTCGTCGTCGCGAACTCTTACGCCAGCTCGCTTCACCGCGCGTCGAAAATTCGAACGGTCGAGGCCCGCCTGTCGGGCCGCTTCTGAGACATTGCCCTGGGTGCGCGCCAAAAGGCTTTCGAAATAGGCCGTCTCGAACTTTTCGAGCGAGCGTTCCTTCGCTTCGCGATAGGGCAGCTCGAACAAGCCCTGGGCCATCGGGTCGGACGCGCCAGATGCGCTGGTATCAGGGGGTGCCCCGTTGCTGGGCCGGCCGAAGGGCAGCTCCGCCGGAGTCATGGTGTCATCGCGGCAAAATACGACGGCGTGCTCCACGGCATTCTCGAGCTCACGCACATTGCCCTGCCAGTGATGCGCCGAGAGCAGACGCATGGCCTCGGGAGATATCTTCTTCACTTGGCTCGCTGAGCGCGCCGCATACTTCTGCAAGAAGTGATAGGCGAGCAACGGGATGTCTTCCCTGCGCTCGCGCAACGCCGGCAAAGAGATCGGCACCACGTTGAGCCGGTAATACAAGTCTTCACGGAAGCGCCCTGCGGCGATGCGGCTCCGCAAATCGACATTGGTTGCGGCGACGACGCGAACATCCACGATGCGCGTCTCATTCGAGCCGACGCGCTTCACCTCGCCCTCTTGCAGCGCTCGCAGCAGCTTGACTTGAGCCAGGGGCGGCAAGTCCCCCACTTCGTCGAGAAACAGCGTGCCGCGGTCGGCAGATTCGAACAGCCCCGCGCGCGTGGCGGTGGCGCCGGTGAACGCACCGCGCACATGCCCGAACAGCTCGCTCTCAACGAGGTCGACCGGAATCGCGGAACAATTGACGGCCACGAACGGGTTGTTTACGCGCGGGGAATGGCCGTGAATCGCGCGCGCGGTGAGCTCCTTGCCCGTGCCGCTCTCACCCAAAATGAGCACCGTGGACGACGTGGGGGCGACGCCGATCGCCAGGCGATACACCTCCTGCATGGCGGGCGAGTTGCCGATCAACTCGCCGAACTTCTCCATTTGCTCGAGGCGACGCTCGAGCGCTGTTGCACGATCGACCAAGCGCCTTCGCTCTGCGGCCTTGGTGACCGTTAGGACCACTTCGTCGTTCGAGCGGAAGGGTTTGGTGAGGAAGTGATAGGCCCCGGCGCGCACGGCTTTGACCGCGGTCTCCACGTCACCGAAAGCGGTCATCATGATCACTTCCACGCCCGTGTGCTCGGAACGAACATGATCGAGAGCTCGAGACCACCGACCTTGGGCATCATCAAGTCGACGAGCACCACATCGACGGGCTCGCGCCCCAGAATCTCAATTGCCTGCGCCCCATCGTCCGCGGTCAAGACCGTCATGTTGCGGCTATTGAGGAGCCGGGCGAGCGTGCGACGCAGCGTGGGTTCGTCGTCAACGACGAGCACACGCGGCGGGGCCTCTTCCAAGCGAACTTGACCGAACTCGCCGCTCACCCGCGGGCGTGCAGAGAGCGTCACTCGGGCTTCCTCCCGGAACGGTCGCCGGCACCGACCGTGCGTGGTGCCGGAAGCGGCTCGAGCACCGGAGGGGGCGCGGCGGTCGGCACATCGGAACGGCGATACGGCCTGTCCGAGCGTGTCCGCGAGGGGGGTCTATCCAGCGGGCTCGCCGGCACGCTCGCGCCACTCACCGGCGTGTACATGTGACCTTGCTGTTGATACACACAAATACGGTTGCCCCCGTCCCGCTTGGCCGCGTGCAGCGCGGAATCCGCGCCCCGAAGCAACGCGTCTTTGGTGCGCACGTCTCGCGAAGGAAAGAGCGCTACACCTACGGAAACCGCGACTGGGAGCGCCGAGCGCTGTTCCCAGCCCTCGAGGCGCTGGTTTGCATCCTGGAAGATTCGCTCTGCCACGGTCACCGACCCAGCAAAGTGCGTGCTCGGCAACACGACCAAGAATTCGTCCCCCCCGAAGCGGGCCACGACGTCGACCTCGCGCACCGATCGACGAATCGTGTCGGCGACGAAGCGCACGACTCGATCGCCCGCTTCACGGCCGCCCGCATCGTTGTGTGCCTGGAGGCGATCGATATCGATGACCAGGCACGCGAGCGGGTCGTGGTAGCGTTCGGCGCGTTTGAACTCTTCGTTCAAGCGGGAATGCAGGTAGCGGTAGTTGTAAAGCCCCGTCAGGTCGTCGTGCAAACTCAGCTGTTCGAGGCGAGCGCGCGCTTCGACGACGTGATCATGCAGGCGTTTGATGCGCAGCATTGCTTCGACCCGCGCCAGCAGCTCGTCATCGTCGAACGGTTTACAGACGTAGTCATCCGCGCCAATTTTGAGACCTTCGACACGACTCGCACTGTCCGTTTTTACCGTGACCAAAACGACGGGCAAGAAGGTGTCGCTCGTCATTCCCTTGAGCAAGCGGCAGGCCTCGAGCCCTGAGAGCCGTGGCATCAAGATGTCGAGCAGTACCAAGTCGACGCCGCCCTTGGCGACGCGCTCCACCGCGACCTGACCGTCCGAGACCGCTTCCACGATGAAGCCGTGTTTCCGCAACATGCCCGAGAGCAGCTCTCGAGTGATGCGGTCGTCCTCCGCCACGACGATGGTCGAGCCGTGCAGTGAGCCCTGCACTGCACCAGGCGCGTTCGGCTTTTCGCTCTCCGGCACGATGCTCTCGAGGTTACTAGAATCGCCCGTGAGCGGCGACTCTCCGCACAAAAACCAACCGAAGCCCCCATAGAATGCCGTTGCGCGGCGTCACGGCGCGAGATCGAAGCCCAGCCAGACGTCCAACCCACCCCGACCGACCCGGTGGCCCACAAAACTTGCGACCGCCAGGCAACCGCACGGGTGCCGGTAACCGAGCCCGCCCCAAGCCGCCAGCAGCTCCCGATGCGTCAAATCATAATCCACCGAGGCAGTGCTGCTGAGCGTGTGGGTCCAGGGTACGGACAACTCAGAGCCGCCGCTCCAGCCGTTGCGGTCGAGGATCGCTCGCGCGGGGTCGAACCAGCTCTCGTCGAATAGCCAGCGCGCGCGCGCGGGCGAGCCGTTGCTCGAGCCATCGGCCCGCAGCAGCAGGTGCAGCCCATCACTCGGACCCAATCGGACACGAGACAGAGAGAGCAGCGACGTGGACGCGCCAAGGAGCGCGAACGATTGCGAAGCACCGAGCCAATGTGCGTCCGCACCGGTGCGCGTCATTGCCACGATTTCCGTCGTGCCCGCGTGGTCCAACGCCCCTCCGCGCATGCTGAGACGGAGTGCTTGCCGGGTGGCGCGTTCGCCGACCGAGGTATCGAATCCCACAGCGCCGAGCCCGTTGAGCTCGCTGTGAAAGGGCGCACTGCGATGCGCCGCTTCGGCGAAGCCTCGCGCTTCCAGTACGGGCTCGACGAAATGAGCGATGCTGCCGAAGCGACGCAGCAGCGGCAAGCCGAACCGCGCCG
>Ga0170475_132197368_pt1 | contig 10333 bp, 6 predicted proteins | sample Soicark_Litter_5_FD_111474 | JGI IMG/M metagenome (GOLD analysis project Ga0170475, IMG submission 111474) | Avena fatua rhizosphere microbial communities from Hopland, California, USA. Combined Assembly of 48 SPs | reverse complement strand
GGCCGATTTCCAGCTTTTTTTGGATTTTAATTTTTGAATGCGAAACGCCGTCAAAAAACCTTGGCGATGTTGGGCTGGCCCACCAGATGTAACGCCTGTCGCTCTGCCCCGAATTGCGACAGCACCTCCTGCGAGTCCATTCCTGGCCTGATCAGACTCAGTGCGACGCGGCACCGGCTCGGTCTGCTCAGCCACCCATGCAAGCGAACGCTTCCGCCTAACGGCAGAACCCAATGTGTAACTCTGCACACGCCAACGGGCGTGGCTCTGAATCATTGGCGCAATCTCTCATTGCGCAGAACAGTTCCCCTCTGTGCATCATTGGCCCCTGCTGGGGGAAGCCTCACAACCAGAGAAAAATGGGTTTAAATTGACTATCTGACACATTGTCCTTCGTCGCAGTGCCACGCCCTCGAAAATTGTTGGCCACGGCGGTGTTGTGCAGCGCAGGGTGACAGTGCCCGAGGAGACGCAATGCCGCCGCCTGGCGTCAAGCCAGAGAGACTTTCTCATATCTCCGAGCTCAGTTTGCGGGGAGGCGGTCAAAGTCGCATATTATTGAACAAACCTCGGCGCACAGAAATTGATTCGCGGAATCAGTGCCGGCAACGTGCGTGTCCGGTCGCGACGACGCCATTAAGCGGTGCGCGCCATTGCATTCAATCCGATCCACCAGTTAGATCGGCCCACATGCGGAATTGTCCCAGGACTAAGCGTAGTCCACCCGGTCCCAAATAAGGGGCCCATCTTCAGACTCGCATCCTAACCGCGCTTGCTCCCCTGGTGATTGGCATGCCAGAATGCCGAAGTTATGACGCTTTCCCAAACAAGTCAGCATGACTCAACGTCTGCCAGTCTCTTGAAGCGCCTGCATGGCCCGGCGGACCAGGCGGCTTGGGATCAGTTTGTCCGACTGTATACGCCGCTACTTTTCTATTGGGCTCGCAAGGCGGGCCTGGCGGAGGCGGACAGCGCCGATCTGGTGCAGGATGTGTTCTGTGTCCTTGTCCGTAAGATGCCCGAATTCCGATATGACCCTTCGAAGAGCTTTCGAGCGTGGATGAGAACGGTGTTGCGAAATACCTGGATCAATCGCCGCCGTCAGAAGATTGCCGAGCCTCACGGTGATTTGAAAGAGATCGAGCTACATAAACTGTCGGACGAGTTGGTCGAGTTAGAAGAGGCCGAGTATCGGCAGCAGCTTGTGGCGCGGGCGATCGAGCTAATGCAGAAAGAGTTTGAGCCGAGTACGTGGCAGGCCTGCTGGCGGTTCGCGGTAGTCGGCCAACCGGCGGGCGAAGTGGCCCGGGAGCTAGGGATGAGTGTCAACGCGGTTTATTTGGCTAAGTCGCGAGTGATGAGTCGGTTGCGACGAGAACTGGAAGGGCTGCTGGATTGAGCTTCGATCCTGACTTGATTAAATCGGGGCCTGATCTGACAGGTTCGCGCCACTGCCGGTGTATCCTATTGCGACCGCAGCTAGGAGCCGCCCGTGCAAGCCGTAGCCTCATGTCCACCCGTGAGTCGCCTGCGCGATTTGATGCTGGGATTCGTGAGTGGGGACGAACATACTAGCCTCGAGCAGCACGTCTTATCGTGCGCAGCGTGCACGGCTGCCATCGAGGATCTGAGCGACAGCGATGGCCTGGCTGACGCACTGCGCCAGGCCGGCTCTGCGCGCGTTCCGGGTGGCCAAACGGTGCAGCGGGCTATCGAGCGGGCCTGCCAGCTCGGCGCGGTCGCTCGTGTGACCGGACCAGGCGATACGGCCGTTTCTGTCGATGAGACGACCGAGAAAAAACACGCATCGCGGCCGGAGCTGGCCAGGCTTATCGCCCAGGTGCTTTCTCCGGCTCGGTCGACGGATGAATTGGGATGGTTAGGTCCGCACCGCGTGCTGCAACTGCTTGGATACGGCGGCATGGGGCTGTTGTTTCTGGCCGAGGATGGTCAGCTTCAGCGGCGCGTGGCGCTGAAGGTCATGCAGCCGCGGCTTGCGGCTTCACCGGGAGCTCGAAGTCGGTTTTTGCGCGAAGGGCGGGCCGCTGCGGCGCTCAAGCACGACAACATCGTCACAATCTATCACGTCGGCGAAGATCACGGCGTGTTTTGGTTGGCGATGGAGCTGCTGGAAGGGGATCCGCTCGATCGGCGCCTGAACCAACAAGGGCGGCTGGAGCTGGTGGAAGCGGTGCGGATCGGGCGGGAGGTGGCCGAGGCGCTAGGAGCCGCACATTCCGGGTGTTTGATTCATCGAGACATCAAGCCGGCCAATATCTGGCTGGAGAGTCCCAGGCAGCGCGTCAAGGTTTTGGATTTTGGCCTGGCTCGGCCGGCGCAGGATGACGCGGAGCTGACGGGAACCGGCGACATCGTCGGCACACCGGCTTATATGTCTCCCGAGCAAGCGCGGGGCGAGCCGGTCGATCACCGGTCGGACCTGTTCAGCCTGGGCTGCGTACTCTATCGGATGGTCGCCGGCAAGACGCCGTTTGGCGAGAAGGACACGATGGGAACCCTGCTGGCTCTGGCCACGCGGACACCCGGTCCGGTGCGCGATCTGGCGCCGGATGTACCGGCTGCGCTCGAGGCGTTGATCTCCAAGCTGCTACTCAAAGATCCTGCTGGCCGTCCTCAGACGGCTGTCGAGGTCGCTCGGGAACTGGCTGTGATTGAAGCCGGGCTCGTGCCCGGCGTCTCGCCCCCGCCTCCTCCAGTCAGCCACGATTTATTTCCACCGCTGCGCACCTCCGGGCTAGTTCGGCGCTCGCGCTTCGGGCTGCTAGGTCGGCATGCCGCGGTCCTCGTCGCCTCGGCGGTGGTTTTGGGCGGGCTAATGCTCGCGGGAGTGCTGCTGGAAATCATGACTTCCGCCGGCACGATCGTGATCGAGGTCGATCAGCCCGAGGCGGCGGGTGCGGTCGTGACGGTCGATGGCCAGCAGCGGGTGACGATAAAGTCGGCCGAGAGCAAGGAGCCAATCCGCGTCGTGGCGGATGAAAAGGAGCACACGCTGAAGGTGAGCAAGGGGGGCTTTGAAACCTTTACGCGTCGATTCACCGTCCAATCGGGTAAGAGCGAGACGATTCGCGTGCGGCTGGAGCCGCTAAGAGGTGTTGCGGGCTCTACGGATTCGAAGGTCGCGCCGGCCGCGCAATCGGAGGCATCATTAGCTTGGCGGCCGGGCGACGCCGATCGCGCATTGATGCCCTGGCTGCACGAGCGGGGGATAAATATTCCTATTGCTCAGAAGATTGAGACGGGGGAGTACTTTGACCTTCCCGCGGGGAGTGAGCCGCCATCGGTGTCGTTCGTGCTGCGGAAACTCGAGGTGGTCAACGGGTCGCGGATCACCGCGGACGAAATTGGGCGACTGGCTGAGCTGCCGTTCTTGAATGAGCTCAGCATGGCAGGTAGCGCCCTGGCGATCGAGGTGGTTCCACAGATCATGCGGCTTGATTACGTAAAACGTTTGTATCTTGCACGGACCAATTTGAGATCATCCGACCTATCTGATCTGCAGAAGATGCCTTTGCTGTATGACCTCCACCTCAATGGCAACCTGTTGGATGACGATGGTGCAGTGCTTCGGAATTTTCCAGCACTGCGCGACGTGCTTATCTCTGGGACTCGGCCGGTGAAACTGCCGAGACTGGCAGAAATTCCCGGCCTGCGGACCATTCGTATTCAATGGGCGACCGTCGATATTGATGAAGTTGCCGAGCTTCAGCGAAAGAACCCTTTTTGCCGGGTCATCATTCGCCGCAATGGGCCTTTCAAGGTATTGGGGCGCGATCCGGTCCGCGACGCAGCGATCGCACTTCTGGGTCGCGGGATTAAGCTGCGGGGCGGTCCAATGGGATCCGGTGCCGGCCAGACGCTAACGCAGGCGATGCTGGCCGAGGACCGTCCTTATGTGGTGAAGGAGATGATTATTCCGGCGGACGTGAGGCTAACAGCGGAAGACCGGGAGCTTATGCCTTCTCTGTTTGGGGCGCTGGATACCGTGGATGCGAGTGGGACATCGGGCGCGGATGAGCTCGCCGCTGCGATTGGCAAGAATCAAGTTTATTTGAATATCAACTTTGCGAAATCCGACCTGACGGACGCAGGCCTCAAGCACTTGCAGGCCATAGGAGGCCTAGAGATTTTAAATATTCGCGAGTCGCGCGTGACGCGACCCGCCGTCGAGGCCTTCCATACTGCGGTGTCTCGCTGCCTTGTGACAAGTACTTTTGGAGTGTTCAAGGCAATCGCACCGGGAGCAAATATCAGAGAGTCCGCTCTATCATCGCGCGGCAACTTCGCTTTGGAGTTCAACGCGAAGGACAGCTACGTTGACATACCGACGCTACGGTATGACGGATCGCATCCGATCACGCTGGAGGCAACGATAACCCCGTATCAGACGCAGATCCGGGGGGATGTCTTCGGCAATTCAAACTCGACGGGCATCCGGCTTTCGGCTCCGGGCAATAACGAGCCGTCGCGTAATGTTTTCGTCGTTAAGGATTCTGCTGGATATCAGGTCATACCCAGTCTGGAGGCCTATACGCCGCACCAACCGCTGCATGTGGCGGCGATCGTGCGGGGCTCGAGCGTGCGCATGTATGTCGAGGGCAAGCTGCAGGGGAGCAGTGAGCTGACCGGCAGCTATGAGCCGGGGAATGATCCGTTCCTGATCGGGGCTACGCCGGGGATCAATTCGGCACCGATGAAGAGCCCGTTTTCGGGTGTTATCGATGAGCTTCGGGTCTCGAAGGTTGCGCGCTACACAGCCGATTTCACTCCAGAGAAGCGGTTTGCGCCGGATAAGGACACGCTCGCGCTCTATCACTTTGACGAGGGTCAAGGAATTACGCTGACAGATTTCTCAGGCAATGGACATCACGGGATGATTTTCAATGCGAAGTGGGTTTCCGTAGTTGCTGGTATACCTCAGGTAGCACAGCCGGTGAGTGATGAGCCCGACCGAGTGATGACAAAATGGTTGCACGAGCGGGGTGTGATGACCAGCCTGGTGCGGCGCAAAGACAACGGCGAGTATTTTAATCTGCCCATAGGCGCGCAGCTGCCGGATTACGGATTTCGATTGCGGAGGGTAACGATCAACGATTCGGCAACTATCACCAATGCAGATTTAGGCCGACTGGCAGAACTGCCCGAGCTGATGGAAATCACGGGCAACAGCCGCAAGCTGGATGGCGAGGCTGCGAAGCAGTTGGCAACTTTGCAATTCCTGGAAGGCCTGCACGTCGCGCCTTCAAATATTCCGACGTCGGCGCTCGTCCATTTGAAACGATTGCCGGTTCTTCACCGACTCCACGTGAACTTCAAGCAGGTTGACGACAATTGGGCGTCCCTGCGCGACTGGTCGGCGCTGCGTGAGCTGACCGTGATGGGAAAGCAAACGATAAGCCTCGATCTTCTCGGGGAATATCCGAGGCTGCGGATGATTATTCTGGTGGATGGTTCGCTCAGCTTGGACCAGGTCGAGCGGATTCAGCGGCAGAATTCTCTTTGTCGCGTGGTAACGGGAAAGGGACCGGCGGGTAAGGTTGTCGGACCCGATCCAGTTCGCGAGGCGGCCGGCCGGTTGCTCGCGCGCGGGCTGGAATTACAGGGACTTCTCGTGTTTGGAAGACCGGTCGGTCCACTAACGCAAGAAATGCTCGACAGCGGCACGGCTTACCAGGTGACTGGAGTGATGGTTCCTCGGGGCACAATACTGACAGCCGAAGAATGTGGCCTGTTTACGAGATTCCTTGGATCGCTGGGCGACGTCCACGCTGTGGGGATTTCTGGCGCTGATGCGCTGGCAGCCGTGCTCGGGGAGCACTCGGTATTTTGGAAGCTAGATTTTTCGCAATCAGACCTCACGGATGCGGGATTGGCACATTTGCACGGCATTGTGTCGTTGGAAACATTAAACGTTCGAAGGACAGCGGTGAGCCGCATGGGTGTGGAGTCGTGTCACGCAGCGGTGCCGCGGTGTCATCTCATTTCCGATTTCGGAGTATTCCCAGCGACAAGGGCGGCGCCCCTTGAAAGTCGTTCGCCGACAAAGCCAAATGCCAGCGGGCCGGACGGGAAGCCAACGGCGGTCAAAACAAACGGGATCGATGCGGTCTCGCCAGCTAGGGGCAAGCCCGACGCAACTGTGGAGCGAGGCAGCGATCGATGGGTTGCGCTCCTCAATGGCAAGGATCTTGAAGGTTGGAGGACAGCACGACTTCCAAAAAGCACTGGTCTAGGCAGATGGCAGGTTGACGATGGCATTCTCACCGCAAGCGATGGTCCCACGCGGCTGCTAACCACGAAGGAATTAATCGGTGATTTTCAGTTTCGCGTCGAAGTCATGGTGCTTCCTGACGAGGTGGAGAACGGCGGGTGCTGCATTGTCTTGTGCCATCGGCCGACTTCTGATCGGCCGCCGCTGCCCAGCGATTATCGGCTTCTACTTTCGAAAGCGCAGACCGAGAACTACGGCGCATTCCACCTCGTCTCCTCCGCGCACGATGGAGCGAGATACGAGGAGTTGCGGAAGCCGATTCAACCAATTGTTCTTACACCAGAAAAATGGTATCGCGTTCAGGTCAACGTGATGGAACGCAAGATCGATGTTTCGATGGATGGCGAGCGAGTCATTTCCTATGATGCGGGGGATCGTGGCATTCCTCCTGGCGCGATCGGATTTCTCGCTGGTCGCGGCTCGACCATGCGGATACGAAACGCAGAGTGGCGATGACTGCCTTAGTTGGTGCATTTGCGTGTGAATGGCATTGATAGAGCCGGCTCGTCGCCAAATCGCATAAATCTTCCCGCATTTCGCTGGCGCCGTGACCGGCCTGAAGGACCGAGGTTCCGACGGCTTTCATTTATTTCAGGAACTAGCTGACAGGAACGCGAGGGTTGCTGTGTATCCTCCTGCGGGCGCAGAGAGGCGGAGTTTCACATCATGACCGCCGGGTCGCACCAAGAACTCTTTGAGGTACATCTGCCATGTTCTTCGAAAAGCGCGTGATTGCCTGTGGTTTCTTTCTCTGGTTATTGATGAGCGGCGGCGGTGTTGCGCAGACCGTCGAGGGCGACATCTTTCGGGGTCAGGGGGCGTTTTTGCGGGGGGCAGGTTGGTACAACCTGCGCACGGCGCAGGCGAACAAGGTCAACGTGGAGGCGACGATTCGCTGGAAAGAGGACTTGCGCAAGATTCAGCGGGAGCGGGCCTATTACGAGGCGCAGAAGGCGGAGTCGAAAAAGCTGACCGGGGAAGAGTTCCAGCAGCAGATGGCGCAAAAGGAGCAGGAGCTGCGCACCAATCCGTCGATCAACGACGTGCAATCGGGTGCGGCCCTCAATGCGCTGTTCTATGACTTGACCGACCCGAATTTGACTGCGGACAAGTGGAAATCAGTCAGCCCGGTGCAGCTTCCACCCGGAACATCGATCAAGGAACTGATCTTCGCGTTTACGCCGCACAAGGTCTCGTCGCAAGCGTCAAAAGCTCTGACCCGGGGCGTGATTGCGCTGTCACGGCTGGATATCAAGGACAAATGGCCGGTGATAATGAAAAAGGATGAGATGGCTCGGGAACGCACGGCCTATGAGGGCGCTTATGTTCGGGTAAGAGACAAGGTGCTGAAGGGCGACTATGCGGTCGAAGAAATTCTGGCGTTGGACTCCGCCCTAGACAATCTGAAACAAAAAACATTCGCGGAAATCCCGTCGAATCGCGGGTTTCAAGTCGAGGCCGTAAAGTTCGTAGACGATTTGCGGGACGCAACGCGGATGTTCGATGCGAACACGGTCGATTATGCACGCGAGATCTTGATCGACACGAGGGACCATGACGCGGGGAATGTGGAAGAGCTTGTCGCGTTCATGACCAAGTATCGGTTGCAATTTTCGAATAGCGAGCGGAGTCCCGCGACGGCGGCGCTGTATTCGCTGATTTACGAGAAGCTGCGTCAGCAGGCCGATTTGCTCAATGTCAAGTTCGATCTTGCGGCGCGTGGCTCGATCCCAGCAATATCAGCAGGCGATACGACTAACGCAAAGGCCGGACGGACAGTCCCCGCCCCGCGCGGAAGCGGTACGAACGAGCCGGTCGGTGATCCCGGTTTCCTGCCGGCCCGCGCGGACGGTAAATCGCTCAACGTGAATTTCGAGAAAGGGACGCTCGAAGGTTGGAAAGTCGAGGGAAAGGCGTTCAACGGACAGCCAATGAAAAAGCCCGAAGATGGCAAAGGCAAAGCGGCAACCGCGAAGTCGAGCACCGGGCGGTTCTGGGTTAACACCTATCGGTCAGGGGACGGCGATCGGCCACAAGGAACGCTTACTTCTGAGACATTCCTGGTATCGCATCCGTTCGCCAGCTATTTAATCGCCGGCGGCTCATCCTCCAAAACGCGGGTTGAGATTGTGACAGCCGACGACAATCAGGTGTTCCATTCCGCGTCGGGTAAGAAGGGACCCGCGATGAGTCCGATTGTCGTTGATATGAAGAAGATCTTGGGCCGTCAGATATTCGTCCGAATCGTCGATCAGGAGTCCGGCGGGTGGGGCCATATCATTTTTGACGACTTCCGCTTTCACAACGCGGCACCGAAGTTCCAATAGCTTGGGCGAGAGACGTAATCCCACATTTTAATTCTGAGCCAGTTGTTGAGGTGACGCCGATGCGGCCGTTGAAATTGGCAGCGGTTTATTGCTCCTTTGCCGTGCTTTTGAGCGCGACCGCAAGGGCACAGACGGTTGAGGGAGACATTCTTCGCGGGCAGGGGGCGTTTTTGCGCGGGGCTGGGTGGTACAACCTGAACACGGCGCAGGCGAACAAGGTCAATGTGGAGGCAGCCATTCGCTGGAAGGAGGATTTGCGCAAGATTCAGCAAGAGCGGGCTTATTATGCAGCGCAGAAGACGGAATCGAGGAAGCTGACGGCGGATGAATTCCGGCGGAAGATGGCGCAGCGTGAGAAGGAGCTACGCACAAACCCATCGGCAAATGATGTGCAGTCTGGTGTGGCGCTCAATGCACTGGTCTATGATCTGACGGATCCTGATTTGACCGCCGAGCGGTGGCGAGCGGCCAGCGCAGTTTCGCTGCCGCCTAGCATGTCCGTGAAGGAACTGGTTTTTTCATTTACACCGCACAAGGCCTCCACGCAGGCGTCGGCGGCGCTGAGCCGGGGCGTGATTGCGTTGTCACGGTTGGACATCAAAGACAAGTGGCCTGGACTGCTGAAGAAGGATGACCTGGCCCAGGAACGGAAGGCTTATGAGGAGGCGTACATTCGGGCTCGGGACAAGATTCTAGGCGGAATCTATGCTGTGGATGAGATTCTGGCGCTGGACAGCGCCCTGAATAGTCTGAAGAAGAAGGTCGGGTCGGAAGTTCCCGCGGAGCGCGGATTTCGGTCTGAGGCGATGAAGTTCGCGGACGACCTGCAGGAGGCGACGCGAATGTTCGACGCGACTTCAGTGGACTACACACGCGAGATCTTGATCGACACGAGGGATCACGAGGCGGCGACGGTGGAGGAGCTGGTCGCGTTCATGACGAAATACCGCTTGCAGTTCGTCAATAGCAGCCGGAGCCCCGCCGCCCGAGCCCTGTATGGACAACTCTATGAGAAGCTGAGGCAGCAAATGGACGCTTTCAATAGTAAGGCTGAAACCGGGGCGCGCCCGGCGACTTCCGGTCGAAAGTAGGTAACAGGAACCCGAAGCCGTCGAACGGCTGGCGCACTTTCTGGTCACCAAACGGTGAATAGGAGCCGCACATGAGGCGCGGATGTCCCCATTTCTCGCCGATATTCAGTCGGCAAACGTCGAAGCACGCGCCAGACTACGACGCGCCCATATCCCGCGGGCGATATGACGGACGCACGTATTGATCATTGAGAAACGAAATCGTTGTGTCCGCCCCATTTGCTCTCTGTGCCGTCACGACTAGTCTCACTTTTCGGGGCGGTAGTCGGGATTGCGCTCCATGGTGGTTGCCCCAATCGACTCGCGCCAGCGGAGAATCATAGTTTTCAGTTTGGCAGCCGTCCGCGGCTGCTCACCAGCAAGATCGTGATTTTCACCAGGGTCGTCACGCAGATTGAAAAGCTGGACGGTGTTGTTTTCAAAGTAATCCAATAACTTGTAGTCGCCCGCTCGAATCGCGCCGCCGGGACTTTGCATGCCGTGATTGCTGTAGTGCGGAAAGTGCCAATAAATCGCTTCCCGGCCAAGCTCCGCCGCACCGCTTAGCAGGGGAGCCAAGCTCACTCCATCGGTGTGCTGCGCTGGCCGGAGCGAGACCCCTATCATTTCCAGGATGGAAGGAT
>Ga0170475_110460146_pt1 | contig 10335 bp, 7 predicted proteins | sample Soicark_Litter_5_FD_111474 | JGI IMG/M metagenome (GOLD analysis project Ga0170475, IMG submission 111474) | Avena fatua rhizosphere microbial communities from Hopland, California, USA. Combined Assembly of 48 SPs | reverse complement strand
CGTGAATCCGCCGCCCGTCTGCACGAACCCGACCACCGCCGACACCGCCGCCGCCGCGCCGAGCAAAGGCGCGCTCAGCGAAATCCAGAGCAGGGCGGCGCCCACCGGATCGGCGCGCCCGCTGGCAATCGCCGAGCGCAGCGCCGCCCCCGCGCCGACCGTGAGCGCCACGAACAGGGCCGGCAGCAGCGCAATCACGACCAGCAGTCCGACACTTTGACCGAGCGTCTGCGAGATCGCGCTGTCACCCTCGGCTCGAGCTTTCTTGAGACGCCTTGGCGTCGGTGCTTCGGTCTTTTCGGACATTTTGCAGGAACGCAGGCCGGGCTTGGCTCAGAAGGTCAATATCGGCAAGCCGACGCCGCCAGTTGCGCGCCAAGTGGCGGCGGTCTGCTGAATGATCGGCGTACGCAATTGGGGAGCCGGGTGGTCACGCTCGAAGCCGAACAAAATATCTTGGGGCGTGAGCTGATCGAGCCCGGCGAAGAACTGCATCGTCAGCAAGGCGCCACCCTCCGTCAGGTGGTAGTCGGCCCGGCGTGAGCCCATCGTGAGGGTGTTGTTGATGCCGACCATGTCGGCCGCGATCTCGTTCGGCTGGTTGAAGGCGGGTATGGCGTTCGACAGCACGCCGCTGATTTGGCCCAAGGTCAGGGCTCCCGCCGCGGTGCAGGGCAGATGACCCAAGTAGTGATGACCCAACTCATGGCCCATCACGAACGCGAGCTGCTCGTCCAAAATTTGGTACTGGCGGGTCCCCTTGCGCGGATCGAGATCGATGCGCGGATCGGTGAAGCCGGCGGGGATTTCGGGGATCGGCTGCTTGGGACGTGCGCTGCGCGCGATGACCCCAATGTACTCGCCGACTTTATTGGTGCCGGCGAGCTCGTCGTACGCGCGAAAGCGCGCCAACTGCGATTGGATTTGCAAGAGGCCGTCGGTGATTGCCATCGCGGCGCTCGAGCCGGAGCAGGTTGCGAACGCGTTCACCTCACCCGGAGTCGAATCGACGACCAGCGGGATGCCGTTGACGCGCGCTTGCTGGGGCGCGGGCAAGGCAGCGACCAACGCGTTCAAGATCTCGGTCGCACGCTGGCGCAGGAACGTCAGATCGTGATTGTTGATCGGGTCGTTGGGGTTCACCGGCGTCAACGACGGAGTGGCCGGGCCGATCGCCCCCGGCGTCGCGACCACTTGTCCGGGTTGGCTCGGCGCGGCTGCGACCGGGCCGCCCGGTTGCTGTCCGTAGGCGGGACCCCAGGTGTAGACCGGTTGCGGCGCTCGGTCGTGGGCGCAGCCGACGCCGACGACTAGAGCCAGAAACAGAGCGCAGCCCGCGCCGCCGCCGAAACACTGAGACCCAGACATGTCCCAAACATAGCGCTGTCGCGCGGTGGCTTGCCATGGCCGAGCATTGCCCCCATCTTCTGGGGCTCAAGGCATGGCGACGCCGCGTGTACCGCTTCGATTCCGCAAGGTTCACGGCCGGTTCGTGCCGGGCAATCTGGTCACGCTGCTGCATGACGGTCGACAGGCCTTTCCCGCGATGCTCGACGCTATCGCACAGGCCCGTCGGCAGGTGCTGCTCGAGATGTATTGGTTCGATTCGGACGCGGTCGGTCGCCGCTTCGCCGCGGCGCTGGTCGAGGCGCGTCGACGCGGGGTCGAGGTGGCGGTCATTTACGACTCGATCGGTTCGATCGGCACTGATCGCAACATGTTTGCCGGACTGGAGGCCGAAGGCGTGCTGCTCTTGGAGTTCAATCCGGTCGCGCCCTGGCGGCGGCGGTTTCGGTTGTCGTTCGCGCGTCTGTCGCGACGTGACCACCGAAAGATTCTTGTAGTCGACGGCAACGTCGGGTTCACCGGTGGCATCAACCTCGCGCGGCAATGGTCCCCGCTCGAAGAGGATGGCGGCAACTGGCGCGACGACATGGTGCGCATCCAGGGACCCGCCGTGACCCGCTTGAGCCACTGCTTTCATCGCGTCTGGCGGCGCCACGAGCTGGCTCCCATTCAGCACCTTCACGCCGAGCCGGTGGCGGAAGCGCCGGGCCGGCGGCTGCTACCGGTGCGGATCTTGGGCGAACGCTATTTCCGCCACCGGCACGAGATCGCGCGCGACTACGCGTCGCGGGTGTACCGGGCGAAAAAGACCGTCTACATCTCCAACTCGTACTTCGTGCCCGACGCTTCGGTGCGACGCGCGTTGGTCCGCGCCGCCAAACGCGGCGTCGACGTCCGCGTCATCGTGCCCGCGCACAGCGACGTGGAGCCGGTCAAGTACGCGGGCCGCGCACAATACGAAAAATTGCTGAACGCGGGCGTGCGCATTTACGAATGGCAGGAGGGTATGTTTCACGCCAAGACCGCCGTCATCGACGGTGAGTGGTGCACGACCGGCACCTTCAATTTCGACTACATGTCGCTGCACTACAACTTGGAGGTCAACGCCAGTGTGCTCGACGCCGAGCTGGCGGCCGAGTTCGAACGCTCATTTCGGGATGATCTGAACGGTTCACGTGAGGTCAAGCTGCGCGATATGGCGATGCGCTCGCTCTACGACCGCTTCCTCGAAAACGGCTTTTATCGCCTGCGAAAGTTGCTGTGAAGAGCGCACCGCCCAGCTTCGAGCTCCGCACCCACGCCTCGATCCGTGAGCTTGGCCAAGCCGCGTATGAGCGTCTGCTGCCGCCCGGACGGCCGCCATTCCTGTCCTTCGCCTGGCTGGACGCGCTCGAGCGGACCGGTTGCGTGGGTGAGGAGCGCGGTTGGCTGCCGCAGCATATCTCGTTGCACGAAAACGGCGAGTGCGTGGCGGCCGCTCCCGCCTACGTCAAGACCAATAGCGAAGGGGAGTTCGTGTTCGACTACGCGTGGGCGCGTCACTCCGAGGGTGTTCTGCGCGCACCCTACTACCCGAAGCTGCTGTTGGCCGTGCCGTTCACGCCCGCGACCGGGCCGCGAATCTTGATCCGCCCCGATCAAGATCGCCCGCCGATCTTGGCCGCCTTCGCGCGCGCCATTCCGCAGCTGTGTAGTGCGTTGCCGGTTTCCGGGGCGCACGTGTTGTTCTTGCCAGAAGCGGACAGCGCCGCCCTCACCGAGCACGGCTTCGCTGAACGCCGTGGCGTGCAATTTCATTGGGAAAACCCCGGGTACGCGAGCTTTGACGACTTTTTGTCGCGGATGAGCAGCAAGAAGCGCAACCAGTTGAAGCGCGAGCGTCGCGAGATGCGAGACCGCAACGTCGACATCGTCGCGCTCTCCGGGCGTGACCTGACGCCGGAGCTGGTCGACTTCGTGTACGAGTTCTATCTGAGCACGGTCGAAAAGTTCGCGTGGGGCCGTCAGTATTTGTCCCGCGAGCTGTTCGAGGAAGTCGCCAAGACCATGCCCGACGAGTTGCACGTCGTGGCGGCGCGGCAAGCCGGGCGACTCGTGGGCGGTGCCTTCAACTTCTTGGGGCGCGACGCGCTGTACGGTCGCTACTGGGGCGCCACTCACGAGGTGCCGTTTTTACATTTCAACGTTTGCTTCTACTTCGGCATCGAAGAGTGCATCCGACGTGGCCTCAAGAAGTTCGAGCCCGGCGCCGGCGGTGAGCACAAAGTCGCGCGCGGCTTCGAGCCAACCGTGACCTACAGCTCCCACTATTTGCGCCACAAACAGCTCGACGGCGCGGTGCGCGAGTTTCTGACGCGCGAACGCGAAGCCGTCAACGAGCACGTCGCCGCCGCCCGTGCCGACGGCGTCCTCAAACCCTTCGACCACGCCGACTCGCTGTAACCGCCACGCCTTCCGGGGCCCGACGTCGACGGGGGCGATGTTGAGCCGAGAGCGAATCAACAGGAAGGCGGGATGGCGGGAAGGGCAAGCGGGGAGGGCGAGAACGCATTTCTCGTTCGGGGGACCGAACAAGAAATGTTCCCTTAGGAAGCGAGCGGGAAGCCGACCTGACTCACTTCGAGGTCGCTGTTCACACACCCAAAAATCTTCCCGCCTTCCTGTTGTTTCCTGCTCGATCGCCAAGATGAGATGAATCGTCAGCCGGCTCCCCGGCTCCCCGGCTCCCCGGCTCCTTGTGATTCTCGCGAGCGTGGTGGCTAGCGTGCCGTGTCGGTCGGCAGCGCGAGCACGTGGTAGGCGAGTGACAGCGTGAAGAGCCAGGCGTTTTCGCCGTGGTCGGCGAAGCGACGTTCTGCTCGCGCTTCGAGCCAGGGGCCGGCGGCCCGGGCCAGCAGTGGCACACCGACGCCGATGCCGGTTTCGAAGCCGCGCGCGTGGCCGAAGTGGTGGCCGCGCGGTTGCGCGAAGTACGCGCCGGCGTTCAACGAAAGCGAGTCGAGCGCCAGGTCGAGCAGCGCGGGTCCGTGCTCCAGATCCAGAGCAAATCGCGGCAAAAACAGCGGGCGCGCGTCGAGCCCGAATGACGCAACGCGCGCCGGGCGCTCGTCGGAGCCACCGAAGGCGTCGGAGTAACGCGCGTACACGCCGGCCGTCCAAAGGTAGTGGGCCGATAGCTTGAAGGCCGCGCGCGGCTCTTTGGCTTCGAGCTCCGCTCCGGCGCTGGCCGCGAGCGAGAGGCTCGCATCGAATCGTCCGTAGACGCCGTCGGAGCCGGGGAGGGGAGCGTGAAGGCCGGCCGCGGGCCGAGACCGCTCGTCTTCCGCGCGAGCAGGAGAGCGCATGAGCAACGCCGCCGCGCCGAGGCTCACGACCAGCAGCGACGACGGCCGCGGTTGCTTCATGCCCAATCTTGATTCCCGACCGCCAGGATGATCCGGTCGCGTAGCTCGGGCGCGAACACCAGCCGCACGCGCTCCATCTTCTCGCTGCGCAAACGCGCCAACAAGAACGAAACCTCCGACAGCGCACGGCTTTTGCCGTTCGGGAACACGACCGTCAACGGATCTTCGGAGTCATCGAAAGCGACGGTCGAGGCGGCATCGAGGCCAACGTAGATTTCCGGCGCCAGCCCGGCTTCTTGGGCGATGTCGCGCGCAATTTCCAGGGCTCGAAGCCGCGCCGCCGGCGTCGCCTGCTCACCGAACAGCTCGTAGGTCTTGAACAGCCGCCGCGCGTAAAATCGCTTGCACAGATCGGCCAACAGCGGGTCGGCCGCGTCGCACCAACTGGCGAGCGCCACCCACAGCGTGGCGTCGTCCAGCCGCAAGTATTCTCCGAGCGTCGTCTGGCCGTTCACGGCAATGTCGCTGATCGCTCGCGGCGTCGCGCTCAGGCGTGCGCCGTCTTGGGTGAGCTGGCCGACGCGCTCCAAGATTCGCGACAGCATCCACTCGCTGGCGCGCTCGGTTTTGTGGAAATATACCTGCTGGAACATGAACAGGCGCGCCAAGAGGAACGACTCGATCGCCGGAATGCCTTTGGCGCCGTCGATCGCCAACGGCGGCGCGGCCCCGTTGCTCGGTACCCCGAAGCGCAAGCTGCGCAAGAGCCAGTCGAGATCGAACGATCCGTAACTGACACCGGTGGCGTGCGCGTCGCGCAAGAGGTAGTCGCAGCGGTCGACGTCGAATGTGCCACTGACGGCTTTGGCCAAGAACGTCAGCTCGTGTTTGCCCTGCACCAAATCGGCCACGCGCTCCGGCAAGCTCGAGTCGAAGCGGCGCAAAATGCGGTTCACGTCGGTGCTGGGATCGAGCACGATTTCGCTGGTCCACGCCTCGTGGCGTCGCGCTTGGGGCAAGACTTGCTCGAACAAGTGAGAAAACGGGCCATGCCCGACGTCATGCAGCAGCGCAGCCGCCAGCGCGTCGCGGGCGCGCTCCGTCGTGAGGCGCTGCCAATACGGCAGATGTTCGTGAATGGCCCGCAGCCTGCGCACCAGTCGCGTCATCACGCACGCCGAGCCAATCGCGTGCGCGAAGCGCGTGTGGTCCGCACCCGGGTAGGCGAGCGACGCTAGGCCGGTTTGCCTGACGCGGCGCAGCCGCTGGAGCTCGCGTGCCTCCAGCAAGGCAGGTACGATCGATTCCTCCTCCGCTTCGAAGGAGACCAGGCCGTGGACTGGATCTCTCAGGATCATTGAATAAGCTGTGGATAGTCGAGGTTGACGCCTGCGTCTCGGCTCGGGACGAGGATTCCCGGTTTGTTCGGGCTTTGAGGCTCCGGGCGCGCCCCCCCGAACCGGGCGCCCCCGAGCCGCCGTCCCGAGCCGGTTTCACCAGACCAATCTTACAAAACCGTCACCCAGGCCGAAAAGCTCCAGTCTGAGCCCCAACGATGGGAGCACGAGCGGGGTCCAAGGCCCGCGATCACCGGGACATGCCGCCCGGGAGCGTGATGAGAACGTGCTGATGTAGAGACCCCGTACGAAAACCCACGACCTTCCAACACGCAACACAGAAGGGTTACGGGCTCGACTGGACAGAGCAGGGTTTTCGCGGTTTGCTATCTAGATCTATGAGTACTTCCCGACGCGATAGCGGACCGACCGAGAGGCCCGGGGTGGCCATTCGGCTGGTGGACGTGTTGCGCGTCCTGCCTGACCGGGAGCTGGAGTCGCTGATCGCTCGGTTGAAAATCCGAACCGACGAGGCCAAGCGCATCGACGTCCCGTCGCAAGTGGCGCGGATGCTGCTGCAGCTGCCTGAAATCCGGGACACTTCGTTACTACCGGGACCGACCCGCGAGCTGCTGTATCGCATCGCCGAGGCCAAGGGCGTGCTGGTCGCCAGCGCGCTGCCGCCGGCGGTCGAGCCGCTGGTGGCGCGGGGCATCGTCTTCGTGCGCGGGGCCCAACGCGGCGTCGAGCTCTTGCTACCGATCGCCTTCATGATCCAGCTGCGGAGCTGGGAGGGCGAGGACCCGCGTGGGGTCAGGTCGCTCTTGTCTCAGGTGAGCCAGGACGTTGCGGGCAGCATCGCCGGGCACTACCTGGGTCGGCCGGCGACGCCGCCGATGGCGCTGGCGCTGGAACCGGCGTGGGAGGTGCTGACCAACGCGCCGCGACTGGCCAAAGAGCTGGAAGAGCTAGCGCCGCTCGAGCGCAAGCTGCTGGCCGCGGTCGACACCGTCGGTGGCGAGGTCGAAACCGACGAGCTGTTGGACTTGGAACGGGAACCGCTACGGCTGCGCGGTGCCACCGGCGCCACCCCCTCGAGGCGTGGTGTCGGCTTCGCGCTCGAGCGCCGCGGCTACCTGATACCGATTCACCCGAACCGCCACATCATCCCCAGCGAGGTCGCGACGATCGTCGGCGCTTCGCGGCGCGCCGAGCGCGAGACGCAGCGCCACGAGATCAAGAACTTCGTTCTGGCTGACGACCACGCACCGCGCCGCGCACGGTTCGCCGAAGATCCGGCGGCTTTGGCCTTGGCGATGGCGTTGACGGTGCGCGATCCGTCGTTCGAGCTCCGAACCGACATCGGCACGCCGCGCTCGTTGATCGGCAAACTGTCGACGCGCTTTGGCAAGGATCAGGAACGCGTCGCGTTCATCGCGGCTCTGAGCCGGGCGATTGGGCTTTGGGATCCGTCGGCCGTCAGCGTGGCGTCGCCCCCGGGCTCGCACGAGGTGCACGGTCTCGGTCGCGCGCTGTTCGAAGCCTGGCGTCGCGGTGGCGCGTGGGACGAGGCGCGCCCGGATGGCGAAGTGATGCGCATCGCCCAGGGTTCGCGAGAGACGAGCGCCGTCGGCAGCGTTCGCGATCTCGTGATCGAGGCGCTCCAGGAGCTGGGCGATGGGCGCTGGGTGCCCTGGGAAGCGATCGCGGGCTACGTTCGCTCCGATTCACGCGCGCCCGGCTTGGCGCGGTTGATCCAGCGTTGGGCGCAACGGGCCGCGGTCGAGGCGCTGACCCCGGCCGAGATCGCGCGGCGCATTGCGTTCGAGAGCTTGCACGCGCTCGGCGTGGTCGACATCGGTGACGCCGACTCCGACGAAGCTGACTCGCTCGGACCTACCTTGCGCATCACACCGCGTGGTCGCTCGTTCTTGTCCGAGCCGGGTGCGAGCACCGGTCCCAAATCGAGCAGTGATCTCAGCCGTTTCACGGACAATCAAGCGCTGCGGATTGGACCTCTGACCAAGACGGGCCATGTCCTATCGCTGTCGCCGTTCGTCGAAGTCGGTGCGGTGACCAGCACGCTCGACGTCTTGATCACGGCCCAAACGCTGGCGCTGGCGCTCGGGGCGGGCTTCGAGGCCGACGTGATTCAGGCGCGGATCGAGCAGGTTGCCAGCTTGCCGGATCCGATTGCGCGGACCCTGGCGCAGGCCAGCGCCGTGATCGGCCGCGCCGAGTTCGTCGCCACTTCCGGTTTCTTGTGGGTCGAGGATCCGGAGGTCCGTGAGCTTTTGCGGACGCGCCGACAGACGCAAGATTTGTTCGTCGATCCTTCGCCGCCGTCGGGGCTGCTGTTGGTCGCCGGTATCGATCTGGAGCGGTTGGCGCGGCGCTGCCGGTCGCTCGGCGTCGAAGTCGTGGTCGAAGGCGAGGTTTATCGTACTCGCTCGATACCGCCCGGGCGCGGCAGCGGTGCCCGCCGCCTCGATTCGTCGAACAACATGCCGGCCTTACGCAGCTCGCGCCCGCCGCCGCGCGGCGTTACCCCGCCTCCACCCAGCGTGGGTCGCCCGGCGCCCAGCACCGGCACGGGCACGCGCAGCACCGGCACGCGTGGCCCGGCGATGCGCGCGCCCACCCCGAACCCGACCAGCAGCGGCCGAACCTCCGCCGCCACCCATCCTCCGCCAAATCCGATCAAGCGCGGATCTTAGGCCTGGTTCTCTCCGGGCTTCGCGAGGAGAACGAGAAAAAATCAAGCCTGCAGACGGCGCTGGAGCCAGGCTTGTTTGCCGGGGCTGCGACTCACCGACACGACTTTGCCGCCTTTGACGAACACCTCGCTCGGTAGCGCGCGGCCGTTGTACTCGCTGGCCATCACGTAGCCGTAGGCACCAGCGTCGCGGATTGCGACCAAGCCGCTCGGATCGGCGCCGAGAGGATGGCTGCCGAAGTCGTCGCTGCTTTCGCACACCGGGCCAACGACGCGCCACTCCGGTTCCTGTGGCGACTCTTCCAAGAGCTCGACCCGATGCTTTGCCGAATAGAGCGCGGGCCGGATCAAATCGTTCATGCCGGCGTTGATCATCACCCAACGCCGTTCGGCGCTCTTCTTGGTTTGCACGACGCGCGCTACCAAGACGCCGTACGGCGCCACCAAGCTGCGCCCCGGCTCGACCACGATCATCAAATCCGAGAGCCCGGCGTCGCGCAGCGAACGCACGCAGGTGTGGGCAAATTCCGACGGGGCCGCGCTCGGTGCGCCGCCGTAGTCGATGCCGAAGCCACCGCCGAAGTCCACGTACTTGAGTCGCGGGGCCGTCGGACGCCGTTCACGCGCCAGATCGCACAGCTTTCTGGCCGAGCGCGCGTAGGCGTCGGTGGCCGTCATCATCGAGCCCAAGTGCACCGAGATCCCGACTTGCGAGAGGCGTCCTTCCGAACCGTCGATCACGGCGTAGGCTGCCGCGAGGTCGCTTTCGCTGATGCCGAACTTGGCCTCATCGTGGCCAGTGGCGATGTGCGAGTGGGTGTCGATTTCCATTCCGGGATTGACCCGCAGCGACACCTCGGCCCGATGGCCCGTGGCGCTTGCTCGGGCCAAAATTCGCGACAGCTCTTCGACGCTCTCGGCTTGAATCGCCAGAATGCCCTTGAACAGGGCGAGGTCGATTTCGGCGTCGGATTTGGCGACACCACTCATCACGAGCGATTTTTCCGGCACGCCGCAGGACAATGCGAGCTCGACCTCGGTTCCCGACACCGCGTCGACACCGCAGCCTTCGGCCGCGAAGGCGCGAACGACCGTTCCCGCACTGTTGGCCTTGATCGCATACGCGACGAGGTGTGGAGCGTCGCCGAAGGCGTGGCGCAGGGATCGCACGGTTTCGGTCATCCCGTCGACGTCGTAGACGTAGGCGGGCAGCTCGACGTCAGCCTCTCGAATTAGTTGAGCGAGCCGCGACGAGCCCAAGACGGCGCTGTCTTGCGCATCGCGTCGAAATCCGGTCATGCGCGTCCCTTTACCATGGTCGGGCCGAAAGGCCGCTCGCCAAAGTGGTCCGACCGGTGGGCAGAGGCCCGCTATCGTGTTCTGGCGACAACGCGGTTTCCAGTGTGGCATGCTCGACCACCGCCTGCGCTCTGGCTCAGGTCCCATCCCACAGAAGAATCGGACGACCCTAGATGATCTCCCGCCGCGCCAAAATCGTTTGCACCATTGGTCCCGCCGTCGATACGCGTGAAGGTATCCGCGGCCTCATTGAAGCGGGGATGGACGTTGCGCGGCTGAACTTCTCGCACGG
>Ga0170475_107600011_pt1 | contig 10336 bp, 8 predicted proteins | sample Soicark_Litter_5_FD_111474 | JGI IMG/M metagenome (GOLD analysis project Ga0170475, IMG submission 111474) | Avena fatua rhizosphere microbial communities from Hopland, California, USA. Combined Assembly of 48 SPs | reverse complement strand
GGCAATTATGGCGGCCGTGGCGGCGAAGGCGGCGCCGGCCGGTTCGGCGGCCAGGGCTCCCAAGGCGACGGCGGCGATCGGCAGGCTCGAATGCTCGAGCGCCTGAAAGCGATGTCGCCCGACGAGCAGCAGCAGTTCATCGCGCGCATGAAGGAGCGCGGTGTGGACACCAGCGTTTTCGAGAAGATGCTGGCGCCGGCGGGTCAGGCCAAAGGAGACAAGTCGAAAGCCGGCGTGCCGCCGCAGCAGGCCGCGACCACGATCGATTCGCTGTTCGCTCCCCTTCCGAGCACCGTCTCGCAGGGTCGCGTCTGGCTGGATGTGGAGAAACAACTGAAGCCGGTGCGGGTGCGCCTCGGCATCACCGACGGTACGAACACCGAATTGTTGAACGGCGAGGTGCAGGAAGGCACCGAGGTGGTGACCGGCGTCGTCCTGCCGGCCTCGGCGCGGCCCGCGGCGAACGCGGGCAATCCCCTGCTCCAGCAGGGCGGGCGCGGACCTGGCGGGTTTGGCGGGTTCCCGGGCGGCGGGAGAGGCCGCTGACGTGCCGGCTGTCATTGCCGTCAAGAACCTCATCAAGACCTACGTCGTGGGCGAGGTCGAGGTGCGGGCGCTGCGCGGCGTGAACCTGGAAGTGGAGCGCGGGGAATTTCTGTCGGTGACGGGTTCGTCCGGGTCAGGGAAGTCGACGTTCATGCACATCGTCGGCTGCCTCGATCGCCCGACGTCAGGCCAGTACTTTCTCGATGGCGAGGACGTCTCGCGGATGTCGAAGGATCAGCTCGCGGTCGTGCGCAACAAGCGGATTGGCTTCGTGTTCCAGGGATTCAACCTGCTATCGCGGACCTCGGCGCTCGATAATGTCGAACTGCCCCTCCTCTATGGCGGCGGAGCGCCGAAGACCGCCGACCGGCACAAGCGCGCGCTCGAGATGCTCACGGCAGTCGGCCTGGGCAACCGTGCCGATCATCATCCCAACCAGCTGTCGGGGGGACAACAGCAGCGCGTGGCGATCGCGCGCGCGCTGGTGAACAACCCGTCGATCCTTCTCGCGGACGAGCCCACCGGAAACCTCGATACCCGGACGAGCATCGAGGTCATGGATATCTTCCAGCGCCTGAACCGCGAACGCGGCATCACGGTGCTGCTGATCACACACGAACCGGACATCGCGGAATACGGGACCCGAATCGTCACGTTCCGCGACGGGCACGTCGTCGCGGACAAGCCTGTGGCCCAACGGCGTATGGCGGCCGATGAAATGGCCGCGCTGGCGTTGCAGGCGACCGCGGAAGCGGTCTGAGGAGACTGACACCATGTCCGTATTCATGATCTTCCGGGTGGCACTCAAGGCGCTCAACCGCAACAAAATGCGCACGGCGCTGACGATGCTCGGCATGATAATCGGCGTGGCGGCCGTGATCACGATGGTGGCCCTCGGCACCGGCGCGCAGTCGTCGATTGAGGCCCAGATTCAAACTGCCGGCACCAACATGATCATCGTGCAGGCGGGCAATTTCACGCAGGGCGGCGTTCGCCAGGGTCAGGGCAACGCCAGCACGCTGACGCCCGACGATTCAGCGGAAATTGCGAAGCTGCCGGGCGTTCAATACGCGGCGGCCGGCGTCAACACACGCGGCCAGATGGTCGCGGGCAATCAGAACTGGAACACGCAGCTGCAGGGCACGGACGTCGATCTGCCGCTTATCCGTTCGTGGATGGTCGATCAGGGCGCGTTCTTCACGTCCATCGACGTGACGACGGCGTCGAAAGTGGTCGTCCTCGGCAGCATCGTGCGCGACCAGCTCTTCGGGCCCGACGTGAACCCGGTGGGCCAGGTGATCCGGATCCAGAACCAGCCGTTCACGATTGTCGGCGTCCTGGCGTCCAAAGGCCAATCGGGCGGCGGCCAGGACCAGGACGATGTGGCGTTCGCGCCATACACGACGGTGATGAAGAAGATCCGCGGCATCACGTTCATCCAGCAGGTGCAGGTGTCGGCGCAGTCCTCGGGCGAGGTTGCCGTCGTCGCCGACAGAATCTCGTCGCTCCTCAGGACGCGCCACAAGATCCAGCCCGGTGACCCGGATGACTTCATGGTCCGAACGATCGAGGAGATGGCGAACGTCCGCAAGGAAGCGACGCAGACGATGACCGCGCTGCTCGCCAGCATCGCCGGCGTCTCGCTGCTCGTCGGCGGCATCGGCATCATGAACATCATGCTCGTCTCCGTCACCGAGCGAACGCGCGAGATCGGCCTGCGCATGGCGATCGGCGCACGGGGCCGCGACGTCCTGTTTCAATTCCTCGTCGAAGCGATTGTCCTGAGCCTCTTCGGCGGAGGGATCGGGATTGCCCTCGGGGTGGGGCTTTCGCAGGGCGTCACACTCTGGCAGGGCTGGCCGACCGCCGTGTCCAGCGATGCCATCATCATCGCCTTTGGCTTTGCGGCCGCCATTGGCGTGTTCTTCGGTTTTTATCCCGCAAGGAAAGCGGCAGCGCTCGACCCGATCGACGCGCTGCGATTTGAATAACACCATGGACCGTTTCCCACGTCTCATCTCTCTGCTTTCCGCGGGCGCGCTGGCGCTCGGTGCGATTGCCTCCAGCGCATGTTCCGGCGAAGGCGCCTCGGCCACCCAGACGGGCGGGGGCGGCCGCGGGCGCGGCGACCAGACCGTTCCGGTCACCGTGGCGCAGGTCGTCCAGAAACAGATGCCGATCGAAATCCGCGTCATCGGCGCGGTCGAAGCCTATTCAGTCGTGTCCGTGCACGCGCAGATTACGGGGCAGCTGACTGAGGTCAATTTCAAGGAAGGTGAAGACGTCCAGAAGGACCAGGTCCTCTTTGCCCTCGACCGCCGGCCGCTGGAATCTGCGCTGCTGCAGGCGCAGGCCAATCTGCAGCGCGACATCGCGCAGGCGGCCAACGCGAAGTCCGTTGCGCAGCGCTACGCCGATCTCGCGGGCCGCGGCATCGCCACGACCGAACAGGTCGAGACGAGCCGTGCCAGCTCTGCGGCGCTCGAGGCGACGGTCGAGGCGGACCGCGCGGCGGTCGAAAACGCCAAGGTGCAGCTCCAGTACGCGACGATCACCTCGCCCATCGCGGGACGCACCGGTGCGTTGATGGTCCATGAAGGCAACCTGGTGCGGGCGCAGGACACCTCCCCGCTCGTCGTGATCAATCAGGTTGCGCCGATCTATGTTTCCTTCGCCATCCCGGAATCGAGGCTGCCGGAGCTGAAGCACTTCTTGTCGCTCGGCACGCTCGCTGTCGAGGCGCAGCCGCCCAACGAGCAGGTCGCCGCGTCGCACGGGCACATCACCTTCGTCGACAACAACGTCGATCAGACGACCGGCACGATCCGGATCAAAGCCACGTTTGCGAACGACGATCGCCGGCTCTGGCCCGGACAGTTCGTCAACGTAATCGTCGCGCTCACCAAGGACCCCACGGCGGTCGTCGTGCCGACCGCGGCCGTACAGGTGGGGCAGCAGGGCCAGTACACGTATGTGGTCAAGCCGGACCACTCCGTCGAGTATCGGGCGGTCGTGGTCGAGCGCACGGCGGGCTTGGAAACCGTCATCAAGAGCGGCCTCAAGCCCGCCGAGACCGTGGTGACAGACGGCCATCTGCGGCTGGTGGCCGGCAGCAAGGTGAGCATCAAAGGGGAAGAGCCGCAGGTGGCGCCATGAATATTTCCGAACTCTTCATCAAACGTCCGGTCACCACGACGCTCGTCATGCTGGGCATTCTGGTGTTCGGCACCATGGCGTACCGGACGCTGCCCGTGTCCGATCTGCCGGCCGTCGACTTCCCCACGATCCAGGTGAACGCGTCGCTTCCCGGAGCCAGCCCTGAGACGATGGCGTCCACGGTGGCACTGCCGCTCGAGAAGCAATTCGCGGGCATCGCCGGGCTGACGAACATCAATTCAGTCAGCCAGCTGGGCGGCACGAACATCACGCTTCAATTCGATCTGAGCCGCAACATCGACGCGGCGGCCCAGGACGTCCAGGCGATGATCGGCCGCACGGCGCGTGCGCTGCCGCCGCAGATGCCGGCCCCGCCGTCCTATCAAAAGGCAAACCCGGGCGACCAGTCGGTCATTCTGCTGATCCTGCGATCGGCCACGCTGCCACTGTCGATGGTCGATGAATACGCGCAGCAGACGATCGCACAGCGACTGTCCATGGTCGAGGGCGTCGCCCAGGTGGACGTGTTCGGCTCGCAGAAATACGCAGTGCGCATCGATCTGGATCCACGCGAGCTGGCCGCGCGCTCGATCGGCATCGACACCGTCGCCAACGCCGTGGCCAACGCGAACTCGAATGTGCCGACGGGCACGATTTACGGCGAGAAGACGTTTGTCGTCCAGACGAACGGTCAATTGATGCGCGCGGCGGCGTACGGCGCCACGATCGTCACCTACCGCAACGGCAACCCGGTGCGCCTCGATGAAGTCGCCCACGTCTACGACGGCGTCGAGAACGACAAGTCGGCGGCCTGGCAGGCCGGCGAACGCTGCGTGATGATCTCGATCCGGAAACAGCCGGGCACCAACGTCGTGGAAGTGGTCGACCGCGTGAAGGCGCTTCTGCCTGCGATGCGCGAACAGCTGCCGGCCGCCATGGCGCTCGACACGCGTAACGATCGATCGGAGACGATTCGCGCATCCGTTCACGACGTCAAGATCACCCTGATCGCGACCGTCGCCCTCGTCGTGCTGGTCATCTTCCTGTTCCTCCGCAACCTCTCGGCCACGCTGATTCCGAGCCTTGCGCTGCCGGCGTCGCTCGTCGGGACGTTCACCGCGATGTACTTGCTCGGGTACAGCCTGGACAATCTGTCGCTGATGGCGTTGACGTTGTCGGTCGGGTTCGTCGTGGACGACGCGATCGTGATGCTGGAGAACATTGTCCGGCACATGGAAATGGGCAAGACGAGAATGGAAGCCGCCTTCGATGGATCGAAGGAAATCGCCTTCACCATTCTGTCGATGACGGTCTCGCTGGCTGCCGTCTTCATCCCGGTGCTCTTCATGGGCGGCATCGTGGGTCGATTGCTGCACGAGTTTGCCGTCACGATCAGCGTCGCCATCCTGATCTCGGGCTTCGTGTCGATCAGCCTCACGCCGATGCTGTGCAGCCGGTTCCTGCAGGCCCCGCACGGCGAGAAGCACGGTCGCGTGTACAACGCCTTCGAGCGCATGTTCGACGGGTGGCTGCGGCTGTACGACTGGACGCTGGGCCTCACGCTGCGTTATCGCGCGGTCACGATGCTCGCGTCTCTGCTGCTCCTGGCAGCGACCGGCTATCTGTTCGTCATCGTGGCCAAAGGGTTCCTGCCCAGCGAGGATCAGGGACGCTTCATGGTGAACACCGAGGCGGCGCAGGGCATCAGCTACGAGGATATGTCGCGGCACCAGAAGCAGGTGGCCGATCTGATCGAGGGCGATCCCAACGTCTACATGTCCAACATCATGGTGGGCGCCATCGGCAGCAGCGGCGGTGCGCTGAACACGGGCCGCATCTGGGTAGAGCTGAAGCCAAGGAGCGAACGGAAGCTGTCGGTCGACCAGGTCATCGCACAGCTGCGCCCCAAGGCGGCCCAGATTCCTGGCATCCGCGCGTTCATGACCAATCAGCCGCCGATTAACCTTGGCGCCGGACAGGGCGGACAGCGGGCGCTGTACCAGTTCACGCTCCAGGATACGGACACGGCCGAACTGTACAAGTACGCGCCGATCATGGAGGAGAAGATCCGCGCGATCGCAGGGCTCGAGGACGTCAGCAGCGACCTGTTGCTCAAGAACCCGCAGGTCACCGTGGAAATGGATCGCAATAAAGTCTCGGCTCTCGGACTCAGTGCGAACCAGGTCGAAAACGCGTTGTACAACGCGTACGGGACGCGTCAGGTGTCGCAGATCTACGCGCCGAACAACCAGTATCAGGTCATCCTGCAGGTGGCGCCGGAGTTCCAGAAGGACCCCGCGGCGATGTCGCTGCTGTACGTGCGCTCGAACACCGGAACGCTGATTCCGCTCGAGTCGGTCGCCCGCTTGAAGACCGACGTCGGCCCGATGTCGGTCAGCCATTACGGACAGCTGCCCGCGGTCACGATCTCGTTCAACTTGAAGCCCGGCTTCGCGCTCGGCGACGCTGTAGATCAGATCAAGGCGGCCGCTGCCGCCAACCTGCCGTCCACCCTGTCGACGAGCTTCCAGGGCGCGGCGCAGGCGTTCCAGGACTCGCTGCAGGGCCTCGGCCTGATCCTGCTGATGGCGATCGTCGTCATCTACATCGTGCTGGGCATCCTGTACGAGAGCTTTACGCACCCCCTCACGATTCTGTCCGGCCTGCCCTCGGCAGGATTCGGCGCCCTGCTGACGCTGATCATCTTCAAGACCGAGCTCAGCCTCTACGCGTTTGTCGGCATCATCATGCTGGTCGGCATCGTCAAGAAGAACGGCATCATGATGGTGGACTTCGCGGTCGAAGCGCAGAAGACCGGCAAGACGCCGCTCCAGGCCATCCACGAGGCGTGTCTTGTTCGCTTCCGCCCCATCATGATGACGACCATGGCCGCGCTGGTCGGCACGCTGCCGATCGCACTCGGTCTCGGCGCCGGAGCCGAATCGAGACGCCCGCTCGGTCTGGCCGTTGTCGGCGGGCTGATCGTCTCGCAGCTGCTGACGCTCTACATCACGCCCGTGTACTACGTCTACATCGAGAACACGAGGATGTGGCTCGCGGGCCGCAAGGCGTCACCGATTCTCCAGCCGGTCGGTGCCGCGCACGCGCACGTGCAGTCGCCCGTGACGCTGCGCAAGATGGAAGGCGAACACGGGCATGCGTAATGGCCCAAGCGCCGGCGCTGTCACGCGATTCGTCTTAGAAGCTCGACGACGGTGAGCCCGGTCACCGGATCTATCAGATCCGGTGCGATCTCGGCCAGCGGCTCGAGCACGAACACGCGCTCGCGGAATCGCGCGTGCGGCACGATGAGATCGGGCTCGCTCATCACTACATCTCCCGCCAGTACGAGGTCGAGGTCAAGCGTTCGGGCCGCGCCCGGAAACGGCCGCTCGCGTCCCCGTGCGCGCTCGATGGCAAGCAGCGAGTCGAGCAGTTCGCGCGGATAGAGCGCCGTGGTGCCGACCGCGGCGGCATTCAGGAACAAGGGCTGGCTGTCGGGAACGCCGACAGGATCGGTATCGCGATACTGGGAAACGTGGAGGCCGCCGAGGATTGATGCGAGCCGGGAGACGGCGAAGTCGAGGTGTGCGCGCCGATCGCCGAGATTGCTGCCGAGCGCGACCGCGACTACTCGATCCACCGATCGCCCAGCACGGCGCCGTACGCCGGGCCGAAGGTGTCGGCGCGGCGGCCCAGTAAGTCGGTCCGCCCGGCCAGGGCCTGCTCGAAGAAACGCTGCTGTTCGGTCGTCTCGCCGAGGATGACTTCGAGCATCTTGCGGACGCGATCGTTGGTCAAGGCGGCGATCCGCGGCCTCCATTCTTCGACCATGGCCTGCGCGGCACGCGCGTCCATCTCGAACAACGACTGAACAGCGGTCTTCGCCGGAGGCGCATCATCGCGTTCCTGAGTGATCGGCGCCGGCACGGCACCGCCGAGATCGATGAGGGCCTTCGAGAGCCAGGACAGCTGCACGTCGTCCCGGTTGATCACGTATTGATACGTATTGTTGGCGTCGTACTGCGCCACCAGGCGCGCATGCGCGATGTGCTGGAGCATCGCCGCGAGCTTCTCCCGGTGGAACTGCTCGACCAGCGCCAGCGCCGTCCCTTGCGCGCTCACGAATTCTGCTTCTCTTTGCAGGTGATGCAGACGCGTGTCCACGGGATCGCGTTCAGCCGCGCCTCGGCGATGGGTTCGCCGCAATCCCGGCAGACGCCGTAGGAGCCTTTGTCGACGCGCAGCAGCGCTTCTTCGATGGCCTGCAGTATTTTCGCGTCGGTCTGCTTCAGCTTGAGCTGAATGTGGACCTCGTTGTTGCCACTCGCCTGGTCGGCCATGTCGCCCTGGCGAGTGTTGTTCTCCATCGACGCCTGCAGCGGTTTGACGCCGCCCGTCCCGAGAATCTCCGTCCGTTTTCTGAGGAGCGCGTCCTTGAAAGACTGAACGTCCATTGGCGCTTCTGACTCCTGCACTGTGCGCGCCCGCGGGGGCACGATCAACAGTGGATCTTAGCATACACGGATGGAACGCTACTCGGACCTGAGGGTGGCGAGGGGCTTGTTGCGGAGCACGTCGAGGCTCGACAGCACTCCAATCGCGGCCACAAGAGCGGCTGTCAGCGCCACGCCGGCCAGATGTTCCGCCGGAAACAGGCGCCAGGGAATGTCCAGGGCGTAGCGGCTCACGCCCCAGGTCAGGGCCACAGCGCCCGCCGACCCGACCACACCGGCCAGCAATCCGAGGACGCCGTATTCGACCAGCAGCATCGTCGCGATCTTGCGCGTGCTCGCGCCGAGCGTCTTGAACACGGCCGCTTCGTACACACGCTGGAATTTTGTCATGGCGACAGCGCCCACCAGAATCAGCCCGCCGCTGAACAGCACCAGCATGCCCACGACGGTAATCGCCAGGGTGACTTTCGACATGACGTCACGAACGGTCTCCAGAATCTCGTGAAAGTCGATGACCGATACGTTGGGAAACCGCGACACGAGATCGTGCTGGAACCTGGCCCGCGCCGCCGGTCCGGCGGGGCCCTTGACGGGCGCGATGTAGGTCTGCGGGGCCTGTTCGAGCGTGCCAGGCCTGAACACGAACACGAACCCGCCGGCTCGCGAATCCTTGAAGTCCACGTCCCGGATGCTCGAGACACGCGCGTTGATCACGCGGCCCAGAATATCGAAACGCACGACGTCGCCGACGTTGATGGCGAAGCGCTCGTGCAGCCCGCGCTCGACGGACACCTCGGGTTCGGGCGAGCTGCCATGCCAGAACGCTCCGTCCACGACGTGTTCGTTGGCTTCGAGGTTATCGCGGTAGGTAATGGTGTACTCGCGGCCAAGCGATCCGCGGGCCCGCACCTCCTCGAAGCTTTCCAGGTTCGTCGTTCGGCCGCTCACACCGGTGACGCGGGCGCGGAGCACGGGGAGCAGTTTCCAGGCACCGGCGCCGTTCGCCGGATCGCTCAGGAACTTGCGCATCCCGTCCATCTGCCCGCGCTGGACGTCGAGGAGGAACAGGTCGGCCGCCTCGTCGTTCACCTGGATCGAGAACTCGGCGAGGAGGCTCGCCTGCAGCGACCTCACGCCCACGATGAAGAACGCGCCGAGGCCCACGGCCAGGAGGATGACGCGCGTCTGGTTGCCAGGCCGCGAGAGGTGAAGCACGGCATGCCGCAGCGGAAACGACGGCGCGTTCGCCAGCGGCGCAAGGAGCGTGACGAGCAGCCGTCCGGCGAGAATCAGCACGACAGCCAGCGCAGCAAAACCGAGACACACCGAGATTCAGACGCGGAAAGACGCCGCCTGCCAGGCTGCGACGGCGACCAGCGCCCCCGATACGAAGACGGTGGCCGCCATTCGAACGGGATCGCGGCGCCGCGGCCGCGTCTCGTCGCGAAGCAGCAATGACGGCCTGACGAGCCGCACCTCGAGTAGCGGGACAATCGCGAACAGCAGCGACACCAGAACGCCGATCGTGGCTCCCTGCAGCGCCACACCCCACGTGACTCCGTAGTGCGCGCCGGCGAGCAGCGAAGAGGACGACGAGCCGAGCGCCAGCGGGATGGACGTGACTGCGCCCTGCGCGATGGCGATGCCGAGCAGGCTTCCCGCCAGGCCCAGCGACATCACCTGCAGCAGATAGACCGAGATGATCTGGACGCTTGTGGCGCCGAGACACTTGAGGACGGCGATACCGCGGATCTTCTGCAGGACGAACACGCGCGTCACGCTCGAGACGGCGATGCCGCCGAGGATCACGATGACGAGCCCGACGAGGCTGAGATAATTCTCGGCCCGGTCGAAATCGCGGCCGATTGCGTCGTCTGTCGCCAGGTACGATCGCGTATTGATGAAGTTGTTGCTGAATTCGTCGTTCAGCGCCTTGACCAGGCCCGGTATCTTCTCGTCGGGAACGCGCGCGGCCAGCACGTGGCGGACACGGCTGCCGAATGCGAGGAGACCCGTCGACGGCGCGTCGGCGAAGTCGATGAAGACGCGTGGGCCGAGGCTGAACGCGCCGATGTTGCGGCCGGGCTCGCTCGCCACGACGCCGCGGATCACGAATGTCGCTTCACCGATCGTGATCGACTCGCCCACCGAAACGCCGAGCGCCGTGAGCAACTCGG
>Ga0170475_124031048_pt1 | contig 10337 bp, 10 predicted proteins | sample Soicark_Litter_5_FD_111474 | JGI IMG/M metagenome (GOLD analysis project Ga0170475, IMG submission 111474) | Avena fatua rhizosphere microbial communities from Hopland, California, USA. Combined Assembly of 48 SPs | reverse complement strand
TCGGTGTCGTCGTTGCTCATCACCACCGAGGCCCTCATCGTCGAGGTGCCGAAGGAAGAGCCTCCCGCGCCTGCTCACGGCGGCGGTGGCGGCATGGGTGGTATGGGCGGCATGGGCGGCATGGGCGGCATGATGTAAGGAAGTCGGGCGAGGCGGCTCGCTCGACCGACGGGCGACGATCCGACCCGCTGGCTTTGCTGGGATTGCGCTCCGGTGCTCGCGTACATCGCGTCGGGTGAAGGCGGCTTTGCCGCCGTACCCCATCGCGGGAGGTTGGGAACCCTCTCAGGGTTCCCTCTCGAAGTACGCTCCGCTCCGGTGCTCGTCCCAGCTTCGCCACCGGGCCGGCTTGTCGCCCGTTTTTCATTGGAGGGTGGGGCGGAACGGAACGCAGGGAAGGAGCGGAGCGAGCGTGGATCGGACGTGAATGCCGAGGGTGCGGGGCCTTCTTGGGCGTCCGCCTGCTACGGCTCCGACGGGTCCTGCCGGCGCGTGCTCCCCCCACTTCGGGCTGGGTGGGGAGTGGGCAGTCATCCGAGCGTAGCCTTGCTCGACGGGCGACCGGTTGGACTGTGGCACAGTCCGGCCCCACCGATCCCTCGCGGGTCCCTCCCTGCACCGTCACCCGTCGGAGCCTCCGCAGGCTCGGCGAGGGGAGAAGGATCGCCTCCACGGTGGGCGCTCGGGGGTGATTTCTTTAGGCAGGCCCCTACTTCAGCCGAGCTCCTTCAGTGCGTCCTCGAGTTTCTGGAGATATTGCCTGGGGAGCTTCGTCTGCCTTGCGCCTTTCGCTGGCTATGAAAGTTGGTCCGTCGAACTCGGGCAAAGCACGGTGAATGGCGTCGCTGATTCGGTCGAACTCGCTGGGATGTCTCATCTTGAGGAACGTCAGTGTCTCGAGGAGCTGAGCCTCCGTGGGCATTGGTCTGGATCCTATCTCGATCTGTTCCCCTCAACGGGGCTCAACTTGGCCATCAAACCGGTCGGCTTTGGCGCTTGCCGTGGAGGCGATCCCTCTCTCTTCACGCTGAGCCTGCGGAGGCGGCGACGGGTGACGGTGCAGGGAGGGACCCGCGAGGGATCGGTGGGGCCGGACTGTGCCACAGTCCAACCGCTCGCCCGTCGAGCACGGCACGCGCGGATGACTGCCCACCCCCCACCGAGCCCCAAGCGGGGGGAGCACGCGCCGGCAGGACCCGTCGCAGCCGTAGCAGGCGGACGCTCAACAGGAAGAAGGCGAGCTCACCTCGGTGAGTCGAGGTAGCTCGCCTCCAGCCAGGCGGCTATTTCTTCATCCACGTCGTCGGGGGTGGAGAGCATGACAAAGTGCGCGAAGCGGTGCGTGGCGTAGGGGAGGACGCGGCGGATGCGGGGATGGCTCAGCTCCTCTGACAGCTTGAAGGCGAGCTCGACGCCTGCTCGCTTGGGACGAAGCTCGCAGAAGGTGTGGGCGCGCTTGATCATGATGCCCACGTCCACGGGATCGATGTCGACGTCTCCCCGGGCCAGAACTTGCCCGAGCAGGCGCGGTAGATCGGGCGATGCGCGGCGGGTTGGCGGGCGAGGTAGGCCTCGACTGTGGTGCCGGGGCGGCACGTATGGGATTGGCTTTGCCGGCCAAAGGCTCGGCCGCAGTCAGGGCAACGCCATTGCGGCGCGTGTTCCCGGGGGTTCCGTGGAAGAGGCATCACCCCACCTCACTTCACGTCACTTCACCACAGGTCGATCCCGAGGGCCGCGAGCACGACTGTGGCATAGCCGCCGGAGGGCAGCGAGAACGCAAGCCGCGCGCTCGTTGTCTCGGTGCCCGCCTCGACGGTGAGATCGGGCACGGGGATGAGCAACGGGCGACGCGTGCCGGGCAGATCCTTTCCAGCATCACGAAAGAGAGCCAGCGGCGCTCCCAGCGCCTCGAAAGCCGTGCTCTCGAGGTTGGCGGCTTCGCTGCCTTCGGGAGGCATCTTGGCCCACGAGCCCGGCATGGGACCGGTCGTCACCAGGGCAGCGGTGTCGAGTCGGGCCTGGTCGGCGACCTTGTCTTCGGAAATGAAGACGCCCTGCGTGTCGGTCTTCTGCAAGACGTCGCCACCCAGCACGGTTCGCAACAGCCCTTGGCGAATACGTTCGTCGAGCACGTTATTGAAGACGGCCGCCTGCGCCGCCGATACCAAGAGACGCCGCTGTTTGCCGTCGCGGATGCGGGCGTCGCCGCGCAACAGGGCCAGGCCGCGCGCCGCATTGTCGCCGCTCACGCCAAAACGTTGATCGCCGTAGCGGTTGGGGAGACCTTCGCTGCGCAAGAGCTCGGCGCGCGACACGAGCTTGGTCAAGTTGGCGGCGTCCTTCAGCGACACGGTGACGCCGAAGCGGTTGCCCTTCAAGTGGCCGGTCTTCAGCTTGTTGCCGTGGCGAGCCGCCTCGAGGACCTTGATTTCCGAATCTTCCAGCGCCAGGGCGAGGGCCGGATCGATCTCGGGCACGCTCACCCATTGCCGGGTGGTGGCGTGCTTGTCCTTCATGCCCGCGTGCCCAAGGCTTTCCACCGGACGATCGAGCAGACGGGCCAAGCGCTCGACGGCCTGAAAGGTGGTGAGCCCCCGCTTCTCGATACGCACGAAGGTGTGGCTGCCCGTGCCGCTCGGCGCATAAGCAGGAATCTCGTCGACCTCGAAGGTCTCGGGAGACGAGCGAAACTGTCCGAGGCTCATGTCTCGGCGCTGACGGGCGCGGTGCCAGCAGACTCGGGAGTGCGCGCGGCCAGCGAGGCCAAGTACATGCGTGCCGATTTGTTGGCGGGCTCGTGGCCCTGGGCCGCCTGCCATTCCTCGCGCGCGTCATCCAGCCGGCCAAGCGCGTGATACGCCAGCCCCAAGCTCAGCCGAGCTGGGACGTACTTCGGCGTTTCGGTACGCACCCTCTCGAGCTCGCGCAGGGCTGCAGGGAACGCGCCCATCTCGCGCAGCGTGGTGCCGAGCCGGGTGCGAATGTCCTGAAAATGCGGGCAAAGGTCGAGGGCGCGCTCGTACTCCCGCACGGCATCGGGATAGAGGCCGAGCGCATCGTAGGCCTTGCCCACTTCGGCGTGCATGTTGGCGATCTTTCCTTGCGCGAAGGGGTCGAGCTTGCGCGGGCCGCTCTTCGACGCGCGCAGGGCTTGGCCGTAGACCTCTTTCGCGTCCTGGTAGCGGCCGAGGTCATTGAAGGTCACCGCCAGATTGAGCGCGGCCTCCGTGTAGTTGGGATTGAGGCGCAAAGCAGCTTCGAACATGGCCACCGCCTCGTGGAGGCGACCCTGCTGGTGGTAGATGACGCCGAGCATGTCGTGCACGTCGGCGAATCCGCGTTGCTCGTTGACGAGCTGAATGAGACAGGGCTCGGCCTTGTCGTAGTCATTGGCCTCGTAAGCCTCTCGGCCGCGAGCCAAGAGATCCCGCGTGCGTTCGTCCATGACGCCTCCCGCTTGACTAGCCCGGCGACGCGGTCGTGCCGGTGGTGGCTTGCGGCTGTGTCTGTGGTGCCTGGCTGCCGTAGTGCTGCTGAATGAAGTCCAGGTAGAGAGCGGAGCGCCGCGCCTCGTCCGTCGCTTTGAACTCTTCCACCACCCGGGCGAACGCTTCTCGGGCGCGGCTCGGATCCTTCAAAGACAGGTAGGTTTGTCCCAACGTGAAAAGCAGACCGGGCTCGCGTCCGGAGCCGGGAAATTGCTCGATGGCCGCCTCCAGCCGACGAGCCGCCGCCTTGGGGTGATCATGCTCCAAGTAGAAGCGCGCCACATAGACCTCGTAGTCCACCAGGTGACCGAGCACCTCGCGTTTCACCTTCTGCCCGTCCTTCACGTAAGGCGAGTCGGGGTACCGCTTCAAGAAGTCATCCACCTCGCGGAGGGCGTCACCGACGGCAGATTGGTCCTTCTCGTAGGAGGGCGGAAGGATGAAGACATCCTCCGGCATGTCCTTGTAGTAGCACTCGGCCACCTTGAAGTTCGCGTAGCCGTTCGCCACTTTGTCGTGGGTCGGATGCAGCCGAACGAAGGACTTGTAACTCTCCGCCGCCTCAGTGTAGGTCGCCCGCGCGAAATACGTGTCGGCGATGGCGAGCTCGGCCATGACGGCGTATTTCGAAAAGGGGAATTTCGATTTGACGAACTGGAAGTAGCGCAGCGCCTCTGGGTAAGACTCGTCCTTCAGCGACGCCATGTCCTTCTCGTAGTTCTGCTTGGCGGTGAGGGAGTACGTGATGGGCTTGGTCTCTTCGGCGTTGAAGGCACAGCCGCTGCCCAGGCCCGCTCCGGCCAGTGGCACCGACAACGCCAGCAACGTCGACAAGGTCCAACCGGTCGCGCGGAGGGGCACGCCAGGGAAACTTCGGAGGCGAGTGCGCAGCGCAAACCTTGAGATGGGTCTCATGCGTGATTATGGTACGTAGGCGCTTGGCAGCCGTCCACGGCGCTGCGGCGCAAGATGACGATGGTGACGCGTTTTTCTTTTTTGAGTTCCCGCGGGGGCACGATGGGCCTCGGGGGTGAGATCGCGTGCATGGGGTGTGACTTTTGAGTGAGTGCGTGGCTTCCTGGCGGCGGGATTTGACCGTCTGCCGCCTGGGCGCGTTGTCTCTCGTCGTCGCTTTCGGCTGCTCGGGGGCCTCTTCGGCGCCGGCAGGGGTGTCGCCGGGTTCACCAGCCTCCGCTGCGCAGAGAGAACGAGCCCCCTCTGGCGAAGCAACGAACGCTGTTCTTCGTTTGCCCGAAGCGCCTCCTCCTCTGCTCACGAGCGCCCGCTGCCACGACGTCAAGTGTTCCTGCCGGATCCCAGGCAAAGACGATGCAGAGACTTCGCCTCCCGCACCGACGCAGAAGCGTCTCGAAATACGCATGGTGGTCGGCGATGAGCACGCGGTGTTGGCTTCATCGACCTTGGGCCGTTTCGAGGCGAGCGGCGCCGGCGAGCACTGCTTCTATACCGACGTGGTGCCGGGCACGCGTCACGACTTGGTGTTCCTCTCGACGGAGGAGGCACCCGGGCACGGCGTGGCCCCTACGCTCAAGATCAGCGAATACGGCCCGGCCGGCCCCTGGTGGTACGACATCCTCGAGGTGACGTGCGCGGGCGGGCAGGGCACGTGCGATCGCGACGCGGCCGAGGACTGGATCAAGCGGCAACGAGTGACCAAACGCGGGCGTGTCGATCCTTGTGGCTCGATGGTGGTTTCACGGCTGCATTGGCAGTCGTCGGGGGGACAGGCTGAGCGCGACGGCGGTCGCTTTCGCGACTTCGGCGTGTCGTTTTCGCTGGACGTGAAGCGTTTTGCAACGCAGTTTGCGCCTGGCGCGACGGAGTGCGTCCCGAAGTGAGCGAGCGAACATGAAGATTCACCTCATCGGTATTTGTGGGACTGGAATGGGAGCCCTGGCAGGGCTGCTGAAGGCGGCTGGCCATGACGTGCGCGGCTCCGACGAGCATGTGTATCCGCCCATGTCCACGCAGCTGGCCGAGCAGGACATCCCCGTGTTCACCGGCTTCGGCCCCGACAACTTGGACTGGCTGCCCGACAGGGTCGTGGTCGGCAACGTGTGCCGGCGCGATCACGTCGAGGTGGTGGCGGCGACCAGCCGGGCCTTGGCGCTCGTCTCTTTCCCGCAGCTCTTGGAAGAGAGCTTCCTCATGGAGCGGCATGCCGTGGTGATCGCCGGGACGCACGGCAAGACGACCACTTCCTCGCTACTGGCGCACGTGCTGACCTCCGCCGGGCTTGCGCCGTCTTTCTTGATTGGCGGGGTGCCTCTCGATTTTGGTCGCTCGTGGGGGCTTGGGACCGGGGCTCATTTCGTGGTGGAAGGTGACGAGTACGACACGGCCTTCTTCGATAAGGGCTCCAAGTTCTTTCACTACCGCCCGCGCACGGTGATTCTGACCTCCGTCGAGTTCGATCACGCGGACATCTTCGCCAATGAGGAGGCGGTGAAGGCCGCCTTCCGTAAGTTCGTGGCGCTCATTCCCGAGGACGGCCGGCTGGTGGTGTGCGCTGCTTCGCCGGGAGCCCTCGAGGTCGCACGCGAGGCGCGCTGCCGGGTGGAGACCTACGCCCGACCTGGGCACGAAGCGGAGTGGCGCTTCGAGGTGGCGAGCCGCGGGCTCTCGGGCCGCACCACCTTGAACCTGGCCCGCAGAGATGAGCTGCTCGGAACGTTGGAGACCGGCATGCCTGGTCTCTACAACCACGAGAACGTGGTGGGTGTCATGGCGGCGGCGCTGGCCTTGGGGGTGGACTTCGAGGTGGCCGCGCGTGCCGTGCGCCTCTTCCGCGGGGTGAAGCGCCGGCAAGAGTTTCGCGGGATCGCCTCGGGCGTCACCGTGGTCGACGACTTCGCCCACCATCCCACCGCGATTCGCGAGACCTTGCTCGGTCTGCGCGGCCGTCATGGCCCAGGGAAGCTCATTGCCGCCTTCGAGCCGCGCTCAGCCACCAGTCGTCGCTCGGTGTTTCAGCGCGAGTTTGCCGACGCGTTGGCAGAAGCGGACGAGGTCGTCTTGGCGCCGCTCTACGCGCCCGAAAAGGTTCCCTCCGATCAGCGCCTCGACGTCGACAAGATTGCCAACGACCTGCGCAAAGAGGACATCCCCGCCTGCGTGGTCCCCACGGTGGACGGAACCGTGGTGCATCTCACCGAGCGGGCGGCTCCCGGCGACACCATCGTGGTCATGTCGTCCGGGGAGTACGGCGGCTTGCACGAGAAGATCCTTTACAAGCTGGGCGACGCGGTCATGCCTGCCCGCACCGATGACAAGAAGCGCATCGCGGCCCTCTTGGACCGGTTGGGCCTGGCGCATCCGGTCCTCGAGCAGCAATGGTCGCGCTACCTGGTGGTCCCGGGCGCCGAGCCCGACGGTCCCTTGGCAGGGTGTCTGGCGCTCGAGATCGTAGGGGAGGTCGCCTTGCTACGCATGCTAGCGGTCGCGCCGGAACGTCGGGGCGAAGGGCTCGGCTATCTCTTGGTGGAGGTGGCCACCGATCGCGCGCGCTCGATTGGTGTGAAGACACTCTTCCTGGCCACCGACGGCGCCCAAGGCTTCTTCGGCGAGAAGCTCGGCTTTCAGAGCATCGATCGCAAAGAGGTTTCGCCCGAGATCATGGCCACCGCCGAGTTCATGTTGGCGCGCTCGAAGACGGCCACCTGGATGCGCAAAGGGCTGGAGACGCGCGCGTGAGCGCACAGGACACCTCGCAGAATACTTCGCCGGCGGCGCTCGAAGACGCTCGCGCCACCGCGGCGGCCATCGCGGTGGAAGCGGGGGCCATCTTGCTGGAAGGCTGGGGCACGCGACCCGAAATTGCCTTCAAGTCAGAGGACATCAATCTCGTCACCGTCTACGACAAGCGCTCCGAGGCGTTGATCATCGAGCGGCTGCGGACCGCGTTTCCCCAGGACACCGTCATTGGCGAGGAGGGCGGCGAGGTAAGGGGCCCGCGGGGACGCGAGGCAGGGCGAGTCTGGTACGTGGATCCGCTCGACGGCACCACCAACTTTGCTCATGGATTGCCGTTGTTTTCCGTCTCGATCGGGCTGTGCATCGATCGCGAGCCCGTGGTGGGTGTGGTGGAAGCGCCCGCGTTGCATTGGTCCTTTCATGGCATTGCCGGGAAGGAGCCCCTCGCGACCATGAATGGCAAGTCGATTCGCCCGTCGACCACCCCGACGTTGGCGCGCTCGCTGTTGGTGACCGGCTTTCCGTACGTGCGTAGTCCCGAGAACAGCAACTTGCCCGAGTGGGCGGCGATGGTGGCGGCAGCGCAAGGGACGCGCCGCCTGGGCTCGGCGGCGCTGGATCTTTGCTTCGTGGGGTGCGGTTGGTTGGATGGGTATTGGGAGCGGCATTTGCACCCGTGGGATTTGGTGGCGGGCGCCGCCATCGTGCGGGCAGCGGGGGGGCGCGCGACCGATACCGACGGCGGCACCTTCGATGGAGAGACCGGGCGGGTACTGGCGAGCAATGGCCTCATCCACGACGAGATGCTGTCGGTTCTCCGGCAAGTCGCGATGGCAGAGAAGACGGCCGCGCCATCCGCACCCGTTTTGGCGAGCTAGTACGCCATGGGCGTCGGCGTCGCGGTCCTTGCCGGCGGTCAGGGGCGTCGTCTCGGGGGTGTGGCAAAGGCGCTGCTGTCGATCGACGGCCAGACCATTCTCGCCAGACAGGTAGCCGTGCTCGAGCCTCTGTTTGCTTGGCGTGTGCTCATAGCCTCGGAGCCGGCTCGCTTTGCGGATTGTGGCTGGCGGGTTGAAACGGATGTGCGGCCGGGCCCACTCGGTCCGTTGGCGGGTCTCGAGACGGCGCTGACCCTGGCGCCGGCGGGCTTGGACGCCATGCTCTTGGTGGGCTGCGACATGCCGTTCCTGCAGCCTGCCTTGGTGGCTGCCTTGCGTGACGGGATGGAAACGGGTGACTGCGATGCCCTCGTTCCCCGCGTGGCGGGCCAGCCGCAGCCCTTGCTGGCGGGTTACCACAAACGTGTGTTGGCGAAGGTCAGCGGTGCATTGGACGGAGGGGAGAGGGCATTGCATAGGCTCATTGCGCGCCTCGACGTAAGGTGGTGGGAGGAAGACAGCCTGTGCGCCGTCGACCCGCGCCTGTTGTCCTTCGTGAACGTCAACACTCCCGCTGAGCTCGCAGCCGCGGTCTCCATGGCTCGCGATCGCCGCGCATGAAGGAACCGCACCGAGGCGCACAAGCGCCGTTGCGGCGCGAGGGAATGCCCCGCCGGCTCTTCGGCCGGTTCGGGTGGTGGGAAGGGGCGGGGCTGGGAGCCGCCGCGCTGCTCGCAGTGGCACTGGCGGTGTCGACTGACTTCATCGGCGACGATCACGTGTTTCTCGCCTGGTCCCGCTATGCGCCTTCACCCTGGGGCGCCTGGTTTTCCGACGTGCACGGGGGAGAGTACTACCGCCCCATTTCATTGCTTTGGTGGTGGTGTCTCGGTCGGATGGGAGGCGGGCTCGCGCTGCCGTTTGCTTGCTTCATGGCGGGCGGACATGCATTTGCGGCCTACCTGGTGGCCAGGACCGTGCGCGCGGCCGGTGAACCTCTCGAGGTGGCGCGAGGAGCTGCGGCGGTGTTCTTCCTTTCTCCCTCGCAGATCGACGCCGTGAGCTGGTACGCCGCGAGCACGGATCTCCTGGCGTGCCTTGGATTGCAGGGGGCGTTGCTGGCGTTATCGCGAGCGCGTGATGGTCGCGCGCGTCGTTCTTCCGGCATTGGTTATCTTGGCTGTCTTGCATTGGCTCTTGGCGCCAAAGAGAGCGCTGTGGTCTTTCCGTTGATGCTCATCCTCTGGGCGGCGCTTGGCTCCGCACGAAGTGCCACTCGTGCCTTGCAGCCGCGCTACGCCACGGCCGCGGCCGCGTCCGCGCGCCGACCTCTCCTCTCGCGAATGCGTCACGCCTGCACCGGTCACGCCGGTGTTCGCACGTCATGGACAGTGGCAGGGCCAAGCCTCGCGCTCGCGATAGGTTACCTGGTCTTGCGCCGACACGTTTTGCACGGATGGGGCGGCGCCGGGGATCCGCTGCCTGCCATCGCCACCCGGCTCATGGCCCCGATCTGGGCAGTTCCCCTCTGGCTGTCAGGCACCCCCACCACCTTCGACGCCATTGTGGCCGGGCTGCTCGGAATCGCCGTTCTCGTACTCTTGCTGGTGCTGTCCCGCTTGCCCCCGCCCGCCCACTGGGATGTTTTGTCGAGGTCCGGCTCCACGAACGACGCGAGCGCCAATGGTCAGCCGCCGGTTCAGCAACCGTCTTCGGGAGAGCTTGCCCTTCCCAGCTTGCCGCTGATCTTCACCGCGCTCTCTTTGCTTCCGCTTCTCGCCGTCGCGGAACCAACAGCCCGGCGCTACCTCTATCTCGCGGGGTTTCCTTTGTCCTGGCTCGTGGCCCGGGTCCTCTTCGCGCGCGGACGGAGGACGCTCGCTGCGCTCACTCTGTTGCTGTTGCTTGCTGGCAGCGTCGTTCAAATCGTCGGCCGGGCTCGCCAGATCTCGCAGTACCGCGAGGTCCTGCGGGCCGCTCGTCTGGCGGTGGCGAGCGCCGTTGCGCAGGGGCATCACCTTGTTCACGTCGCGGCGGGCATCAAGGATCTGGATCTCGCGGTCAAAGAGGACCATGTCTTGGCAGCCGCTCGCCACGAAATCCTCGTGCTCTCCGACGTTCCCGCGTCGTTCGCGTTTCTACCCGAGCTGAACCAACGCAGTCTCTTGGCGGAACCTCCCTTGCCGCCCTCCGGTGCGTACCGCTTTGGTCCTGAGCGCATTGTCGGGCTCGCACGCAGGGGCGCTGAGCCCAC
>Ga0170475_112783524_pt1 | contig 10338 bp, 2 predicted proteins | sample Soicark_Litter_5_FD_111474 | JGI IMG/M metagenome (GOLD analysis project Ga0170475, IMG submission 111474) | Avena fatua rhizosphere microbial communities from Hopland, California, USA. Combined Assembly of 48 SPs | reverse complement strand
CGATCCGGCTCGTCCGCGCAGAATGCCCCTTAAGGCTGGGCCGAATGGCCCGTTTACGCGCGCCGGAAGCGTTGTTAGGTTCTCAACGGTCGGTGCACGCCGGTGCATCGGGAGTCAAGAGCAGGAGTTGCTGGGGCGACATCGACGCGGCTGAGTCGCCGCGCCATGCCGTAGGTGGGGCTCGCGGTCCTCTCGCGCACGGATGAGGGGATAGCCATGGACCGGAAGGCACGGAAGCCGACGAAGTCTTTGCTTCCTCGCGGCGCGCTTGCAGTTCTCACGGCGGCGTGCGCACTCGCAGCTTCGGTAGCACCGGCCGTGTTGGTGGCCGCACCCGCCGGCGCGAGCATCACGGGGACGCCTTCGTTCAACGTCGCGTTCGCCAAGAACGGAACCGCGCTCGTCCTCACCTTAGCGACGAGCAGCGATACGAACTGCGTTCAGACCGGGCCTGCGCCCTACGTCGCCGAGCAAAGTGTCGCTTCGGGCAATGGGCAGGCGGCGTGGACGTTCAACTTCACCGCCGGCGCCGGAAACGGCACGCAAAACGTGTCGATCTCAGCGTGGAAGAACAAAAACTGCAACAGCGCGAACGGCACCGCCACCGCGTCCTTCGTGCTCGACAACATCAACCCGACGATCTCGGGCACCCGCACTCCCGCGGCGAACGCGAACGGATGGAACAACACCAACGTCGGCGTCAACTTCGTCTGCAACGACGGTGGTTCGGGAATTGCCTCCTGCACCGGACCGACGACGCTCAGCGCCGAAGGCGCGAACCAGTCGGTGCTCGGTACCGCGACCGATACCGCGGGAAACTCCGCGTCAACCTCCGTCACCGCGATCAACATCGACAAGACGGCACCGACCGTCACCGGCGCGCCGACAACCGCGCCCAACGGCGCGGGCTGGTACCAGGGCAATGTCGCGGTCCATTGGACCTGCGCCGATGCGCTCTCCGGACTGGCAGCCGCGTGCCCCGCCAACACCACAATTTCCGGCGAAGGCACTGCGCGTACCAGCAGCGTCTCGGTGACCGACCGCGCCGGCAATACCACCAACGCGACGAGTAGCCCCGCGGTCAATATCGACGACACGGCGCCGGTGACGTCGGCGTCCGCTGTTCCCGTGTGGAACAACACCGACATGACTGTGGCGCTGACGGCTTCCGACGCGCTGTCGGGAGTACTCGCGACGCACTGGGCCATCGACGGTGGCGCCGATCACACGGGAACCAGCGTTCCCGTCACGACCGAAGGCGACCACACGCTGACGTTCTTCAGCGTCGACAACGCCGGCAATACGGAGTCGACCCGCACCATTCACGTCCGCATCGACAAGACGCCGCCGACGATCGGTCACACCCAAGCGCCGCCGGCGAACGGCAACGGCTGGAACAACACCAACGTCACGGTGACCTTCACTTGCGCCGACGCGCTCTCGGGAATCGCAAGCTGCACGGCGCCGAAGACGGTGACGACCGAGGGTCAGAACCAGCCCGCCGCGGGCACCGCGACGGACAACGCGAGCAACACCGCGACCGATCCCGCGACCGTGAGTATCGACAAGACCAAGCCGACGATCACCGCCGCGCGTGACCGTGCGGCGAACGCGAACAGCTGGTACAAGGCGGATGTCACGGTCACGTACACCTGCGCGGATGCGCTTTCGGGCGTCGCGACGTGCACGGCCGCACAAGTCATCGGCGAGGGCGGGAACCAAGCCGCCAACGGCTCGGTGACCGATGCCGCCGGAAACAGTGCGAGCGTCACGGACTCACCGATCAACGTCGACGAGACGCCGCCGAGCATCACCGGGACACCGACGACCGCGCCGAACGCCGACGGTTGGTACAAGGGCAATGTCATCATCCACTGGACGTGCAACGACGCACTGTCCGGCCTCGCCGGACCGTGCCCCGCGGATTCGGTGATCACCGGCGCGGGAACCGCGCTGACCGCATCAGCTTCGGTTTCCGACAAGGCCGGGAACACGACGCTCGCGACGAGCGCGCCGGTGATGATCGATCGCATCGCGCCCAGCACCACTTCCGACGCGCCCTCGACCTGGCAGAACCACGATGTCACCGTGCACTTCGACGCCGTCGACGACCTCTCCGGCGTGAAGACGACCTTTATCAGCGTCAACGGCGGCGCGCCCGACGCCGGCAACGAGATCACGATCACCGCCGAGGGCACGACGACACTCGACTTCTGGAGCACCGACGTCGCCGGGAACACCGAATCCGCGCACACCGCCATCGTGCAGATCGACCGGACGGAACCGTCGATCATCGGGAGTCGTACTTCCGCCGCGAACGCGAACGGCTGGAACAACACCGATGTCGGAGTGAGCTTCACGTGCGCCGACGAGATCGGCGGCTCCGGTATCGCATCCTGCACGGATTCGACCGTGCTGACCGCCGAAGGCGCGAACCAGTCGGTGACCGGCAGCGCGACCGATGTCGCGGGCAACAGCAAATCGACCTCGGTCACTGGAATCAACATCGACAAGACCGCGCCGACGCTGTCGGGAGCACCGACGACGAGTCCCAACGTGAACGGCTGGTACCGCGACGACGTCGTGATTCACTGGCCATGTTCCGATGGCCTCTCCGGTATCGACGGAACGTGCCCACCCAATGACACCATTTCCGGAGAAGGAACCGGCCTCACGGCTTCCGAGTCGGTGAGCGACCGCGCCGGAAACACCACCAACGCGACGAGCAGTCCAGCCGTCAAAATCGACCGGACCGCGCCGATCACTTCCGCGACCGCGCCGCCGGTGTGGAACAACACCGACGTCACCGTGAACCTCTCAGCCTCCGACGCGCTCTCGGGTGTTGCGGCAACGCACTGGACCCTCGACGGCGGATCCCAGCAGACCGGTGACACGGTCGGCGTCACCGCGGAGGGCATCCATACGCTCTCGTTCTCCAGCGTCGATCGCGCCGGGAACGTCGAGGCGACACAAACGCTGCACGTCCGCATCGACAAAACCGCGCCCACGATCGGCCACACGCAGGACCCCGCGGCCAACATCAATGGCTGGAACAACACGACCGTTACCGTGACGTTCACGTGCGCCGACGAACTGTCCGGCATCTCCAGTTGCACCGCCCCGCAGACGATCACGACCGAAGGCCACGACCAAGCCTTCACTGGCACCGCCGTCGACAATGCGGGCAACAGCACCAACGATCCCGGCACCGTCAGCATCGACAAAACGAAGCCGACCATCAGTTCCGCGCGCGACAGCGATCCCAACGCGAACGGTTGGTACCAGAGCCCGGTGAAGGTCACGTTCACGTGCGCCGACGCGTTGTCGGGGATCGACACCTGCTCCGCGCCGCAGACATTCACCGAGGGCGCCGACCAGACCGCGGTCGGCTCGGCGACCGACGCCGCTGGCAATAGCGCCACGGCCACGGACGTTCACATCAATGTCGACGAGACCGCGCCGACAATCACCGGCGCGGCGACGACCACGCCCAACACGAACGGCTGGTACAACGGCGACGTCACGATCCACTGGACGTGCGCCGATGCGCTCTCGGGCGTGGTGTCGTGCCCGGCCGACAGCGTCATCACGGGCAGCGGCACGGGGCTCACGGCGGCGGCGTCGGTCAGCGACCGCGCCGGGAAAACCACGGTGGGAACCAGCGCGCCGGTCGACATCGATCTCGTCGCTCCGCAGACCACCTCCACCGCGCCGGCGGGCTGGCAAACGGCCGACTTCACCGTGCAGTTCAGCGCGACCGACGACCTCTCCGGCGTCGATCACACGTTCTTCGCGCTCAATCACGGACTCGTGTACGCGGGCACCAGTGTCGGCATCAAGACCGAGGGTATGACGCTCATCGAGTTCTGGAGCGTCGACGCGGCCGGCAACGTCGAGGCTACGCAGTCGGCCACGGTGCTCCTCGACAAGTCGGCGCCGCTCATCGACCACACGCAGGAACCGGCGCCGAACGACAACGGCTGGAACAACACCAGCGTCGAAGTGAACTTCACATGCTCCGACGCGATCTCGGGCATTGCGGAGTGTGCACCGAGCACGACACTCTCCGGAGACGGCGCTCACCAGACCGTAACCGGCACCGCGAGTGACAACGCCGGGAACACCGCAAGCGACACCGCCGACGTCAGCATTGACCAAACCAAGCCGACGATCGCCGGCGCACCCGACCGTGCCGCCAACGCGAACGGATGGTACGACGCGAACGTCATCGTGAGCTTCGCGTGCGCCGACACTCTCTCCGGCGTTGCACTCTGCAGCGCACCGACGACGCTCGGCGAAGGTGCCAACCAATCCGTGACGGGCAACGTGACCGACAACGCTGACAACACCGCGACGACCACGGTCGCGCACCTTTCGATCGACAAGACCGCGCCGACGATCAGTGGCGCCGCGACGACGAGCCCGAACTTGGCCGGTTGGTACAAGAGCGATGTCGCGGTTGAATGGAACTGCGCGGACGCACTGTCCGGCATCGACGGCCCCTGTCCCGGCATCAGTACAATCACAGGCGAGGGTGCGCATCTTGGCGCGTCAGCATCGACCGCAGACCGCGCCGGGAATACCGCGAGCGCGACCGTCGATGAGATCAAGATCGATCGGACGGCGCCGTCGACCGATGCGTTGTCACCTTCGGATTGGGTGAACCACGCGGTCACGGTCGAACTCACGCCTACGGACAATCTCTCCGGTGTTGCGGAGACTCGCTCGGTGCTCGATGGCGGTAGTGAAGTGACGGGGACCGCCATCGACATTTCGACGGAAGGCGTGCATACGCTCGACTACTGGAGCGTGGACGTCGCCGGCAACGAAGAAGCGCACCATCACGCGACAGTGTTGGTCGATCTCAGCAACCCCACGATCTCGCACTCGCAGTCGCCGGAAGCCAACGGCGCCGGCTGGAACAACAGCGACGTGACTGTGACGTTCACCTGTGATGACCAGCCCGCCCTCTCCGGAGTCGCGAGCTGCACGAGTGCGCAATCGGTCACGCATGAGGGCAAGGGCCAGTCCGTGTTCGGCACCGCAACCGACCACGCCGGAAACTTGGCGAGCGACACTGCGAACGTCGACCTCGACAAAACGAAGCCGACGATCACCGGCGCGCCCGACCGCGCTGCGAACGGCCACGGCTGGTACCGCGATGATGTGACGGTCTCGTTCGAGTGCTCGGACGCGCTCTCGGGAATCGCGTCCTGCTCGGGCCCGGAAATCCTCGGCGAAGGTGCCGGGCAATCGGTGATCGGCACGGCCGTCGACGCGGCCGACAACAGCGACACCGCAAGTGTCAGCGACATCAATGTCGACGAGACGCCGCCCGTTATCACCGGCGAGGCGACGACCGCGCCGAACGTGAACGGCTGGTACTCGGGCGACGTCACGATCCACTGGACCTGCAGCGACGCGTTGTCCGGCATCGACGGTCCGTGCCCGGCCGATTCTGTCATCACCGGCGAGGGCGACAACCTGTCGGCGGCCGCCGCGGTCGACGACCGCGCCGGCAACCATGCGTCGGCATTCGTAACCGGCATCAAGATCGACCGCACCGCGCCCACGACGAGCTCGGATGCACCAGCGGAATGGCAACACAGCACCGTTACCGTCGCACTCACCCCGAACGACGGCCTCTCGGGTGTCGCGCACACGCATTTCGTCGTCGACGGCGGCAGCGTCGAGTCGGGCACGAGCGTCACGATCGCCTCGGAAGGCGTGCACAGCCTCGAGTTCTGGAGCGTCGACCGCGCCGGCAACGAAGAGGCTCATCACAGCGCCATCGTCCGCATCGACAAGACCGCCCCGACCATCGGGCACACCTTGGCCCCGCCGCCGAACGCCGACGGTTGGAACAAGACGCCCGTCGAGGTCAGCTTCCACTGCGCCGACGATCGTTCGGGCGTTGCGAGCTGCAGTGACCCGACGACACTCGACAACGACGGCGCGAGCCAAACGGTCGCGGGAACGGCCTTTGACAACGCCGGGAATTCTGCGGGCGACACCGCAACCGTGAACATCGACCAGGCGAAGCCGACGATCAGCGCATCGCGCGATCGCGATGCGAACGGCAACGACTGGTACAACGCCGACGTCACCGTCAGCTTCTCGTGTGGCGACGCGCTGTCCGGCATCAAGACGTGCACCGCGCCGAAGACCGTCGGCGAGGGCGCCGGCGGCTCCGCGTTGGGAACCGCGACCGACGTTGCGGGCAACAGCGACAGCGTCACCGAGTCGGGCATCAACGTCGACAAGACCGCGCCGACGATCGCGGGCGCCCCGACGTCACTGCCGAACTCGAACGGCTGGTACGCCGGCGACGTGACGATCCATTGGACGTGTGGCGACGCGCTCTCCGGAATCGATGGCAGCTGTCCTGCGGACAGCGTCATCACGAGCGAGGGCGACAACCTTTCGGCAACGGCGAGCGTGTCCGACCGGGCTGGCAACAGTTCCACGGCGTCGGTCAGCAACATCAAGATCGATCGGACCGCGCCGTCGACATCAGCCAGCGCACCGTCGGCGTGGGTCCACGACGACGTCACCGTGACGCTGTCGCCGACCGACACGCTCTCGGGTGTGGCCGCGACCTACTTCTCCCTCGACAGCGCGGCGACGAGCCCGGGCACCAGCGTGCCGATTTCCTCCGAGGGCGTTCACACGCTCGAATACTGGAGCGTCGACAAGGCCGGAAACAGTGAGGCGCATTCGACGATCACCATCCGCATCGACAAGACGGCGCCGACGATCACCCACACGCAGTCGCCGCCCGCGAACGGGAACGGCTGGAACAAGACGACGGTCACGGTGACGTTCGATTGTCACGATCAGGCGGCGCTCTCGGGCATCGCATCGTGCACGTCACCGCAGACCGTCTCCGATGACGGCCAGGGTCAGGTCGTCCCGGGTCAGGCGGAAGATGTTGCGGGAAACTCCGCAACCGACTCCGCCATGGTGAACCTCGACCAGACACCGCCGACGATCACGGGTGCGCCTGACCGGACCCCGAATGGCGCGGGCTGGTACCGCGGCAACGTGACGGTGACGTTCGCGTGCGGCGACGCGCTCTCGGGTGTCGATTCGTGCACGGGCAACGCGACGCTGGCGCAAGGTGCGAACCAATCAGTGAGCGGCACGGCGATTGACGCCGCGGGCAACTCCGCGCATGCGACGGTCGACCACATCAGCATCGACAAAACGCCGCCGACGATCACCGGCGCTCCGACGACGCTGCCCAACGCGAACGGCTGGTACTCGGGCGACGTAACGATTCACTGGACGTGTTCGGACGCCCTCTCCGGAATCGACGGCGCCTGTCCTGCGAACACCGTGCTGAACGGTGAGGGCGGATCGTTGTCGGCATCGGCTTCGATCGCCGACGTCGCCGGCAACGAGGCGAGCGCGACGGTGGCCGGAATCAAGATCGACCGGACTGCACCGGTCACGCAATCCGACGCACCGACCGGATGGCGTAACACCGACGTCACGGTCACCCTCACCGCAACCGACAACCTCTCCGGCGTCGCGTCCACGTACTCGAGCGTCGACGCGGGCGCGCCGGTCGTCGGCACGTCAGTGACGATTTCGGCATCGGGATCGCACACGGTCGAGTTCTGGAGTCGTGATCGCGCCGGGAACAACGAGAGCCACCACACCGCGATCGTGCTGATCGACAAGACGAAGCCCACGATCACCGGCGCGCCGACGTCGGCGCCGAACGCCGCCGGTTGGTACCGCACGCCGGTCACGGTCCACTTCACGTGCGCCGATCAAGCGAACCTCTCCGGGCTGGCGAGCTGCACCGCGGATCAGACCGTTTCGACGAGCGGCGCCAACCAATCGGTGACGGGGACGGCACTGGACAACGCAGGCAACTCGAGCTCGTACACCGTGACCGGCCTCAAGGTCGACCTCGTGTCACCGACGGTCGCGATCAGCGGCATCGCGGACGGAACGAGTTACCCGCTGGGCGCAGTGCCGGCCGCGTCCTGCAACTCGACCGACGCGCTGTCGGGTTCGGCGGGGTGCACAGGGGTCGTCGCGAAGTCGGGCGTGCCTGCTGCACCGAATGCCGTCGGTACCTACACGTACACCGCGACCGGACTGGATGTTGCCGGAAACGTGACGACGCGCGTCGCCAGCTTCCGAGTCATTTACCGGTTCGGCGGATTCCTACAACCGATCAACGACACCGCGCACGACCGCGGCGCGGAAACGAGCGTCTTCAAAGCGGGTAGCACCGTCCCTGTGAAGTTCGACGTCGAGCGCGCCGACGGCTCGACGGTGACGCCGGGTACTGCTCCGGTGTGGCTGACACCGGTCAAGGGTTCCTCGTTGTCGGCGGCCGTCGATGAGGGTGCCTACGTCGGCGCCCCGACCGATGGCGACACGTACCGCGTCGCCGGGTCGCAGTACATCTACAACTGGTCGACGAAGGGTCTCCCCGCGGGGTTCTACTACCGCATCGGCGTCCGGCTCGACGACGGAACGACATACACGGTGAACATCGGACTCCGGTAAGGCGCTCATACCTGCAGACATGACGACCGATCGAACGCGAGGAAAACCCCTCATCCGCTACGTTCCCTGAGCGATGAAGCTGGCCTGGAGCGACGAGGACGAGGCTTTTCGGGGCGAGCTGATCGAGTTCCTCGACAGCCACACACCGCCCGAGCTGGCGAAGGGCTACGACTTCCAGGGTGACATCGAAGACGGCCCCGAGCTCGTCCCGCGCTACCTGCGCGACTGGCAGGCGACGCTGTACGACTACGGCTGGATGATCCCGGCGTACAGCCCCGAGCTCGGCGGCCGGAACTGCACCCCGCTGCAGACACTGATCTATCTCGAGACGCTTGCCGGGCGAAGGTTGCTGCGTTCCGGGCACTTTCCGGGCTACGCGATCGTCGCGCCGAGCCTGCTCGAGTACGGAGACGACGCGCAGAAGGCGCTTGCGCCGGCGGCGATCCGCGGCGACACCATCTGGTGCATCGGCATGAGCGAGCCGAATGCAGGTTCCGATCTCGCGGCGCTGCAGACACGAGCCGAGGTGTACGACGATCACTTCGTCGTGAACGGGCAGAAGGTGTGGACGTCGTACGCGATGATCGCCCAGAAGTGCTTCTGCTACGTGCGCACCGACCCGACGCTGCCGAAGCACAAGGGCATCTCGCTGCTGATCCTCGACATGGACGCCCCGGGAATCGACATCCGGCCGTTACGGCACATCAGCGGGACGGCGGGATTCGCGGAGGTGTTCTTCACCGATGTGATCGTGCCGCGTGAGAACTTGGTCGGTCACCTGAACGGCGGGTGGACGATCACTCAGGGTTCGCTGGCGCACGAGCGCGCGGGGTTGTGGGTCGAGGGGGTTGCCCGGTTGGAGCAAACCGTGGGCGGACTCGTGGAGTTGGCCAAGGAAACGGGGCGCGATCGCGACCCGGTGATCCGGCGCAAGCTCGCGGCGTTTTATGAGCTGGCGTCGTCGCTGCGGGCCCTGGGCTACAAGGGGTTCGCGTCGTTCGCACAGGGCTCGTCGGCGCCCGAGCATTCGTACATGAAGATGGCGACGTCGGAAGCCGGGAAGGCCGCTTTCGAGCTCGGGATGGAGATCTCCGGAACGCTCGCGCCGCTCACCGACGGCCCATCAAACCGATGGGTCCACGGATTCTTCATGTCGTTCGCCAACACGATCGCGGGCGGGAGCTCCGAGATTCAGCGCAACATCATCGCCCAGCGCGTGCTGGGTCTCCCCCGAGGATGACGTGGACTTTTCGCTGACCGGTGAGCAACAGCTGGTGCGCGATACCGCGCGCAAGCTCATGGAGCGCGAGTGTCCGCCGGCGTTGGTGCGCGCGCACATCGACGACCCCGCCGTTTATGAATCACTTTGGCAGCACCTCGGCGAATTCACGCCATTGGGCGCGGGACCGTGCAGCGATCTGTGCCTGTTCCTCGAACAAACCGGATATGCCGCTGCGCCGGGCCCGTTCCTCGCCACCGCGCTGTACAGCGCGCTGGTCGAAGACGACGGCGAAGTGACCGGCAGCGTTGCCCTGCTCAATGACCCGAGCCATCCGTTTGTGCTCGAAGTTGATCGTGTCGAACGCATCGCGTTCGTCGGACCGGGGCCGACGCTGTTGGTCACCGACTTCGCAACCGTGCCGACCGAATTCGTGCCGACGGTCGATGCGTCGCGACGCTTGTTCCGGCTCGAGTCCATTGGCACCGGTGAACCGCTCGATCCGGAGCGTCTGCTCGCCTGGCGCGATCGGGCACATGTGTGTCTCGCCGCTGAAATGGTCGGTGTCGCGCGCCGGATCTTCGATATGG
>Ga0170475_102705187_pt1 | contig 10340 bp, 8 predicted proteins | sample Soicark_Litter_5_FD_111474 | JGI IMG/M metagenome (GOLD analysis project Ga0170475, IMG submission 111474) | Avena fatua rhizosphere microbial communities from Hopland, California, USA. Combined Assembly of 48 SPs | reverse complement strand
GGTGGGCGCGTCGTTGGTGTGCAGCGTGGACATCACCATGTGGCCGGTCTGGGCGGCCTTGATGGCGATGTCGGCGGTTTCCAGGTCGCGGATTTCGCCGACCATGATCACGTCCGGATCCTGCCGGAGGAACGATTTCAACGCAGCCGAGAACGTGAGCCCCGCCTTGTCATTCACGTTGACCTGGTTGATGCCCGGCAAGTTGATTTCAGCCGGGTCTTCCACAGTGGAAATGTTGACGCCCGGCTGGTTCAGGATGTTCAGACAGGTGTACAGCGACACGGTTTTGCCGCTGCCAGTGGGGCCGGTGACGAGCACCATGCCGTACGGGCGTGCAATGCACTTGAGCAGGCGCTCTTTTTCGATTTTCTCGTAGCCGAGGGCCTCGATGCCGAGCTTGGCGCTCGAGGAGTCAAGGATACGGACCACGATCTTCTCGCCGAACAGCGTGGGCAAGGTGCTGACACGGAAGTCGATGGACTTGTTGCCGAACTTGAGCTTCATGCGGCCGTCTTGCGGGACGCGCTTTTCAGCGATGTCCATGCGTGAGATGACCTTGATGCGAGAGGCCAGCTTGTCCTTGATGGCGATGGGCGGCTGCGTGATCTCCCGCAGTTCGCCGTCGACCCGGAAGCGCACGCGATAGTGGAACTCGTACGGTTCGAAGTGCAGGTCGGACGCGCGGGCGTTGATGGCGTCAATCAGCATCTTCTGCAGGAAACGCACGACCGGTGCGTCCTCGACATCGACCGTGACTTCCTGGGTTTCCGGTGCGGCCGCTTCCTCATCGTTGACGTCGAACTCGAAGTCGCCGCCGACGATGTTCTCGAGCGATTCGGCCGCGCTGATGCCGGCGCTTTCCAGGACCTTCGCGAGCTTGTCGTGCTCGAGGATGACCCACTCGGGCGACAGTTGCGTGGCGAACTTGATGCGTTCGATGGCTTCCTGGTCGGTGGGATCGGCGCCGCCGATGAAGAGGCGGTTGCCCCGCTTGCCCAGCACCAGCACCTGGTACTGCGTCGCGAGCTTGGTGTCGATGACGTTGCGCGGCAGGCGCTGCAGATCGACCGCGGCGATGTCCATCACCGGCAGGGCCAGTGCTTGCGACAGCGTGTACGCCAGATCGGCCGGCGTGATGGCGCCCCCGGCGATCACCGAAGAGATGAAGGAGGCCTTCCGTTCCTTGGCTGACTTGACGAGGTCCTCGGCGGTCTTTGCGTTGAGCTTGCCGGCATGGACCAGAACCCGCGCAACGCCGGACAACGACGACTGGGGAGCTTCGACGAGGGAGTCCACGGGCACAGTGCTATGTCACGAAGTGAAATGAGGGGGCGGCCCATGATCGCTGATTCACCTACCCCTGTAAACCTCGCCCACCCACGCGTTTTGCCAGAAACGGCAGCTTCTTCCCGTGATTCCTTTGCAACAAGATGCTTCAAGATCGGGGCCGGTGGAGCGGGCCGGCGGTTCACTCCCGGTCAGGGCCGGCTCGACGCCGGCCCGGATCACTTCGGCGGCAGTCGCAGAAAAAGCCGTCCGTCCGGGGCGCGCTCCACCTGCCCCTGGACCACCACCGCCGTGCCGTTGGACGTGGTGTCGGGCGGCGAGATGAGCCCCGCCGGCAAGGGGCCGTTCACATAGATGCAGGAGGCGTCGTCCACGAGCATCCAATCGGAGCGGGTGCGCGGCGGAGCCCCTTTGCATGCCCCCTTCCAACCGGCATACCGGCCAGTCACGGTCACCGTGCGGTTGGCCGCGCCATCGAGCACATCGGTGACGGACAACAACCCTGCCTGGCCGGTGGCCGCGCTGCACGCCACGCACAAGATGGCCAGGCCGGCGGCGCCGAGCACCGCTCCGATGGACTGCAGCGGTTCGGTGCGGCTTCTATTCACTTCTCGCTCCGTTGCGGAAGGGACTTGTCACGTGGCTTCGGAAGTGACAGCTGCGTCTTCGCACTCTCCTGAATTGCGCGGGTGGTGCGTTGGCCGTAGAGCCAGTCGCCGTACCCGTTCGACTTGACCGCGGTCAGGAAGGCTTCGAATGATGCGAACGAAGCGTACGAAGGCAATGCTGGCGCGGCCGACATGGTGCGCGTGGCGATCAACTGGGCTGCCGTGTCGTTGTTGCTGGGGTCGTAGCGGTACACGCGCACTGTGGTGGCGCCGCAGGCGCTGCGGCCCTTGCTGCAACCTGCGAACCGGACGAGGACGTCATAGGCGCCTTTTTGCAGCTGCGAATTGGCGGTGTAGGTTTCCTCCGTCGCCCCTGAGTCCCAGGAGTCTGCCGACGCGAAGCCATTGACTGAGGTGACGCCGATGTACGGGCCGGCCCAGTTGCCCTGGGGCTCGTTGACAAGCAGGTCCAGATCGACATCTGCGTTATCCCATTCGATGCGGTACGAGAAGGCGCCGGTGGTGGTGGCCTGGCCCGGGCCGCCGCTGCCGGTGATCAGCGCCATGACGAAATCGCTCCACGATTGTTCGCCGTCGGCCACGGCATTGCTTGTCGCAGCGGTCTGGTACTGCGTCAGTTCCGACTGGCTGACGTTGTTGGGGGACGGCAGGTAAATCGCGAGGCCAGACGAGCCCTGCAACGGCAGATCTCCGGGGACCACTAGCACTTGATTGGCCAGCACGGCGGCTTGCGCCGCGGTGGTGACTTCGGTGGCTTGCGTGCGCAGCAGCTGCACGCCCGAGCGGCTGGTCAGGCCCTTGGCGAATGCGACGAGGTCGTGATTCATCCCGCTGTTGCTGTAGGACGCCGAGGCATCCCGAGCAGCCTGGACGTTCAGTCGCTCACCGGCCAGGTTCGCGATCAGTGTCTTGGCCAGCGCCTTGATGCTCGTTTGCAGTGCGTCAATCTTCGTCAGGTCGATGGCCGAGATGGTCACGCTGTCGCGGTTCGCAGCAGTGTAGAAGTCGACGTAGTCCTTCGCGATGCCCTGTCCCAGCGTGGCGGCGTCCTGGGCGGGGTTGGCGACGAGCCGGTTGATGATCTTGTCGTATGGGTTGCCGGTACCCGGGATGTTTTCCTCTGAGCCAACCATCACCTTGGCGGCGTGGCGCAGCTCATAGGCTACCTCGTACATTGCCATCAGGCAGGCGTCGAAATTGACGAGGTCGACACCTCCTGCATCCTGCAGCGCCCAGGCGATGTCCTTGATCGACATGAGGCTGCCCGAAGATGCGTCCTCCAGTGCGCCACGGGCGAGCTTGTCCGCCTTCCATCCACCGCCGTGGGACCAGAGCACCACGGCATACCGGTCTGCCGGATAGTGTTGCTTGCCCCATTTGATGAAGTCGGACAGCGTCTGCTTGTTGCCCATGTCGAGGTTTTGGCCGACGCTCGCGAGTTGGGCGGTGCCATTGGACACCGTTCCGCGCAGCGTGTTCGGGTTCGCCCCTGCCGTCTGTGCCGTGCTTTGCTCCATCTGCACCACGACCCGCACGTCCTGGCTGCTCTGCGCCGCCTTCATCTGGTTGAGGTTGAGGGTGGCCATGTCGCTCAGCGTGTTGTCCGCCGCGATGTAGACCAGGTAGGTCCACTTGGCCGGAGCGCCCCCGTTGCTGTTGTCGTCGTTGCCACTGGTGCTGTCCGAACCGCCACCGCCACCGCCACCGCCACCGCAGGCGACAAGCGTGAGGCCCAGGCACAGCCCTGTCAGTCCATTGAGCATGCGGCGGCGCAACCGGCCCCAGCCGCTTGACGCGATCTCATTCATTGGTGCTTCCCTGTTAAATCGTTCACGAATCCGGAACGGTGGCGGCATTCTCTGAGGGCTCTCCGGAGCGTTCTTCCCTCGGATGGGTGGTCGCGTCGTAAAAAAATGCATCATCGAGCGGATGGCGCACGTGGCTGCGCACCGCTTGCTGCTTGCAGCAAACGGTGCCGTTCGACGCATCGGCGAGCGTTGAAGCGCGGCGTTACTGGGCCCGGGCCAGCGTCAGGCTCATTTCGCTGTCGAGCGGACGGGGTGCCAGACCGGGGTTCGGTCCGCCGATGCGTTCGTCGAACACCGAGGGCGGCGTGCCGCCCAGCCACGTGCGGCCGTCGTCGCGCGGCACGCTCACCGCGGGCAACGGCGAAACCGGGCGACTCTCATCGTTCGCCGGGGTCTGGGACAGGCTGCTCAGGAACGTGCCCTGGAAGGCGATCTGGAACAGCGATGACAGTTTCGCGAACGCATCCTTGAACCTGTCCTGCAGCGCGCCGGTCTTTTTCAGGTCGGTCTGGTCGATGTAGTTCTGGTCCACTGCGCGCACGTTGCCGTCGCGGTCGATGGCAACGAAGCCCTTGCCGGCGGCATTCTCGTTGAGCATGTTGCCGTCGCGGACGACAGCGTCGAGCACGCGTCCGTAGCCCCTGGCGTCATCTATCTTGAGGTCGCCGGTCTGATTGGAATCGACGCCGGTGATCTTCACGCCGTAGTCACCGTTGGTGATGGTGACCTTGGACGACAGCGTCACCTCCGGGTTGGAGGGAACCGGCGTGGTTTCGATCGTGACCTTCGTGCCATCCTCGAGTTTGAAGGTGGTGGTGCCCCAGAAGTCGAATGCCTGCTCGCCGTCGATCTTCATGTGCGGATCGCCCCAGGCCTGGTACGTCTCGCCGGTGTGCTTGTTGCTGATGGTGACCGTGTTGTTGTCGTCTGCCGCGATGCGGTAGTTGATGTTTTCGAACACTGCCTGGCCACCTTGCATGCTCGTGCTGGCGTTGGTCGGGTTGCTCGGGTCGACGCTGTTCCCGACTGCTGGGGCCAGGGCGGTGGCGTTGGTGGCATTGATGGCGTTCATGGTGTCGCTCTCTGTGGACGTTTTGTCGTTTGCCTTGCATGGCTTGTGCAAGCAACGCCATTGCAACCTTTGCCGGTGGTGCTGGGAAGCTCGGGCGTGACCTAGCTCGGGTGCGCCCTAGTACTAAAAATCCGGCGGCTGCACCACACGGGTGTACACCGACCGCACAAGTGGCACCTGTTGCTGTGCTTGCCCACACCAACTGATCGTCGCAGAGATGTCGCCGGAATAACGGCCCAGACCGAACAAGATGCGGCGATCACTTTGCGCGGCAAATCCATTGACGATCTGAACCTCCCGCATCTGGTGAACCACCTTGCCGTCGAAGGTGTATTGGATCGTCACCCGGCTCCCCGCCGCATCACGATTGCAACTCCGCCCGTTTCCCTCCAACTGCAGCCCCACCCAGCCATTCGCCCCCTTGACCTCGTTTTTGTATATCGAGACGGGGCCATATTGGTTGGTGACGATGGCATCCAGCTTGCCCTGGTTCTGAAGATCGACCAGCGCAATGCCGCGTGCTTCACCCAACTCTGCCATGCCCGCTTCGTTGGCGACTTCCACGAAGTGCCGGCCACGGTTCAGGAAAACGCGCAGCGGCTCGTTAGCGAAAAGGCATTCGCCGCCCATGTCGGGCCAGTTGTCTCCACGAGAAAGCATGTCGCGGTTGACCACCGTACCCATGAACTGATGGTGCATGTACTCGACGTGCCGTCGGTAGGACTCTTCTTGATCGGGGCATTGGGTCTGTCCGGATTGGCTGTACTTGTTCGAGATGAAGCCGTTGGCTTGAACGACATCCAGTCTTCCATCCCGGTCCAGATCGCCGAATGCCGCGCCCCAACCCCATGCGTCCTTGTTGATGAGGTCCATGCGCCAGGCCCGATCGTTCATCTTTCCCACATCAGACACCGTGCGTATTCCATCATTCACCCAAAGAATGCTGCCTTCCCGCGAGAACGGCTTGTGAACATTGGAGACGTAGATGTCCTGATTGCCCGTATTGAACAGATCGCCCACCGACACGTTCATCCCATGGTAGGTGTCACGTCCCAAGTCACCCGTGAAGCGGCCCTGCATGGGTAAAAAGCTTCCATCCTTTTGGCTCAACAACAGGTGATCAGGCCCCACGTCGTTCGCCACGTAGAGGTCGGTCCATCCATCGTTGTTGAGGTCGCCCGTACCGATCGACAGCGCGAACCGCTTTTCTCGCAGCCCCAGGATTTTTTCCTCGTTCGCCTTCACGAAACGCCCGTCGATGTTTCTGTAGACGGTGAGTCCGCCGCCGTTGTCCGCATCGGAATAACTGTTCGGCATGTTTTTCGGGGCAGATCCACCTTCGGAATTTTCGTTCGCAAGAAAAGGCTTGAAGATGTTCTGCGGGACCCGCTCGGCACCGCGCTGCACCCAGGCATCCGTGAAATGCCCCACCACGAGGTCGAGCTTTCCGCTGTGAGTCATGTCCAGGGCATTGGCCGTGTAGCTGTTTCCCCCGGCATCGACTTGCATCTCGTCTGTCACGTCGACAAAGCGCAGCTTGCCTGCCTTGCGGGATTGGTTTTCAAAGAAGCGGGTTTTCCCCCAACTGACCAAAACGACGAGGTCAGGCGCACCGTCATTGTTCCAGTCAAAAAAGAGTGCGCCTGTGGGAAGACCGTGATCGGCAGGATCGGCGAACAGGGCAGTCAACTCGGGAATGGCAAACCGCTCGAAGCGGTAGTCGCCCTTGTTGAGGTAGAGCGCCACCCGATCCTCGGCCCCTTTGAGTACATTCGTCAGGAAGATGTCCTGCAGGCCATCGCCATCAACGTCCGCCGTGGCCACGGCATCACCCAAGGGCAGCAGCCAGCTGGCCGCAGAAGCCAGATGCGGGTCGATCTGTGAAAACGCCTTTCCCGGAGAGCCGACGTAGTGGATCCCGGCGTCTTCATTGCTGATCCGGGTGAAGCGGAATTCCGGCTTGACGCGGTCCCCGTCTTCAATGAGTTGACGGTATGCAAACAGCCCCAGCCCTGCAGCGCAAGCAATCACGGCAGCACGGTAAGCCCACCGCCTCAATTCCTCCATGCGGACGCCGGGCTTTTCTCTCCATGCGCTGAAATGCAACCACGCCAGCCGGGCACAGCCATAGATGAACGCGGCCAGGAACAGAGAAAACAAGACGGAGTGAAACTGCAGAACCGCATCGATCACGACGATGACGCCGGCCGTTCCGATTTGCGCCTTGGGTGTGCTCGGCGAGGTCGCCGGGTCCGTCAGCATGAAGAACGTGAAAAGATAGAACTCCGGCGAGGTGACGCTGCCGAGGAGGAGCGTCTCGGGCGCAATGAAGTCTTTCAGAATCCAGGCCCGCAGGCCGATCTCGATCAAATAAAAAGCGATGAACGAGACAATCAAGATACCCCGCTTGATCTTGAAGACGAACAGCGACAGCGCGGCGGTCACGATGAAGATGACGATGGCCAGCGAGCCGCCCCACTGCTGCGGGGGCGACACACTGATCAAGCCACCGAAGAGCAGGAGGCTGAAGGCCAGGCCGAATAGGCTGGGATTGAAAAGATGACGCCCCCGGTACGTCAGAAGATACTTCGATGAGATCGCCAGGAAAACTGGAATCAGCGGCAACCAGAATCCGTGCGAAAAATTTGCCAGGATGCTCAGGCCCAGACCGGTGATGACAGCGCTCAACGGGAACAAGGGTGGATCCTGTCGCCGGAACAGGTGATGCAACACGGCATCTAGCCCCATCGCAGCCCCCGTCATCAGCAGCACTTGCATCGGCGTCCTGTTGAAGCCAAGAAACGTGACGCCCAACGTGACGTAGGCGATCAAGATCAGGACGAAAGGCAGGCGCGGGTCGGACAGCGAGGGGAAACTCGTCCAAGTGGTGAGTGGCGAGCGTTTGGAGATGATCATCATGGGCAGTGCTTTCGGCAACGACGCTTCAAGAAACTTCCGACGTCTGGAGCGGCAATTCGCCTGCTGCGATATCTTCCAGGCGCCGTTGGCGGGTCTCGACCCCGAAAACAAGCATCGCCAATACGGCCATCGCCATGGGAATCGCACCAATCAATCCCACGGTAGCGATGGAGGGCGGTGCCAGACCTGCCGTGACCATTGCGATCACCATGACACCCCCCGCTTTGCTCAGACCTGCTGCAAGGCCCGCTCCGCGAGAGCGAATGCGTGTGGGGTAGATCTCCGAGCTGTAGACCGACAAGACCGCCACGACTGAATTGATTCCCCAGATGGGAATTACCAGAAGCGCATAGAGCAAGGGCCGGCTGTGCAAGACCTGCTCTTCGGACACGGCAAACAGAAACAGTGCAGCCGCAGTGAGACTGGCAAGAACGATGATGGTCTTGCGGCTGCTCCAAAAGCCATACATCCATGCCACGACGAATGTCAGCGGAAGCCCTATCGCTGCGGCGTTGCGCAGCAGAGTGTCAGCTTCAGTGAAGCCCAGCTTTCGCAGGTTGGTGGGAATCCAGAGGTTGAACCCGAACAGCACCAACCCCGAGCCCAGGCCCAGGCACACGATGGCCAGCGTCAACCCTCGGAACTCGCCGCGAAACAGGTCACGCCATCGGGCCACGAGCGCCACACGATCCTGGACGTTCGAGGGCTGCAGCGGCTCTTCCACGATCGCCGCACCATAGCGTTGCGTCACCTCCTGGGCCTCTACCTGCCGGCCCGAGGCGAGCAGGAAGCGCGGCGATTCGGGTATCCATCGATTCAACAAGATGAACAAGACGCCGGTTGGCAGGCCGATCAGCCAAAGAATGCGCCAGCTGTAAGTGGGAACCAGTTCGGCGGCCAGCCAGCTGGTGAGCAGGTAAGCCCCCGCGATGTCCGCACCGATCAGGATCATCAGCCAACTGCGGTGCCTGGCCGGAATGGTTTCTGCCAGCAGTGCGTAGCACACCGGTAGCATGCCGCCGACACCGATGCCCATCAGGAAACACATCGCCAGGTTCCAATAAAAATCGGGCATCGCACCGCATACCGAGGTGCCGATGAAAACAATACCGGCGTAGAGAATGGAAGCGCGCCGACCGATCCGGTCGCTGATTTCGCCCCACATGAAAGAGCCGAGCACCGTGCCGGTGATGCCGGAGAGCGCGACGTACGCGACAGGCATCGTGCCCATGGGGTTCAAGGGAGATTTGAGCCCGTATTCGACAGCCATGCCGGGCATGACGAAGGCCAGTGCAGTGGGCTTCATGATATCGATCGTCACCGCGACCGCCATGGCCAGCAACAAGGCGACATGCGCCCAGTTGATCTTCGCGTCGTCCAACGCTTCGACACGGATTCGAGGTGAGGTCCGAGGCGAGACGGTTGCCAGGCTGGACAACGACCCTGGATACAGGCCGTAAAAGCTGGCTGCCAAGCCCACCACGATGGCAGCCATGCCCAGCATCATCGGGAGGTCCATCGGCATTCCGGCGAGCCGGTAGCCGGTTTCTTTTCCCATCATGTACATCGGCAGATGCCCCACCACGCCCAAGGTCACAGCAACCACACCAAACCAGAAAGCGCCCCGGTGATGGAAGGCAATGCCCCCGAGCGTTGCCACATCAGGTCTATGGGCCATGAAGTCACCTCCTCTATTTGTCAAAAAATAAACATATGACAATTTATCTGCCAGACCACCACTTATGTAGCGCCCAGGCAAGCTTCTTGTACTTCCACTACCGCACCATCCATTGCTTGAAGGCGTCGTGCAGGTAGAGACTGGCCAACAAAGGGCTGATGACCCCCTCGGGCGAGACGTCCAGCGAGTACATCTCGCTCAGAAAGCCTTGGATCTCCCGCACGGTCATACCGCGGGCGGACGTGGCGATGATCTTGTCGTCAAAGCCGGTGAAGTGTCGCTCGCGCTTGCCGATGATCCGCGGCTCGACCCTCGCGGTCACTCGGCACCTCGATGCGCAACGAACCGACGTCGGTCAAGACCGCTTTGGAGCTTTGCCGCTGTGGTGATTGGGCGTGCCCTCGGGTTTGGCCTGCCCAGGCGTGTCGCCCGGGTGATGGCTCATCTCGGCGCCCGGCGCCCGTTCCATCACGGACCTCTTGAGCCGCTGGAAAATGCTTTCCAGCTTCCCATGGGCGTAATCGGCCCGGAGATCAGCTGCTCAAGTCATTCTGCTGGAATTTGCGGCAGTGCCGCCTTGTCCGCTGGGGCGGTCGTTTTTGTTTTGCGTGGCATTCATGCTCCTTGTCGACATGTCATGCCTAACGCTGTGCTTCCAGCTCGCCTCAGGATGGTCCTTTTGGCTGCCGTACTCGAGCCGGTGCGCCGGATCCGGTTGAGGGTTGTCGTGGGTTGGGCGGATGAGACCGGCCTTGAGTCTAGGGCCCGTTCAACGGCTGCGTGCGGCCGTGGGCAACCCGCACCGGGACATCACATCCATCCCCATGTGCTTGCCCCGCGTGAGCAGCGCATCGGCGTCGAGTGGCGGCCGCTCTTCCTGACGCGTGACCTGCCCATACTGTTGCATCAGAGTGACCAACTCGGCTTTGAATCGTTCGTAGTCATCG
>Ga0170475_102274804_pt1 | contig 10341 bp, 3 predicted proteins | sample Soicark_Litter_5_FD_111474 | JGI IMG/M metagenome (GOLD analysis project Ga0170475, IMG submission 111474) | Avena fatua rhizosphere microbial communities from Hopland, California, USA. Combined Assembly of 48 SPs | reverse complement strand
GTTGTTTAGAAAATACTTCTCAAGTGCGTACCAGAACCGCACTCAATACGTCAAGCACCGACGGTCTTCAGTCGATGTGTGTCGTCCGCGTTACGCATTGAACTCGTCGTAGGCGATACGCTCAGTGGTGTGAACCAGTTCACTCATGCTCGCGTTGTGGCGACAACTGGCGAAGATGGACATGAGCGAATTACGATGAGCGATTCCGCTTTTTTGATCTCAAGCGGAAGCGCTGGTGTTACACCTAGAGAGGTTGGGAATTGTATGCGATTCGTGGTGTCGGTTGGAACAGAGACGCTGAAGGTGAGAGCAGCAACAGCTCAGGGGGTTCGTCGCGCCAGCTTGCTCTCATTGGTCGCGGCCGCTTGCCTGTTCGCCAGCAACGCGAGTGCGTACCGCACTGGTGGCGACCTGCAGAGGTTCAAAGGGACGGAGCGGGTGCGCTGGGGAAACAACGCGGTGACGTTCGAGCTTGCCGCCGCCCATCCTTCGAACATCAACCCGTTCGACTTCAGCCGTGAATTCGTTCGCGCTCAAAATCAATGGGCGGGTCCCGATTGCGGCAGTTTTCGTGCTGAATTCGATGAAGTTCCCAGCGGCCCCGCCAAGTTTGGTGACGGGCACAATACCATTCAAATGGTGAGCTCCGGCTGGGCCACACTCGGTTACCCGGACGCTGCCGCCGGCGCAACAGACCTTCGTTACGAGAAACAGGACGGCGAATGGCGCATCGTCGAGGCTGACATCTACATTAACGCCGAATCGTTCCGTTGGACTACCGATGCCGTGCCGTCGGCAGACGCACGCACGCTCTTCAGTGTCTTGTTCCACGAGGGCGGACACGCCCTCGGCCTCCTTCATCCCTGTGAGGAGGACGGAGCCAACAGCGCACCACAGTGCAAAGCCAGCGGAATCGCTCCAGGCGATTCGGTGATGTACCCGGTGTACGACGCTTCACAGGGCGCGCTGCGTGCCGATGACATCGCGGGTCTTTGCTTCCTCTATCCGAAATGCGAAAGTACTGGCTGCCCCACCGGCTTCGAGTGTCGTTCCGACGGCTGTTCTCAGGCCTGCCCCACTGACGCAGCGACCGGGCGCTGCACGACCGACCAAGTGTGTGCCCCGAAAGGCTGCATCTCGCTAGACGAATGTGCAGCAACGAACTGCCTGAAAAAGGATTCGTGCACCTCGGTCGCCGACTGCGACCTGGGCGAATACTGTACTCCCGAAGGCGCATGCAAGACCGGAGAGCGAGCGTTCGGGGACGCTTGTTCGGCCTCGAACGAGTGTGCGCACAGCGTCTGTGTTGCTTCGGTATGCGTGCCCGCTTGCATCGCGAGCGCGGATTGTGCACCGGACGCCAGCTGCAGTCTGGATGTCGACACTTCCATGCCGCCAGGCCGCGGCGTATGCGTCGGTCCCGAGAAGCCGCTCGGCCAACCGTGCACTGAATCGAACGAATGCCTGGGTGGCGAGTGCCTCGCGGGGGCATCCGAAGATCCGGTGTGCACGCGCCTCTGCGGGGAGGGTGAGCCCGAGTGCCCCGCCCCGTGGTCGTGCAGTGTAGTCAAGGGGCGATCGGTGTGCACTCCGCTCGATGGGCCCGCCGGTGGGTGCTCTGTCACATTGTCTGCTGGCGTCCCCAGTCACAACAGCAAAGCGTTGTCCTGGCTAGCTTCTTTTGGCGCAGCCCTCACCGTGGGTTTCCTACATCGCGTGAGACGACGGTTCAGTCGACGCGCCACTTCCAATCTTCGGAATTGACAAGAGTCTGAGCTCACAGAAGAAAAAACTCATGCCGACCAACTCTCCCCGTAAACAGCTAGCGGCAACCGCGATCGCAGTCGCCATACTCTCGGCCTGCAACGGACAGAGCCCGCGTTTAGACTTGATCGATTCGAAGCCGAAGCTCGACTCGATCCGAACAGAAGAGTTAGAGCGACTCAAACAGTTGGAGTTGATTAGACTGACACCAGTCGATTCTTCCGGTAACGCACTCCCAACTATTACGGTCGACGTTAACAAGATCGAGCTGGAGTTCGAGACAGGCACGGAATGTGATTATCACTGGCAAGACATGCAGACCTCCGGTGTCAACATTTGGCTGATGTATGGACAGGCGCCGCTTTGTTGGGCGCATCGTCTGCTCGGGGCTATTCAACCCAGCCGAAGCATTAGGCTGAACAACGACTCTGGCTTTCTACCAAATCCAAGCGGTAACGCAGTTGCTTGGATGCTCGGGCCACAGTCGGCGGCAGCGAACGTAGCGCTGGCCCGAAGTGCAAAATCGGCGGCGAGGACGGCGCTCGTCGATTTTGACCGCCTGCTGAAGTATTCTATCGATTACACCTACAACGACACAGAGTTCGATGTGGTCAGCACTGATCCAATCGTCCAGCGTGTCCTCGGAACACAAACTCTGCGCGAGGGCGCGTCGAACTACTTTATCGAGGCGTTCAACGTTATTGAGGAAGCGACCAAAAAGGAAGTCGATGGGATGGTTTCTTACGGTGACTTTCAGCGCGCCAACCCTTCGATCACCCAAGGCGTGGACGAGGGTGTACTCGGGCTGGACCTTTCGCGGGCCGCGGCGACGCACGCCTTAGCGGGCGGCGGTCCGGGGCTTCAGCTCGCGACGGCGGCTGGAATCGCTCCGTCGCCATTTCGCCCAGTTTGTTCGCGGCCAAACCTGTCACCCGGGGGGCGTATGGCACTGGACATCATGCGTCAAGCCGCATTGCGACCAACCGATGTGATGCGCACCTCTCTGACAATTGACGACCTCGTGAATGGCGCTTCCCCTGGCTGCGGAAGCCAGACTTGTGGCAGCGTCAAACAGCGGCTAGCACTTTACGCGAAGGATACCTCGACGCCCAGCTCCGTAGATGTCCAAGTTCGGTTTGGCTTGTCCATCGGGGATTTTACCGAGGCGCGCGACTATTTACGCGACGAGCTCACGGCGTATCGGCGCTATCCTGGGCAGATCGACCCTGCCTCTACGGACGCTTTTCCGAAATTCGGCGGGACGGCCACAACGCCCCTCGTGCCTGACAAGGGGTTCTATCGAGCTCTGGTTGACGGTACCCCCAACGATCCGTCACAGGCCATCGACGGGAGCGGTGTGGACAGGTCTACTTATGACTACAGCACAACCGCGAAAATGCGCCAGCTGGGCGACGAGACCCTGTCGCTCGCGGACGAACTGGATGTCACGCTGTCACATGTTCAGGCAATCCTGGCGTCGCCGACTGCGAAAGCGACCGGCTCGGAAGTTGGCTACCGACCGTTAGTTGCGTTCGCCGGAGAAGGCTACCGACGGCGCATCGGTCGGATGACGCTAAGCACTTTTAACCACGGGTGTACTCCGCCAACTGGGAATACTTGCGTAACCATGACGTATAGCCTGGCCGGCGTGCCTTCGGGCCAAGGCTACCGCGTTGCGTTCGGTGATCAGGCCATGGAGTGCATGACCAAAGGCGGACTTGATGGCTACGCTTGTTCGCTGGCAACGTACAATATCTCAATTCCGAATTCTTCCTCGTCGGCAACCATCTTTGGCGGGGGAGGATTTACCTCGGTCATCTATGAGAACAGAACCTTCCCGGTGTCAACCGACCCGGCATTCAACTCGTTGTTCCCTGGAGAACGTGTCTACTTGCTGAGGCCGCGGACTCAGCAATCCAACGACAACAGCGCGGCTCCTGGGGAGTACGAAGCGATTGGTGCAGGCGTGGTTCCGGATCTTCCACTCGCGTACAAAACTAAGTATGCAACCTACCCGTTAATTCCAGAGTTCGATCAAAAAGTGCGCGACCTCTTGGCGCCGAGCACCGCGTGGTGCACGCAGCAAGAAGTCTCATGCTCGGGGGGTCACTTCGATGAGCGCCTGCCACTCGAGAACGAGCTGACCCAGGACGGGACGACCTCCGAGTCCTCATGGAGACACTATCTAGACTTGGCCAAGGCAGCCGCCTCGGAAGCCGATGCCATCGGCAGCGAAATGGTGCAGCATGGGCTCGACCTGAGCACGGTGACGGAGAATCAAGCGGAGGCGCAACGCGATCGTGACGAAGCGCAACGCGTCCAAGTGGAGCAAACGCTTGAAGAGCTACAAAATATTTGCGGCACTTCGGTCGATGCCCGGACGCTCCTGAGCGGCTTCAGCTCAGACCCGCAAAACAACAATCTCGATCAAGAACCAACGATGACGTGTTCCACGGACGCTGACTGCTCGACTTCTCCAAACTCACGCTGTTACGGCGGTCGGTGCATTTTGGACCCGGTAAAAGTCGCGCAGGGCCTGCTGCTATCGGGCTCAAGCAGTGCCGTGGTAAGTCGAGCCGATGCTCAGCGTTTGGTTAGTTGCATAGGGGAAGATTCGATAGTCCCGCTTGCCACTCTCGGCACTCGTCCCATGTGCGTGTGGATCCCGCCGGGCGGGACATACCCCAACTCATACTGCCAGGTCACCACGCCCAAGGAAGGAAACAACCCCTATGCGGTATGTCCCTCTCCAGCGGGTAAAGTCACTTCGAATGGGCAGGACTACTACAGCTGCATCGCGTCAGGGAGGCCTACGCCCGCCTATTCGACTCGGCTCGTTCAGGAAACGTTGGGTTTCTTTGACAATTCTGAGGATGGACAAGCCGATGCCGGCCCCGTTGACACCCAATGCGCAATGCTTGCCGCCCTGAGGGGTCTCATAAACGGAGTCCCAATCGCGACTCAGCCTTGGACGAGTGCCGCAGATGGTGCCGCGCAGATCATCGCAAGCAATCGACTGCACGTCGACAGCCTCAAACTCTTGGCGCCCGACCTCGGTTGGGATCCGACAATCGAGGGTTACAGTTCGATTACATTCAAAGGCACCAAGATCTTCACGACCGGCGTCCACGGTGCACCCGCAACCACAGGCTGGCCATGTGATCCGGGAACGCGAACCGGCCCAGCGGGGACACTATTCGGACCGCCACCAGTGGGCCCGTCACCAGGGCCGTCGTTTGCCGCCAACGTCACCTGCAGCGACAGTAGGTATCGTGCCTATATCAACCAGCGAATGCGCGACGCAGTGATGGCCGCACAGGCAACGACGATCAACAAATTTGCACACATTACGTGGCCGACAACGTCTCTAGATGGCGTATCGGCTCCGACAAGCACCAGCCAGATAGGTACGGCGTTCGGAACAACGCTCCCCCTGTTTCTCGACCAACACGCCGAAAGGGATGGCATTCCGGCGCTTAGTATCTATCGCACGACCGGCAATTGGAACTTTTGGAGCTACGACGATAATGTCGGCTTTGTTTCAGGCCTGTTGAGCGGTTTCGTGCCTGCCGGGGCGATTCCCAGTGAGGACGGTGACACCGCGCAGGATAGCTATCCGTTTCAATGGGTAACCAGGCAAGAGGGAAAGATCGTTGCGACAAACGTCTACAGCAACTTCGTTCCAGAGATGATCTGGTATGGCGCGGGGAAAGATGGGCACGCGGACGTGCGCACGGCGCTGGCAAGTAACTTTGGCACAGGACAGAACGACCCGCGGCAAGCGTTCGCCAATATGCTCTATGGTCTTGAATCAGGACCGTCCTTTGGCGGGTTCTACCTCGGACACAATGATTTTGTCGACAGCCTCACGAGATCCTATCACCCTGTCCCCGGAGGATTTCGTGTGAACGGTCAGACCATCTGGGATGCGGCGGAGCTAATGTGCGCGTCCGGTGGCGCCACTGTCGCGCCCAACGGTGTCGTCACCTCCGCGGAAGATGTCGACAGGTCTGCGACGTATCTCGAACAGACCGCAGACCTTATTTCAGTCCAGTCGGGTCGCCGCGTGTTCGCCAAATTTCCGAAATTTGCCCGGGACGCCGTTCGAAAAGAGGGTGTCAAGGGCGCATACCCTGCGTTGGGTGGTCAAATGGCGGAGCAAGTATCACAGTTGCGTTCGACCTTGATCGATATGTCTGCAATCGGTCCGAAGATGGCCTCGGAGCTACGGCTTTTCGCCGGAGACCTGAAGACCTATCGGGCCCTCCTCAAGCGCAACGGACTGGAGCGTGACATCAATTCTCTCCAGTACACCTCAGAGGCGGCGAACAACCTGACCCAGTGTGTCCTATCCGTCATGGACGTGCTGACCTCCAACGGGATTCTTGGGACAATTGTGGGAGGCGGCAAGGCAGTCGCGACCTGCGCCAATGCCGGCTTCCAGACGTCAGTCGCCGAGCGCATCAAAGACACGAAGAACGCGATCAGCAGCATTGACGACCAAGTCCAATTTAGCAATTTCGCGAACAACTTTGAGACACGCAGTCAGGCCCTCAAAGACCTCTCCGATCTCGCGCTTAAGCTGACTGAAGACGGCGACGGTCACCTTGCCGAGATCGAGCGATTGCGGCAGGCCGCACGCCGCGCGTTGGATCACGCCATCGTGATGGACTCGTTTAGCAACCAGGTGCACTACCATTCGAACGACGTGATGCGTACGCGTTTGAATACTGACGCGGTTCGATACGGAGAACGCCTGGAAGACGCCAAGCGGCTCTCGTTCGTCGCCAAGCGCGCAATCGAACAGCGCATCGGCATTCATTTGTCAGAAATGAATTTCAATCTCCCCCTCGTCGATGCTCCTGCCAATTGGGAAGCACAGCTGTGCACGTTGCAAGGAATCGACTACAGCGCCATTGACAGCGCGTCGTCCGTTCAGAGTGCCAGCAAGGCTCCCTCGTACGCATCGGGTTACATCGGCGATTACGTCAGCAAGCTGGAGAAAGTCGTAGAATCCTACGTGCTCAGCAGTAACTTTCACGAGGGCCACGATACCTCGGTCATCTCGCTCAAGGATGACGTCGTGAAGGCAACCCAATCGTGCGAGGCGCCTTCGCGCAATCTTCTCGCCTACACGAGCGACTTGTCTCATCTCTCTTCAGATTCACTTGCATTTCCCGGTTGGGAAATCGCGGGCTGCATGACCCACGTTGTTAACGGGGTGACAACAGCCCTGCCCGAGTGCATTTCGGTGTCACCCGACCCGACCCAATTGCTCAGCGTCGAAGGCAATTCGGTACCTGGTTTCCTAATCCGCCGCGGCCCGCGCTGTGCAACTAGCGCGGGCGGCGATGGGTTCACTTGTGGCGAAGCGGGGACCACGATTCCGACCTGTCCGTCGAGCGGCTGCGGCTTGGCAGATGCTGCTCGGCTCCGGCAAAGAGTGTCGCTCGGCGCGGGTAAGTTTCGAATTTCCTACTATACCAAGGCCCAGACAACGGCGAGCGGCACGCTTTTTGGCGTTGGGGGCCTGCGGGTCATCGCGGATCCGGATGGCACCGGTGTGGGGGCAACGCTCGCGGATGGCGTTGCTTTCAAGCAGACGTACCTTTCAGCGGGCGTCGAGACGTTATCGGGATATAAACGCGTTTTTGCTGACTTCAGCCTGACGGCGCCGCAAATCGTGTCCATAGAAATCGGTCTGGATCGGTTAGCGCAGCCCACCGTCAATGCCTTCCAAACGCAAACCCTGACCGGCGTGATGCTGGAGGACATCACGCGCTACACCCCCAGCGCTAGCACGCCTCTCAGTAGCCCGTTTGCTAGCACTGGCGAAACGCTGACCAGCACGGACGGGAGCTGCCCCGACACTGACGGCTCCGCCTTTAGAAGGAAGGCGTGGGTTCGCAACTGCCTGAGCCTTTGCAACAACGGGTACGGCGACACTTGCTCGGAAGCGGGCCTGAGCCGGGAGTGCTTCTGGGAGCTCAATTTTCCCATCAGCCAACGCCTCATTGAATCAGGCCGCCAGCTGAGTAGCGCCGGCTTCGCCAAGGGCAATTTCAATTATCGCATTCAGAACGTGGCGGTGAACTTCGTGGGCACGGGCTTACGTGACTGTACCGACCAACCGGAGAGCTGCAATGGCGCTGGCTTCGTTCAATACTCGCTATCCCATCAGGGCCCATTCTTCGTACGCAACCACTTTGGCGGAACGTTCGAAGCGAAGCTGTTTGATGGGAATATCGAACATGCCCGGGGCCTCGGGATCGAGCGCTACATCACGAACCCCATCTCCAGTTCGGACAGCTCACTCTTGGAGCCGTACATGCATGCGGAACTCAATGGGCGACCGATGGACGGCAACTTCGTGTTACGGATCTGGGAAAGACCTGATCTCGACTTGTCTAAGATCACCGATGTCCAGGTGGTGATGGAGTACGGTTACTGGACTAGGTTTAATTGAGGCGAGCGCGGCGGGGGAAGCTTGAAAGCTTCCTCCGGACGTGCTCCGTGTCTACTTCGCCGACCAAGAGCACAAATTCCCGTCGCCGCCGACAACAATGCGCCCCTTGACGGCGATGGGTGAGGTCCAACGGTGGGTGCCAGTGCAGCTGTTTGCACTAGTGTACAGATTCGTACCGGTGTCTCCGTCGACCGCGGTGAGCTTATTGCCGCTCATGTACCAGACAACCGCGTCGGACGAGCCGTCTATCGTCGTCGATATTGGGGCCGTCACCTCGCCCGTTTGTGCGGCGCACCAATCGACGGTGCCCGTGGGAGGGCTACCCGCTTTGAGCAACACAGACACAATCTTTTGTCCCGAGCCACCGGTGCATGCTGCGTTGTTATCAGTCGAAAACGTGATGTGGGTGCCCTTAGCCGTGCGATACACGGTGGGCGCTGTCTTGACCGCCATTCCTCCGTTTGCCACTGTGATCGTTGTCGCCGCTCCGCCCATGCCGCCAAGGTTCGTCGCGTTCAATAGATAGAGCTTACCGTCCTTGGCAACGGCCCCAATGTAGTTAGGAGGGGTGGCACCAGGAAGGTTGAAATAGACGGGATTGCTCGAGCCGAAGTCTGAATCATCGTCGTCCATGTTCTTCCATGTCGTGGGGAAGAAAAGATTCTGGTCCTTGCGGTCGAACGCGCCCATGCCGGTGATGCGTACGACTTGTTCGCTGTCAGTAGTGGAGCGATCGGCTGCGTGGGATCCATTCGGAGTATGGTTGCCGGTCACTGCAAAGACGGAGGTGCCATCCGACGCCATACCGCCTGCTGCCCAGATCGCCGAGCCCTGATCGAGCGTCGTCCACGCGCCGCGTTGAGCAGGGTTGGCGGTATTCACGCCGATCACCCAGCCGTGATACACGTTGCAGTCTCCAACGTGACCGCCGTAAGCGACGTAGAGCGTGCCGTTGACCAGTGACAACGCGCTGCGCTGATTTTGCGCCGGAGTATTGAAGGTGACTGCGCCCGACTTCGTACCCGTCAAATCGATGGGCCAGCCCGTCACTTCCATCCCGGTATCGATGTTGATGGCGTGGATCTCGTGACGCTCGATGCTGGCCGCGCCAACGCCACCGGCTACGTAAATGACGCGCTTGGTCGCGTCGATAACGGGCGTGCTGAGCATGCCAACGGGTTTGATGCTGCCGCAACCCGCACCGCTCTGCTGCGGCGCGCTGCCGATGTTCTTCGTCCACAGGTTCGCACCGGTGGTCTCGTCAATCGCGAGCACGTCATTGCTCGTGGTGACCGCGAAGAAGGTCCCCTTGTGGCCCGGACCGTCAGCGATATACACCGGGGACGCCCACATGCTGCCAGTGAACTTAGCGGCAAAGGCGGTATCAGCGGTAAGCATCGGGACGGCCGCTTTGGTCAGTTTTGGCTGAGTGAAATGACCATCGCGCGACGGGTGGTGATTGCGCTCGAGCACGTCGTCACCTTCCGGCAAAGGCATGCCGCCGGCACCTGCGGTAGAAGCGCCGGCTGAACCGGGGGAACCGGCTGAACCCGCTGTCGCCATTCCTGCCGCGCCGGAATCGCTCACCGTACCTGCTGCCCCCGCTTCGCTTGCGCCGGCCCCTGCCGGCGCACCACCGGAACCAGATCCCGAAACTGTACCGCCACTCGCGGGTGAGCCGGCGCTGCTACCGCCGTTGTTATTGGAGGCACCAGCACCGCCTGAGGGATTCCCGTCGGAACCGCACGCTTGCACTGCAAGCAAGGACCCGGCAGCGCAAGCTGAAAGAAGCACCCATTGTTGGACGCCGAGCACGCGAAACGAACGGAGGCGGCGAGCCAAGTTGGAAGTGTGATGGCGTTCGGTCACGAGAACCCTCTTTCCTGAGATGCGATGCCCTCACGCGCCTGGGCTAAGCAACGAGCCACGGAGAGCTGATGCTTAAGTTAGCGCCTCAATCCGACGCCGGTCAACGTCATCGCGGGCTACCAACGGAGAGCCCGCGGCAGTAGCGCGGTGTTCTTGAATTGAACTTGGATCACGGTGCGCGCACCGAAAAAAGGCATTGAAGGAATCAAGCCACGGTGGCTAGTTTGAGCGCATGAAGCAAT
>Ga0170475_101664801_pt1 | contig 10341 bp, 4 predicted proteins | sample Soicark_Litter_5_FD_111474 | JGI IMG/M metagenome (GOLD analysis project Ga0170475, IMG submission 111474) | Avena fatua rhizosphere microbial communities from Hopland, California, USA. Combined Assembly of 48 SPs | reverse complement strand
GGCAGTACTACGTCAGGACGACTGCCGGTCAGATGGTGCCGCTGGCCAATGTCGTCCACGTCCGCGAGACGACCGCACCGCAGGTGATCAGCCATTTCAACCTGTTTCGTTCGGCGGAGATCAGCGGGGCGGCCGCGCCCGGCGTGAGCTCCGGCCAGGCGCTCGCAGAGATGGAGAGGCTGGCCGCGACGTCCCTTCCACAGGGATTCGGCTATGCGTGGTCTGGCCTGTCGTTCGAGGAGGTCAAGGCCGGCAGACAGTCAGCGGCGATCTTCGCCATCGCACTCCTGCTCGTTTACCTGACGCTCGCCGCGCAGTACGAATCGCTGGTGCTGCCGTTCATCGTGCTGCTCGGCGTGCCGCTCGCCGTCCTGGGCGCCCTCTCGGCGCAATGGGTGCGTGGCCTGCAGAACGATCTCTATTGCCAGATCGGCCTGGTGATGCTCATCGGTCTCGCCGCGAAGAACTCGATCCTGATCGTCGAGTTCGCCGAACAGCTCCGGCTGAAGGGCGCGTCGGTGCTCGACGCAGCAGTGGACGCTGCCAGAATCCGGCTGCGCCCGATTCTCATGACCTCACTCGCGTTCATCCTCGGAGTCACTCCCCTGGTATTCGCCAGCGGCGCGGGCATGGAAGGACGTCATTCCGTCGGCACCGCCGTTGCCGGCGGCATGCTCTTCGCCACCTTCCTGAACATCCTGTTCATTCCGATTCTCTATGCGCTGGTCAGAACGCTGATCCCGGGCACCACGCGCGTGACGACGGAGTAGCGGCAGCTTCGGACCGTTTGTCGCCTTCGCAGTTGCGATTGTCGAATCCGGTACAAGCGAAAGGGCCAGGATTTCGCCTGGCCCTTTCCGCCGTTCTTCGTATCTTTGTGTTGAAAGCCCTGAGCCAGGAGCCCTGAGCCGACGCTGGCGAAGCCTGCTATTCGCAGGCTTCGGTGATGCAGATCGACTCGAGCGTGCGGCCCATCGGCGGCGGCTTGAGGCCCTGCTTGGCCATCAACTCCCGCATCAGCTTGCCGGCCTCGGGATGCGGGATGGCCGACTGGACGCCGACGCGGACGAGGCCGTCGGCGTAATCCACCGCTTCCCACGTGTGAACCGCGAGCTTGCCGCCGCGATTGTCGGTGTTGCCGAAATCGCGCACGTCCATCCGGGCACCGCCGTCGAAGAGTGCCTGGATGACCTCGGTGTTTCCCTTGTGCCCGGCGCCGTGCATCGCCGTGCGACCCGTGTCCGCCTGAGCGTTGACGTCCAGGCCAAGGCCGATCAGCATCCTGACCGCTTCAGCCGTCTGCTTCGGCGACCACTCGTAGGTGATGCCCTCGACCCAGCCGATGCCCGCGGCAACCTGCAGCGGGGTCACGCCAAGGGCGGTGTTGATCTTCGGATCCGCACCGTGGTCGAGGAGGAGCTTCATCAACTCGACGTCACCCGACTGCGATGCCCGGAGGAACGCGGTGGCGCCGTTCTCGTCGAGCCACTGGTTGGTGAAGACCGTGCGCGTCTCGGTGCTGTCTTTCACGCGGGCGTTGACATCGGCGCCCTTGTCGATCAGCAGCTTGATGAAGTCCAGGTGATCCATATCCGGCCGGCGAACCGGATAGTCGCCGCCCTCGATGTTGCGGTTGTCGGTCGCCAGATACAGGGGCGTCCAGCCGCCCTTGTTCGGCAGGTTGACGTCCGCACCATGATCGATCAGGTACTTCCCAAGGGTGTAGTACCGGTTCTGGGTAGCGACGAGCAACGGACTCCAGCCATAGCCAGACGTCTGGTTGATATCGACGCCCGATTCGAGGAGCACCTTCACCGTGTCCAGGTTGTTGGCGCGCACCGCGTACGTCAGCGCCGTCAGCTGACCGCCGTCGGCCGCGTTGCCGTTGCCGCGACGTCCGACCAGCCCGACCGCCGCTCCCGAATCGTCCACGTCGCCCAGAGCCGGGGCATTGTTGTTCGATGCCGCGGCTGCCGCAGCTGCCGCAGCGGCGGCCGCCTGCACGGTGCGCGCGGCTTCGGCCTGCTGCGCGGCCTGGATCGCTGCCGCCTCACCGGATGCGGCGCGAATCGCTGCGAGGTCGAGCGGTGCGCCTGCCGCAACGGCGGCACCCTGCGCCGCGACAGCCTTGCGTGGATCGTTCGCCTTGCCGAGCGCCGGACCGCGACCACGCTGTGCCGGGTTGGACTTGGCGTTCATGTCGGCGCCGCTCTTGAGCAGCAGCGACACCGCCTGGGCGTGCCCTTCATCTGCGGCCCACATCAGCGGCGTCGTCCCACGCTGGTCTTCCTTGGCGTTGACGTCCGCGCCCTTGTCGATGAGGACCTTCATCGCCTCGGTGTTGCCGGTGCGCGACGCGATCATCAGCGGAGTACGACCGAGCGGCAGTTTCTCGTTCGGGTCGGCTCCGGCCGCGATGAGCCGCGCGATCATCGCGCCATCGCCGTTGATCGAGGCGAGCCACATCGGCGTCGCGCCCTCACGATTCGCCGTCTTCACGTTGGCGCCCGCCTTGATGAGCAGGTCGGCCATCTCCGCATCCGAACGGTAGACGGCCCACTGGATCGCGGTCGCCCCGTCGGGCTGCGGCGCGTTGACGTCGGCCTTCTGCGCGACGAGCGCGCGGACCGCCGCCTTATCCCCCTTCATCGCCGCGTCAGCGACGTCGCTCTTCCCCGCTGCCGCCGCGGAAACGACGAAGGACACGACGAACCCGAAGGCGACGAGTCCCCCGATGCCCTTCATCCACCCGTTGCGAGTTGGGAGTTGCAAGTTGGGAATTCTCATCAGAGATTCTCCAGCCGGCCAGTGCTGTCGCCGAACGAATCCTGGTGAATATCGAACTTGTCCAGGACGCTGAGCAGCAGGTTGCCCGTGGGCACGGTCTTGCTCGGGTAGGCCAGGTGACGGTTGCCCTTCAGCTTGCCGTTGGCGCCGCCGATGAGCACATGCGGCACGTCGTAGTGCACGTGCTGGTTCGAGTTCCCCATGTTGCTGCCGAAGAGGATCATCGAGCGGTCGAGCAGCGTCGCGTCGCCTTCCTTGACCTTCGCGAGGTTGTCCACGAGGTGGGCAATCATCCTCACGTGATACTGGTTGATCTTCGACAGGTCGGCGATCCGCCGCGGGTCTTCCCCGTGGTGCGACACGCCATGGAAGGACGAGGTCGGTGCCTCGCTCTCCGGGTACGTCCGGTTCGTGAGGTCGCGCGCGAACAGCAGCGTGCCGACGCGGGTGATGTCCGCCTGGAACGCCAGTGCCAGCAGGTCGAACTGCAGCTTGATGTGCTGGTCGAACGAACGCGGCACGCCCACCGGCACGTCGAAGTCTTCCGGCGCGACGTTGGACGCCTTCATCGCGATCTGCAGGCGCCGTTCGATCTCGCGCACGTTCTCCGCATAGCTGTCGAGCCGCTCGCGGTCGGGCACGCTGATCTCGCCTCGCAGCTTCTTCATGCTGCTGTTCAGCGAGTCGAGGATGCTCTGATCCCGCTTGCGGTTGAGCGCGCGCTGCTCGGCCGTGCTGCCGTCGCCGAACATGCGCTCGAACACCACCTGCGGGTTGAGCTCCATCGGGAGCGGCGTGGTCGGCGTCGCCCACGAGATCGTGTTCGTGTAGGTGCAGCTGTAACCCTCGCCGCAGTTGCTCGAGTTGGCGCCCGGGTCCTCGACCGCCATCTGCATCGACGGGATCAGCGTCTGCGTGCCGATCTTCTGCGCGATCAGCTGGTCGATCGTCGTGCCGTTGTACACGTCCGCGCCGGCGGTCTTCTTCGGCTTCTGTGCCGACATGAACGCCGCCGCCACCCAGTGATCTGCGCCGGTGACGCCAGGGGGCGGCTCAGCCGAGCGCGAGTGCAGGCCGCTGAAGATCACCGTCTGGTCCTTGAACGGCTCGAGCGGCTTCCAGTTGAACGGCAATTCCGCCGGGAGGGCACCTTCCTTCTCAGGGACCCAGTAGCCGGGCGCCATGCCGTGCGGCACGAACATGCCGACGAACCGCGGCGTGCCGGCGGCCGCGGTCTGCGCCAGCGCCGTGGCGGCTGGCACCATTGCTTCGAGGAAGGGCAGCGCGAGCGTCGCGCCGGCACCACGCAGGACCGTCCGTCGGGAAATGTGCTTCTTCGTCAGGAACATCGCGTGTATGACTCCTCTAGCGGGCCGCCGTCTGCGTAGACCGGTCGGATGATTTCAGGTTCATCTGGAATGAAGGGCTCTTCACGATACCGAGAATCAGCGACGACATCCGGTATTTCGACGGCGCGGCCTCACGGACGAGCGACCGCACCAGCGGCATGTCGGACGGCTCGACGCCGCGCCCGAGCGCATACGTGAACAGGCGCTCCGCGACCACCCGGGCGAACTGATCCTGATAGCGCAGCAGCACCTGACGCAGGCCGTTCACGCCGTCGATCTTCGTGCCGTCGTTGAGCACGGCGCCGGCGTCCACCGCGGCGCTCTCGTCCTTGAGCCGCCACGCACCCGTCGCGTCGAAATTCTCGAGCGCCATCCCGAGCGGCTCGAAACTGCGGTGGCACTGCGCGCAGGCGAGTGCCGCGTGGTGCTTCTCGAGGATCTCACGCATCGTCGGAATCTTCTCGTTACCGGCGGCGCCCGCTTCCTTCCGTTCCTTGAGCGACGTGTCGACGCCCGGCGGCGGGGGCGGCGGCTCAATGCCGAAGAACGTCACGAGTGCCCACTTCCCGCGCATGACCGGCGACGTCCGCGCCGCCTGCGATGTCACGGTCAGCAGCGCGCCCTTGCCGAGCAGCCCGCGCCGCACGTCGAGCTCGGGCGGCAGCGTCACACGGCGGAACTGCGAGCCGTAGATGTTCGGGATGCCGTAGTGCTTCGCGAGGCGCTCGTTCACGTAGGTGTAGTTCGCGTCGAGCAGATCGACGACGCTGCGGTCCTCGTGGACGACGCTGCCGAAGAACAGCTCCATCTCCTTCTCGAACGCGGCGCGCAGGTTGTCGTCGAAGTCCGGGAACAGGTTCACCGCCGGCTCACTGGTCGCCAGCGCCCGCACGCTCAGCCACTGCCCGATGAAGTTCGAGATGAGCGCATCCGACTTCGCGTCGGCAAGCATCCGCTTGACCTGTTTCTCGAGCATCGCCGGCTCCCGTAGCCGGTTCTGCGCGGCGACGTCGATCAGTTCGTCGTCCGGGATGCTGCTCCACAGGAAGAACGAGAGTCGCGAGGCCAAATCGAGGTCGCTGATCCGGTAACTCTTCCCAGCCGCGAGAGTCGCGGGCTCCTGCTCGCCGCGGTAGATGAACTGCACGTCAGCGAGAATGCGCTGCAGCGCCACCTGGATGCCTTCGTCGAAGCTGCCGTTGCCGGTACGACCCGACTTGTAGAACTCCATCACCGCGTCGACGTCCGCCTTGGTAGCCGGACGACGGTAGGCGTGCTTGATCAGCGCAGAGACGATCTGCCGCGCGCAGATGTCCTCCTGGCTGGCGTTCGCCGGCTTGCACGTGAAGATCTTCTTGCGGCTGGCGGTGTCGCTCGCCGGGTTGGCGTTGTAGGGGCCCTCGATGACGACCTGCCCGACGTGCGGGTAGAACTGGAAGCCGGGGATTTCTCCCGGCGTGTTCATCGTCCGCTGGAATGGCCGGTTCAGTTCAGTGGCGGGAAGGTCGTTGGTGGCGACGAACGTCACGCCGACGTCGTGCAGCCCGGCCTTGATCGCGATCGGGGGCGTCGACTTGCCGTTACCGGTCGTCGGCTTGATGTCGCGGTCCCAGTCGAACACGTGGACCAGTTCACCGTCGATCAGGACCTGGAGCTTCTCGCCCTGGATCTGGCCGAGCACCGCCTGGAAGTACCCGGTGACGCCCTTGACGTTGAATGAGTACTCGCCGTCCGTCGGGAACTCGTACGGAATCAGGATGCCGCCGCGGGTGCCGAACGGCAGCCCCTCGAGGTGATAGTTCTGCGCCGTGTCCGGGGGCACGTCGAACACCTTCTGGCTCGCCGCCGCTTCCTCGCCGATTGCCAGGCGGGAAATCTTCCCGGCGGCCGACAGATACGCCTCCATCAGCGCCGGCGAAATCGTCAGCGCCGCCGCCTGATTGTCGAAGCCGCGGGTCGAGTCGTCGGCCGGCAGGAACTTCGCGGCGTCGACGTCCAGGTTCAAGAGGTCGCGGATGACGTTCGTGTATTCCGTGCGGTTCAGGCGGTGCAGGCCAGGCGCTTCCAGGAACGGCTGAGCGTTGCGATCGAGCTCGGCTTCCATCGCCGTAATCAGCGTCGTCATGCCCGCCGCATCAGGACGGGGCATGCCGGTCGGGGGCATCATGCCGGCGCGCAGCTTGAGCACGATCTTCTCAGCCATGTCGCGGTGGTCCCGCAGCTTGGCGAGGTCGAACGAATCGAGCTCCAGGCCCCCGGTCTTGGCACGCGCGTTGTGACAGCTGACGCAATACTTGTCCATCGCCGCCCGTGCAGCCGTCAGATCCGGCGCGGCCGCAGCCGTCGGCGCCGGCCGTGCAGGTGCCTGGGTGGCCACCGGCACCGGCTTCGGGGCCGGGGCGGGAGCCGCAGGTTGAGCAACCTGCCCGTAAATAGCTGCCACCCAGAAGGCTACAGCCGACGTCGTAACCAAGAATTTCGAATTCACGAAGCCCCCGTCGCTAAAAACTCAGGCATAGATAAAAAGGTGCGGTGTAATTCTCGCGGACCTGCGGCCCGTGTCAAGAACTCTTTCATCCCGCTCGGGTTAGCCGTTGGTATGCTTCTACCCTGCGATTGTTCATCCCAAGCCGCTGCGGAAGGATTTGTATGACCGTTTCCCGTCTCATGGCCCCCGTCGTGCTGACGCTGGCCCTGCTCACGCCCTCCGGTCACTTGAACGCCGCGGGTCAGAGTGCGGCCGCCACCGGGGCTGCGGACATCCCGCTGACCCAGGCGGTGCCTGTCGACCCGCGCATCACCACTGGAATACTGCCGAACGGGCTCCGGTATTACATCCGGGCCAACAAAGCGCCCCGAAACCGCGCCGAGTTGCGTCTAGCGGTCAACGCCGGGTCCATCCTCGAGGACGACGACCAGCGCGGGCTCGCCCATATGGTCGAGCACATGGCATTCAACGGGACGACGCACTTCCCCGGAAACGACATTATCGCCTTCATGCAAGCGATTGGGATGCGGTTTGGCGCCCACGTCAACGCCCACACCGGCTTCGACGAAACCGTTTACCAACTCCAGATCCCCACGGAAAACCCCCGGGTCATCGATCGTGCCCTCCTCGCGCTGGAAGACTGGGCTCACAACGTCACCTTCGAGCCTGACGAGGTCGACAAGGAGCGGGGGGTCGTCCTCGAGGAATGGCGGCTCGGGCTTGGCGCCGACGAGCGGATGCGGGACAAGCAGTTCCCGGTCCTGCTGAAGGGGTCGCGCTACGCGGACCGGCTGCCAATCGGCACGCCCGACACCCTCCGGACGTTCTCGTACGACAAGCTCCGGCGCTTCTACAACGACTGGTATCGGCCGGACTTGATGGCGGTGATTGCCGTCGGCGACTTCGACGTGGCGGCGGTGGAAGCGATGATCAAATCGCACTTCAGCGAGATTCCCCGGCCGGCCAACCCGCGCCCGCGCCAGGACTACCCCGTCCCGGACCATCCCGGCACGCTATACACCGTCGCGACCGACCCGGAAGCCACCGTCACCAGCGTCAGCGTCATCAATAAGATGGCCTTCCGCGATCAAACGAGCGTCGGGTCCTACCGGCAATCGCTGGTCGAGCGCTTGTTCTCCAGCATGCTGTCCTCGCGATTCGAGGAACTGTCGCACAGCGCGGATCCGCCGTTCCTCGCCGCCGAGACGTCCCGCAGCATGTTCGTGCATACCGCGGAGGTCACGGCGCTCAACGCCGTCGCCGTCGACGGGAACGTTGAAAAGGCGCTCACCGCGATGTTCACCGAGATGGAGCGCGTCACGAAATTCGGCTTCACGGCCACCGAGCTCGAGCGCGAGAAGCTGAACATGCGGCTGTTCCTCCAGCGGGCGACCGTCGAGGAGGCCACGTGGGAATCCGACTCGCTGGCGGATGAATACATCCGCAACTTCCTCCAGAAGGAGCCGATCCCCGGCATCCAATACGAGTACGGCCTGCACCAGCGGTTCGTCCCCGAGATCACGCTGCGCGAGGTGAACGCCCTCGCGAAGGACTGGATGCCCGACCGCAGCCGCGTGGTCATGGTGAGCGGGCCGCAGAAGCCCGGGTTGACCATGCCGACCGAGGCCAGGCTGGCGGCCGCGATCAAGTCCGGAAGCAGCGCACAGCTCTCCGCGTATGTCGACACCGTCAGCACCCTGCCGCTGCTCGAAGGCGTGCCCACGCCAGGGCGCGTCGTCAACACGAATGAACGGGCCGCACTGGGCATCACCGAATGGCAGCTGTCGAATGGCGTCCGGGTGGTGCTGAAGCCGACGACCAACAAGCAGGATGAAATCCTCTTCCGGGCGGTCAGCCCTGGAGGAACGTCGATGGCGAGCGACCAGGACTTCGTCGCCGCCGAGACGGCGGCCGCGATCATCGAACGCGGCGGACTCGGCAAACTCAATGAGAGCACGCTCGAGAAGAAGCTCGCCGGCAAGACCGCCTTCGTCCGTCCCGAGATCGGCGACACGAGTGAAGGGCTGCGCGGCGGCTCGTCGCGTGGGGATCTCGAAACGATGTTCCAGCTCGTGTACCTGACGTTCACGCAGCCGCGGGCCGACCAGGAAGCGTTTGCCACCTACGTGCGGCAGCTGCAGGCCACGCTCGCCAACCGTGAAGCGATGCCAGACGCCGCTTTCAACGACGCGGTCGAAGCGGCCGTGTCGCAAAACCATCCCCGCGCACGTTCGCTGAGCGCGGACCAGCTGCCGCAGCTGGACCTCCAGAAGTCGCTGGCGTTCTACAAGGACCGTTTTGCCGACGCGAGCGATTTCACCTTCGTCTTCGTCGGCAACATCGACCTGAACACCTTCAAGCCGCTCGTTGAGCGCTACCTGGGCAGCCTCCCCGCCACGAACCGTCACGAGACAGCCAGGGATGCGGGCATCCGTCCACCCTCGACGGTCCTCGAGCGCCAGATCCGGAAAGGGCTGGACCCGAGGAGCCAGGTGAGCGTCGTGTTCACCGGCCCGTTCCAGAACGATCAGGCGAACCGGATCATCATGCGGGCGATGGCCGAGTCGCTCGAGGGCAGCCTGCAGCGCACGCTCCGCGAGGATCTCGGCGGCACCTACGGTGTGAGCGCGCGGCCTCAATACGAGGAACGGCCCATCAACCAGTACCGCGTGACGATCTCGTTCGCCTGCGACCCCGCGAGGGCCGACGCCCTGGTCGCGTCGATGTTCCGCGTGATCGACCAGTTCCGCGATCTCGGACCCTCGCGCGCGCAGGTCGGCGACGTCCGTTCGGCCCTCATGCGCGACCTGGAGACGAACAGCCGCGACAACTCGTACCTGCTCAATCAGCTGGCTTACAAGTACCAGTACGACGAGGACCCTGCCGAGGCCTTCAACCTGGAGAAGTTCTACGACCAGATCACGCCCGCCGCAATCCAGAAGGCCGCGCAGCTGTACCTGGATCCGAAGCGGTACGTGAAGGTCGTGCTGATGCCGGAGGCGGGCACCCGATAGTCGTGACTTGGTGAACGGCGATCGGGAAGGAAGGCGGGTCGCCTGCGGCGAACCCGCCCTGCCGGCAGCTCGTCGAGCCACGGGCGCGATCCCCACCACGAATCGTGAGGCACGGATTCACGATTCGTGATTGACGGTTCCCGACGGCTCGAACCGATACCCCACGTCGCGAATCGTCTGGATATAGATCGGCGAGTGCGGGCTTGGTTCCACCTTGCTGCGGAGCGTCGTCACGCACCGGTCGATGCTCCGTGGCGTCACGAAGACGCTGCTTCCCCATACCGCGTTGAGGATCACGTCGCGCGACAGCGCACAGCCGGGTCGCGACGCGAAATACGCCAGCAGCGCGAACTCCTTGCTCGTGAGGTCGATCTCCACACCGCGCCGGCGGCACCGCCTGGCGGTGAGGTCGACTTCGCAGTCCCCGAACGACACCACTGCCGGCCGCATGCCGCGCCGGCGAAGGAAGGCGCGCACGCGCGCGACCAGTTCGCCAATCCTGAACGGCTTGGTGATGTAGTCGTCGGCGCCGAGGTCCAGGCCGAGGATGATGTCCCCTTCCTGCCCCTTTGCCGTGAGCATCACAATCGGCACCTCCAGCCCGTGCGCGCGAACTTCCCGGCAGATCTCGTAACCGTTGACGATCGGCAGCATCAGGTCGAGCAGGATGAGGTCTGCATCACCGCGGAGCGCGGCATCCAGG
>Ga0170475_101309816_pt1 | contig 10341 bp, 6 predicted proteins | sample Soicark_Litter_5_FD_111474 | JGI IMG/M metagenome (GOLD analysis project Ga0170475, IMG submission 111474) | Avena fatua rhizosphere microbial communities from Hopland, California, USA. Combined Assembly of 48 SPs | reverse complement strand
CGTGACTGTATAACTTACAGACACGTAATTGGGACCAGATCGACGAGACACGATTTGGCCAAGTTACAACCGTTCTGCTCTCCCAGCAGGACTGAAAGGAGTGTTGTTCGTCCCGGCCCCTGGCCTCGGTTCAAGGAGTGTAGCTTTAACTTTTTTAAGGTGACGTATGCCTATACGTATTAATTTGCTGGCAGAAGCCCAGTCTGCCGAGGATTTACGTCGCCGCGACCCGGTGAAACGGGCCATTTGGATCGGCGGCTTCTGCGTGGCGCTGGCGCTTCTCTGGTGCGGCAAACTTCAACTCGACATCTGGCGTGAAGGAATTACACGCACGCGGATGGAAAATGATTGGACCACTCTCGAGCCCAAAAACAAGGTGCTCGTGCAGAAGCAGGAAAAGGCCAATCGCCTCGAGAACTACGTCCGTAACCTCGATCGTTATTCAACGAACCGTTTCCTCTGGGCCAACGCGTTGAATGCGCTGCAACACAGTCTGGTGGATGACATCCAGGTCACCCATGTGCGTGGCGAACAAAGTTACGAAATCACTTCTTCGGAAAGCGTCACCAACATCTCGGCCAGCGGCACGTCAGTGACGCGCAAGGCGGGGACGTCGACCGAACACATCAAGATGCTGATCGACGCGCGCGATTTCCGCAACCAGGACCAGCAATGGACCAAGTTCAAAGAATCTCTTTCCAGCAACGAGTACTTCAAGCGCCATCTGAAAACCAACGACAGCTTCGTGCTCGAAGGCACGCAGGGCTCGCCTCTGCGCGACGCATCCGATCCCACTCACGAATACGTGACGTTCAGCCTGGTTGCGAAATTACCGGAGGTGAAGCGTTATGAGTAATTTACCAAAAGCAAAACGCGATCACTTGATCCTCGTGGCGATCGCAACGATCGGAGTCGTGGCCGCGCTCCTCCTGTTCGTCGGCGAATCGCAACGCGCGGAACTCAAGCGCACACATCTTAAGACGGAAAGCACCCGGAACAAACTTAGCGTTGCCGACAAGCTCTCCCGCGCAGAACCGCAGATCCAGGAACGTTTGCAGAAGGTCAGCGCAGAGTTGGCCGCACGCGAAACGGCTCTGGCGCCGGAGCACGACACTTATGCGTGGTTCCTCCAGAATCTGGCTCAATTCCTGTCCTTGCACCGCGGCGCCGGCGTGACGGCAGCCGGCATCAGCCAGCCTGAAATCGGCGAAGCGACCTTGATTCCAAAGTTTGTCTACAAGACGGCAACTTTCCACGTCAAAGCCAATGGTTTCTTTCATGACCTCGGACGTTTCGTTGCGGATCTGGAAACCGAATTCCCCTATGCACGCGTGCAGAACATCGAAATGCAACGCGGCGGCAGTGGCGGGGACCACGAAAAATTGGCCGCGACTTTTGACGTGGTCATGCTGATGCAGCCCTCAACCCCAGTCGAGAACCGATGAGCACCACCTACCAACCTAATCCCCGTCGCGCCAGTGTGGCGATAGCGGCGCTCGCGATGTGTGCCTGGCTGGTCTTGATCGTGGCCGGCTGCTCGGATGCGCCGAAACCGGCCGCGCCGGCGAAGGCTGACGACAAACCAAAAGCGTCCGCAACCAATACCAACGCTGTCGTGGCGTATGATATCCAGGCTGTCTTTGATGATGATCCGAAAAAGACGAAGGATCCATTTTTCCCGAAATCGAACCGCCGTTCCGCCCGCACGGCGTCCGGCAAATCAACGCCAGAAGCACCGCGCATGGCGGACCTGCATCTTCGCGGCGTGATCGGCTCGCCCGGCCGGTTCATCGCGATGATCAATGATAAAACTTTTGCGACCGGAGAGAAATCACAAGTCGCAGTGGGACAAGGGCAGTACCTCGTAGTCAAGGTGAACAAAATCGCCGAGAGAACGGTGAATGTCACGGTGGACGGTGAACCCGCGCCACGTGACCTGTCACTTGAACCAACCCAGGAGGCAAAGAAATAACATGCACCTCCGGAACGCAGAACAATGTCAGTTGAGATCGCCTAAACAGCCTATGAAAATCAAAATCACCCTCTTACTCGCCATCGCGCTTGGCTTCACCAGCCTTAGTCGCGCCGACGGCCAGGCCGCAGCCAAAGAAGCTGCAAAACCTGGTGCAAAACCCGCCGCCGCAGATGCGGGTGGCATGAAGGCAGTCGCGGCCTCGGCAGACGAAGTTGCGGCGGTCATCGAATTCAACTCTGACACGACCTTGCCACAGGCCGTGCAGACGCTGGCGCGCTCCGCTGGCGTCAACATCCAGTTCGACCCGGCGCTGTTGAACCAGGTGAAAGCGGACGGCACGCCGCTGCCGCCGCCGGTCGTCAACGCGGTGCGCTGGGAGAACATCACCGCCCGCCAGGCGTTGACCGCGCTGCTCGACAACTATAATTGGCGCCTTGTGCAAGACGTGAATACGGGCATCTCACGCGTCACGCGCAAAGATACCAACTCCGAGCCGATGGTGACCACCGTCGTCCAACTGAGTTACGCCAGTCCGACAAACATCGCCAATGCGATGACCAACACTCTTTCCAAGGGTAGCAAGATCATTCCTGACATGCGCACGAGCCAAATCATCATTTTGACACAGGAAAAAGAATTGAATGGTTTGATGGCGCTGATCAAAAAACTGGATCGCGCGACGCGCCAGGTGTTGATCGAAGCGAAGATGATCGAAACGACGCGCAATCCGCGCTCGGTCAAAGGTGTTAACTGGACCGATACATTGTCGGCGCAGAACGTCACTTTCGGAAACGGTGTCACGACTGGCACTGTTAGTTCCACGCGGACAACTTCCACCGGCGGCGGTGGCACGACCTCGGTCGTCACACCGAACGGCGCAAACAACCTGTTGGCCGGCGGCTCGGGCGGCGGAACCAGCGGTTTGACAAACGTAACTTCGTTACTGACGCAAGTAGGCAACGGCGGTTTGGGCTGGAACACGGCCCGCGGGTTCAGCCCGGCGACGGCGTTCCTCAATGCTGACGGCGTCCACGCGGTGATGAGCTTCCTCAACAGCGATTCTGATACGAAGAATTTGGCGCTGCCGCGCACGGTTGCTTTGGATGGCGTCGCTACCGAACTTTCGGTGGTTCGTAACATCCCGGTTTTCGAACAAGAACAAAGCTCGGCAGTTGGCGGCGCTTCACCGCTCGCAACGGCCAAGCCGAATTATGAAAAGAAAGTCGGCAACACCATCATCAACGAAGTCGGTATCAAACTGCACGTGACGCCACGCATCGTCGGTCTCACCAACGTGATGATGGAAGTCATGCCGGAAATCTCCGTCAAAGAACCGCAGGAAGAAACGCAAGTGTTGGGTGGCCAGGCTAACTCGGCTCCTGTGTTCTCACGCCGCAAGATCACGACCGAAGCGGTTGTGCCGAGCGGTTACACGCTGGTGCTCGGTGGATTGGATAACGACAACACATCCCGAGTGCTGACGAAGGTTCCGTTGCTCGGTGACATTCCTGGACTCGGCCTGCTCTTCCGCAGCTCGGACAAGCAACGCGCCAAACAGAACCTGTTGATCTTCGTGACGCCGACGATCGTCGACGATTCCGATTACCAACAGACTCCTACAGAGTTCCTGAAGACGAAATTCAATCCGTTGCCCGAGAAGGACGAAACCGCCTGGGACAGCGCGAATCCATACGACTGGACGAAGCCGGTCAGCCCTGACGTGAAGGTTTGCAGCCCGAAAGCCGACCAATAAGCGATTAACAAACCGCAACCTATGCGATCAACGCGAAATAAAAACGCAGGCATAGAGAGGCAAATATATGAAAATTAAATTCCGCGCACTGGCTCCGGTGACAGCGTTGGCCCTGGCAACGCTCACCTTCGCGCTCTCCGCGGCAGCCGACATCAATGTCCTTACACTGGGCGGCGGACGCAAAGTGAAGGTCACCAACCCGGATTACGGCACCAACAATGGTATTACCGTCAGCCAGGCGCAGTTCAATACGCCATGGGCGACGGCACTGGATTCGGCGGGGAACATGTTCCTCGCCGATAGGCTTAACAACCAGATCCGACGCATCACCACGGTTGGGATCACCAACACCAGCGTGACGACGAACTGGCTCCCCGGCACGTTCTTCGATCAGCCTGTGGGCGTTGTCGTTGATAGCGGTGACAATCTTTACGTCCTCACCACCGGTGACAACTTGTTGCGCAAGTATGACAAGTTTAAAAACCTGCTTTTATCCGTGCCTTTGCCCGGCTCTGGCCCAAGCGCGATGACACTCGCTCCAAACGGAAGCAGTCTTTACGTGGGTTATGTCAATGGCACGATCCTGGAAGTTTATCAGAACGGCAGCACCCGCACCGTTCTGACCGGAATCGGAACCATCGGCGGTATCGGCGTGATGCCCACTGGTGAAGTTGTTGTCAGCCTTCAAGACGGGCCAGGTCTTGCCAACGCGATCGTGGTCTGCGCGACGAACAATCCAACTCCAAGTTCGCCGACACGTCACGTTCTTTCCGGCAATCATGGTGCCGGTTGGGTCGATGGAACCAATACGCTCGCACAATTCAACGGGCCGTGTGGTTTGGCGGTGACGATCGACGGCAAAGTTGTCGTTGCTGATCGCTATAATAATCGCGTCCGTTTGGTGCAGGCTGACGGAACCACCTCGACGCTTTATGGAATCGACCCGTCAACCTGGGGCGGTGGTTTTTTCCCTGGATGGAAGGACGGAGACCAGGACCACGCCGCTTCGCGTGAGCCTGTTAGCGTGACTATTTCCACCAATGGTTTTGTATACACCACGGAATGTTTTTACCACTTAGTTCGTGAAGTAACCGGCAGCCAATTAACGACCGGCCAAACCGGCGGCAGCAGCGGCACCAACTCTACGCCGATCACCGTTCCCGCGCCGGCGTTTACGCCGAACGCAGGGTATTTCCCGCAATGCACAACGATCAACGTCACCACCGGTGGCGGCAATGTGTATTACACCACTGATGGCAGCGACCCGACGACGAACAGCACTTACGTGCCGACGCCGAACAACATCGGCAGCTTCACCTGGTGCAATTCGACGAACAGTCTGGTGGCCCTCAAGATGAAGTGCTTTATCGGCACCAATGCCAGCGTGACTGTCACTGGCCACGCCTCGCCGATCAACGAAGTTGGCTTTACGAAAGATGTCGTCGCTGGAATTGGGTCGACGGTTGTCGTTCCGATCGTGCTCAATCTGCAAAGCAACGGTGTTCTGAAGTCGTTGCAGTTCCGTGTTGAAGTCACTCCTGCCAACGGGACGCCGGACATGATTTCCGGTCTGCAAGTGCTGACCATCACCACCAATGATTTCGTGTCGCTCGTCGGCCCCGGCCAGGGAACGGTAACATTCCAAACGTTCCCATACACGGTAGGCAGCGCGCGCGGTCTTGTTATCTCCGCACTCGGTGGCAGTTCCGGCTTCGATGCGAAGAATTTCGCAGTCGTCGCGATGCTCGCCATCCCGATCCCTGCGTCTTGTTCCGAAGGTCAAAGCTATTCACTGAACATCCTTTATCCGTCGGGAACATCTGACGGTGTCCAGGCTGACGTGCCGATCAGTTCAATGCCGGCGCGCTCCATCAATATCCAGAATGTCCAATACCTCGTCGGCGATTCTTCGGCGGGTCGTTGGTACAATGCTGGTGAGTTCGGTGACCAGACGCTCGCCAATGCGGACGTAAACAATGCGCTCTATGCGTCGGTCGGCATCCGCGTGCCGTATCCATTCACTGACGCGTTCGATTCCATGGACGCGTTCCCTGAGACGGGCGGTGGCCAGATGGGCGATGGCTTTATCACCTTCCTCGATTGGCAGCGTGTGTTGAAGCGCTCGCTTGGAATCGACTCTGTCAATTGGCTGCGTTCGTGGACCGCGGGCGGTTTTCGCTCGCATCAATCGACAACGCTCGTTTTAACGCCACATATCAAGACAAGCCCAAGCATCGCAACACCCGGCACCGTCTGGCTGCGCGAAGCTGCGATCGGTTCCGGGACTGCAAATACGCTGCTCCCTGGCACCGCTTGCTCGCTGCCGGTGTATGTGAAGGTCGGCTCGGGTTATAGCCTGGCCGGTATGCAATTCCGCGCGACGGTTGTTCCTGAAAACGGCGCGCCGATGCCGGGCACGATTACGTTTACGGGAGCGCCTGGAATCACCGGTGGCCAGGTTCTGCCGGGCCAATCGCCTAACGATATCATTTGTGCATGGTCGATCGGCGCTCTTGCGACTCCGCTCACCGGCAGCAATCTGATTGGTCAAATCAACTTCACTGTCCCGGGCAATGCTTCCAGTGGTTCGCACTACACGTTGCATTTCTCCTACGTGGATGGCGCGCCTGACATCGACACGTTCTATCAATTGGAAAGCTTCCCGGGTTCAGCCTGGGTGATGGCGAATTCGACGAATACGTCAACGATCACTTCAGACGAATGGAAGGCGTATTTCTTCGGCGGCACGACGAACAGTCTGGCAGCCGACAATGCTGATCCTGATCACGACGGCGTGCCGAACTGGAAAGAATATCTCGCTGGGACCGACCCGAACAACGCTGGTTCGTGCCTGCACTTCACCTCGGCGGTATCCGCTACGGGTGCGACAACGCTCACGTGGCTCACCGCGCCGGGCAAGACATATGTGATTGAAGCAGCCTCATCGCCTGCATCGGTCACCTGGACCAACCTCGGGACGGTAGTTGGCGATGGCGCGCTCAAACAGGTCACCGAGCCGAATTCCGGCACGGCCCAATTCTATAGGATCCGACTACAGCCATGAGAACGCACCTGAATAAAAATCAATCAAAAGAGAATATGAAAACGCGTCTCACCGCCCTCATCATCGGGCTGGCCCTCACCGCGACCGTGCACGCTCAAAACGTCGCCACGGTGATCTCCTCGAATCTTTTCGAGCCCAACAGTGTCGCCACCGACGCGAATAGCGTCGCCTACATCACCGACGGCGCCAACAATCGGATCGTGAAGTTCGATAGCTCGGTCGGAACGATGGTTTCGATCGCCGGCTTTACTGGTCTTACGGGAACGAACAATGGCACCGGAATCGCCGCGCGGTTCTATCAACCTGCCGGTATCGTCTACGCGCGTGGCGGCTTGATTGTCGCCGACTCGGCCAACCAACTACTGCGCTTCGTCACCGTTGCTGGCGTCGTCAGCAATCTGGCTGGCGTCTGGAGCGAGGATGGCGGCTTAGTCGATGGCGCAGCCAACTCGGCCCAATTCAGTTTCCCTCTCGGCCTCGCGGCAGATGCAGCAGGGAATATCTATATTGCTGATTCGGGAAATGGCGCAATCCGTAAGCTCGACACGAACAACACTGTTTCGACGATCAAGACGGGCTTGTATCAACCTTCGGCTGTCGCGGTCACGACCAATGGCGATTTGTGGGTGGCCGATACGCGCCATCACGTCATTCAATTGATCCAAACCAACGGAACGATGTCCGTCATCGCAGGAGCGCTGAACAGCCCCGGCACGAATGACTCCGTTATTGCGACCGATGCGCGGTTTAACATGCCGAGTGGCGTGTATTTCATCAGCACAGCCAGCGGCTTGTTGATTTCGGACACCGGCAACAACACCGTCCGCCGGTTGTACTACAACATTCAACTTGGCACTTACTCTGTTGAAACAGTGGCAGGCCAGGCCGGGCACTCAGGGTTGACCGACGGTGCACCGCTGACGGCAAGATTCAACGCGCCGATCGGCATCTGCGCTGACCCATTGAACACAGGATTCTATGTGGTGGATCGCGCGGGCAGCGCCTTGCGTCGCTTGCAGATGACAGCGCCGCAGCCTCCGGTGGGTGACCCTGTTGTTGGATTTGTGACGTTCCTCACCGACCCGTCCACTGGAATGCAAGTGTCGCAATTCAACAAGGCGATCACTGGTGTATTCAACAATCGCTATATCATTGCGATCAAAGGTGAAACTGGAACGCAGACCTTTATTACTTACGGTCCAACGCCGCCGAACACGTTCGAAGATTCGATTCCGACGCCGAACGCTCAGACCGGTGTTTCGCCAACGATCTACAAGGGCGACAATTTACCTCCCGAATTGACGGCGCCGAGCATCGTGCCATTGATGCCTGACATCACAATCAAGTCCATCGGTATGGAAGATGGCCGTCGTCCGAGCGCGATCTTTACCAACCGCTTCCAATTCAAGGTGGCGAATCCGAGTATCAATGGTGAAAATGCTGCTGCATTCGAGTTCGACGACATTACGACGAATTGCGCAATCTATTACACCACCAATGGCACTGATCCGACGCTTGGTCCGCCGAGTCTCGGTCCTGCTGTGAGTGGCCAAAAGATTTCGCTCGCGATCACGAATGATACGGTGATCAAGTGCAAGGCGTTCCTGGACAATTTCAGCCCAAGCGAAATTGTTTCGAAGACGCTTTCAGTGAGTAATTTCAACGCGAACAAGATTTCGCTGGGATTTGCTGCCGGTGAAGCTTCGAGCGACTATGTTGCTGCCGCAGGACAACGGTTCTACGCGCCGGTGACGTTGAGCACGTTGGATGGTCAAACGATCTATTCTCTTCAATTCAACGTGACGGTGACGAACCTCGGCGTCGCTCCATCGGTTCAGGCGAATAAGTTCAACTTTACATCGATGCTGATGAGGCCGGATACGGCGCATGCGGGTGAGTTCTTGCAGATTCCGCCCGCGATGTTTATCGGCACCAATATCTTCGACGGCTCACCGATCTTTGATGATATGGAATTCACCAATACCGCTGAGAACCTGCTCGGTGTTGGTTGGTTCGAGCGTTATGGCGAAACCAATCTTTACTTCACCAAAACGCAGGACCTGATCACGTATTCGATCGTGCACAATAAAATGTTCAGGAGTTTCGATAAGAAAATCGTCCTGGGCGGGTATGCGTTTGACGTGCCGACCAACGCGGCTGACGGGCAGAAATATCAGATTCAAATCTCACGCCCATCCGGTACTGAGGATGGAGTTGCTCAACCGGTGTTCATTCAGGCCCCGACGAATAACACGACTGGTCCGGGGACGATCAACTCGATTAAAAATATAACTGTCGGTTCAAGGCCGTATTTGGTCGGTGATTCCGTCCCATTCCGCTGGTTTAATGCAGGCGACTTTGGCGATAACGTTCTCAACAACGCCGACATCATGGATCTGTTCCAGGGTGTGGTTTACGGTTTGAATCAACCGCCGGACGGCAGCGACTTCTTCGACTGCATGGATTCGTCCAATGGCAGCATTGGCTCGCTTGACGGTAACGATACGACCATCAATGGAATCACAACTGGTGACCAGGTCCTGGCCGTTGACGATATTTACGTAACGTTCCGCCGTTCGCTCGATCCCGGTTTGACGTGGTATCAACGCTATTGGTCCAATGGTGTTCGACAAGTGCAGGCTGTTGCGAATGTCGTGCCTGGTTCTGGCAGTGGCGGCGGCAGTTCTGGCTCGATTATGACACCGAAACTTGCAACGGGACCGCGTTTTGTGAACGTAGCGCCCGATGATGTTATGGGCGCTCCAGGAGCGACGGTCACGATTCCTGTTCGCGCGTCGGTTGTTGGTAATTTGCCGATCAAGGTGATGGCTTTGAACATCGACGTGACTCCTTTGGACGGCTCGCCCGTGATTACGGTGCCGGTTACGTTCACCCCTGCAGCTGGTTTGGGCAGTGCGACGCTCACCACATCACAAGGCGCAGGCAACTACGCCGGTTGCTGGTTGAGCACGTCGACTGCTGGTGTTTCTGGCACGAATGTTTTGGGGACGTTGACAGTTACGTTGCCAACGAACGCTACGCCAAGTTCGGCGTGGGCAGTTCACTTCAGCCATTTGACCGTTTCGCCGAACGGCATCGGTCTGTTCCCGCTGACGATGCAGGATAGTTTGATCACGTGTGCGAATCGCTCCGGTTCGAGCTGGGGTGATGGTATCCCGGATTCATGGCGCTTGCGTTGGTTTGGCTCGGTGTCGAACCTGTTGTCGGGTGCCAATCTCGATCCCGATAACGATGGCCACACGAACCTTGCGGAATTCAAGGCAGGCACGAATCCGTTGGATCGCGTGTCGCATCTCAATCTGAAGTGCGCCAATGCCGCTCCGAGCAGCGCGTTGAGTTGGCCTTCTGTGTTCGGCAAATTGTATACGGTTGAATCCAGCTCGACGCTCTTCGGCGGAAGCTGGTCGGTCATTGGAACGAACCTCAGCGGCACCGGCCAAACGATGCAGTTCTCCGATCCGAATCCGGCGGGTGGAATGCGTTTCTATCGCGTGAAGGTGCAGTAAGCCCGAGTGACAAAGTTTCACG
>Ga0170475_102358272_pt1 | contig 10344 bp, 8 predicted proteins | sample Soicark_Litter_5_FD_111474 | JGI IMG/M metagenome (GOLD analysis project Ga0170475, IMG submission 111474) | Avena fatua rhizosphere microbial communities from Hopland, California, USA. Combined Assembly of 48 SPs | reverse complement strand
GCGGTTGTGGTCTCGCCGGCGGATTACGAACGCATTCTGCAGGAACTATCCAAATCTGAAGCCGGGCTCAGCAAGGAAACGTGCTGGAATCTCGCTCTTCAGGCATGGGCCACCACCGCAGCCTACGATCAGGCCGTCAGTGCGCGACTGAGTCGATCGCCTGCCCTCGATTTGCATGTCCCGAAGCGAATGGACTTGCGATACGGTGAGAATCCGCACCAGCAGGCCACGTTGTATTCCTACGGATCGGGTGGCATTGCAGGAGCTAAACAATTGCACGGGAAGGAGTTATCTTACAATAACCTGGTCGATCTCGATGCAGCCTGGCAGCTCATCCAGGAGTTTGACAAGCCTGCCGCCGCGATCATCAAACATACAAATCCTTGCGGCTGCGCGGAACAGGCGTCGTTGGCGGAAGCGTATCGAAAAGCTTATGAGGCCGATCCCGTCTCCGCATTCGGGGGAGTATTGGCCTTCAACGGCGTTGTGGATGAGGAAACGGCGACTGAGATTGCCAAAACATTCATCGAGGCGATCGCCGCTCCCGGGTACAAACCGGAGGCCCTCGCCATCCTGCAAGGCAAGAAGAACCTTCGTCTCTTGGAGGTCGGCGCCACTCCCGTTGAACCGGTGATCAAGAGCATCTCGGGAGGCATTCTGACCCAAACTCCCGATACAGCCCGCTTCGAGCGGTCGCAGGCAAACGTCGTCACGAAGCGGCAACCGACGGATGCTGAGTGGGAGGCTCTCGAGTTTGCGTGGAAGGTCGCCAAGCACGTCAAATCCAATGCAATCCTGTATGCCAACTCCGGCCAATCCGTTAGCGCAGGCGCCGGTCAAATGAGCCGTGTAGATTCGGTAAAGGTGGGCGCGATGAAGGCTGTCCTCCCGCTGCAGGGGACCGTATTGGCCTCGGACGCGTTCTTCCCCTTCCCCGACGGATTGGAGGAGGCCGCGAAACACGGGATCACGGCAGCGATTCAGCCTGGCGGGTCAGTTCGCGATGGCGATGTGATCGCCGCGGCGGACCGGCTGGGACTGGCAATGGTGTTTACCGGGATCCGCCACTTTCGCCACTAATCCCGGTAGCCGTCGCGGCGGTACTTTTCGTAACTGGCGACCTCTCGGGTTGGCCGGTCCTTACCGCGCCGGGTAGCGGTATAGAGAAGTACCCCTGCCGCAGCTGCCAGACCTACGCCGGCAGCGTACATCGGGACCGGGTCGGGCGGAGCCGGAGGCACATAGAGAATTCCGTACTCATCCGCCTGCACTGGAGAGTTCACATAGCGTCCATGGTCCGGCGGCGTGAAGTTATCGGCAAACCGCTGTAATTCATCTGCCACCCACTCTCCGGCAACCGGGAGACCATGACCGGTCGCTACAAGGTGCGGCCGCAACTCTGCGAGTTTCTGAACGCTTCTCGCGGCCGCTCCCCAATCCTGCGTCAGGTACCGAGGCGGATTCCGGAACTCGCGGGCCTGAGAGATTAGCTTCGCTGCGTTCTCCTGATTGATGGTGATCACCGCATCGCCTGCGACAAGAGCGCGGTCGGCCTCTCGAAAAAGCGACACGTGACCTGACGTATGTCCGGGTGTGTGAATCCAACGCCACTCCTGAGATCCGGGAACTGAATTGTCGGCGGGCAGTGTTCGCAGATGAATTCCGAGGTCGATACCGCCGTGTGGGAAGAGTCGCGACATCTGCGCCATGAATCCGCCCACCGTGGGATCCGGCGGAGGATAATCGGCGGATCCATTCAGAAAGGGATTCTCCAGGGCATGCGCGTATACAGGCACATTCCACTCCTGCGCGAGCTGTGGAAGTCCACCAACATGATCGAAATGGCCGTGGGTTAGAACGATACAATCCGGAGCCTGTCCAAAAGTCTCCATCGCTGCCTGCTTAATTCGCCATGCGCCGCCGCGCACGCCCGAGTCCACAAGCACCCAAGGTCCGTTCTTCTCACCCAGAAAGTAAACGTTTGCCATGACGATCGGCAGGTACCACACGCCAGGTGCGATTTCGTTGAGCGCTCCTCGCCAGAGCCGGTTGGGATCGACCATTGCAGCCTCCTTGTTGGATTATGGCTTATAGAACGTAGACAACGGTATGGCAACTCCGTTACAAGCCGCTCACGGTGGCATCAAAGCAGCTAACGCGGCATATCGCGATGACTTTCCTTAACTTTATATCCTGACTTCGCGAGCCGCTTGCAAAATTCGTCCGCCATCATTACCGATCGGTGCTGGCCGCCGGTGCAGCCGAACGAAATTGTCAAATAACTCTTACCCTCGCGAATGTAATGCGGAAGCAAATACTGCAGCAGATCGGAAATCCGTTCAATAAACTCCCGCGTTTGGGGAAATCCGCGAATATAACGCGCGACGCTCGGGTGCCGTCCGGTGAGCGGCTTGAACTCCGGAATGTAATTCGGGTTTGGGAGAAAGCGAACGTCGAATACCAGATCCGAGTCCGAAGGAATACCGTTGCGGAAACCAAAACTGGTCACCTGGATCATGATACGGCTGTTGTCTCTAGGCCCCTCGAACTTTTCTTTTACAATGTCCCGAAGCTGATGGGCTGTGAACTTCGAGGTATCGATCTTTAAGTCCGCCAACCCTCGAATCGAAGACAGAGTGTTTCTCTCCGATTGGATGCTTTGCGCAACCGTGGCGTCTTTGCCCAACGGATGGGGACGCCTGGTTTCACTGTAGCGGCGCACGAGCATGTCGTCCGCCGCTTCCAGAAACACCAAAGTCGTTCTCAATTCTCGGCGCAGGTTCTTGTAAATCGAGGGAAACTTCTTCAGCGACTCTCCCTAGCGAATATCCACTACAAGCGCGGCGCGTCGAATATTCGGTGAAACGCTAGTCAGTTCGGCGAACTTGGGGATGAGTTCGATGGGCAGGTTGTCAACGGAATAATAGCCCAAATCTTCGAGTACTTTGAGGACCGTACCCTTGCCGGAACCGCTAAGTCCGGTTATGATTACCAACTCGCCGCGATCGGCTTCGCTTGGGGCTTTGTCCTTAACTCCCGCCTTTTTCTTCGAACTCATCCGGATAGATGCATTATCGCTCTATCTCTGGCTCGCGCTCTTCAACACTCCACAAGATCGAAATTCCCATCTGACCTGCGCAAAATGACTGCGGGCCGATTTGTCGATGAATCAAGGTAAACAAGATATGGCTCGTCCGGATCGATCTCGGCCAACGCCTCTTCCGAATTCATCGGTTTGGTATCTCCAGGAGCAACCCGGAAGATCTGCGGCCTGCCGTTGACCGCGGGCGCCGCAGGAATGCCTTGGGGTCCCGGTTCCGCTGCAATGACCGTGTTCGCGGCGGCGCCTTTATCCCAACCTTCGCGAGGCCCTTTTTTGGTATCGCGACGCTTATCGCGAACCTTCACGATCTGTTTCTCGAGTTTGTCAAGCGCCAGGTTTATGGCCGTGAACTGGTCCGAATCTACGTGCTCACCGACCAGATGATGATCGAGGAAATGCAACGTTACCTCGGCGCGATGCTGATTCTTGTGCTGATTCAGAATCCCGTGCGCCTTTTTTTCCCCCTTTCCCGCGGCGTCCAGCAGCTTCGATAAATGAGCGATCTTCGCGTCAATGCTCTTCTGTTGTGTGGGATGAAAGAATTCTTGTTTTCCAGTCCAGGCAATATTCATAGGGAGATGACCTCCACTGTATAGACGCTATGTTAGCGCCTATTGCCTCTTAAGTTATTCGCGAACGCGGCGCTGATGCGTGGAAGGAATTTTCATATCTTCGCGATACTTCGCGACAGTGCGGCGCGTTACTTGTATGCCGTCCGCCTGCAGGCGAGCGGTGATCTGTTCGTCCGTAAGCGGCTGCTTCGGATCTTCCTCTTCTATCATCTTCTTCACCTTGCGTTTTAGGATCAGCAGCGGCGTTGCACCGCCCGAAGGACCCTGTACCGCCTCTGAGAAGAAGTATCGTAATTCAAAGACACCTTGCGGAGTGTGCGCATACTTACTCGCAACCGCGCGGCTCACAGTGGAAGGATGAACGCCGATTTCTTCCGCGACTTCCTTGATCATCATCGGCTTCAACTCGTCCAGTCCAAGCTCCAGAAAATCGCGCTGTCTCTGAACGATCGATTGGCAGACCTTCAAGATCGTCTGCTTCCGCTGCTCGATGTTTTTCATCAACTGCAGCGCGGAGGCGTATTTCTCCTTGACGTAGTTGCGGACTTCTTTACTTGGCTCCTGATCGCGGTCCAACATGCGCCGATACTGCGAATTCAATCGGAGCTGCGGGATGTCTTCGTCATTGAGTTGAATAATATACGCGTCCGCGTCTTTAAAGATGTAGACATCAGGCTCGACAATCCGCGCGCTCTGGCCCGAATAACGCAATCCAGGCCGCGGGTCAAGATGACGGATCATATTCACCGCAATCTGAACGTGTTCGAGCGGTCTTCCAAGTTGCTTCGCGATCTCTTTGAATTGCTTGGTTTCGAGAAGCCGCATGTGGTTGGCAATGATCTCCCATGCGACGCCACCCTTGCCGTTCCGGCTTTCGATCTGGATCAGAAGGCACTCACGCATGTCGCGAGCGGCGATACCGGAAGGATCCAGCGACTGAACGAACTGCAAAGCTGCTTGCACTTCTTCGATGCTGTGCCTTTCGCTCTCGGCAATCTCCTCAATGGAAATCGGGAGATAGCCGTTGTCATCGAGATTGCCGATGATCGCCATCGCCGCGTCTCGGACGGGTTCCGAAAGCACTTCCATTGCGAGCTGCCGCTGCAGATGTTCGCCCAGCGTAACCGGCGAGGAGAGGAATGTCTCAAATGAAGGCTTCTCTACAGATTCGCTGGATGGTGTTTTATAACCGGGATCCAAATAGTCGTCGAAGAAAGATCCGAAGTCAATTTCATCGAAGGGATCTGCTTCGGCTTTTGGTTCGTTTGCATCGACGGAAGGGGCGCTCGCTTCCGCGCCTTCGATGGCAACGGGTTCGATCTCCGGCCCTGTATCGGAATAACCATCAACGACTCCATTCGTTGACTCATCCATGGATTGGAGAATGGCGGAGTCCGCCGGATCTCCGACGCGCTCACGCTCTATGAGAGCCTGAACCTCTTCCGGAGTCATCTCCTCGCCCATTTCGGCGCTTTCTTCGAGCACCGGATTTTGAGCCATTTCCTGGTTGATCATCTCCTTCAACTCCAGCCGGTTCAACTGGAGGACGGTGACCATCTGCACCAAGCCCGGAGTGAGAATCTGCTTCTGGGCAACGCGGAGCTGCAGTCTTGGTGAGAGGAGACTCATCTCGGGTTCATTTTATCAGAGGAAGCTCTGGTTTCGGTACGAAAATTGCGTAGGTTTTTACCGTTCGTCTGAGTTACTTAACGTAAGGCTCAATGGCGGCAGTGATGTTTGCCAAGGCCAGTCCGCCGCCGGTGTTCTCTGCCAGGTCACGCCGGATCATGCCTGCCTTGTCGATGATGAAGAGATGCGGAACGCTCACGGTAGGGTTGTTTGGGCCCACCTGTAGATAAGACACAGCCATTTGGCCGCAGTCAAACAGGACAGGATTGGAAAGCTTGTAATCTGCGACGTACTTCTTTACCTTCGTTTGATCGTCCGGCGGATTCACAACGCTCAGGATCTGAATCTTATCGCCGTATTTGGCTTTCACCTGCTCTAGTGTTCGCGTCAATTCCTGACAATGAGGACAATCGGTCCGCATTATGTCAATGACAACAACTTTGCCGCGATAATCCTGAATGTCATGCTGCTTCAGGGTCAGGACGTCCATCAACGAGAAACCCGGCGCCCTTCGGCTGGAAGGAATCTGCGCGCTCGCAGAAATGGAGAAGGCAAGCAGGAGAGCGAAGGCGAACTTCATATATTCCCCTACCGTAGCATGCGAGCTAACGAACTCAGCGCTATCGAAACGGTCGTTCCCCCCTCCAACGGTTCGACACATCGCGGATTTGGATGTGCTTGGGATTCACCCTAATAGAGGTTGGTTTCAGCGTCCTCTTGTCAGCAGGATAAGCCGAATAATTTAAGATCTGGCTGATGCCGGCTGCTCAATTTGAATAATCGGCGTGGGATATTCACCCGTGTAACACGAGTAGCAGTAGCGATTTTTCTCGTCCTTGACCGCGTGGCTCAAGGATTCAAGCGACAGGTAGCCGAGCGAATCCGCTTCCACGAATCGCCGGATCTCCTCAATCGAATGATTGGCCGCGATCAACTCCTGCTTCGATGGCGTATCCACTCCGTAATAGCAGGGTGAAATTGTCGGTGGACAGGAGATGCGCATGTGCACTTCGCGAGCGCCGGCGTTGCGGACCATGCGCACAAGCTTCCGGCTGGTGGTCCCGCGAACAAGCGAGTCATCCACCAGAATCACGCGCTTATCACGCAGGAGCTGTTTGATCGGATTGAGTTTCAGCTTTACACCGAAATCTCGAATGGCCTGCGAGGGCTCGATGAACGTACGTCCAACATAGTGATTGCGGATCAGTCCGTGACGAAACGGAATGCCCGACTCGGCCGAATATCCGAGCGCGGCGGCGACTCCGGAGTCGGGTACGGGTACCACAATATCGGCATCGACAGGATACTCACGAGCCAGCAAGCGACCCATCAGCTCTCGCGATTCCTGTACCGAGCGTCCGAAAACCGTGGAATCTGGCCGAGAGAAGTAGACATGCTCGAATACGCACTGGCAGGCGCGCTTCCGAGGCGCATAGCGCTCCCGCACGACACCCTTTGGTCCGACGATCACCATTTCGCCGGGCTCTACGTCGTTCATGTAGACAGCATCAATAAGGTCGAACGCGCAGGTCTCGGATGCAAACGCATAAGCGTGGCGGCCCTCGGACAGCTCGAGTTGTCCCATCGCGAGCGGCCGGAATCCATGGGGATCGCGCGCCACAATAACCTGATCCTGCGCCAGGAAGACCAGCGAGAATGCGCCTTCCAGTTGTAACAAGGCCTCACGCAAAGCAGCCGCGAGCGTCCTCTCCCGCGAGCGCGCCACCAGGTGAAGAATCACTTCGGTGTCACTGGACGCCTGGAAAATAGACCCATCGCTTTCAAGCTCACGTCGCAATTCGGCTGCATTCGTGATATTTCCGTTATGCGCAACGGCAATCTTCCCCTTATTGCAATCCACCGAAAACGGCTGCGCATTGCGGAGCGCAGTGTCTCCGGTGGTGGAGTATCGTGTATGCCCGATGGCCATCTCGCCGGGCAGGCTTGCCACCGCGTGCGGAGTGAAGATATCCGCGACGTGCCCCATGTTCTTGTAGCAATAGATCTCGCGCCCGTCGCTCGAGGCGATGCCGGCGCTTTCCTGTCCGCGGTGCTGAAGCGCATATAGGCCCAGATAGGACAGATTCGATGCCTCGGGGTGACCGAAAACGGCGAAGACGCCACACTCTTCGTGAAGTTTGTCGAACATCGTCTTAAGTCCGGGAGTGGAGGAGATTTTCAAGCGCGCCAGACCAACGCTCGCGCAAGAGAGCGACTGGCCGGTTGATCAGGAGAGTGTCTCGATTTCGAATGATCAACTCGCCCTCAATCGTATCACCAATTCGTAATGCGACCACGTCATTTGCCTTCGCGATGGCCGCCACCCGGTCCGGAGCTTCCGTCGAAACCAGGATTCGTGACGGCGCTTCCCCGAACAGCAAAAATTCGGGCCGCAAATCGCTATCGAGCTGCACGCGAGCCCCGATCCGGTGACCGAACGACGATTCAGCAGAGGCCACCGCCAACCCTCCATCGCCGAGATCGTGCGCAGACTCCGCAAGTCCTTCCGCAACGATTATTCGAATGGCGGTCTGAACTCGCTTTTCCAAATCCATATCGAGTTTCGGTGGAAGCCCCCACAAGGATTGGATGACGTACTTCGCGTATTGGGTGCCGCCGAAATGTAAGTCGTCGCACTCGCCAAGTCCACCCAGCAGGATCAACGCCCGCCCAGAGTGCTGAAATGCCGCAGTCACGGGTTTGCGCGTCTCGAGCAGGCCCACGATTCCAACCACCGGGGTCGGGAAGATTGCCTCGCCCAGCGTTTCGTTGTACAGGCTAACGTTGCCGCCTGTGACCGGTACGTCAAAAAACGCGCATGCTTCGGCCATTCCTTCAATGGATTCAACCAGTTGCGCCATGATCTCCGGTCGTTCCGGGTTGCCGAAATTCAGGTTGTTCGTCGTCGCGACCGGCAGCGCGCCCACGGTAGAAAGATTCCGGCAGCATTCCGCGACAAGCAGCTTTGTACCTTCGCGCGGGTCGAGATAACAATAGCGCCCATTGCCGTCCAGCGACATAGCAACCGAAGTGCCAGTTTCCTTAATCCGAACGATCGCCGCGTCGGCTCCCGGACCTAAGGTTGTGTTGGTTCGAACGCTCCAGTCATACTGCTCGAATACCCATCGCTTCGAACAAAGGTCCCCGGAAGCGAGCAATGTCTCCAGATCGCCATTCAGATCGGAGCTGCGGAACTGCGGCGCGTCCATCGGAACCGTACGATGCGGTTTTGTGTGCGGCCGATCATAAAGAGGCGCTTCGTTGGCTAGTTCGCGGCTAGGGATGTCGGCAACCACAACGCCGTGATCTTTCACAACCAGGCGTCCGCTGTCTGTGACGCTTCCGATGGTAACCGCGTCGAGGCCCCATTTGTGAAACACTCGAAAGACCTCGTCTTCGCGACCTTTTTCCGCGACAAGCAACATGCGCTCCTGCGATTCGCTCAGCATGATTTCGTACGCGGTCATGCCGGTCTCCCGCTGAGGAACGTACTGCATGTCGATCTCGATGCCGGTTCCCGCGCGGCTGCTCATTTCGCAGGAAGAGCTAGTCAGGCCGGCAGCGCCCATGTCCTGAATGCCGACGATCGCGCCGGTCTGCATGGCTTCGAGGCAAGCTTCCAGCAGCAGCTTCTCCATGAACGGATCGCCGACCTGGACATTCGGACGCTTTTGCTGAGATTCTTCCGTGAACTCAGCCGAGGCCATGGATGCGCCGTGAATGCCATCACGCCCTGTCTTCGCGCCGACATAGATCACGGGATTTCCTGGGCCGTCGGCCTTGCCGTAGAAAACTTTCCCGTGCTCGATGACTCCGAGCGCAAATACGTTCACTAATGGGTTTCCGGCATAGCTTTCTTCGAATACACACTCGCCGCCGACCGTCGGCACGCCGAAACAGTTGCCATAATGCGCAACACCGGAGACAACTCCCTCGAGGATCCGCGCGTTGCGCGCTCCAGTTTCGGGATCTTCAATAGGTCCGAAGCGCAGCGCGTCGAGCACAGCGATCGGACGTGCCCCCATCGTGAAAATATCGCGAAGAATCCCTCCGACGCCTGTTGTCGCACCTTGAAAGGGCTCGATAAAGCTGGGATGATTGTGCGACTCGATTTTGAACGCGACACCATAACCCTTGCCGATATCGATAATGCCGGCGTTTTCGCCCGGACCTTGCAGAACACGGCTACCGCGCGTAGGCAGTTTCTTCAAATGCAGGCGGGAACTCTTATAAGAGCAGTGCTCGCTCCACATGACGGAGAAAATACCTAGCTCCGTGTAAGAGGGCTCGCGACCCAGGATAGAAACAATCCGGTCGTACTCTTCCTGCGTAAGCTGATGCGCCGAAATCACGTCAGGAGAAATTGCTGTCATTTTTTATTTGGCCGCGAGCGAATTTACAAGCGAGCCGAGAATTACAGTCCCGTCGGTCGATCCCATCAGGGGATCGGCGGCGCGCTCGGGGTGCGGCATCATGCCAAGCACATTCCGTTCGCGATTCAGAATTCCGGCCACATTCCGGATCGATCCGTTATAGGGCGTGACGTACCGGAAGGCGATGCGATCTTCATCCGCGAGTTCGTCGAGGGTGCGATCGTCAGCGTAATAATTGCCCTCGCCGTGGGCGATCGGAATGGTGAGAACCTGGCCCTTTTTGGCGGCTTGGGTAAATGGCGAATTCGTAGTCTCGACGGAAATTTCCGCGGGCTTGCAGATGAATTTCAGACCGGCATTGCGAAGCAGCGCTCCGGGTAACAGGCCGCTTTCGCAGAGCACCTGAAAACCGTTGCAAATTCCCAACACCAGTCCGCCATCGGCAGCGAACTTCTTCACTGCTTTCATCACCGGCGAGAAGCGCGCAATCGCGCCGCACCGAAGATAGTCGCCGTAAGAAAAGCCGCCAGGCAGGATTACGGCATCGACGTTGCCGAGTTGCTCCGAGTCATGCCAAATAAACTCCGCCTGCTGACCGAGGTTCTGCGATACGGCGTAAAAAGCGTCGTGATCGCAATTGCTGCCGGGGAAAACGACAACACCGACT
>Ga0170475_104225626_pt1 | contig 10346 bp, 8 predicted proteins | sample Soicark_Litter_5_FD_111474 | JGI IMG/M metagenome (GOLD analysis project Ga0170475, IMG submission 111474) | Avena fatua rhizosphere microbial communities from Hopland, California, USA. Combined Assembly of 48 SPs | reverse complement strand
GTTCGTCCTTGCCACAGGTATCCTAGAGCGACATCCTCACGGAACCTTCGAGGGTTTCCGGCTCCCCTAGCGGGCGGCAAGGCATCGCCTCCCGTCACGTCAAGCTCGACAGTTGCAAGCGTCGCGATCTGTGCATCCCATTCAGCGCGATCAAGGTAGAGGGAGCGAGGATGTGAACCGTTGTGAGCCCTGAAACTGTCATCTGCCTGGCGGGCGTCATCGACGATGTCGAGATATTCACCAATGCGTGCTTCTGCTCCGAACGCGAATGCAACGCAACACTGCCCGAGAACACCGAAGACTGTCGGCATGGTATCGTAGAGTTGCAGGAGTGTGAGCTCCATGCTGCGAGACGGCCTCTCCTCTTTTATCCCGTCATCCGCTGGGATTGCCTCCGATGCCGGACCAAAGACCGTCTCGTCTTGAAGTTCAGTTGTCCTCTGGGTCGCGGGGTCATAGGATCTAAGTTCAACGACCTCGTCGTCCTCGCCCAGAACGATGCGCATCGGCGTTGCCGCTCCCGCGGGAAAGATGTCGATGACCTCGTCTCTGATCGCGATCTCCCCTGGCTCATCGACCACGCTCTCGATAGCATACCCCGTGGCGCGGACAAACGCTTCGAACGTATGCCTGTCGATGGCCCTCCCCGTTCTAACTGCAAAACGGCTGTTCCTGATGACTTTGAGGGGTGGGATCCGCTGAAGGACGGCATTGAGCGAGGTGATCAGCAGCCTTGGTGCCCTGCTGGGTTCGCACCAGACCCTCAAGGCGTCCATCCGCCTTCCCATGCAACTGCGGGAGGGGGGGACGCGGTCATAGGGCAAGCAGTCCCATGGTGGCAACTCGATGACGTCCAGGTCCGGAAACAGGCATCGGATCGAACGTGCGACGCGTTCTGCGGAAAATTCACTCAAGGCAACGTAGCAGATCGACACGCGCGAACTTTGAAGCAGGGCAGCAAGACGCGTCGCGATGAAGGCCGCTGGCGCCTTAGCCGACGGACTTTTCTCGTCCGCGGACGAGAGTGGTGGCGGATCTGTGGCTTCGTATTCGGTGACTCGCAATGAAAATCTCGCTGTGGATGGTCCGTTGCAAGAACAACGGATGCGGCTTGTTGTTCCGCGTTCACCTTCGTCCTTTTCGAAGTCGGCCACCGTGGCCTCGTTTTCGTATCCGTGATCACATCTTCTCCGATGAGAAGCTCCCTGTATTGTCCAGTCGGTCCGCCATCGTTCCATGGGCCTGGTGATGCCCCCTCCAAAAGGTGCTCGGGATGAACGCTGCGTGCCGGAGGTCTCGCGAATACCCAATAGTCGCCCGACTTTCACGTCTTTGGCGGGGTTAGTGCTCGTGTTTCTCTGGGTAACCTCCTCTGCCCCTCGTTTATCCAAGGATGACAAAAGTCTTCTTCATTTCAAGCCGAACCTGGACAAGAAGACCCGTTGAGACTTGGTGGCGGACTAGCGCTCGCATCGCCCCCGGCGCCTCGCCCGCCGCCGCCGTCCCCTCTCGGGTCCTCGGGCGTCCGGGCGGCGAGGCTTCGGTCCTGCCCCGGCCAGCATCACCCGAAACCGCTCCGCCTTCAGTTTCCGGAAGTCTGGTCGATCATGAAACGGCCGTGCTCTGAGATCGCTCCGGCGACCGCGACCCTCCGCCGGCCGCCGCCGATGACGACGAAGGGGGGGGCAAATCCAGCTGCCAGTCGCGATCAGTCTCCCCTTCGTATGCAAGCAGCACGCCGTCGACGAGCCGCGCCTCATGAAGCGGTTTCATGCCAGGAGCAAAGTCTTGCCCTTCATCACGGCCAAAATGTCTAACCACGCTCGGGCCTACCACCTCCCGAAGGTGGCCGCGCGCTGACTTCGCCCGCGGCCTGTATCGCCTGGCTTTCAGCCGATCTGTTCATTCTGTGCGCCGCTGTCGGGCCTGGCCGGCCCGAGGACGGGTTCCTCGCCCATCGGTTCATTTTGAAAGATCGAAAACTGCCCCTTGCCGTCCATCGAAGGGCCCTCGTTCCAGCGTGCAGGCGGAGGAACCGAGCCATCCGAGGCGGTTGCGAAGAAATCGTAATTGTGGGTCTGATCTTCCTTTTCCTGAGGGAAGCTGTTTGGAATGGGCAATGCGCCTTCGTGGCTGCCAATCTCCTCTATGACAGCCAGCCATTGCTGCTGATGCATCGTGTCACGTGCGATCATGAAATGCAGCATGTCCTGCATGCCCTCATCGTGTGCAGCATTGTAGAGCCGTGTAGCAAGTACTCGACCCGTGCTCTCAGCCGCCACGTTACAATACATGTCGGCCGCGAGATTGCCGCTGGCGTAGATATGGGACATATCGAAGGGAACGCCTTCGCTGTTGCCGGGAAATGCGGCCATACCCGTCGACAGAATATGACGGTGAAGCATGCCCTCGATGACGTGGCGGGGGGTTTCACCACCCATGACGGCGCCGACGATACCATCAGCTGCACCGGCCTCCGCCAGGCTCGCCGGCGCCTTGTCGAGATTGAGTGCTACTGCGGTTGCCAGCATCTCGATGTGACCGATTTCCTCGGTCGCCGTGTGCAGCAACATATCGCGATACTTCGTCGTCGGTCCGCGAGCCCCCCAGGCCTGGAAGAAATATTGCATGCAGACGCGAATCTCGCCTTCGACTCCGCCGATCGCCTGCTGAAGCATGCGCGCGAAGATGGGATCCGGCGAGTTGACCTTGACAGGATATTGCAAGCGCTTATCGAAACTGAACATGAGTGTTTCTCCTCGTAAGAGTGTCCGATACCGGGACTGATACCGGGCTGCCAACCGAGACGAGCCATAGAAGTTCCTGGGAAAACGGCGAAACGACAACCGGTTATGCAAGTGTACGATACGTGACAGTTGCTGGCTGGCGAGTTAGACGATGTGAAGCGATCCCGCTCAGGCTTTACGACACTATTGCGCAAAGGCCTCCACCGTCCGATCCTCTCGTAAACTTATCTCTTTGGCCGCTCGTCCCGCATGGCGTCAGCGATTTGCAGAAGCAGCGGCAAGCCTGAAAGCCGTTCGAGTGACACAGATAGCTTCGGCTTCCAGTTTGGATAGGTGCCGCGAGTACCCGGAATGTTGGTTGGTCGCTTTTCGGCCGTCATGTCGGCCACCCGGACCGCAGCAAGTACAGAGGCGGTTTTTGCTATGAAGCGATGTGCGCTGACGACCAGGGCTTTCAGCTTCTCGTCGTCGGCCCTGGGCGAAGGCAGGTGCTTGGGCGGATTGGTCCCCTCCTCATTCAGCGCGACCTTCAGATCTTCTCGCTCATGCTGGCGTTCTTCTGCATGCACCTCCGTCATCTCGGGTGGAACGATACCATGTTCGGATCTGGCTTTGATGTCCGCGCCACGCCACCACCCTGCCAGTGTCTGGTGGTCGTGTGTGGAAACGCAGGCGAGCGACAGACGGGGATATGCACCTGCCGGCTTGAAACCCTTCTGTCCCCGTTCATAAGACAGGATGCGGTAAGAGAGGATATTGGCTTCAGCAAGATCCTCCTGCAAGCCTTCCGGCAGCATCCCCAGGTCCTCACCGATCACCAGGCAACGGTAATTGGATGAGGCTTCGGCCAGTATCTGTAACAGCTCGTTTTGCGGGTAGTCCACATAAGCACCTTCGTCGGGCGTACTTTCAAGCGGGACCAGAAATAGCCGGCGCAGAGCTGCCGCATGATCGATCCTGATGGCGCCTGCGTATCGCATTGCAGCCGTTACCATTCGTCGATACGGCGCGTGGTCGCCCGAAGCGATTTCTGCAGGATGATAGGCTGCCAGATGCCAGTCCTGGCCCTGGGGAGCAAAGGGATCAGGCGGACTGCCGACCGTTGCATCGGAGATGTAGGCGCCTTGTTCGCTCCAGGTTGCCGAGCCGTCGGTTGCTTCTCCGACAGCCAGGTCGAGGTAAAGACCGATACGCAGACCCGCGTTGCGCGCAGCATCGACTGCATGTCTCAACTGGCGATGGCAAAGCCATTGCAGCCAGATGTTGAAGTCGATTTGCTCTGCATGCTCGTCAGTAAACATGGCGACCTTTGCGCTCTCCGGCCGCTGGTATTCCGACGGCCAAGATAACCAACCCGCGCCGAAACCCTGCTCAGCCATCATCGAGGACAAAGTTTCAAACAGCCCGTGACGTCGCAGGACCTCCCCACCCTCATCGACAAAGAGATCGAACGCCTGTAAATCTTCCGCTCGACGATCTGAAGAGGATCGCCAAGTCTCCCAGATGCGGCGCAGAATTGCCATTTTGGCTTCGGCCACTCGGCCGTAGTCGACGAGATCAGTCGACCGCAACTGCCTTAGTCGCAGATCGAGCTGCGGATCGCTTTTGAAGCCGGGGACGTGGTCGACCGCGATGTACAACGGATTGAGCATCTGCCGGTTTGATGGCTCATAGGGGCTGCACCGGTCAGGGTCGGCAAGGAAAGGCGCGTGCAGAGGGTTAAGCCCGATGAAGTCGGCGCCGAGCGACCCGGCAAGGCGGATGATGTCGACCAGGTCCTGGAAATCGCCGATGCCCCAATTGCGCTCGGATCGCAGTTCGTAAAGCTGCAGGCTGATGCCCCATACTCGATCGGTCAGAAGAAATTCCGGCAGAAAGGAACGCGGGATGGCCTTGCTGGACGCTTCATGGATGGCATTCCGACCAAGGCGTTCGGCACCGCTCTCGACAAGAACCCCGAGTGCCCTAAGGATTTTTTGCTTCGTGTTGTCGGTAATCGCAACGTCCACATTGTCCGGGCTTGGCCTTTTAAAGCTGATCCCGTGTTTTTTTGCCAGCCGGTCGAGACGCGAATTCGAAGGAGCGTCACCTTTTTTACGGGGGACCATGCAGATTCAACCTCCCGCTTGGGCAATGCTGACGATAACGGCCCAGGATGCCAGTGTGTCTTCGGTCGATGATCCGAGCGAGAAAAGCTGCTCCGCTGCCGACGATGTCGAAAACTGCGCCGGATGATCCGAAAGGTTGGCAACTGCGCGTAGCCGTAGGCCATCCTTAAAAACCCATTCTACAACAGTCACACCGCCCTCCTGCCGAAACGAAGATCCAACAGAGCTCGTGGTTTTCAGCAGCGGAACGATCCGGCGACGCCGCAGAGCAAGAAGTGATCGATAAAAGGCCAAAAATTCGCCGCCGGCCGTACCGGTGAGCTCAGACCAGTCGAGCTTTGACGCTTCAAACGTCGTCCAGGCCGTAGGATCGAGTAAATCATCGGCATCGAAACCAGGAAGACGGGATAACTCCTCTCGGCGGCCCTGTCGCACTTTCTCGTTCAAGTCTTCGTCGAAGTCGCAGAAATAAGGGAACGGCTGGCGCGCGCCCCACTCTTCACCCATAAACAGCATCGGGATCTGCGCCGAAAGCAAATAGAGAGCTGTGACCGCTTTGAGCGGCTCCAGCGGTCGATAGGTAATCATACGGTCGCCAAGCGCCCGATTTCCAATTTGATCATGATTCTGGATGAAGGATACAAAAGCGGTCGGAGGCAGGTTCGAAGTCGGCTTGCCCCGGACTTCGCCACGATATGGCATATGTTCGCCTTGAAATACGAAGCCTTCAGCAAGAGCGCGCCCGATCTTGGAGGGGTCATTAGCATAGTCCTGGTAATACCCGAAGGTTTCACCGGTCGCAGCAATATGAAGGACGTGATGTACATCATCATTCCACTGGGCGGTGAAATGAACCGCTCGGCCATTCGGGTCTCGCTCCAGGAGATCGCTGTCATTGTCTTCGTTCTCGACGATTAGATGAACATGGCGACCGGCCGCGATAGCTCTCACACGACGGGCAAGCTCATGGAGAAAATGCTCGTCGCTGTCGTCCTTGATAGCGTGCACGGCATCCAGGCGCAGCCCGTCGAACCGGAATTCGTTGATCCAGTAAACCGCGTTCTGGATGAGGAATTCACGAACCGCTCTTGATCCGTTGCCGTCGTAGTTGACACCGTTGCCCCACGGGGTCTTGTGGCTCTCGGTAAACAGCGGTGCGTAGCTTGGAAGATAGTTCCCATCTGGCCCGAAGTGGTTGTACACAACGTCGAGGAAGACGCTAATGCCGCGCCCGTGCGCAGCGTCGACCAGCGCCATCAGGTCTTCGGGGCGGCCATAGGTGCTGTCCGGCGCATAAGGGAGAACACCATCGTAGCCCCAGTTGTAACGGCCGGGAAAATCGCTGATCGGCATGATCTGGAGGGCGGTTACACCGAAAGCTGCCAGGTGATCGAGCTTGCTAATCGCAGCCCTGAAAGTTCCCTCCGATGTGAAAGAGCCGATATGCAGCTCGTAGACAACCATGTCTTCCCAAGGGTGGCCTGACCAGTCATCAGTCTTCCAACGGTGTCGCGACAGATCGATGATCTCGCTTGGCCCATGCACGTCCTGAGGCTGGTATCGCGAGGCTGGATCCGGCACCTCCCACCCGTCCGGCAAAACGAACTTGTAGAGGGCACCGGGCCTGACCCCGTTCACGCGACAGCGATGCCATCCGTTTGCTTGTCGCTCCATCAGCTGCGGCTGAAGACCCTCCAGGTTGACCAGAACTCTGTCCTTTAAAGGCGCCCATAGCCGGAACTGGACACCATTCTCATAGATCAGCGGGCCGTACGCGTACTCGATCACGACATCATCCTATCTGTTGAAATCATAGCTCCTGCAGGGTGACCTGATCCTGCTCCACCGACCGGAGAGCAAGCCGACGACGAACCGTGGATTGCCCCAGACGACATGGATCTCCGAGCGTCAGCAGCTTCGGCGAGAAGTTTATCGATGGGATCATTCAGGTCTCCAGGAGCGCAAGCTGACAACTAGGAGCGCAGGTTGAAGTTCCACGACGGCACCTTTCGTACGGTCGAGAACGTTGCGCGGCGCACTCCTCGGACGTGACGTCCTGCTGGAGCTCTTCGATCTTCTGCTTCTCCTCCAGGTCGAGGCCAAGTTTGCTGCGAATGCGCGCCCGAAATTGGCCAGCCCGACGACCTGAGTTCCTCCCGGTATTGTGACAAATCTCCCCTGAGAGATGATCCATCTCATCGGTTAAGGCGCCATCATGTTGCGTCCCAAACTCTGGTTGCTCGTCAATCGGAGCGGCAACGAAAGCCGCGACAGGGTCGCCAGACGACGTATCGTCGGCGGTCGCGATGTCACGCCATCCAGGTGCTGGCGACAACGATGACTACCATAAGGGAGATGAGAGCGACAACTGCCCAGGCGGAGCGCATCTCACCTGGTTGTGCCAGACGGCGACCTTGGGCGTCATATGAGGTCTGCTCGTCTACCGAGCCGTACCGGTCCTCCTACTGCAAACTCGCTTGCTACATTCCCTTATCGCTTCGATCAGCTGAGGCAGCCCGGCCAAAATAGCGAGCTTTGCGCACAAGCACGATCATCGTTCGGGGTACTGGCCGATCTCCCGGCGGACTAACTTTAAGCTGCGATCCGGTTGGACAATATAAGTCTCCTGGACCCAATTTCCGAACTGATCAAAGAATTCGTGTGGCAAGACGCTGGCAACAGGCGATTTCCTAAGCCTGCTGTGAGGTTGTCCGCCATATGTGATGCTCCCGGGGATCGGCTGCAGATCTTCAGTTGTCGAGCATGAAGCTGCGACCAAGCTCAGGATCATTGCAGCTAATGTCAGAATAGAATTCATCATAGGTCCATCAGTGGTGGTCAGCAGTAGCGGCGCGCCTGCAGGCGCACAATGCCGTGGGCGGCTAAAATTCACCTCGCAAATACCAGAACAGCACCCATTGCAAGAACGGCGCTCAGTCCAAGTGCGGCCAGTCCGGACGCAACATATTCGGAGAACCCTCCGGTGTCGGCATGCCTTATTTCCTCTTTGGTTCCGAGGACCGCAGCAAATCCGGCAGCCATCCAACAAACGAGCGCTACGACCCCTAACATGACTGCTAAATTCGACGTGGTGGTTGATAAGCCTATCATGCCCGTACCTCCGCTCTATCCGTGTCCTCTAGGAGGGACTTCGCTGGCAGACCCACCCGACTTTTTTGCATCTCGGCTCCTTTTGTTGAAAGCCAGTTCTGAGCAGTTACCCTTGGTCCAGTGGAAAGATCGACAGTGATAGCCGCCTTCATGCGTGATCTCCTATGATCGATTTTTGAAAAACCTCCTCGCAGGCACGGTGTTCCCGGGGGCGCGCTCTTGGTCCGCTATCGCACGCGTGAACGAACAAACGTCGAACCATAACTGCTTTAATGACCGCTGAGCGAAGAAGATCGAGATCGTAGCGCCTCTAGCCATGCAAAGCTGTCGCTGGGGTGGGATAAAAAGGAAGAAACACAGCCCTCCGGAGTGCGCCGTCGGCCAGTGGCAAGCGCGGTACGGGGGTGCAAAAGACCACAGCTTCGCGGTACTCGCACAACCTTCGGGCTCGTTTCAACGATCCACTTCACCGAAGACGATGTCGAGCGAACCAAGGACGGCCGAGATATCTGCAAGCTGGTGCCCTCGGCACATGAAGTCCATCGCCTGCAAATGCGTAAACCCTGGAGCCCGAATTTTGCATCGGTACGGTGCGTTTGTTCCGTCAGCGATGAGATAAACTCCGAACTCACCTTTAGGCGCCTCCACGGCTGCATAAGCTTCGCCGGCAGGCACCCGAAATCCCTCGGTATAGAGCTTGAAGTGATGGATGAGCGCCTCCATCGAACGTTTCATGTTCATGCGTTTGGGTGGGACAATCTTGCCGTCGGCCGAACTGACGGCTCCAACGCCTGCCGTCCCCATCAAACGCTCCAGGCATTGCTTGATGATCCTTACGGACTCGCGCATTTCCTGCATCCGGATCACGTAGCGGTCGTAACAATCACCATTCTTGCCGATGGGAAGTCAAACTCCAGATCTGAATAGCACTCATAGGGTTGCGAGCGGCGGAGATCCCATGCCGCACCGGAGCCTCGGATGAGAACCCCGCTAAACCCCCAAGCCCACGCATGCTGAAGACTGATCACACCGATATCGACGTTGCGTTGCTTGAATATGCGGTTGCCTGTGAGAAGTTCGTCGATATCGTCAAGCACCTTGGGAAACCTGTCGCACCAGGCAGCGATATCGCAAAGCAGATCGTTCGGGAGATCCTGATGCACGCCCCCCGGCCTAAAGTATGCCGCATGCATTCGAGAACCGGACGCTCTCTCGTAGAAGACCATGAGGTGTTCACGTTCCTCAAACCCCCAAAGCGGCGGCGTTAGCGCGCCAACATCCATTGCTTGTGTTGTCACGTTGAGTAGGTGCGATAGGATGCGGCTGATCTCTGCATAGAGAACGCGGATGAGTTTGCCTCGAATGGGTACATCCAGACCAAGCAGCTTTTCAATCGCAAGACAGTAGGCGTGTTCCTGGCACATGGGAGCGACATAGTCGAGGCGGTCGAAATAAGGCAGGGCTTGAAGATAGGTCTTGCGCTCAATCAGTTTTTCAGTCCCGCGGTGTAGAAGGCCAATATGCGGATCCACCCGCTCGACGATCTCTCCATCGAGCTCAAGAACGAGCCGAAGAACCCCGTGCGCGGCTGGATGCTGGGGGCCGAAATTGATATTGAACGTCCGGATGTTATGTTCCATAGAAACCTCACGGCGCCTTTTTTTCGGATCCGGGATCACCGCTTTTTTCGTCGCCCGGCAGGATATAATCGGTGCCCTCCCAAGGGGAGAGGAAGTCGAAGTCACGATATTCCTGGCGCAGTTCGACCGGCTCGTAAATGACGCGTTTGGCTGCGTCGTCATAGCGAACCTCCACGAAGCCCGTCAGAGGAAAATCCTTTCTTAAAGGATGGCCTTCGAAGCCGTAATCCGTGAGAATCCGCCGCAAATCGGGGTGTCCGGTAAACAGGATGCCGTACATGTCCCAAGCCTCTCTTTCGTACCAGTCAGCGTTTGGGAACAGCGGGCAAAGAGAAGGAACCAGTGTCTCTTCGTCCGCCGCAAGTTTCACGCGAACACGCATGTTCTTGCGCGGAGAGAGGAGATGGTAGACGACGTCAAAGCGCTTATCTCTGCCCGGCCAATCAACCCCGCAGATATCGAGCAAGCAGATGAATTGGCCATGTTCGTCGTCCCTCAGAAATCTCACAAGTTCTGTAACGGCCGGCGTCGTCAAAATTGATAGCTCGCCCCGCGCGCACTGCGAAGAAATGACAGCACTTTCTTGATGAGCTAGCACGTGTGAGAGATAGTCGATAAGCTGCGACATTTCGATCCTCCGGCGCGCCCAACTATGGCAAGCCCCGTAAGTTCCAGGCCTTGACGTGCAAGACCTTCCAAGCGAAATCAACCTCCTGATCGACGGGATTTTCGTTAGATGC
>Ga0170475_108484171_pt1 | contig 10347 bp, 7 predicted proteins | sample Soicark_Litter_5_FD_111474 | JGI IMG/M metagenome (GOLD analysis project Ga0170475, IMG submission 111474) | Avena fatua rhizosphere microbial communities from Hopland, California, USA. Combined Assembly of 48 SPs | reverse complement strand
TCCGTCGCCAACAGATCGGCCTTGTGCTTCGGCATCAGCACCCCCTCTGGCGTACCGCCCACGTGGTGCTGCGCGCGACCGATACGTTGCAGCCCCGACGCGATCGAGGGTGGCGCTTCGATCTGCACGACCAAATCCACCGCGCCGATGTCGAGCCCGAGCTCGAGCGACGAAGTAGCGACGATTGCCGGTAATAGCCCGGCCTTCAGCCGCTCTTCGATCACTTGCCGTTTTTCTCGCGCGACCGAGCCGTGGTGCGCGAGCGCAAGCTCGCTGCCCCCGAGTTCATTCAGTGCGGCAGCGAGCCGTTCGGCCAAGCGCCGGCTATTGACGAAAATCATCGTCGTGCGATGCTCTCGGATCAGCGTCACGAGTCGCTCGTGCACTGCCGGCCACACGGAACGCGCGCCCGCCGGACCGCGAGCGGCAGGGCCGCTCACGATGTCACGCAGCCGGTCGGACTCGTTCACTTCGGGTTCGGCAACGGGCTCGGGCAGCTCCACGCTCAAGCGCAGCGGCTTCTTCTGAGCGGCGTCGATGATCGTCACCGGGCGTTGCTGTAGATCCGAGTCGAACCCGCCCAACAAGCGCGCCACTTCCTCGAGCGGCCGCTGGGTGGCAGACAGCCCGATGCGTTGCAGCGGCTTTTCAGGACGCAGCGCCTGCAGGCGCTCGAGCGAGAGGAACAGATGAGCGCCGCGCTTGCTCGCGACCAGTGAATGGATTTCGTCGACGATCAGCGTCTCTACGGATTGTAGGATCTTGCGCGTTTCCGAGGTCAACAGCAAGAACAGCGACTCGGGAGTCGTGATCAAAATGTCGGGCGGGGTGCGGCGCATGCGCGCGCGCTCGACTTGCGGTGTATCGCCCGTGCGCACCGCCAACGTCGGCACGCGCACGGTCTTCCCGAGCCTGCGGGCAGCTTCCGAAATCCCGGCGATGGGGGCGCGCAAATTGCGCTCGATGTCGACCGCCAGCGCCTTCAACGGGGAGACGTACAGCACCTGGCAACGCGCGTCCTTGGGCGGCTCCGGCGAGTTCATGAGCTTGTCCACGGCAAACAGGAACGCGGCCAGCGTCTTGCCCGAGCCGGTGGGCGACAGCAGCAGGGTGGAAGCGCCAGAGATGATCGCCGGTAGGCCGAGGGCTTGGGCGCGCGTGGGAGCTCCGAGCGTGGTCTCGAACCATTCCCGAGCCGGGAGGGAAAGATCGCGCAGGGGGTCGGCTGCCACGAGCCGAGTGTACGCGCTAAGGCGCCCGCGCGCTCTTCAAGATCTGGTGCACGGTCTTCAGCACGTCTTTGAACAGCAGTGGCTTGCTGAAAAAGCCCACGACGTTCTTCGCCCGCGGCACGTCTTGACGATAAGTGGCGCTGGTGAAGATCACCGGAATCTTCTCGAAGCGTGGATCGGCCAGCATTCTCGAGCACAGCTCGCTGCCGTCCATGCGCGGCATTTTGTAATCGGTGATTACGAGCGCCATCGGTGCCTCGCTCAAGCGCTCGAGGGCCTCTTGCCCATCGCCCGCGGTGAACAGCCGAAAACCTTCGCCCGTCAAAAGCAACGCCAGCACTTCGAGCGAAGCGAATTCGTCGTCGACGACCAGGACGTTGTGGGGCGCTTCGGACATTCTCCGCGCGTCAGACGCCTTCCGGTGAACGGGGTTTATCGTTGTGGCGAGTCGAGAAATCGTCCGTGTGCGCGACGACCTCGGCGGCGCTGGCGGCGTCGGGCGCTACCTCGATGCCGCGCCCCGTGAGGAAGAACTCACGCGCGGTCGTCTCGTGTGCACTGGCACGTTGCTTCACGATCGAGATCAATCGGCGCATTCTCGGTCCCACCGTCATGTATTCGAGCAAAAACAAGTTCTCGACCAGAGCCGAAATGCCGTCGACCCGCACTTCCATCTCCGGCCCGGACGGCTTCATGGTTTCGTCGATCATGATTGTGGTGATCTCGCGGGCGCGCAGTTCGCCGAGCAACGCGGTCATGAACCGAATCGTGCGCGTTGGATCGAATGCGGCTTGCCGAAAGCCGTCCAAGCTATCGATCACCAGCCGCTTGGCACCGATGCGCTCGATCTCTGCTACCAGGCGGGCGCCCAAACGATCGAGCCCGAACTCGTACGACGGTTGCCAAACGTGCGAAAATTTCCCGCGTTCGACGTGCTGTCGAAGCTGCAGGCCGACCCGCTCGCCGCTCTGAAAGGTCCGGTCCGGGGACTCGTAGAAGCCGAACAGTACGCCGGCCTCGCCGGCTTCTGCGCCCGCGTTCAAGAAGTGCAGGCCGAGGGTCGTCTTGCCACTGCCGGAAAATCCGAGCGCCATCGAGCTCGTCCCGCGCAACAACCCGCCGCGTAGCATCAAATCGAGCTGACGAATGCCGGTCGGCAGGCGGTCGTCACTGGCGGGAGCGGGCTTACCGGAGCCGTCGAGCAGGTCCTCGATCCGGGGATGCACGGACACGCCGGCTTCGTCGATGTCGAGCTCGTGACGACCGAGCATGTGGCGTGTGCCGCGAAACTTCAGAACCTCGATCGTGCGCAGAGTTCGGCGTCGGTGTTGCTCGAGAGCGAGTTCGATCAAGCCGTCCACCATCGTGTGTTCGGGGTCATTGGCGTCCGCAGCGGTCATGTTCGCCAAGAGCACGGTGGTGCAATTGGTCATCGCGCTCAGCATTTGCAGCTCGACCACGAATTCCTTGAGCGCGACGTCGTTTTCGGCGAGAGCACGCGCCGGAGAGATGCCGTCGATCACGAGCAGCGAAGCCTTTTCGTCCAAGATTACACGCCGCACCATGTCCAGTAGGCCGCGCAGCTTTTCGTCGCGCAGTGCGCGATACGCCCCTACGTAGGACAGCCCATTGTTGATCAGGCTTTCGTCGAAGAAGCGCATCGTGTGCAGGTTCTTCAGCATCGCGGCGTGCGATTCGGCCAGCAGCGTCATGTAAGCGGCGCGGCCGCCCTGCTTGACGTGTTCGAAGCAGAGTTGATTGCCGAGCGTGGTTTTGCCCGTGCCTGGCCGCCCCATCACCAGGTAGATGGCCCCGCGCACCATCCCGCCGCGAAGCAAGGCATCGAGACCGGTGATGCCAGTCTTGGTTCGCTCCACCGACCAAGCGTCTTCGGATTGGGCCTTCGACTGCTGATGTGTAGTGTGCGTCATGGGATTCGCGTCACGCCTCTTCGCCAGAGTTTTGCCAAGTTGTTGATCAGCCGTGCGGGGTCCAGCGGTTTGCTCTCGTGCATCTGAAAGCCGGCTAGCAACGCGACGCGGCTGTCTTCGGCGCTGGCATAGCCCGTGAGCGCGAGCGCCGGAATGAACGCCCCTGCGCGCTCACCCGAGGCTCGCAACTGGCGCATGAACGCGTAGCCGTCTTGCTCGGGCATGCCCACATCACACACGATGACGTCCGGTTGGCGCGCGCGGATCAGATCCCGAGCTGACTTGGCCGAGTCGGCCTGGGCGACTTCCGCGCCCTCGCGCCCGAGGAGCAGGCCGAGCAACTCGCGCGCGTCCGGGTCGTCGTCCACGACCAAAATGTACGCGCCGCACAATTGCCGATTGGGCTGCGGTGCAGATTCCTTCGCGGGCGGCGCCGAGCCACTGGCCGACAGCAGAGGCAGGGAGATCGTGAACGTCGCGCCCTGACCTTCGCCGGCGCTTTCGGCACTGATCGTGCCGCGGTGGGCTTCGACCAGATAGCGAGCAATCGCCAGACCGAGGCCCAGCCCGCTGCCGCGGGCGCGCGCCACCGGGTGCCCCGCTTGCCGAAAGCGCTCGAACAAGAGCGGCAAAAATTCGGGTGCTATCCCGCGCCCGTCATCGCTGACGCGAAGCAACACACGCCCGTCTTCACGTATTGTAGCGATGGCGATCCGTCCGCCCGGATCACAGAACTTGATCGAGTTGTTGAGCAAGTTCGCGATCACCTGCTGCAAGCGCACGGGGTCTCCGCTGACTTCGCCGCTATCAGCGGCGAAATTGGCAGTGACCTGCAGCTCTTTAGCCATTATCGCAGGCATCGCAGCCTCGATCGCCGCTTCGCTGACCTTCTTCAAGTCGAGCGGGGAGAGTACGAGCGAGAGCTTGCCGCTGATGATGCGCGACATATCGAGCAGATCTTCGATCAAGCGCGCCTGCTGCTTGGCGTTGCGCAAAATAGTGTCGATCGCGCGCGTCTGCTCATCGGACGCGAGGGTTCCTGCTTGCAGGAGGTGCGCCCAGCCCGTGATCGCGTTCAGCGGCGTGCGTAGCTCGTGGCTCAACGTAGCCAGGAACTCGTCCTTGATTCGACTTGCTTCTTCCGCCTGTGCGCGAAGCGAGCGCTCGTCTGCCAACTGGCTAGCCAGGCTCCGCGTGTTACCGTCACTGCGCACGCGGCGATGTTAGCCGATCGTTAGGAGCAGTCGCGCGAAAGCCGCCAGGGCTCGTGGGAGCGTGGCGGCTTTTTCGGATTGCCAAGCGGAGCTGAGGGCAGACTCGCGTGACTTTATGCGACACAGCCTCGAAGCTGTGACATTTGGTCACGCGAGCTGTTGGGACAGCGCGCGAATCAATCGTAGTATTCGTTGCCGAGGTGAGTGATCAGATCCTCACCCATCATCCAACGCAGCGTGTTCTTCAACTTCATGGATTGGATGAAGACATCGTGCTCTGGATACAAGCCTTCAGCCGTCTGCGGCGACTTGAAGTAGAAGCTCAGCCACTCTTGCACGCCACGGAAGCCGGCGCGCTTGCTCAGATCGCCGAACAGCGCCAGATCCAAAACGAGCGGGGCGGCCAAGATCGAGTCGCGGCACAAGAAGTCGATCTTGATTTGCATCGGGTAGCCGAGCCAGCCAAAGATATCGATATTGTCCCATCCCTCTTTGGCGTCGCCGCGAGGCGGATAATATTCGATGCGGACCTTGTGATACAGTTCGCCGTACAGCTCCGGGTTGAGTTCAGGCTGGAAAATCGACTCGAGCGCGCCGAGCTTGCTGACCTCTTTCGAACGGAAGCTGCCGGGTTCGTCCAGCACCTCGCCGTCGCGGTTGCCGAGGATGTTCGTCGAAAACCAACCCTTCACGCCCAGGCCGCGCGCTTTGAGGCCAGGGGCGAGCAGCGTCTTCATGAAGGTCTGACCGGTCTTGAAGTCCTTGCCGCAAATGGGTGTTTGCGTTTCGCGCGCAAGCTCGAGGGCGGCGGGGAAGTCGATCGTCAAATTCGGGGCGCCGTTGGCGAACGGGACGCCTTCCTTCAAACACGCCCAGGCGTACATCATCGAGTTGGCGATGTTCGGGTCGTTGTCGTGTAGGCCTTTTTCGAATGCAGCGATGGATTGGTGGACGGGCCCTTGCTCCAGGTACACCTCGGTCGAACCGCACCAGACGCAAACGGCGCGTGCACAGCCGTTGTCCTTGATGAAGTTGCGAATGTCCGCGCGTAGCTGCTCGACCATTTCGAATTTGGTGGCCGCAGTCTTGACGTGCGTGCCATGCAGGCGTTTGACGAACTCCGGATAAAAGACGGCCTTCATCGGCTTGATCGCCGAGAGCTCTTCTTTGATCGGATCGAGATCTTTGCTCTCCAGCACCTTGGCATGCAGCGCGGCCTCGTAGGCGCTATCGGGAAACAGATCCCAACCGCCGAACACGATGTCTTCCAGCTTGGCCAGCGGCGCGAAGTCTTTGATTCGAGGCACGCGGTTGTCGGTGCGCTTGCCGAGACGAATGGTGCCGGTTTGCGTGATCGACCCGATCGGCTTCGCCAGCCCCTTGTTCGCGAGAAGCACGCCGGCCATCAAGGTCGTGGACACGGCGCCCATTCCCGGCAAGAGTACGGCGAGTTTACCCTCGGCTTTTTTTACGTTCTCAGGTCGTTGCATGCGCGGCTCCTAGCAAGGTGCGTGCCCGCACGCAATGGGCACGGGCCAAGGAATTACGGAAATTGTAGATGAAAACGAGTACTGCAGTGATTCTGGTCGCGGGTATCGGGTCGCGGCTTCGGCCGATCACCGATGACCGACCCAAGGCGTTGGTCGATCTCGACGGCGAAACGATCTTGGGGCGCACGGTGCGCTTGCTGGCGAGTTACGGAGTGCGAAAAGTCGTGCTCGCTACGGGGTATCGCGACGACGCGGTGAGGGCGGCAATGCAAGGCGTGCCCGTGGCGGTTGAGTACTGCAGAAACCCTGAATTCGATCGCACTCAAAACTCCGTGTCACTTGCCTTGTGTCGCGGTGCGCTCGGCACCGACGCTTTCTTCAAGCTGGATGGGGACGTGGTGTTCCAGCGTCAAGTGCTGGAGCGGCTGGACGCTTCCCCAGCGGAACTGGCGGTCGCGGTCGACGCAGGGCGAATGCTCGACGGTGAAGCGATGAAAGTGACCCTTTCGCATCCCGGGGCTACGATGATTGCTGCTTTCGGCAAAGGCATCGCGCTTTCCCAGAGTGCGGGAGAGAGCATTGGAATCGAGCGGATCTCCAGCAGCTTTTCTGCCCGCCTCTTCTCGGGCTTGGAGGCCGCAATCGAGGCGGGCGAGACGAACCTCTATTATGAGGACGTGTACTCGCGCTTGATCGCCGCCCAGGCGGTGCAGGCCGAAGCAGTGGCTGTGGCCGATCTGCCCTGGACCGAGGTCGACGACTTTTCCGACCTGGAGCGGGCGCGGGAACTGGTACGCGCGGGCGGCTGATCGAGGCGTCGTTGTTGAGCCGTCAGTGCGAAGACTCTGACGCAGCGCGCGATCGCACAGAAATCCGGCAAAAAGCCAGCGTCGTCTCGTTTGCAGGCGTTAACAGTAAGTAATCGCTCATGTTTCGTCTGGTCTAACCAGTGACGCTGGGCGCGAACAGTACTGTCGTCTATTTGCAACACTGTGTTCGGCAGAAGACACACCGTAAGTGGTCTAAGTCATCGAATCGAATAGCCTTTGGCCCCTTGTCACGGCGCATGCTAAGTCCCATACATGCTTCAACCTGGGGTCTCCCTGGGTGACGAAAGAGAGCCTTAGAGATGACTGAGCGACGCGTCACGCGGGCCATCGTACTTGCCGCCGGCACCGGGTCCCGACTGAGTGAAGGAGCCGACGTGCTTCCCAAACCCCTACGTGTAGTAGGAGGTGTGCCGCTCGTCGTCCGCGTGCTCCGCACTCTGAAGAGCGCTGGCATCCAAGAGGCCGTGGTCATCACCGGCTTCCAAGGCGAGGCAGTGCGACGCGCGCTCACCGCCGAGATTGATTTGGGACTCAAGCTGTCGTTCGTCGACAACCCGCACTTCGACAAGAAGAACGGCGTCAGTCTGTTGGCGGCTGCTCGCTTCGTCGATCGCGAATGCGTGCTCACGATGTCGGATCATTTGTACTCTCCGGAGCTGGTGCGCCGGTTGCTCGCCGCGGATGTGCCCGAGGGCTCCTGCGCGCTCGCCGTCGACTACGACATCGAGCGCTGCTTCGATTTGGACGACGCCACCAAAGTGGGTGTCGAGCTGGGCAAGATCAAGCGCATCGGCAAGGAGCTGGAGAGCTACGATGCGCTCGATACCGGCGTGTTCCGCATCGGTCCTGCGTTGATTGCCGAGCTGGCAGCCGTCGAGGCGACCGCCGGGGATTGCTCCTTGAGTGACGGCGTGCAAGCGCTGAGTCGCCGCGGCCGCTTTCTGGCGACCGACGTGGGTGACGTCCGCTGGGTGGACGTAGATACGCCGCAGGCCTTGGCCTGCGCGGAAGCCATGCTGCGAGTCTTCGGCGACACGTTGGGCGACGAGCCGGGCTCGGGCCAACCTCCGGTCATCGATCCGGAGAGCATCGAATTTTATGCGCCGAGCTGGGTGCGTGCGGCCAAGCCGTACAACGAAGACCACTTCGCCGTCGCGGAGCAGAACGACGTTCTGCGCATGATGTCGAACGAGAGCCCCTATGCTCCGAGCCCGCGTGTCATCAACGCGATCATGGAGGCGGCGACGCGCGGCAACCTGTACCCCGGCGGCGCGCCTGCGTTGAAGAACAAACTCGCGCTGCGCGACAATCAGGTCGAAGGCAGCGTGATCCTGGGCGCCGGCTCCACCGAGCTGATTGACCTAGTGATCCGCACGTTCGTTGGGCCGGGTGAAGAAGTACTGCTCAGTGTGCCGACCTTCAGCATGTACGAGGCTCGTACGCGCACGGTTGGTGGCATTCCGGTGCTCGTGCCCATGACTGAAGATCACGACCACGATCTTTCCGGTCTGATCCGTGGTGTCACCGAGCGCACCAAGGTGATTTTCCTGTGCACCCCGAACAACCCCACTGGCGGGCGCATTTCGGAGCCGGACCTGAAGCGCCTGCTTCGGCTCGGCCTGCCGACCGTGATCGACGAGGCGTACCACGAGTTCGGTGAGGGAGAGTCTTTCTCGCGGCTCCTGGAAGAGTTCCCCAACGCCATCGTTTTGCGCACCTTTTCGAAAGCCTTCGGTCTGGCTGGCATTCGCTTGGGTTACGCGCTCGCGCACCCCGCGGTGGTGCGGCTGCTGTCACGCGTCAAAGTGCCTTGGAACATCCCGGCGATCACCCTAGCCGCCGCGAGCGCGGCCTTGGACGACGCTGCCGAGTTCGATGCACGCATCTCCGAACTGCGGGTCGCACGCGAAGAGCTGGTCGACAAGCTGATGCGTATCGAAGGCCTCTCGCCGGTGCCGAGTGAAGGCAATTTCGTGCTCATCGACGTGTCGTCGACCGGTCAAACCGCGGAACGCCTGGTCGAGGCCATGCTCAAGGATGGCGTGCTGATTCGTTCGCTGTCCGTGCATCACGCCAAGCGGAGCTACGTGCGAGTCACCGTTGGCACTCGTGAGCAGAACGCGCGTTGCGTGAGCGCGTTCGAGCGCGTGCTGGGTGCTCGTGCTCGGCGGGACGTTCACCGCGCGTACGTGACCGTCGCGAGCGCGAGCGATGCCGAGTGAGCTCTCGACGGTAGCCCCGTGCGCAAGTCCGCACGGGGCTCCGTAGGAGTAGCCAATGGGCTTCTGGGACGCTTACTTTCGTAGTCTGAAACCGCTCGAGGTCGAGGAGCCGATCGACGTCTGGGTACACCGCCCACCGGCGTACGTGCTGGCGAAGATCTTGTTGCCCACCCCAGTGTCGCCGAACCTAGTCACGATCGGCTCGATCCTGGCCTCGTTCGCTGCGGGCGCCGCCATCTTCGCTCGTTTCCGCTGGCACCTGCCGCTCGCCGGCGAGCTGATCTTCGGCTCGGCCGTGCTCGATTGTTGCGACGGGCAGCTCGCGCGCTTGCGCAAGAGTTCCTCGGCCTTCGGGCGCATGTTGGACGGCGTTGCCGATTTGGTGGGGTCGACGGTGGTCGTGGGAGGCGGCGCGTGGCTCGTGTTGCGTAAGTTTCAGGAGCCGCGCTGGGCTCTGCTGGTGAGCTTCGTACTCGCGCTGACGACGATCATCACCAGCTCGTTCCACACGACGATGTACGATCACTTCAAGAACGCCTTCCTGCGCATGACGCACCCGAGCTACCGCGAGGGGGAAGAGCTGAGCGTGGCAGAGGATCGCTTCAAGGCGCAGCGCGCCCAGCTGTCCTTCGTGATGCAGATCACTTGGGGGATCTACTTCTTCTACATGCGCAGTCAGAGCAACTACGCGGACAAATTCGACCCAATCTCGCGTCGTCTGCTGCGCGATTACCCCGACTTCAACGAGCGCAACGCGGCCATCTATCGCAAATACGCGGGCTCGGCCATGCGTTGGTGGCGTAGCCTTTTTGGCTTTGGATCGCTGGTGTTCGGCCTCGCCCTGTCGATCGGCTTGGACATTACCGAGTACTACCTGCTCTTTCGCTTGGTGCTGCTCAACGGCCTGTTTTATGGTTACCTCCGGCCCAAACAGCGGCAGGCCACGCGCCAAGCTTTCGAGGAGATCTCGAGCCTGCCTGAGCGGATTCGTGATCGCGCAACGGGGGATGCTATGTTCCGTGGGCGTGCGCCTGTCGACCTTTGCGCTGATTGTCCTCTTGCTCGCCTCGGCCGTGCCGGCGAAAGCCGCACTCTGGCCGAGCACCGTGCTTCGCGTCGAACGCGACCTGCATAGCCAAGACGTGGACGTCCGAAGGCGCGCTGCGCTGGCATTGCGAGAGTTGCCGAAGGGCAGCGGAACGCGCCTTGCCAGCGCTGCACTCGACGACGCGGACGTCAGCGTGAAGCTGACTGCGCTGGATGCCTGCCTCGGTCTTGGGCTTCCGGCGCTCGGGGATCGACTGATCCCCTGGTTGAGCGACAGCGAGCGACGCTTGCGCTTGGCGGCCGCAGTCGCGCTCAGTGAGAGTCCGAGCGCGCGAGCGGTGCCCTCGCTCGGGCGCGCACTCAGCGATGGTGATGCAGGTG
>Ga0170475_122943133_pt1 | contig 10349 bp, 9 predicted proteins | sample Soicark_Litter_5_FD_111474 | JGI IMG/M metagenome (GOLD analysis project Ga0170475, IMG submission 111474) | Avena fatua rhizosphere microbial communities from Hopland, California, USA. Combined Assembly of 48 SPs | reverse complement strand
GGGAGCAACAGTGGATCAGATCATCCTTCTCACAGGTGGCTGCGGCTTTATCGGGCGCCACGTAGCGCGCGAGCTTGCTCGGCACGGCTACAACATCCGCATCCTCGACAGCCTGATCGAACAGGTGCACGGCAACGCCGCTGTCGCGCTCTTGCCCGGCGCCGAAATGATCAAGGCGGACATCCGTGACAAGGCCGCCGTCGCCGAGGCGCTGGAGGGGGTGGATGCCGTGATCCATCTCGCGGCCGAGGTCGGCGTCGGCCAGTCGATGTACGAGATCGCCCGGTACGTCGGCGTCAACGATCTCGGCACGGCGGTCCTGCTCGAAGCCATGATCAAGCGGCCGGTGCGGCGCATCGTCGTGGCCTCTTCGATGAGCGTCTACGGCGAGGGCAGCTACCTGACCTCCGACGGACGGCGCGTCGGCAATGCCCGCCGCAGAGTGCAACAGTTGAAATCGGGCAGATGGGAGCCGCTGTCGGACAAAGGCGAGCCGTTCACGCCGGTGGCGACGGACGAGGAAAAGTCCGTCGATCTCGCCTCGATCTACGCATTGACCAAGTATTCGCAGGAGCGGGCGGTCCTCTTGTTCGGCGAAACCTACGGTGTGGGTGCCGTTGCGCTGCGTCTGTTCAATGTCTTCGGTGCTGGCCAGGCGCTTTCCAACCCCTACACCGGTGTGCTCGCCAATTTCGCCTCGCGGCTGACCAATCGCCAGCCGCCGATAGTGTTCGAGGACGGCGAGCAGCGGCGCGACTTCGTGCATGTACGCGACGTCGCCCATGCCTTTCGCCTGGCGCTGGAGCAGCCGCAGGCCGCCGGTCACGTCATCAATGTCGGCAGCGGCAGCGCCTACAGCATCGCCGAGGTCGCGACCTTGCTGGCCCACGCCATGGGCGTTCCCGAGATTCGGCCGGACATCACCGGCAGGATGCGCGCGGGCGACATCCGCCACTGCTTTGCCGATATCTCGAAGGCCCGTGAGCTCCTCGGTTTCGCCCCCCAACACAAGCTCGAAACCTCGCTCGACGAATTCGCCGAGTGGGTACGCGGCACCGGCGCCGTCGACCGCGGACCGCAGATGAAGCGCGAGCTGGAACAGATGGGCCTGGTCTCGTGACGGAAATGCACAACGTCCTCGCGTCGAAGAGAACGGCGCGGCCTGTCGTCATCACCGGCGGCTGCGGCTTCATCGGCAGCAATCTGGCAGCGAGCTTCTTGCGGGACGGCGAGCGCGTCGTGCTGGTCGATAATCTGAGCCGGCACGGCGTCGCCGAGAACCTTGCCTGGTTGCAGGAGAGCTATCCGGGCAAGGTGCGCGCGGCGACGGTCGACGTCCGCGATCCCCAGGGGCTAAAGGCGGCTCTGGGCGATGCCAAAGCGGTGCTGCATTTCGCCGCCCAGACTGCTGTCACCACCAGCCTCGACGATCCCGTGGCGGATTTCGACGTCAACGCCCGCGGCACGCTCAACGTGCTGGAGGCGGTGAGGCGGAGCGGCCGTCAAATCCCGGTGATCTTCGCGAGCACCAACAAGGTCTATGGCAGCCTCGACGATTTGGCGCTCATCGACATGGGCACGCATCGCCGGCCGGTTGACGCGCAGCTCGCCTCGAATGGCGTGAACGAGAGCCGTGGCCTCGACTTCTGCTCGCCTTACGGCTGCTCGAAAGGCGTCGCCGATCAATACGTCCTCGACTACGCGAAATCATACGGGCTGCCGACCGCGGTACTGCGCATGAGCTGCATATACGGGCCAAGGCAGTTCGGCACCGAGGACCAGGGTTGGGTCGCGCACTTCCTGTTGAGGGCGTTGTCGGGACAGCCGATCAGCATCTACGGCGACGGCACGCAGGTACGCGACATTCTCCACGTCGACGATGCCGTGGCTGCGTATCGCCTGCTGTTGGCCAACATCGAGCGGCTCGAGGGCAGGGCCTTCAATCTCGGCGGCGGCCCACGCAATGCGGTGAGCCTCAACCAGTTGCTCGAGGAGCTCGGCGAGATACTCGGGCGTCCGGTCGAAACCAGCCGCGGCGCGTGGCGGCGAGGCGACCAGCTCTACTTCGTCGCCGATACCCGTGCCCTCGAAGCGGTCACCGGCTGGAAGCCCCGCATCGGCTGGCGTGAAGGCGTGCGCAGCCTCGCCGAGTGGCTTGCAGAAAACCGTCTGGGCCGACCCCTCGCACGCCGGAGGATCCCCGCGTGAAGGTCGCTCTCGTCAACCCTTTCTGGACCTATGACGGCAGCATCTATTTCGGCTGCCGCGAACCTCATCTGCCGCTGGAGCTCGGCTACTCCAAAGCCATGCTCGAGGCCGACGGTCACGAGGTGTTGATGCTGGACGGCCAGATCCAAGGCCTCGACAATCCAGCGCTCGCCGCGAGCGTCGCGGAGTTCGCGCCTGACATGACGGTGGTCACGACGGCGCCGACTTACCTGTTCTGGCGCTGCGCACCGCCGGAGCTCAGGGTGCCCGCCGAGTTTCTTGCCGCGCTCGACGATGCGGGAGGCCGCACGGTGGCGGTCGGGCCGCACGGTTCGGCAACGCCGGGACCGACGCTGGCCAAGCTTGGCGTCGATCTCGTCGTTCGCGGCGAATGTGAAGAGGTCGTCACAGCGCTCGCCAACGCTCCCGACTGGCAAAACATCCCGGCGACTGCTCGGCTGACCGCCGACGGCCTGGTCACAAATGGGCCGGGCCATGCCAGCAGCTTCGTCGATCATGCGGCGCTCAGGTGGCCGGCGGAGTGGGTCAGGCGGCATGCGCACCACCACCATCGCTTCGACAATGCGCGCCAAGGATTCGGCGCCGAGGTCGAGGCATCGCGCGGCTGCCCCTATGATTGCAGCTTCTGCGCCAAGATCGACTTCCGCGACGCCTACCGGCGGCGCAATCATAGGGCGATCGTCGAGGAGATCGATCGCCTGATCGAGCAAGGTGTCGGCTACATCTACTTCATCGACGAGATCTTCCTGCCGCAAAAGGCGCTGCTCGAAGCGCTGGTCGATCGCGACGTGAGTTTCGGTGTGCAGACGCGCATCGATTTGTGGAAGCCGGAGCTGCTCGAGCTGCTCGGCGCGGCCGGCTGCGTTTCGATCGAGGCGGGGCTGGAGAGCCTGACCGTCGAAGGGCGGGAAATGCTGGCCAAGCGTTGCCGTCTGGGCACGGAGGAGCTGGCGGCGCTGCTGATCCGGGCGCGCCGCCACGTGCCGTTCGTGCAGGCCAACCTGATCGGCGTGGTCGAAGACGAGCCGGAGCTGGTGGACTACTGGCGCAACCATCTGATTTCGAACGGGGTCTGGGCGAACGAGCCGGTGCCGCTCTACCCCTATCCCAGCTCGCCGAGCTACCGGCAGCTGTGGGGCGAGCCGGACGATCGCGCGTGGGAGCGCGCCCACGAGCACTATTTGTCCTCCTTCGGCCGTTTCAGCGATATCCAGGAGCAGCAACCGCTGCCGCTCAGCGAACTGGAGGCGGCATGCTGCGCTCACTGAAGCGAAACCGGCGCGTGCTGATGACGGTCGACGCGATCGGCGGCGTCTGGCGCTACGCTCTCGACCTTGTCGCCGAGCTCGGCCGGCATGATTGCGAGATCGTGCTGGCCGGGCTCGGGCCGCAACCGTCCGCCGCCCAGAGGACCGAGGCGGAGCGGATCGCCACGGTCGAGTGGCTCGATACCCCGCTCGACTGGATGACGGAGCGCGAAGCCGATCTCGACACGCTGCCGGCCGAGATCGAGCGGCTGGTGCGCCGTTACGCGATCGACCTCGTTCACCTCAATGCGCCTTCGCAAGCCTGCGGCATGACGCCGACCTGTCCGCTCGTTGCCGTCTCGCATTCTTGCGTGGTGACCTGGTTTCAAGCCGTGAAGGACGCCCCGCTGCCGCGCGCCTGGACCTGGCAGAAGCGGCGCAACCGGCGCGGTTTTGATCGCGCCGACGTGGTGATCGCTCCGAGCGCGAGCCATGCTGCGCTGCTGGAGCACTGCTACGGTGCGATCGGCAATCTCGAAGTCGTTCGCAACGCGGTGCAGCCGGGTCTCGTCTCGGCGCCGGCGCGCGAGCCGTTGGGCTTTGCGGCTGGTCGCTGGTGGGACGAAGGCAAGGACGCTCGCACGCTGGAAGCGGCTGCGGCGCGCTGCAGATGGCCTGTTCTCGCGGCAGGCCCTGCTCGTGGCCCGAACGGAGCGGAGTGTTCCTTCGAGGCCGTTCGCGGGCTCGGCGAGCTTCCGGGCAGCGAGGTCCGCTCGCTCATGGCCCGCGCCGGGATCTTCGTTTCGCCTTCGGTCTTTGAGCCGTTCGGGCTCGCCGCGCTGGAGGCGGGCGAAGCCGGGACGCCATTGCTGCTCGCCGACATACCAACCTATCGCGAGCTGTGGGACGGTGCCGCGCTGTTCTTCCCGCCGTGCGATGCGGCAGCACTCGCTGATGCCTTCAATCTGCTGGCGGCTGACGACCGGCTGCGCCAGAGCCTCGGCGGTGCCGCCAGGCAGCGCGCGCTCGACTATTCCCCCGAACGGCAAACCGCTCGCATGCTGTCGATCTATGATGCGGCCTGCGCTCCCGCGATGGCGGAGGCGTGAGCGATGCGCTTTCTGTTCTACACGCACTCGCTTGTCTCGGATTGGAATCACGGCAACGCGCACTTCTTGCGCGGCATCATGCGCGAGCTCTTGGCGCGCGGGCACGACGTGGGCGCCCTCGAGCCGCAGGACGGTTGGAGCCGACGCAACCTGCTGGCCGAGCAAGGGCAGGGCGCCATCGACAGGTTCCGGGCCGATTTCCCGGAGCTGACCTCGGTCACCTACGATATCGACTTCGAGCATGAGGAGTGGCTCGCTGAGGCCGATGTCGTTGTCGTCCACGAGTGGACGGAACCGGAGCTGGTGGCGCGTATTGGGCGGATGCGAGCGGCGGGCGGCGATTTCACGTTGCTGTTCCACGATACGCATCATCGCGCCGTCTCTGCCGAGGAGGCGATTTCTGTCCTCTCGCTCGATGCTTATGACGCGGTGTTGGCATTCGGCGAGGCGCTGAGCGATCGCTATCGTCGGGCCGGCTGGGGCAGGCAGGTCTATACGTGGCACGAGGCTGCCGACGTCCGGACCTTCCGGCCTGTTTCCGAGGTTCCGAGAAACCGCGATCTGATCTGGATCGGCAATTGGGGCGATGACGAACGCAGCGCCGAGATCGGCGAGTTCCTGATCGAGCCGGTGCGAGCGCTGCGGATGTCGGCAACGGTTCACGGGGTCCGCTATCCCGAGCCGGCGCTCAGCGCCTTGTCCGACGCGGGAATCGACCACCGCGGCTGGATCGCCAACGCGGACGTGCCCGCAGCGTTCGCCGCGCATCGGGCCACCGTCCACATCCCGCGCCGGCCCTATGTCAAGACGCTGCCGGGTATCCCGACCATCCGAATGTTCGAAGCGCTCGCCTGCGGCATTCCGCTCGTATCGGCTCCCTGGAGCGACGCTGAGGGCATGTTCCGCCCGGGTCGCGATTTCCTCTTCGCCAACGACGGGCGCGAGATGAAGCGCCACCTCGGCGACATGCTTCACGATCCCGCCCTCGCGGCTTCGCTTTCGCAATCGGGCCTGGACACGATCGCACGGCGCCACACGTGCGGGCACCGCGTCGACCAGCTCTTCGACATACTCGCCGACTGCGGTACGGCCCGCGTCGTTTCCCATCTCCCGCAACGCGAGGCCGCTTGATGAAGATAGCGTTTTACGGCTCCAGTATCCTGTCCTCATACTGGAACGGCGCCGCGACCTACTATCGCGGACTGCTGAAGGCGCTGGCCCGGCTCGGCTACGACATCACCTTCTACGAGCCCGACGTCTACGATCGCCAGAAGCATCGCGACATCGAGGCGCCGGATTGGCTTCGAGTCATCGTCTACGAACCAAGCGCCCATGCCCTGATGCAGGTGACCGAACGAGCCCGCGAGGCCGACATCGTGGTCAAGGCGAGCGGCGTCGGCTTCGAGGACGAGGCGTTGCTGCGCGAAGTCCTGCGCAACGCCCGACCGGATGCGCTCACCGTGTTCTGGGACGTCGACGCGCCGGCCACGCTGGCCGAGCTGCGCAGCGCGCCGGACCACCCGCTGCATGCCGCGTTGGAAAAGCTCGACCTCGTGCTCACCTATGGCGGCGGCGAGCCGGTCGTCCACGCCTACCGGGCGGTGGGCGCAGCCGAATGCATCCCGATCTACAACGCGTTGGATCCGCAAACCCATCATCCGGTTGCGAAGGATCCGCGCTTCGCCGGCGACCTCGCTTTCCTCGGCAACCGTCTTCCCGATCGCGAGCGGCGGGTCGAGAGCTTCTTCCTCGAACCGGCGGCAAGGCTGCCCGAGCGCCGCTTCCTGCTCGGCGGTTCGGGCTGGGCCGACAAGCCGCTTCCCGCCAATGTCGGCTACCTCGGCCATGTCGGCACGAGCGATCACAATGCCTTCAACGTGACCCCGACCGCCGTCCTCAACATCAGCCGCGACAGCATGGCAGACAACGGCTTTTCGCCGGCGACGCGCGTCTTCGAGGCGGCCGGTGCCGGCGCGTGCCTGATCACCGATGCTTGGGTCGGCCTCGACCTGTTCCTGAAATCGGGCGAGGAGGTTCTCGTCGCGCGAGACGGCAACGACGTGGCCGAGATCGTCCGCTCGCTGACCCCCGAGCGCGCGGCCGAGATCGGGCGTCGCGCGCTGCATCGCGTCCGCAGCGAGCATACCTACCGCCACCGCGCCGTCGAGACCGACCGCGTGTTCCGCGATTTCGCGAAGCGACCGATCGCCGAGGCCGCAGCATGAAGCCGTCCCGCCTCGACATCGTCTTTCTCGGCCTCAGCCTCTCTTCGTCCTGGGGCAACGGTCACGCCACGACCTACCGCAGCCTGATCAAAGGGCTCGCGGCGCGCGGCCATCGCGTCGTGTTTCTCGAACGCGAGCGGTCCTGGTACGCCGAAAACCGTGATCTCGGAGTGCCGGGCTTCTGCGAGCTGCGCTACTACGACGACGTCGCCGAGCTGGAAAATCGGCACGCCGGCCTTCTCCGCCGCGCCGACGCGATCGTCGTCGGCTCCTACGTGCCGGAGGGAGTTGCGGTGATCGACGCGGTGGCGAGGCTCTCGGCAGGACGGCTGTGCTTCTACGACATCGATACGCCTGTCACGCTCGCCAAGCTCGCGGCCGGCGACCAGGAGTATATCGCTCCCAGGCAGGTTTCGCTCTTCGACATCTATTTCTCGTTCACTGGCGGCCCGACGCTCGACCGGCTGAAGCGCCAATATGGGACCCGCCGCGCCGAGCCGCTCTATTGCTCGGTCGACATCGAGAAGTACCAGAGCAGGGACGAGGTCAGGCGCTGGGATATCGGCTATCTCGGCACCTACAGTTCCGATCGCCAGCCTGCCCTGGACCGCATGTTGCTCGCCGTCGCCCGTCGAATGCCGCGCCGGCGCTTCGTCGTCGCCGGGCCGCTTTATCCCGGCGATATCGACTGGCCCGTCAACGTCGAGCGGATCGAGCACCTTGCTCCTTCCGAGCACGCGGCCTTCTACGGCCGGCAACGCTTCACGCTGAACATCACCCGGGCCGACATGAAGGCGGCCGGATGGTCGCCGAGCGTGCGACTGTTCGAGGCGGCTGCCTGCGGGACGCCGATCATCAGCGATCGATGGCCGGGGCTGGACAGCTTCTTCCCCGATGGGGAGGCAATCAGCACGGCGGCCACGAGCGCCGACGTGCTGCGGGTGCTCGGCATGGATCGGCGACGCTCGATGGCGATGGCCGAGGCGGCACGCGCGAGGGTCGTTAGTCAGCACTCGGGTTTTGCGCGGGCGGCGGAGCTGGAGCGGCATCTCCAGTCCGCGTCGAGCACAGCCCCAGTGAAAGCCGGTGTGCAAGTCATCGAGCAGGCCGTCTGAAAAGCATTCGAGAGGAAAGACAATGCCGCAGGTAGATCACCCCCAACAACGCAGAACGGTGCTCGTCGCCGGCGGCGCCGGCTTCCTGGGCTCGCATTTGTGCGAGGCCCTCCTCGAGCGAGGCGACCGCGTGCTCTGCGTCGACAATTTTCTGACAGGCAGTTTCGAGAATATCGCCGCGCTTCGTCGCAGCCCGAATTTCGGGCTTCTCGAGCGCGACATCTGCCAGCCCCTGGCGACGCGCGAGAAGATCGACGAGATCTACAATCTCGCCTGCGCGGCCTCGCCGCCGCGCTATCAGGCAGACCCCGTGCACACCATGCGCACTTGCGTGAACGGCACGCTCAACCTGCTCGAGCTCGCGGAGAGACAGGGCGCGCGCTTCGTGCAGGCCTCGACGAGCGAGGTGTACGGCGACCCGCTGGAGCATCCGCAGCGCGAGGAGCACTTCGGCAACGTCAATTGCGTGGGGCCAAGGGCCTGCTACGACGAGGGCAAGCGCGCGGCCGAGACGCTCTGCTTCGATTTCCTGCGTGCTGGCCGCACTGATGTGCGGGTTACCCGGATATTCAACACATATGGGCCGCGCATGCAGCGCGACGACGGGCGGATCGTCTCCAACCTCATCGTCCAGGCGCTGGCCGGCGAGCCGCTGACCATCTACGGCGACGGCTCGCAGACGCGTTCGTTCTGCTACGTCTCCGACCTGGTGCGCGGGCTGATTGCGCTGATGCGCGTCGAGCCCAATCCGATGGGGCCGGTCAATCTCGGCAATCCCGGGGAATTCACCATCAACCAGCTAGCGGCTCTGGTGAGGAAGGAGACGCGGACGCGATCCAGGCCGCGCTACCTGCCGCTGCCGGTCGACGATCCGCGTCGCCGCAGGCCGGATATCGCGCGTGCCGCCGCCGTGCTCGGCTGGGCGCCGGAGGTGCCGCTGAAGGATGGCCTGCGTCTGACCGTGGCCTGGTTCGTGCGCCAGGAGATGCAGCGGCCGAGCCGGCCGAGCCGGCTGCGTGTCCGTCCGGGCGAGCCGGTCTTCGCCGATACTGCGCGCATGAAGCCGGAACGCTAGCGGGGAGCGGAACAATGGTGCGCGCTCTGCTGGCGTTGGCGGGTGCCTGGGTGATCTGGCGCATCGTCGACGAAAACACGCGGTCAACGGCGCGGCGACCGGTTGCGCTGCTGCCCAAGCCGAGCCCTGAGCCGGTCCGACGCCGCGCGCGGCAGCGCCGGGCAACCGCCGCGGCCTAGCCGGTCCTGCGGACCATGCTGCGTTCTGTGCAGCCGCTCCATCCGAAATATTGGCAATCCATGCCGGAACCCGCTTCGGTCCTGCCGGTTCGGGGACACTGGACGGTAACCTCGCTCGGTTGTCCAGGTTGGACGAGTCGACCAGCGCCCTTGACCGGCGAGGCTCCCCGATCAAAGAAGCGATTGCCACACGTTAAATAGATCTAAGGAACGACATGGGCCGGTCTGCCCAACGCAGTTCAGACGGTCCTGACCCTCGGCGAGGCATCGACGCGGCAAGCCTCGACGAAGAAGCTGCTTCGATTCTCACCGGCATCGAGCAGGAGATGATCCCGCCGCGGCTTCTCCATCTTGCCTCGGCGATGCAGGACGCCTTGCAGTCGATGTGCCGGCGCAATCGGCCGAACTGACCGACTTACTGCCGTCGCGATGTTTCGGGATCCAGGTGGTCGGCGGGGAGGCAGGCCGTGCGTTCGACGAGGGCCTCCGGCGAATCCTCGCCGAGCAGCTGCAGGATGCTGGCGCGGGCGCGGTTGAGCCGGCTCTTCACGGTGCCGATCGAGCAGTGGCAGACCTCGGCTGCCTCCTCGTAACTAACGCCGAGCACGCCGATGAGCATGATCACCTCGCGTTTTGCGGGCGGCAGGCGATTGATCGCGTCATGCACCTCGCGGCTACGCACCGACCATTCCTGCGTCGCCTCCGTGACCGGTCGGCCGGAGGCGCAGTCGGCAAGACCAGGCGCTTCGCGCATGGACGACTTGGCGCGCGTGTAGAAGCTGTTTCGCATGATTGTGAACAGCCACGACTTCATCCGCGTCCCCGACTCGAACTTGTCGAGGTTGGCGAGCCCCTTCGTCAACGTCTCCTGCACGAGATCGTCGGCATCGGACACATCCCGGCAGAAGGTCCGGGCGAACGCCCTGAGCGCCGGGATGAGCTCGGCGATGCTGGTTTCGCCATCCGGCTCCGATCCTGTGCCATTGCGGAGCGCTGACTGGCTGATATTGAGCGGTTGCAAGGCGCCGGGCTCCCGCAGGTATCTGGATGATTGTGATGGTCGGCTTCGAGGTAATGCGGGCTGCCGGCCATTGTTCCCCATCTTTTTGGCGATGTTGCAGTCGGGTGAGCTGTTATCGGTGCCTTGTGGCGAAGTACGCCGAGACGGCG
>Ga0170475_112618577_pt1 | contig 10350 bp, 7 predicted proteins | sample Soicark_Litter_5_FD_111474 | JGI IMG/M metagenome (GOLD analysis project Ga0170475, IMG submission 111474) | Avena fatua rhizosphere microbial communities from Hopland, California, USA. Combined Assembly of 48 SPs | reverse complement strand
ATTTTGGCCAGGCTGCCGCCGAAACTGCCGATGGCGGTACGTTGGGCTGCGACGATAACGACTTCAGTCATGATTTTCTCTCCAGCTTGGGTGGGGATGGTCGGCTTGCCCGACAGCGCGGAACGGCCGGCCTGGGATAATGGCTGCGAGGATGAGGCGGTGGTGAAAATGCACCGAACACAGCGGCGGATCGCCCGGAAAAAACCGCCAGTTATCGCTGGCTTATGATTCATTCCGCCTCCCTGCCCATGCTTGACGCACGGCGCTGCCGGAGGCCGATCCTGCAGTTTCACCTATCCGCCAACCCGCACAGTTGACAGATAAAAGTGTACGACGTTTGCCTGACCGATCAAACAACTATCCATTTATGCCACCTATTCATGGCAGCGCTTGATCGGGAACCGGAGGCACGGCCGCTTGGCCGGCATCCGGTGGCAACGCGCCCTATCAGTTGGGAACGTACTTCTCTTTCACATACGTACCGGGCGCAGCTTCGATGGTCTTGTATTTCTTGTCGCCCGGCGTCTTCGGTGCGGCGATCTTCTTGCCGGATTTCGGGGCCAGCCAGTTGTCCCAATCCTGCCACCAGCTACCCGGCAGGGAAGTCGCACCGGCAAACCAGGCTTCCGGATCGGCCGGCAATTCGCTATTCACCCAGTAATTGCGCTTGTTGGTGGTCACCGGGTTGATGGAACCGGCGATGTGGCCGGAAGCACCCAGCGCATAGCGGATTTCCTTGCTGCCCAGCAACTGCGTACCCACATAAGCGGACTTCCAGGGCACGATATGATCTTCGCGCGCGGCGAAGATATAGATAGGCACGGTGATGTCGGCAACGTCGATCGGCACGCCGCAAATGGTCATTGCGCCCTTCTTCGCCAGGTTGTTTTCCAGGTACATATTCTTCAGGAAGAAGGTGTGCATGGGCAAAGGCAGGTTGGCGGAGTCGTTGTTCCAGTACAAGAGGTCGAACGGCGGCGGCGTCTTGCCCTTCAGGTAGTTGTTGACGACATAGTTCCAGATCAGGTCGTTGGCGCGCAGCATGGCGAAAGTACGCGCCAGTTCCTTGCCGTTGACGACGCCGCCTTCGGCCAGCTTGGCTTCGCGCTGGCGTATCAGGTCCCAATCGATGAACATCTTGATGTCGCCCGGATCGGTGTGGTCGATCAGCGCCGTCATGATGGTGGCGCTTTCGATCCAGTCGAGCTTCTTGTGCTTCATCACCGCCAGCGAGGTGGTCATGATCACGCCGCCGATGCAGAAGCCCAGCACGTTGATCTTGTCCTGCTTGGAGATTTCGCGCACCACTTCGGCAGCCTTGATGAAGCCGCTTTCCACGTAGTCATCCCATTGCAGCTTGCCTTGCTCGGGGGTAATGCTCTTCCAGGACACGAGGAATACCGTGTAGCCCTGGGCCACGAAGTGGCGCACCATGGAATTCTCAGGCGCCAGATCCATCAGGTAGAACTTGTTGACAGACGGCGGCACGATCAGCAGCGGACGCTCATACACTTCCGCAGTGGTCGGCGTGTACTGGATCAACTGGAACAGCGGGCTTTGGAAGACGACGGTGCCGGGTGTGACGGCAAGATTCTTGCCGACCTCGAACTGGCTTTCGTCCGTCATCGAGATATGGCCCTTCTCGATATCCTGCGCCAGCTTCTTCATGCCCTCGATCAAGCTCTCGCCCTTGGTTTCCATGGCGAGCTTCATGACTTCCGGGTTGGTCAGCGCGAAATTGGTCGGCGACATCGCGTCGATGTACTGGCGCGTGAAGAAAGACAGTTTTTCTTTGGCGGCATCATCCATGATCGCGCCGTCGACCAGTTGCGTCATCCACTTGGAGGTCAGCAGGTAGTATTGCTTGACGTAGTCGAAGAAGGGATATTCCTGCCACTCCGGCGCATTGAAGCGGCGGTCGCCCTTTTCAGGCTGCACGACGCCCTGCTTGTCGCCGACGCCCAGCAAACCCATCCACAGGCCCATCTGCTGCTTGTAGTACTGGCTCTGCATCTCGACGATCTGCTGGCCGTTGCCCATCAGGCCCTCCATCAGCTTGCCGATGACGGGCTTTTCTTCGGTCGGCTCGGCGCCCGGCTGAAACGACTTGACAAAACCTTCCAGCCATTGCTGGTTGGTGGTAGTCAAAGTTTTCAAGAACTCATTGAAGCGCGCAGCATCTAAGGGGCTGCTCGCATGAGGTTCGGCAGATTTGGCTTGGCTCACGGTGATCTCCGGGCGCGGGTCTACGCCGCGCGATTTAATAAAGTGGGGTGGGTACGAAAAATTGCTTTTATAGGAGACACAATACCACTCTTGCTGCATTGCAGCAATTTCAATTTCTCAGCACTGCGTCTACAGTAAATTTATAAGCAAAAACCACTCCGCTACCCCAACAGGCCCGCCCCTGCAAGCCTTGATCCGATACAATGTCACCTCTGCAGTTGGCGGGTCTGGTGAACGAGCGTCAACCACCTAAAGTATTACTTTACATACTGCAGATTAACCTATGATTTTTCTAAATTTTTGCCTAAATTTCATGTACAATTTTTATTCTGTGACGCAGAACAGGGCCAAGCTATGATCAAGAAATTTCGTATTCCCGTGCTGGCAGCACTCTCCTGCCTATTGGTGCTTTCCCCTACCGCTGCGCTGGCCAAGGTCAAGCACACCCACGGTAAGCACCAGCATGTAGCATCGCAAAAAAAAGCGACGGTGAGGCCCGTCGCCGTCAGAAAGAAAGCCGGGGCGGCCGCCAAGTCGCATAAGGGAGCCCGCCGGGCCAACCTTGCCGTAGTAAGCAAGCCTCACGCGAGGCTGACGCCAGTTTCGGCGCTGTCGTCCACGCTGCTGGCGGAACCGGCTCTTTATTCCAGCGCAGCACTGGTAGTGAACGAGAAAAGCGGTGAGCGCATCTATGAAAAAAATGCGCAGAGCGTGACGCCCATCGCCTCCATCACCAAGCTGATGACTGCTATCGTGGCCCTGGATATGCAGTTGCCGCTGGACGAGCCCATCACTATCACGGAGGAGGATGTCGATACACTCAAGAATTCGCGCTCGCGCCTCCTGGTCGGCACTACGCTGACCCGGGGCGAGATCATGCATCTTGCGCTGATGGCATCGGAAAATCGCGCTGCCCATGCACTCGCGCGCACGGCGCCCGGCGGCTTGAGTAGTTTCATCGCCCGCATGAATCGCACCGCGCAGTCGCTGGGCATGGTCAATACACGCTTCGCCGATCCGACGGGCCTGACCAGCAGCAATGTCTCTACCGCCAACGATTTGATACGCATGGTGCAAGCAGCACACAACTACCCCACCATCCGAGAATATTCGACCAGCGAGGGATACAATTTCGTCTCCAACGTCAGCGGCAGAGAATCAGCATTCCATAACACCAATCCCCTGGTGAAGAATGAGGGTTGGCAAATAGGCGTATCGAAAACCGGCTATATCTCGGAAGCAGGTAAATGCCTGGTGATGCAGGTCACCATCAATGACACGCCGGTGGTGATCGTACTGTTGGATTCGGCTGGCAAGCTGACCCGTGTCGGCGACGCCAATCGCATCAAGCGCTGGCTGGAAACCAATCCTGCAGCCAAGCTCAAGGCAGGCTGAAACGCTTATTTCCTGCTATGCGAAAACGCCCGCCGCCATGGTGGGCGTTTTCATTTGCGCCATACTGTTGCCATATCAGGAGAAGTTCAGGGAACTTCGCTACGACAAAAGATGCCATCAGGATAGTTTATTCAGCTGATATCGTACAAAATGGCGTACTTTCTCTCTGGGCAGATTATAAAAAATGGGCTCCACCTACCCGACGCCAGGCACCCCATCCATACAGCCTTACTGGGAGCGGTTCCCCTCCTTCTTCGCTTACCCTGTCAGCATGGAAAGCCTGCCGGCGATAATGGGTTTCGTCATCATTACGACGATATTCTTGCTGCTTGCCGTCAAGCTCCAAGTCATCATACTCATGCTGGTCGTCCTAGGCATATTGCTAATGTTCGTGCGGCATGCCTTCTCCGTTCTTGACCGGACCTCGCAGGGTTACTTCGGGGAAACACTCAACCATGATTCCAGTCACCTGAGCGGTTGGATCGCCATCAAACATGGCTTTGCCCTTGCGCTGGGCATAGTGCTGGTTATCTCCACCGCCACGTTCAGCCAAACGCTAGCCATCATAGTCGGGTTGATCCTATTGATCGCATGGCCAGCCAACGTCATGCTGCTGGCGCGCAGCGGCAACTTCGGCGATTCGATCAATCCGGCTTTGCTGTTTGAGACGATTACAGCGATCGGCATCCCATACCTCGGCCTCTGGGCTTGCCTCGCCTTGCTGTCGGCCGGCAGCTTCACCGCCCATGCCTGGTCCTCGCAACTGGTCAGCAATATATTGGCCGCCGCCTTCATCGACATCTTCATCACTTTCTACTTCACGCTGGTGATGTTCCGGCTCATGGGTTATGTCGTCTATCAATACCATGAAGCACTGGGATTCAACGTTGCCGTGCCCGTAGCAGCGACTGGCAAGCCGCAGACCGAGCAGGATGTGACTCTGGCAAACTGCAATGCGGCAGTAGCTGCCGGCAAGTTTGACGAGGCCATGCGCATCCTCGACCTCGGCATGGAGCGCTATCCGAACGATATCGCACTGCTGAATGCGCAGTTGCGCCTGAAACTGGCAAGTGGTCAGAATGGTGCATCGATAGATGAGACAGCGCGGCGTTTGATGAACCTCCATTTCGTCGAAGGCAAATATGGCCAGGCAGTTGCCGTTATCGAGCAGGTCGCCAGCGTACTGCCCGACCTTGGCCCCACGACCGGCCGCGACACCTTCATCTTAGCCAATGCCGCCTTCAAACTGCGCAAGGCCGAGCTGGCCGGCAAATTGATCAGGGCCTTCGATAAGCGCTACCCCAAGAACGAAGCGCTTCCTGAGGTCATGCTGCTGGCGGCGCGCATACTCTGCGAGCATCACCGCAACGATCAACAGGCGCGCTCGGTCCTGCAGCAACTATTGCGGCACTTTCCCAACCACCCGAGCCGGCCAGAAGCCGAGCAGATGCTGGTACTGCTGGATCGATTGTCGGCCGGCACGACCTCCTGATCAGGAAGCAGTATTAACCAGCCGCACCTCGGATGCGTTTGGATAACGCTTGACGAGCATGGCCCAGGTCGCCTGGCAGGCAGCCTCATTGCCTGCCCGGCGCTGCTTGAGGCCCAAGCGGTAGATCAGAGCCGACAGGGCCTCTTCCACGCCCTGGTCGCGTGCCATGAGCCTGGGCAGCAACTGCTCTGCGGCCTCGAAATGACCGGCATCGATCCACACTCCCAGCAAGCCCAGCCACTGTTTGAGGCTGAGCGGCGGCAGCTTGAGTTGGCGCTGCCGGATCAACAGCCAGGCACTGGCCGTCTCCGCCGCTTGGGCTTGCAGTGTGGCATTCTGCAGCGCAAACAGCCGGAAGATGGCATTCTGCAGCAAATCGTTATCCGGCTGCATGCTGGCCGCTCGAAAACAGCGCAACACCAGGTCGGTATTCTGCGGATGTTCGATAGTCAGCACGGCATAGGCGCGTGCTGCACGCCCAAACTCCATGCGCCGCAGCAAATCGTCGGCCGCGACGCGCTGCTGGTCGATCTGTTTGACGAGGTCTTCCCGTACCAGCTTTTCGGCGCTATGGCCGTCGCGGCGCTGTCGGTATAGCACGGTCAGCAAGGTGCCGCTCAGCAAGCCGGCGAAGTGCGCCATGTAGTTGACATGGCTGGTCGGATCGGTAGTCTTTTGCCAGACCTCATTGCCCAGCCAATAGAGCAATATCAGCAGGGCCGGAGCACGCATGGTATTGAAGTATAAGACCACCCAGTAGAAAAAGCGGACGCGACGCAAACCGTAGAGCGCCACGAACATCGCCATCACCCCAGCGATGGCCCCCGATGCGCCAAGAGACAGCGAGCCCGGATCGCCCGGCCAAAGCAGGTCCGGCAGGGTGGCGCCGAGACCGGCCAGCAGGTAGTAGATCAGGAAGCGCCATCTACCCAGCAAATCTTCCACGGTATAGGCGACGACGAAGAGTACTGCCATATTGCCCAGCAAGTGGCTGATATCGGCGTGCATAAACATCTGCATGAATATCTGTATCGGCTCTGGGGCACGGGGATGCAAGGCAAAACGGATGGTGAAGAGGCGCCCCCACAGCGCATCGAACTGGCGCCGCGCAGTTCCCCAGGTACTGAACCCCGCCTCATGGGGAGCGATGACCTGCCCATTGTGCAGGCGCGCCATGAACTCGCCATCGTCCTGCATGGCCAGCAGCACCTGCGACCATTCGCCATTGCGCGCACTCATCCTGTCGAGCTTGGCCCGCATTTTATCGGCGAGATCATGCAGGCCCCGTTTATCCAGATCATCCAGGTAACGGGGCAGTTCCAGCGCCGGCAGGCCATTTTGCACATAGAAGGTAAGCGCTTCCTGCTCGCGCGCGCCGTCCGGCTGCTGGAAGCCGAAATAGATCACACAACAGAGTGCGACTAGCAGCAATGTGACCCAAGGCGGTCGGTGCCAATCGGGTTTGGCAGGCAAGGGAACGATTAACATGAGCTATCACAGAAAGGCAGCCAACAGGTCGAGAGAGCCTCGCACAGCCTGGCTTGCGAAACCAGCCTGCACAAGGCGTGCGCACGGCTTCGATGCAATATCAAAGCACCATCGCCAGCTTTTAGCATGGGTATGGAGAACGCGCAATCAAGCCAGGATACAGGCACCGCCGGCATAGTCCGGCAGCGCCTGGACTTCAGAAATGCCGCTTCTCCATCTTGCACTCGTAAGTCAGTATCACCTTGCCCTCCGGATCGCACGACTCCAGCTTGACGGAAAAACCCCACAGCCGCGCCACATGCTTGAGCACCTCATGCACGCTGTTTGCCAGCGGCCGCCGCTGATGCTGGATATGGCGCAGGGTCAGTGAGCGGTCGCCGCGCGTGGCGACATCCCAGACCTGGATGTTGGGCTCGCGCTGGCTCAGGTTGTATTGTTCGGCCAGCTTGTGACGTATATCCCGGTAACCGGCCTCGTCATGGATGGCTGAAATTTCCAGGCGCGGCTGATGATCGTCATCGCGTACGGAAAACAGCTTGAAGTCGCGGATCAATTTCGGCGATAGATACTGGGAAATAAAGCTTTCATCCTTGAAGTTGCGCATGGCGAACTGCAAGGTCTTGCGCCAATCCGAACCGGCAATATCCGGAAACCACTCCTTGTCTTCGTCGGTCGGGTGCTCGCAGATGCGCCGTATATCCGAAAACATGGCAAAACCCAGCGCGTAGGGATTGATGCCCGAATACCATTTACTGGTCACCGGCGGCTGGTAGACGACGCTGGTATGCGAATGCAGGAACTCGATCATGAAGCCCTCCGTCACCAGCCCTTCGTCATACAGCTCGTTGAGTATGGTGTAGTGCCAGAAGGTCGCCCAGCCTTCGTTCATCACCTGCGTCTGGCGCTGCGGGTAGAAATACTGCGCCAACTTGCGCACGATGCGTACCAACTCGCGCTGCCAGGGCTCCAGCAGCGGCGCGAATTTCTCGATGAAGTACAGCAGGTTCTCCTGCGGCTCTTCCGGGAAGCGCCGCTCTTCCTGCTTGTGCCCCTCGTCCTGGCGGCGCGGCAAGGTGCGCCAGATGTCGTCAAGCTGGCTTTGCTGATAGGCCTCCTTATCCAGTTGTCGCGCCCGCTCTTCGGCAACGGAAAGCTTGGGCGGGCGCTTGTAGCGATCCACGCCGTAATTCATCAGGGCATGGCAGCTATCCAGCAACTCCTCTACCTGATCCACGCCATGGCGTTCTTCGCAGTGCTGGATGTAGCTGCGCGCAAACACCAGGTAATCGACGATGGCGGAGGCGTCCGTCCAGGTACGGAACAGGTAATTTCCCTTGAAAAACGAGTTATGTCCAAACGAAGCATGGGCTATCACCAACGCTTGCATGGTGATGGAATTCTCTTCCATCAAATAAGCGATACAAGGGTCCGAATTGATGACGATTTCGTAAGCCAGCCCCATCTGGCCGCGCTTATACCCTTTCTCGGTGCTCAGGAAGTGCTTGCCGTAGCTCCAGTGGTGATACATGACCGGCATGCCCACCGATGCATAGGCATCCATCATCTGCTCGGCAGTAATGATCTCCAGTTGATTGGGGTAGGTGTCGAGGTTGAAGTCCTCGGCAATACGGGCGATCTCCTTGTAATACTGGTCGATCAGTTCAAAGGTCCACTCTGAACCCGTAGACAAAGGCTGCCGCTGCGCTACGGTAGTCAGCGTGGCAGTATCACTGCCGATATCAACAACATTCGAGGTATCTTTCATGCGTTTGCCATCGTCCTTTTGAAAAGGTCGCGAAACACCGGATAAATATCCGCTGGCGTTCTGATATTGCGCATCGCGAAATGCTTGCAAACCGCCATCACCTTTTGGTACTCGTGCCAGAGGTTTTGCGGCTGCCCTTCCGTGATTTCGATATACGCATAGTACTGGCACAGCGGCATGATCTGGCTGATCAACAGCTCTTTGCAGGTAACGGAATCGCTGTCCCAGTTATCGCCATCCGATGCCTGGGCGATATAGATATTCCAGTCATTGGTAGGGAAGCGGTCGTCGATGATTTCCTTGACCAGCTTCAAGGCCGAGCTGACCACCGTACCGCCCGTATCCCGCGCATGGAAGAAATCGTGCTCGTTAACTTCGGATGCCTGGGTGTGATGGCGGACAAATACCACCTCGATCTTTTCATAGGCGCGGGTCAGGAATAGATACAGCAAAATAAAGAAACGCTTGGCGGTATCTTTTTTCTGCTCGTCCATGGAGCCGGAAACATCCATCACGCAAAACATGACTGCCTGCGTGCTGGGCCTTGGCACCTTGACGCGGTTGGTATAGCGCAGGTCAAACGGATCGATGAAAGGTATGCCGATGATGCGCGCTTTAAGCGCGTGGATTTCCTCGCGCAGGCGGATCACGTCAAAATCGTCGTCGCCCCGCGTTTCCAGCAAAACATCCAACTCTTCCCGTGCCTCATTCAGACGTGCCATGGGTGCTGCACCCAGTGCTATCCGTCGGCCCAAGGCGCCCTTCAGGGAGCGTACGATATGAATGTTCGACGGCGTGCCCTCCGCCGTATAGCCGGAACGTATGGTCTGAAATGCCTGGGTGGCCATCAATTGCGTCTTGATCAGATTCGGCAGCTCAAGATCCTCGAAGAAAAAATTCAGGAACTCTTCGCGCGATAACTGGAACACGAAATCATCTTCGCCCTCGCCGCCATCGCCCGCCTTGCCGCCACTGCCGCCCGCCCCGCCGCTCGGCCGGTCTACCTGATCGCCGCGCTGGTATTCCTTGTTGCCTGGGTGCACGCTCTCACGCATGCCGCCGCTGGCATGTCCAAACACCGGCTCCGACACATCCTTGACAGGAATGGATACCTTTTCACCGCTTTCAATATCGGTGATGGAGCGCCCCTTGACGGCGCGCGTAACCGCCTCCTTGATTTGCGACTTGAAACGCCGCAGGAACCGTTCCCGGTTCACGGCAGATTTGTTCTTGCCATTCAAGCGTCGGTCTATGAGATGAGACACGCCCATTCCCCTTCCAGCAGGATGACCCGGGCGTAAGCGCCCCGGGCCGTAAAGTCTCTACGCGACCATAAGACACTGATGGTCGCAGCAAACCAGCATTTGCAGGCAGATGAAAAGCGTCGCAGCTTGGCACCCCAGACATCCGGCATCGGCGTTTTTGCAGAGCAAGCCGGCATCAGCTTGCCATCGCCCATTCTGCCCTCTCCCATGCCCGTCCACATTGCGCTACACCGCTTTCCTCTACCTGATCAGGATGACTTGCGTACTCTCAAGTACCAATCGCATAGCAGCCGTACCTGTTTGGCCGTGTATCCCTTGGCAACCATGCGGTTGACGAAATCCTCATGCTTCTTGGCATCATCGGCGCTCGCTTTGGCATTGAAGGAAATGACGGGCAGCAACTCTTCCGTATTCGAGAACATCTTCTTCTCGATGACGATGCGTAACTTTTCATAGCTGGTCCAGGGCGGATTCTTGCCGCCGGCATTGGCCTTGGCGCGCAGCACGAAATTGACGATCTCGTTGCGGAAATCCTTGGGGTTGGATATCCCGGCCGGTTTCTCGATCTTTTCCAGCTCGCTGTTGAGCGAGTTGCGGTCAAAGCTCTCGCCCGTATCCGGATCGCGGAATTCCTGATCCTGTATCCAGAAGTCGGCAAAGCTCACGTAGCGGTCGAATATATTCTGACCATATTCGGAATAACTTTCCAGGTAGGCGGT